>VYLG01000273.1_pt1 | contig 11233 bp, 11 predicted proteins | sample 5114351 | NCBI WGS metagenome assembly VYLG01 (sample SAMN12291798, study PRJNA351875) | freshwater metagenome | isolation source: freshwater lake | place: USA: Michigan, Kent Lake | collected 2013-08-15
CGAGGTGGCCTGGGCGCAGCGCGTGCTGGCCGCCGCGGCGCAGGCTGGCGGCGCGGCCGTGGCGCTGGACGGGAAGATGATCGACAAGCCGGTGATGCTGCGCGCCGAGGCCATCCTGCGCGACGCGGCGGCCTGAACAGCCGCCGCGCTGGCTAACCCGCCGACTGCGCGTCTTCGATCAGCAGATCCACCAGATCGCGGCCGAAGCTCGGCAGCGTGTCGAGCTGCCGCACCACCACGAACTGCTGGCGCAGCGACCACGCGTCGGCCAGCGGCACGATGCGGATGGCCAGGCGCTCGGCGTGCCGGCGCGCCGACGACAAGGGCACGATGCCCACGCCGATGCCGGCTTCGATCATGCGGCAGGCGGTCTCGAAGTGGCCCACCTCGATGCGCATGCGCAGCGTGCGGTGCTCCGCCGCGCTCACCTGGCGCAGGAAGGCGTGGATGGCGCTGGCCTCGTGCAGGCCGACGTGGTCGTGGTCCAGCGTGCGCACGAAGGGCACGGCGGCCTCGGCGGCCAGCGGATGGTCGGCCGCCACCACCAGCACGAGGTGGTCGCTGCGGTAGGGGATGGCCTGCAGCGCCTCGGTGCGCACGGGGCCGGAGACGATGCCGATGTCGAGCTGGCTTTCACTCACCGCCCGCACGATGTCGTGGCTCAAGCGCTCGCGCAGGTCGATGTTCACGTCGGGGTGGCTGCGCAGGTAGCGGCTCAGCACCGGCGGCAGGAACTCGCTCATCGCCGTGGTGCTGCCGGCCACGCGCAGGTGGCCCTTCACGCCCTTGGCGTACTCCTGCATGTCGCCCGTCAGGTGCGCGAGCTGGCCGAGCACGGTGCGCGCGTGGTGCACGAAGGCCTGCCCCGGCGGCGTGAGCGTGACGCCCTGGCTGGTGCGGTACAGCAGCTTGGTGCCGATGCTCTCTTCGAGGTTCTTGATGCGCGTGCTGGCCGCCGGCAGGCTCAGGAACGAGGCCTCGGCGCCGCGGGTCAGGCTGTTGGCTTCGGCGATGCGCACCATTAGGCGCAGGTCGACGAGGTCGAAGTGCATGGCGTCAGTGCGGGTGATGGTGGGCGTGGTCGTGGTCGTGGCCATGAAGCGCAGCCGGCCCGCCGCGCAGCTCGGCGCGGGCCTGTCGCCACACGGTGCGCGCGCCGGTCAGCGCCAGCACGGCCATCACCGCCGCCACGATCAGGTCGGGCCAGGCGCTGCCGGTGCCGAAGACGCCCAGCGCCGCCGCCATGACCGCCAGGTTGCCGATGGCGTCGTTGCGCGAGCACAGCCACACCGACTGCATCTGCGCGTCGCCGGTGCGAAACCGGTAGAGCATCCAGGCCACGCCCACGTTGGCCAGCAGCGCGGCAAAGCCCACCACGCCCATGGTCAGCGCCTCGGGTGGCGTGCCGCCCTGCAGCCGCCACAGCGCCTGGCCCATCACGAACACACCGAAGCCGGCCATGCACGCGGCCTTGAACAGCGCCGCCTTCGCGCGCACCGACAAGGCCATGCCCACCACCACCAGCGACAGGGCGTAGTTGGCGGCGTCGCCAAAGAAGTCGATGCTGTCGGCCAGCAGCGACAGCGAGCCCGAGGTCCACGACGCCGAGAGCTCGACGACGAACATCACCGCGTTGACGACCAGCGCCACCCACAAGGCGCGGCGGTAGGCGGGGTCGACGGCGGGCTCGGTGGCGTGATGGCCGCAGTGGGCTGACATGGGGGCCGGGACGGGTTCAGTGGCCTTGATGGTGCCACCGATCCGCAGGGAGCTGGCGACTCAGGTCGTCGCTGCCACCGCCACGGCCGGCAGGGCCCCGGCCACGATCGCCCGCTGCCGGGCCGACCAGTCCAGGATCTCCAGCCGTCCGTCGCCGTGTTCCACCAGCGCCGTGAGGCTCTCCACCCAGTCGCCGTCGTTGCAGTACAGCACGCCGTCGATCATGCGCATCTCGGCGTGGTGGATGTGGCCGCAGACGACGCCCTGCACACCCTTGGACCGCGCCTCGCGCGCCACCGCGGCCTCGAAGTCGCCGATGAAGCTGACCGCGCGCTTGACCTTGAGCTTGAGGTACTTGCTCAGGCTCCAGTACGGCAGGCCCAGACGCGCACGCAGCGAATTGAAGTGCCGGTTCAGCCGCAGCGTGAACTCGTAGGCCGAGTCACCCACGTAGGCCAGCCACTTGGCGCACTGGATCACGCCGTCGAAGTAGTCGCCGTGCGTCACCCACAGCTTGCGGCCGTCGGCCAGCTCGTGGATGGCCTCTTCGACGACGTCGACGCCGCCGAAGTTGTGGTTCAGGTACTTGCGGGCGAACTCGTCGTGGTTGCCCGGCACGAAGATCACCTTCGTGCCCTTGCGTGCCTTGCGCAGCAGCTTCTGCACGACGTCGTTGTGGGCCTGCGGCCAGTACCAGCTGCGGCGCAGCTGCCAGCCGTCGATGATGTCGCCCACCAGGTACAGCGTCTCGCACTCCACCGTGCGCAGAAAGTCCAGCAGCGCGCCGGCCTGGCAGCCGGGCGTGCCCAGGTGCACGTCGGAGATCCACGCGGTGCGCACATGGATGCGTTCACCGCGGTCGCCCGGTTCGGCCTCCACGGTGGGCGGCTGCTCGGAGGCGTCGAGGGCGGCAATGTCATCACGGCGCATGCGGGCATGCTGCCCGGCCCACGCGACGGCGCCGTGACGCGGCCGCGTCAGGCCGATGACGCGGCCGCCGGGCTCGGCTGGCGCTCGAGGATGCCCTGCAGGATGGCCGGCACCTCGTACACGGCCCGGTTGGGCATCGCGGCCACGCGCGCGCGGTAGGCGGGCAGTTCGGCCAGCAGCTGCGGCACGGCCTCGTCCACCTGCGCAAAGCGCCGCAGCACGAGACCCAGGCCGTGCTGGCGCACCCACTCGGTGTTGTAGCGCTCCTGCGGCATCGTCCAGGCGTTGTGCGTGGTGATGACCGGCAGGCCCTGCGACACCGCCTCGCTCAAGGAACCCGGGCCGGGCTTGCCGATGAAGAAGTCGCAGCGGCGCATCCAGCGCGCCACCTCGCTGCTGAAGCCCACCACGATGCGCGGCGCGCGGGCCGGCAGTGCGCGCAGCGTGGCGGCCAGCGCCTCGTTGCGGCCGCACATCAGCACCAGCGGGGTGTCGGGCAAGGCGCTGGCGATGCGCGTCATCACGCGCGAGCCGGTGCCGCCGAAGAGCACCAGGCCGGTGGGTGTGTGCGCGTCCAGGCCCACGATGGCGCGCTCCACGGTGCGGTCGGCGGCGGGGGCGGCGTGGAAGTCGGGCCGCAGCACCATGCCGCTGGCGCGGTGGATGCGCCGCGGGTCCACGCCCGCGGCCCGCGCCTGCCGCACGGCGTGCTCGGTGCCGCAGACGAGGTGCTGCTGCAGCCCGGGCTCGATCCAGAAGGCCGGCGGGTGGTCGGCCATGTCCGTCATCACCGTCACGAAGGGTACGCCCGGGCGGGCCTGGGCGAGGCTGTCGTGCAGCGCGCGGTTGAAGTTGGGCACCAGCGACACCAGCAGGTCGGGCTGCGTGGCGCGCCAGTGCGCGGCCAGCCGCTGCACCAGCGTGTTGTGCGCCAGCCGGATGCCGGCCTGCAGCAGCTTGAGCTCCTGTGCCAGGCCGAGCGTGAAGCCGCTGGCCAGGCGCTTGTTGTACAGGTCCTCGGGCTCGAAGCCGAGCGTGCGGCGGAACAGGGCCGTGGGGTCCAGCACATCGGTCAGGTTCACGCGGCGCACCGTCCAGTGCGGGTGCCGCTCGCGCATCACCTGCTCCAGTGCCAGCGCCGCCGCGCGGTGGCCGCCACCGGCGTTGAACCAGACGAGGTCGATCCGGGTCATGCGGGCAGCCTCATCAGCGCCTGCCCCATGCGCACGCGTGCGCCCTGCTCGACGCCCTCGGCCAGCGCAAAGCCCGGCGGCGCAAAGACGATGATCGTGGAGCCGTGCTCGAACCAGCCGAGCTCCTCGCCCTTCTTCACCAGCGCATGGCAGGGCAGCTCCGAAGGCCCGCCGTAGCGCAGGTGCAGCCGCAGGTTCAGGAAGTGCAGCCGAAGGCTTGCGACCAGGATGGCCGCCACCGGCACCACCGCCAGCCGCTGGCCGCCAGCCAGACGCAGATTCAGCACGGCGCGTTCGTTGCGGCAGAACAGCCGCTCGATGCGCTTGAGCGCGATCGGGTTGACGTTCCAGGTGTCGCCGCTGATGTAGCGCACGTGCTCGACGACGGCGTCGTGCGGCGCGTGGAAGCGGTGGTACATGGCCGAGGTCAGGCGCAGCGTGATGAACGAGCCGCCCTCCCAGGCCGCGGCCTCGCGCGCACTGCCGAGCAACTCGTGCAGCGGGTAGGGCATGCCCTTGGCCTGCAGCACCTGGCCCTGGTGCACCACGCCGTGGGCGCCGACGATGGCGTCGCAGGGGCTGGCCAGCACGTCCCTGCGCCTGTCGACGGGGCGCGCGCCGTCCTTCAGCTCGCGCGTGAACACCTCGTGCAGGCTGTCGAAGCGCGTCTTCTTCGCTTCCGACAGGTCCAGCTCGGTGAAGAGGCGCCACACCGCCACCGACAGCTTCACCAGCCACGGCTGCCGCAGACCGCTGAACCAACCCATGAAGTACGTCAGCGCATGGCGCGGCACGCGGTTGGTGAGCAGGAAGTTCAGGTCTTCCTGAAGCAAGAGCCTGTCGCGGAGTCGTCGTGTGGCGTTCATCGGTTTGTCTTGGCTTGGACACGAAGATGCTGCCCGCCGCGTTCGACGGCCTCACGACGGAGCCATGACGACACCATGACCGATGCGCTCACCCTCACCTGGCTGGCGGCCGCTGCTGCCGCCGTGGCGGCCGTGCCGCGTGTGCACCGCCGGCTGCAGCTTTCGCTGGCCAAGCACCCGTCGCTCACGGGCCATTCGCGCATGGCGCAGCGCGTGGCGCGGCTGCTGCCGGGCTATGCCTACGACGAGGCCCGCTTCTTTGCGGCCGACGACGCGCCGGCCGAGGTGGCGGCGCAGCGCCGCCAGGGCTTCCAGGCGCTGGCCGCGACGCTGAACACGCGCCACGCCCGAAGCATCGCGATGACGAAGGACGCGCGCCGCAGCATCTCGGACCTGCAGTTCACCGGCGCCTACCGCGTGCCCTTCCCCTTCAGCCCCTGGCTGCGCGAACACCTGTCGCTGGGCTCGTTCGTGCAGCGCAGCGACGGTGTCACGATCACCGATCTCGACGGCGAGGTCTACACCGACCTCACCGGCTCCTACGGCGTCAACCTCTTCGGTGCCGACTTCTACAAGGCCTGCATGGCCGAGGGTCTGGCGCGCACGGCCGAGCTCGGGCCGGTGCTGGGCCACTACCACCCGGCCGTGGCCTGGAACGTGGAGCAGCTCAAGGCCATCAGCGGCCTGGACGAGGTGAGCTTCCACATGAGCGGCACCGAGGCCGTGATGCAGGCCGTGCGCCTGGCGCGCTACCACACGAAGCGCACGCACCTCGTGCGCTTCAGCGGCGCGTACCACGGCTGGTGGGAAGACGTGCAGCCCGGCCCCGGCAACCCGATGCCACCGGGGAACGTCTACACGCTGAAGGAACGCGACGCCGACACGCTGCGCGTGCTGCGCACCCGCCAGGACATCGCCTGCGTGCTGGTGAATCCGCTGCAGGCGCTGCACCCCAACCAGGCCGCACCCGGCGACAGCGGTCTCATCGACAGCGGCCGGGCCGCGGCCTACGACAAGGCGGCCACCGTGGCCTGGCTGAAGCAGCTGCGCGAGGTGTGCACCGCCCGCGGCATCGTGCTGATCTTCGACGAGGTGTTCATGGGCTTCCGCCTCGGCGTGGGCGGGGCGCAGGCCTACTTCGGCGTGCAGGCCGACATGGTGACCTACGGCAAGACGCTCGGCGGCGGCTTCCCGGTGGGCGTGGTGTGTGGCAAGGCCCACCTGATGAAGCGCTTCCGCGAGGAGCGCCCGGCCGACATCTGCTTTGCCCGTGGCACCTTCAACGCCCACCCGGCGGTGATGGGTGCGATGCAGGTATTCCTCGAGAGGCTGCACAGCGCGCCGGTGAAGGCCATGCTGAGCGATCTGGATGCGGTGTGGAACGGCCGCGCTGCGCGCCTGAACGAGCGGCTGGCCGCGGCGGGCGTGCCGGTGCGCGTGGCCAATCTCACCAGCGTGTTCACGGTGCTGTACACGCAGCCCTCGCGCTACAACTGGATGCTGCAGTTCTACCTGCGCCGCGAGCGGCTGCTGCTCAGCTGGGTGGGCAGCGGGCGGCTGATCTTCAGCCACAACTTCACCGAGGCCGACTTCGATGCCGCCTGCGCCCGCTTCGTGGCCGCGGCGCAGGCCATGCAGGCCGACGGCTGGTGGTGGCAGGGCCCGGCGCTCAGCAACAAGGGCATCCGCCGCCGCGTGCTGCGCGAGATGCTGGCGCGGCGCTTCTCCGCCGCGGGCTGAGCCTCAGGCCTTCAGCGCCTGCGCGTGGTGGCGCAGGTGATCGGCCACGACGCTGGCGATGAAGAAGTAGCCGTGGTCGTAGCGGGCATTCCGGCGCAGCGTCAGCGGCTGGCCGGCCGCCGAGCACGCGGCCTGCAGCAGCTCGGGCTTGAGCTGCTCGGCCAGGAATTTGTCGGCCTCGCCCTGGTCCACCAGCAGCGGCGGCGTACGCGCGCCGGCCTTGATGAGCTCGACCGCATCGTGCGCCGCCCAGGCGGTGCGGTCTTCTCCGAGGTAGCCGCTGAACGCCTTCACGCCCCAAGGGCACTGCGTCGGCGCGCAGATGGGCGCGAAGGCCGAGACGCTGGCAAAGCGCCCCGGGTGGCGCAGCGCCAGCGTCAGCGCGCCGTGTCCGCCCATCGAGTGGCCGAAGAGACCCTGCGCACCGGGCCGCACCGGAAAGCGCGCCGCCAGCACCGACGGCAGCTCGTCCATCAGCCAGCTCTCCATGCGCCAGCGCGTGGCCCATGGGGCTTGCGTGGCGTCGAGGTAGAAGCCGGCCGCGGTGCCGAAGTCCCAGGCCGCGTCGGCGCCTTCGACGCCGGTGTTCCGCGGGCTGGTGTCGGGTGTCACCAGCATCAGGCCCAGCTCGGCCGCCACGCGCTGCGCGCCGGCCTTGATGGCGAAGGTCTCCTCGGTGCACGTGAGCCCCGCCAGGAAGGTGAGCACCGGCACCGGGCCGGCCAAGGCCTGCGGCGGCACGTAGACGCCAAAGCGCATCGGCAGCCCGATGGCGCTGCTCTCGTGCCGGTAGAAGCCCTGCACGCCGCCGAAGCAGGCGTGTTCGGCCAGCACCTCCACCGCCATCAGTACACCACCACCGAGCGGATCGACTCGCCGCGCTTCATCAGTGCGAAGCCTTCGTTGATGTCCTCGAGCTTGAGGCGGTGGGTGATGAGGTCGTCGATGTTGATCTTCTTGTCCATGTACCAGTCGACGATCTTCGGCACGTCGGTGCGCCCGCGCGCCCCGCCAAAGGCCGAGCCCTCCCACTTGCGGCCGGTGACCAGCTGGAACGGCCGCGTCTTGATCTCGGCCCCTGCCTCGGCCACGCCGATGATGATGCTGCGGCCCCAGCCCTTGTGCGTGCACTCCAGCGCCTGGCGCATGACGTCGACGTTGCCGATGCACTCGAAGCTGAAGTCGGCGCCGCCGTCGGTGAGCTGCACGATGGCGTCCACCACGTTCGGCACTTCCTTCGGGTTGACGAAGTGCGTCATGCCGAACTGCCGCGCCATCGCTTCGCGCGCGGGGTTGATGTCGACGCCGATGATCTTGTCGGCGCCCACCATCTTCGCGCCCTGGATGACGTTCAGACCGATGCCCCCGAGCCCGAACACCACCACGTTGGCCCCGGCCTCGACCTTGGCGCTGAAGATCACCGCGCCGATGCCGGTGGTGACGCCGCAGCCGATGTAGCAGACCACGTCGAAGGGCGCGTCCTCGCGGATCCTGGCCAGCGCGATCTCGGGCGCCACGATGTGGTTGGCGAAGGTGCTCGTGCCCATGTAGTGCAGGATGGGCTTGCCGTCGATCGAGAAGCGAGCCGTGCCGTCGGGCATGAGGCCTTTGCCCTGCGTGGCGCGGATCTTCTGGCAGAGATTGGTCTTGCGGCTCAGGCAGAACTTGCACTGCCGGCACTCGGGCGTGTAGAGCGGGATCACGTGGTCGCCGGGGCGCAGCGAGGTGACGCCCGCGCCCACCTCGCGCACGATGCCCGCGCCCTCGTGGCCCAGGATGGCGGGGAACAGGCCTTCGGGATCGGCGCCCGAGAGCGTGTACCAGTCGGTGTGGCAGATGCCGGTGGCCTTGATCTCCACCAGCACCTCGCCGGCCTGCGGGCCGGCGAGATCGACGGTTTCGATGGTCAGCGGGGCGGCGGCCTTCCAGGCCACGGCGGCGCGGGTCTTCATGCAGTCTTCTCCGGGCAGCGGCGCCACGGCCGCGATGCCCGGGAGTTTCCCACGCGGCAGCGCGGGGCTTCGGCCGCGCTCAGTGCTGGCCGCGCACGTGGTGCATGGGGTCGAGCAGCTCGCCGCGCAGCAGCGCCAGCGGCGCCTTGCGGTAGGTCATGAAGTCGTGGAAGGGGTCGGTGAGGATCTTCGTCGCCCAGGCCAGGCCTTCGGTCACGTCCTTCAGGAAGAACAGGTGCACCGTGCGGAACAGCAGGCCCGCCACGCCGAGTGCGAACCACGCCATGCCGACGTCGTGCACCCAGCCGTTGAAGCCCACCGCCGGCTCGATGAGCCCGCCGAGCGACGGCATGAGCCACAGCACCACGGGAATCGCCAGCCACACCGCGTGCAGCACGATCTTGCGGCTCAGGTTGTAGCCGACCTTGATGTCTTCCTTGTGCTGGAAGCTGGCATCGTTGATGTGGTCGTAGCCTTTGGGCTCGAAGAAGAAATGGCCCGACTGGCGCGTCGTCATGCCGATGCCCCAGCCGATCAGCGCGGCCAGCGCCGGATCGAAGAACACCACGACGTAGGCCACCAGGAACGAGATCGCGCTGATGAAGTGCAGCGTCTGGTTGATGCGGCTCTGGTGGTAGTAGCGGTGGTCGTCCCAGCGCTGGGTCTTCAGGGTGTCGAGAAAGGCACTCACGCGTCGGTCTCCGGTCTGGTTGAACGGTGACCTCATCGTGACGATCGGTGGTGAAGCTGTCGTGACGAGACGATGTCGGTTCGGCCAAGACCCCGCCTGTCATCAGCCTGTTGCGCAACGGACTCACAGTGCATGCATGACGCTGCATCGTGACGACACCCTCACCGTCGACGCCTTCATGCCCGCACGCCGGTCGTTGCGCGTGGCGGTGGTCACCGAGACTTGGCCGCCCGAGGTCAATGGCGTGGCCGCCACCGCGGCCCGCGTGGTGGCCGAACTGCGTGACCGCGGCCACGAGCTGCAGGTGATCCGCCCGCGCCAGCAGCACGACGACGCGGCGGCCGCCGAGCCCGGCTACGCCGAGGTGCTGATGCGCGGCCTGCCGATCCCGCGCTACCCGCAGCTGAAGATGGGCCTGCCGTCACGCCGCACGCTGCTGCGCCTGTGGGGCCTGCAGCGGCCCGACGTGGTGCACATCGTCACCGAAGGCCCGCTGGGCTGGAGCGCGCTGCAGGCCGCGCAGGCGCTGAAGCTGCCGGTGGTGTCGGACTTCCGCACCAACTTCCACGCCTACAGCCGCCACTACGGCGTGGCCTGGCTGCAGCGGCCCATCGTCGGCTACCTGCGCAAGTTCCACAACCGCACCGCCTGCACGATGGTGCCCACCGAAGGCCTGCGCGCCGAGCTGCAGGCCGAGGGCTTCCAGAACCTGCGCGTGGTGGCGCGTGGCGTCGACACCGGGCTCTTCGATCCGGCCCGCCGCAGCGACGAGCTGCGCCGCCAGTGGGGCGTCGGCCCGCGCGACATGGTGGCGGTGCATGTTGGCCGCATCGCGCCCGAGAAGAACCTCGACACGCTGCTCGCTGCCCATGCCGCGATGCGCCAGCGCGACCCGCTCGTGAAGCTGGTGTTCGTGGGCGACGGCCCGGCCCGCGCCGCGATGCAGCAGCGCTGCCCGCAGGCGCACTTCGCGGGCCTGCAGCGCGGCGAGACCCTGGCCGCGCACTACGCCAGCGCCGACGTCTTCCTGTTCCCGAGCCTGACCGAGACCTACGGCAACGTGCTGCCCGAGGCCATGGCCAGCGGCCTGGCGGTGGTGGCCTTCGACTACGCCGCGGCGGGCCAGCTGGTGCGCCACGGCCACAACGGGCTGCTCGTGCGCGTGGGCGAGGACGCCGGCTTCTGCCAGACCGCCGCCCGCCTGGCCAGCGACCTGGACGAGGCGCGCACGCTGGGCCGCGAGGCCCGCGCCACGGCGATGAAGCTGGACTGGGGCCGCATCGCGCGCGAGGTCGAGGTCGAGTACCAGGCCGCGATGGCGGCCGCGCCGCATCTCAAGGTCGCGTCGCTGTCACCGGGCGTGGTCTGACGGCCGCCATCAGCAGGGCCACCGCCGCAGCCACCGCCAGGCCCAGCCCGAGCAGCAGGCTGCGCACGTCCAGCCCCGCGGCCAGCAGCGCCGCCTGCAGCCCGAGCATGACGAGGATGCTGCTGTTCTCGGCGCCGTTCTGCACCGCGATCGCGCGCCCCGTGCTCAGCAGGGCGTGACCGCGCTGCTGGAGCAGCGCGTTCATCGGCACCACCAGCACACCGCCCACCGCGCCCAGCAGCACCATCGCGGCCAGCGCCGGCCACTCGGTGCTGAGCAGGCTGGCGCCCGCAAGCCCCAGACCGAGCAACAGCCCCAGCGGCAGCAGCCGGCGGGCGGCCGCCAGCGGCACATGTCGCCCGGCCCACAGGGCCCCGGCCACGATGCCGGCCGCCACCGCCAGCGGCAGCATCGTGGCCCGGTGCAGCGGCATCGCCAGCACCTCCGCCGCCCACTGCAGCACGGCCACCTGCAGCACCGCGGCGGCGCCCCAGAAGAGGGTCGTCACCGCCAGCGACAGCCCGGCGTCGGCGTCGCGCCACAGCCGCTGCTGCGCCGCCAGGAAGCGGCGCCACAACCGTCGCGACGCCAGCGGACGTGGGCCCGGGTGTGGCCTGGCCGGCCCCGCCGGCACGGCAGCCAGCCCGAGCAGTGCCAGCAGCTGCAGCCCGATCAACACCCCGCAGGCCGTGGCCACGCCGCCACCGCCCGGCCGCACGAGCCAGCCGCCCAGGCCCACGCCCAGCACCGCGGCGCAGACCATGGAGCCCTCC
>VYLG01000386.1_pt1 | contig 11230 bp, 9 predicted proteins | sample 5114351 | NCBI WGS metagenome assembly VYLG01 (sample SAMN12291798, study PRJNA351875) | freshwater metagenome | isolation source: freshwater lake | place: USA: Michigan, Kent Lake | collected 2013-08-15
GGTGGCCAATTACCTAATTTTCAGGGAAAAAGTACCTCAATTTTCCCCCTGATCACTCCCAGGCCTGGTACTTTTTGATTGACAAAAAGTCTAAAAGTCTTACCCAACAAGGTTGTTAGATTTTTTCAGCCAACCCTAATTATAGATTCTTCTTCCTCTCAAACGGTTACTCAACCCTCTATTACTGCTGCCCCATCCCCTCAACATCAACGTCTTCTAGTCCACTGAGAAGTACCCTTATCTCCTCAACCACTGGCGTGGACTATACAACGCTACGAGAACTCCTACAACAAAAGAAATGGAAAGAGGCGGATCAAAAAACCTGGTATTTAATACTGGCGGCCGCTAAACGAGAAAAAGAAGGATGGATAGACAGCAAATCCGCCGAGAAGTTTTCCTGTGAGGATTTGCGAATGATCGATCGAGAGTGGTTAGCGGCTTCCGGTGGCCAGTTTGGCATTTCCGTACAATTGGCTATCTACAAGCAGACAGGCAACCCGATCGGCGACTATAATGAGCAAGCCTACGCTCGTTTTGGGGACGCAGTCGGCTGGCGAGTCAACGGAAAATGGAAAACTTATTCAGATTTAACATGGAGTACAAACGCACCATCATCAGCACCCAAAGGACACCTGCCAACATGGGTGTGTTATGTGGAAGATGGGCAGAGGTTTTGTGTATCTCTCCTCTCGCGTTGCGGCTTGTGAATTGTAGCATATAAAGCGTTTCGCAGTTTTTTCAAACTCCGATCCTACATCGTTTCCACACGAGGTTATCAGGGGTTCAGCGATTCGATACCTGTCACCGTCACCCCAGGAGGGTAAATGCCATTTTCCCCTACATAATCTATGGTTTATAATTACGATAGATATTAACCAGCGCAAGTTAGGAGTAAATACTTGTCAAAAAAGAAATTTCGTAAATCTGTTGAAAGCATTCGTTATCAAATTCTGAACCATCATCAAAAAATTGCCAATGAGAAACAAAAAGAATCCCCCGATAAAAACTTAATTAATTACTGGGAAAGAGAAATTAAAGGTTTAGAAAAAAGTTTATCTAGAGCATAAAAGCGATTAAACAGAGGAAAATAAGCAATGATTTCAAACACTGAAAAACCCTTGAAAGTCAACTCTACCTTGGCCACTCTATTATCTGAATTAGGTGAAGAATGCGAGGCGGTTTTATTCTTACTAAGTCAGCTTAAATTACCAAGCCTAACTGATGACCAAAAAGGGGATATTTTGGCAGAATTAATAGGCTCAATTACTCACTTGCACGTTCATACCGAAAATTTACCTGATTTAATTGGGGATGAAATTTTAGCTTTGCCAGATGAGAAATGATCGAACTCCATTCATTTCAATGGTTAAAAAATCATGGAGAATAACAAAAATGAATGACTTTGAAAACAGCCACAGAAATTCAATAAAAATCTGCAAAAATTGGTGAAATTGCTGCTAGAGGAGGACAGCGTTACCTCGAAGCTGGAGGCGCTCCCACCCGCTGCCCTAGCGGTAGAAAAAATGATGATTATTTAGGGCTTGCTGAATAAATCTAAAAACCTTGTTGGATAATATCTTTAGGCTTTTTTGAAATCAAAAAGTGCCATTTCTTGGAGTGGTCGGGGGGAAAATTCCGGGACTTTTTCCCCGAAACCCTACACCCCACACCCCACACCCTGCCCCCACGAAAAACTTTTTGCCGCAAACCCTATATACAAAGTCAGCATTCATGAGGGGGACCCCGGGGCGCATTACTTCGCCCCTTTAAAAGCCGCCCCGTCCCATCGCGCTAAAAGCGAGGGTCTTCACCCCGACATTTGAGATAAATTGACATCCTCGCCGCCGTAAAACGGACGGCGATTCCTCACCACGCCACTTTTTTAGGGTGGTCGCGTCAACGGGGTTGACGCAGATAGCGAAAAACGCTTAATTGCTTAAGTTACTATCTGTGGTCAAGGTTCAGTTTTTAGCTTGGTTATCGCTTTTTCCATTGTAGCTTAAAGCCGTCCTAAAAGGACGGGGTTTTAACCCAAATTTTCGATAAGGACGCTGCCACTTGCGTCCTCAAGGTATCTGGAAAAGGCTTTTTTCCTAGACTTTCCGAGAGTAGTATTCCACTACTAACAGTTCATTAATCGAGAGGGCAATCCATTCTCTTTCCACAACGCCATTAACTTTGCCCACAAGGGTATTTTTGTCAAATTCCAAATGACTCGGCAGGTTGGCTAAACCGGGGTATTCCATATTTCTTTTGACTAGATCCTGGGAACGCTCTTGATTTCTGACTCCAATCACATCACCCGGACGGCACTGATAACTGGCAATATCCACAACTCTACCGTTAACGGTGACGTGACCGTGATTGACTAATTGTCGAGCCCCCGGAATTGTCCCAGCCATACCGAGACGGAAAACGGTATTATCCAGACGCATTTCTAAGAGTTGCAGCAGCACTTGACCAGTGGAACCAGTAGCCCGGCGAGCTTTGCGGACATAGCGAATTAATTGTTTCTCGCTGACACCGTAGTTAAAACGCAGTTTTTGTTTTTCTTCTAGACGAATGGCATATTCTGAACGTTTTTTGCGGGCCTGGCCATGTTGCCCGGGTGCATAGGCACGACGGGCACTTTTACGGGTTAAGCCTGGTAATTCCCCTAAACGACGCACAATGCGCAAGCGCGGTCCTCTATAACGAGACATACAGACAGTCGGCTCCTATTTAAATTTATCCCAAAACTATTATCGTAGCACAAATTAAGTAATTTAGTTGGGGTGTGGGGAGAGGGGAGAACGGAGTGGGGAGAAAAAAGCTGATCACTGATTCAGGCCTGATGGCAGGTGATGTATTTTTTTCGTTAAAGATGAGGCTAATCTCTGCCATCTTAGGGCATACTGTGAGTGTAACTAAGCACTATATTACTCAGGTTGCTTTCCCACTCCTTCCCTAGCTGAATCTCTATCTTGGAGAAGCCATAGTCATGATCGAAATGAAAGTCGCTGGAATTGCCCTAGACGCTATCACTCGCAGTCCCATTGTACTGCTCAAGGATGGTTCCGAGCGTCGCGCTCTACCTATCTACATCGGACAAGATCAGGCTAAGGCCATTATGACCGTCCTCGAACAACAAAAACCCCCTCGTCCCCTCACCCACGATTTGATCGCTAATATTTTTAAAGTTTGGGACATGGATTTAGAAAAGATTATCATCCATTCTCTCCAAGATAATACCTTTTATGCTGTTCTCTGTCTCCAGCGCGGCGAAGTCAAAAAAGAAATCGATTGTCGTCCCAGTGATGCGATCGCTATTGCCCTGCGTACCAACAGTCCCGTCTGGGTAATGGAAGAAGTGATCGCTTCTGCTTCTATCCCTGTCGATCGTGACGCGGATGAAGAGGAACGTCAAGCTTTTCGCAATTTCGTCTCCAATCTTAGCCCCTCAGACCTGATCCAACGTCGCGGTGATTTTAGTGATCAGTGAAATTTCAGGAGTCAGGAGTCAGGGGGCAGCTTTTTTCTCCCCACACTCCACACCCCACACCCCAATACCTTCTAACTGATAACTGATAACAAGGGCCGAATCTAAGACCTAATTGGTTAAGCTAAAAGCTTTGATGTGCTTAGTTTCTAACCTTCTTTTTAGGTAGGAGAATTGTCAGATTCTGTCTTTTGCACGAGTACCTGTTGCCTCTTGCCTTCAAAAGCTGACAACTGATAACTGATAACTGATAACTGATCACTGATAACTGATAACTGAATCAATGCGTTATCGACGATTTGGCCGTACTAATTGGCAATTTTCGCTGTTTTCCCTGGGGACAATGCGCTGTTTGTCCTCAGAGTCGGTGTTTACCGCAACAGTTGATCGCGCCCTAGAATTGGGGATTAATCACCTAGAAACAGCCAGAGGTTACGGTAATAGCGAAGTTTTTCTCGGTCGCTACCTGCAGCGTCAAGGGGTGCGGGAGCAAGTTTATCTGACTACGAAATTGGTCCCCACTCCCGATCGCCAAACTATGGAAAAAGCGATCGCCGAATCCCTAGAACGATTACAATTAAATTACCTGGATTGTCTAGCAATTCACGGTATTAACACCTGCGAGCATTTAAACTGGATTAAAGACCCGCAAGGCTGCATGAAAGCCGTTTTTATGGCCCAAGAAGCTGGAAAAATCGGTCATATTGGCTTTTCTACCCATGCACCCCTAGAAATTATTCTGGAGACGATCAATACAGATTTCTTCGCTTTTGTCAATATCCATTACTATTTTTTTTGGCAAAGACAGCAACCGGCGATCGCTTTAGCCCAAGCAAAGGACATGGGTGTGTTTATCATTTCCCCTGCTGATAAGGGAGGTGGTCTCCACAGACCTCCCAAGAAGCTAGAGGAATTATGCGCTCCTTTTTCACCCCTAGAGCTAAATTATCGCTTTTTATTGAGCGATCCGCGCATTAATACCCTCAGCGTCGGGGCAGCGATACCGGAGGAATTAGAGGCAATTATTAACGTATGCGAAGGAGATCAGCCCCTAGATGCGGCAGAAATTGCCGTTTTTAAGCGTTTAGAGACACATTTAACCGATAAATTGGCTACAGATCTATGTAGCCAATGTTATCAATGTTTACCCTGTCCCGAAAATATTAATATCCCTGAAGTGTTGAGACTGCGGAATCTGGCAGTAGCTTACGAAATGACCGATTTTGGCCAGTATCGCTATCGAATGCTGGAAAATGCCGGTCATTGGTTCCCCGGACGCAAAGCGAATAATTGTACTGAATGCGGTGATTGTTTACCTCGCTGCCCGGAAAAATTGCCGATTCCCCAGCTGCTATTTAATACACACGAACTACTTAAAGGACCAGCGCAACGGAGATTGTGGTCATCTTAGGACGAAACCCTGAAAAATTTTTTTTGGGGATCGTCAAAGTGTAAAAACTATCTTAAGATTAACAGGTAAGAGAATTAACTTTCTTGAATTTAAAGAGACAAAAAACAAGAAATAGATTAAGGAGTAAAGGATATGGCACTCGTCCCCATGCGGTTATTGTTGGATCACGCGGCTGAGAACGGATATGGCATCCCCGCTTTTAACGTAAATAATATGGAGCAGATCCAAGCGATCATGCAAGCGGCGGCAGCCACCGATAGCCCCGTTATCCTGCAAGCTTCTCGCGGTGCGCGCAAATATGCAGGGGAAAACTTCCTGCGTCACTTGATCACCGCCGCGGTGGAAACCTATCCTCATATCCCCATCGTGATGCACCAAGATCACGGTAATGAACCCGCCACCTGCTACTCGGCGATCCGTAACGGTTTCACCAGTGTCATGATGGATGGTTCCTTAGAAGCGGATGCCAAAACTCCCGCCACCTACGAGTACAACGTTAACGTTACTGCTGAAGTAGTAAAAGTTGCTCACTCGATCGGTGCTAGTGTGGAAGGGGAACTCGGTTGCTTAGGTTCCTTAGAAACCGGTAAAGGAGAAGCGGAAGATGGACACGGTTTTGAAGGGGAATTAGATCACTCGATGCTGTTAACTGATCCCGATGAAGCGGTGGATTTCGTCGAAAGAACCCAAGTAGATGCTTTAGCAGTAGCGATTGGTACTAGCCACGGTGCTTACAAATTTACCCGCAAACCCACTGGCGAAATTCTTGCTATTAGCCGCATTGAAGAAATTCACAGCCGCTTACCCAATACTCACTTGGTTATGCACGGTTCTTCCTCGGTTCCCGAAGATCTCCTCGAATTAATCAACCAATTCGGTGGCGCTATCCCTGAAACCTACGGTGTTCCCGTGGAAGAAATCCAAAAAGGCATCAAGAGTGGTGTGCGTAAAATCAATATCGACACCGACTGCCGTTTAGCAATTACCGCCGCAGTTCGGGAAGCACTTTTCAGCAACCCGAAAGAGTTTGATCCCCGTTTCTTCTTGAAACCCTCGATCACCTATATGCAGAAAGTTTGTGCCGATCGCTATCAACAATTTGGTACCGCCGGTAACGCCAGCAAAATCAAACAAATGTCCCTTGATGATTACGCAGCCAAATATGCTAAAGGGCAATTAACCCAAGTCAGCAAAAAAGTTGTGGCTGTCTAGTTACTGAGAAATTAAGCGATCGCTTAATGGCACCGATCTAGTAGAATTTTTCGGGTAGTTATAGTTAACTACCCTCTTTTTTATGGGAATCCCTTGAAGGGAAAGAGTTGCCAGATAAGAATCGATTTCAGAGAAAAGACTATACTGAAAATAATCAGCAGATCAGCACTTGATTTATAAGAGAAGCAAGATGAGAAAAAAATCGTTGTGGGTGGGATTATTGGTGGGATTTTGGTTTTGTCTAACTTGGATGGCATGGACACCCACAGCAGCCGCCTTTAGCGAAGAACAAAAATTACTACTGCAATCTTGGCGATTAGTCAACCAATCTTATTATGATGACACATTTAATCATCAAAACTGGTGGCAGGTGCGGGAACAATTCATCAAAAAACCCCTCAACGATCGGACGGCGGCCTACAATGCGATCGAACAGATGTTAGCTACTCTCGATGAACCCTTTACCCGTCTCTTGCGACCGGATCAATACCATAACCTACAAATTAGCACCACAGGGGAATTATCGGGGGTAGGACTGCAAATTAATATCAATCCCGACAATGGTTACTTAGAAGTGGTTGCCCCCCTTGCCGGTTCTCCTGCTGAGGCCGCTGGTTTAACTAGCCACGATCGCATTTTGTTTATTGATGGCATCGATACTACTACTTTAACCCTCGATGCAGCAGCGGCCAAAATGCGCGGAACTCCCGGAACAGAAGTTTCCTTAGTCATTCTTCCCGATCAAAAAAGTCAACCAAAAACCCTATCTTTAACCCGTCAACGCATTTCTTTAAGTCCAGTGGTAGCGGTTTTAGATAAAAATTCTAGTTCCTTGCCGATCGGTTATGTGCGCTTAAATCAATTTAGTGCTAACGCTGCCAAAGAAGTCTCGGAAGCGGTGACGAATTTACAAAAACAAGGAGCCAAGGGTTATATTTTGGATCTAAGAAATAACCCCGGTGGGTTACTGCAAGCGGGCATAGAAATCGCTCGGATGTGGATTAATCAGGGAACGATCGTTTATACGGTTAATCGTGAGGGAATTGCCGATAGTTTTGCCGCTTCTGGCAATGCTTTAACTGACGCGCCTTTAGTCGTTTTGGTCAATCAGGGAACCGCCAGTGCCAGCGAGATTTTAGCCGGAGCATTACAGGACAATCAACGGGGGGTTTTAGTGGGAGAAAAGACTTTCGGTAAGGGATTAATTCAGTCCTTATTCGAGTTACCCGATGGGGCAGGATTAGCGATTACCGTGGCCAAATATGAAACTCCCGCCCACCATGATATTCATAAGTTAGGAATTATGCCCGATCGAGTGGTGGCACAGGAACCGATCACCTATGAGCAAATCGGCACCGAAAAAGATAGTCAATACCAAACGGCGATTCAGTTTTTAAACCAGAAGACCATTTTAGCCAAAGCTTCCTGAGTGGGGTTTTCAGCCATCAGTTACCAGTTATCAGTTACCAGTTATCAGATGCGAGTTTTCAGGGTTCTTCGCTACTTGGTATGGTTCGATCGGGGGGCATAAATCGACTAAATACTTATCTGGCAAGAGACTTAATTGATTAGTTCGTTAGAGAGGGAAAACAATTGACAAAGATCGCATCAATGTCTTTCTCTATAAGGGTTTCATCTCTTATAACCCCCTCCATTGCATAACACAAACAAAAAGAACCGTTTTCAGTTCACTGTTTACTGTTTACTGTTTACTGATCACTGAAAAAACTTCCCACACCCGACGGCATAAATCGAACAAATTAGTCATTTTTTCCATCAATATCTAAATTAAGATGGAAACCTGTTTGATTTGGCGAGAATGCTAACATCGATTAGAATTTTCCCAGTCCGGGCTTTTCAGTCTTCCAACCTTGACTTATCCTTGATCTTACCGCCATGCAGAGATATATTCGATCGCCCCTAGCCCTAACCCTGAGCATCAGCCTCTTAGCTAATTTTTTAACCGCTTGTAATAATGCCCAAACCCCAGATAACAACGCCTCTAGCCCCACCACCACTGCCCCCGGGGATCAGGGCTTAAAATTAGGGGCTTTACTGCCCATTACCGGAGATTTAGCCGCTATTGGTCAAAATATGCCCGAAGCAGCCGCCCTAGCGGTAGAGACTATCAATGCCTGTGGTGGAGTCAATGGCAAACCAGTCACCCTCGTGAAAGAAGATGACCAAACCGATCCCGCCGCCGGTGCTTCAGCGATGACGAAACTAGCGGAGGTGGATAAAGTAGCCGGTGTGATCGGTTCCTTTGCCAGTAGCGTCTCAGGAGCAGCCGTCGATGTGGCGGTGAGAAATAAAGTTATGTTAGTCTCTCCGGGTAGCACCAGTCCTGTATTTACTGACAGGGCGAAAAAAGGCGATTTTCAAGGTTTTTGGGCGCGGACGGCTCCCCCGGACACCTACCAAGCTCAAGCTTTAGCGGTCCTAGCTAAGAAAAGGGGTTTTCAAAATGTGGCCACCGTCGTGATCAATAACGATTACGGAGTGGGATTTGAACGGGAATTCGTGAGCGCTTTCGATAAATTAGGCGGCACTATCACTAATAAGCAAAATCCTGTCCGTTATGACCCGAAAGCTGCCACTCTCGATAGTGAAGCGGCGGCTGCCTTCGCTAACCAACCGGATGCTGTAGCGGCAGTCCTTTACGCTGAAACGGGCAGTTTATTACTGCAAGCGGCCTATAAACAGGGATTGACCAAAGGAGTTACCGTCCTCCTCACCGATGGGGTTTTTTCGGAAGATTTCACCAAACAGGTGGGGAAAGGAACCGATGGTAAGTCAATTATTGCTGGGTCCCTAGGCACGGTCCCCGGGGCCGACGGTCAAGCTTTAAGTGCTTTTACTACTCTCTGGAAAGAAAAGACCGGCAAGGATGTCACCGCTTTTGTTCCCCATACTTGGGACGCGGCGGTTTTATTGATGTTAGCGGCCGAGGCGGCTAAATCTAACACTGGTGAAGGGATTCAAAGCAAGATTCGTGAGGTGGCTAACGGTCCGGGGACGGAAGTAACCGATGCTTGTCAAGCCATGGAAATGATTCGCAAAGGCGAGGATATTAACTATCAGGGAGCCAGTGGCAATGTGGATATCGATGAAAATGGCGATGTGGTCGGTAGTTACGATGTCTGGACTGTCAAGGATGATGGGACTCTCAAGGTTATCGATCAGGTGACACCCAATCAGTAATTAGGGCTGGCTGAATAAATCTAAAAACCTTGCTGGATAAGACTTTTAGACTTTTTTCCCATCAAAAATTACCAGACCGGGGAGTGATCGGGGGGAAAATTCCGGGACTTTTTCCCTGAAAATTAGGTAATTTACCCCCTCAAAATCGGTAAAACCCCACACCCTGCCCCCACGAAAAACTTTTTGCCGCAGACCCTACTTATGAGGAGAGGCACTCATGCAAAGGGGAGAATAAATAATCAGTTTTTAATAACCGGATTTAGTATTTTGTGCCAAGGCAGAGCCTTGGCACAAGCAAAATTTCTTGAAGCATTTTCGGTTATTGAGAATTTTTTCGTTTCCTGGCTTTTTGTTTGCTGGTAGAGAGTAAGGGAGCGGTTAATTTTTCATAGAGTTCAAAGAGGTATTCAATACGATTTAATTCACTGGTAAAGCGTTGGGGACGATAACATAAATCAACGGCTTTGTCAAGTTTTTGGTGAGCTTTGATCAGGTCAGGAGGCATGGTTAAAGGATCGTATAAATCCGCAAGACTACTATCGGGATATTTTGCCCTTGTATCTAGCACAGCTTGAGCGCAAGTCTCGACGGTTTGTTTTTGTTTTTCGGTCGCAGTTTCAGGAAAAGGAAAATTATTATAAACGATGGTGTTTGAATAACGGTAATCACTTTTTAATCTTCCACAGACATATTTAACCCATGCCATGTGCATTTCTGAAGTAAGAATACCAAATAAATATAGATTTGCATTTGCAACAAATAGACAACTATTATTAGCAATATAATCTGGAGTAAAGAATCCTAATGGAATATATTTTCTATTCCCCAAAGAATGACTTGGTATTAGAATATAGCTTGTTTTTGGCTGTCTATTTTCAGTAAATAATGTTGGGAACTGCGCCCACTTAATTGTCGCAACTTTAGAACTAGCCAAACGCATTTCTTTAACAGCTTCTACTCTTTTTAATAATAGGGGCAACTGCTTCAATTCTTTAGGCTGTATTTCTGTTAACCAAAAACACCAGCGTCTTTTATTATTCAGAAATTCATCAGTAGAAATAAAAGGCTTAATGAATTTTTTTCCTTCAGGTTCTTGTCGAATATACTCTTCTTTTTCTCCGTCATTCATCAGAAGATTACCACCATCTGTAGGTTGGCTGCCTTTGATCATTTCAGGCACGTTGCAAATAGGTTTTATTTTCTTTAAAATGATTAAATCATTGCCTTCTGTCAGATAAGGATTAATATTTTTAACCTTTCTTTCTGTCGGTTCACCTTTAATATCAGCATAATCAAAAATACGTTTATTCTCAATATCTTCTAGCCCAAAACCAATAATAACACAATGAACTGCGGCGTTTCCTTTTGCTTCATTACTCCAGCTAAAAGTACGATGGGCAAAATGAATTTTTATTTTATATTTTTGATAAAGCTCTTGCCAAAGAATCCCAACTTGTTCACCCTGAGAAATAGAATTTGTGCTAACTAAAGCGCAACGAATTAAACTATTTTGAATAAATTCAGCTGCTTTAATATACCATGATGTCACATAATCTAAAACGCCTGCTCCTTTAACTTCGCCTAAAACATGATTCATGTCAGCCTTTTGGTGGGCATTTTGTAACTGTTTCCCCACAAAAGGAGGATTTCCTAAAATAAAATTGAGCTTCTCTTTTGATATAACTTCCTCCCAATCAATCCGCAAAGCATTTCCATTAACAATCTTTGCCGCTTTCTTCAACGGTAAACGCACAAAATACTGACCAAAAGTATTACTAACCTTAATATTCATCTGATGATCAATTAACCACATTGCCACCTCAGCAACTCTTACCGCAAACTCATCGTATTCAATACCCGCAAACTGATTCACATCTACCTGAATAATAGCACTAATATCTGTTACTAACTGTCCCGTTTTATTTAAT
>VYLG01000276.1_pt1 | contig 11210 bp, 11 predicted proteins | sample 5114351 | NCBI WGS metagenome assembly VYLG01 (sample SAMN12291798, study PRJNA351875) | freshwater metagenome | isolation source: freshwater lake | place: USA: Michigan, Kent Lake | collected 2013-08-15
CCTGCTGGCGCCGGCGCCAGCCGATGGCGGCCAGGCCGGCGGCCAGCATGGCCAGCGAGGGCGCCTCGGGCACCGCCAGCGCGGTGTCGTGGAAGGTGAGGCTGTAGTCCCAGCGGAGGTCCCAGTCGGCTTCGGGGTTGCGCTGCAGCAGCTGCCAGTTGCGCAGCCGGTAGGTGCCGGCGTCGAGCGAGCCGGTCGCGCTGAAGGGGATGTTGTTCTCGCCGACGAACTCGCCCGTGGCCGCGTCCAGGCGCGACAGCTGCATCGGCATGTAGCCCCCGCTCCAACTGCTGCTGTACGTCACGCCGGTGGGCGCGTCGAGCGTGAACACCAGCGTGTGCAGGTTCATCACCTCGACGGCGCGCGTGCCGGGCGTGCCGGGCAGGATCTCGGGGCCGAAGACCTCTGAGAACAGCGAGGACTGGTGACGGCCGCCGCCACTCAGCACCAGGGCGTCGGCGCTCGTCGACCAGCCGTGCTGCTGCCAGGTCGACCACTCCAGGCTCATCGTGGCGCCCCAGAGGAAGTCCTGCGCATCGGCCGTGCCGCTGCCGGCGATGGCCAGCAGGCCCGGGCTGGTGCTGACCGGCGGTGCGTCGATGGCGCCCAGGCTGCCGGTGAAGCTGCACGCCTCGACGGCGTCGGGGAACTCCAGGCCGGTGCAGGGCAGGTTGGCGTCGACCACGGCCACGCCGGCCAAGGCACGCACACCCAGGATGGCGGTGCTGGAGTCGACGGTCAGCGTGGTGGCGGCCAGTGCCGGGGTGATAGAGGCAGGCAGCAGCGCGGCGGCAAGGGCCAGTGAACGGGGCAGGGGCATCGGGTCACCTGGGTCGGGATGGGAGAGCCGGGTTGTAGGCCCCGACCCGTTAGAACCCGGTTAACGCCCCCGCTGCCCGATGCCGGGTTGGGCGAAAGCCGGCCTCAGGGCTTCGCGCGCCGTGCCTGTGCCAGGCGCTGGGCGTAGACCCCGGCCCGGGCCTCGTCGCCGCGCGCACGGTGGATGAGTTCCATCTCCTCCAGCACGTACGGGTCGGGGTCGCCGACGATGTGCATCTGCCCCTCCAGCCGCGTCTGCTGCGCCAGCGCGTCGTCGAGCCGGCCACTCAGCCGCAGCGCGCGCGCCACCAGCCAGCGCGCCACGTACTGCTGGCGCGGGCTGGCCTGCGCAGCCTCGCGCAGCGCCAGCGCGCGCTCGTACTGCGGCAGCGAGTCGGCGTAGCGGCCCAGCAGGTGCAGGCTGTAGCCCAGGTTGTTGCGGATCGAGGCTTCCCAGTTGCGACCGGCGGGCTGCGTGCTGACCAGCACCATCTGCAGGGCCTGCTCGTTCCAGCGCAACTGCTCGGCCGGGGCGTCATCCACGAAGGCCATCATGTGCACGGCGTCGACGGCCAGGCCATCGAGCCGGCCCTCGTAGGCGGCGGCCAGCGCGCGCAGGTAGGCGGTGCGTGCGGTGGCCAGGTTCTCCGGCGTGCGCTCGGTCGGCCGCGTGACGGCCGAGATGTGGTTGCGGCCCCACTCCAGCGCATGCCGCGCGCGGGCCTCGGCGCCGGCGGCGGGCAGCTGAGGCTCGAGCGTGCGCAACAGGGCGCGGGCCTCGTCCAGTTGGCGCCGCAGGCCGAGCGTGCGCGCGATCTGCGTCTGCAGGATGAGCGCGTCGTCGCGGCGGCCCTCGGCCTCGGCCGTGGCCAGCGCGGCGCGGAAGCGCTGCTCGCTGAGCGCGGGGTTGCTGAAGTCCCACAGCGCGGCCACGTCCACGGCGGCGTGGGCGGCGGGCAGGGCCAGGGCCAGCGTCAAGGCGGCGATCAGGCGGAGGCTCTTCATGACGCCGAGCAGTCTACGACCGGCCGCACGCCGGCCCGCCGGGCGCGGTCTGTACGCCAGACGGCGTATTTCACGCCGCCCACCCGCTGCCGACACTGCGCTGCAGGTTTCAACCAGGAGAGAGAACCGCATGAACACGTCCCGTCGCCAGGCCGGCAAGGCCCTCACCGCCCTCGCACTGGCTGCCGGCCTTGCCGCCAGCGGCAGCGCCTTCGCCCAGGCCACCATCAAGGTCGGCGTCCTGCACTCGCTGTCGGGCACCATGGCCATTTCCGAGACCGTGCTCAAGGACGTGGCCCTGATGGCCATCGACGAGATCAACGCCAAGGGCGGCGTGCTCGGCAAGAAGCTCGAAGCCGTGGTGGTGGACCCGGCCTCGAACTGGCCGCTGTTCGCCGAGAAGGCCAAGCAGCTGATCAGCCAGGACAAGGTGGCCGTGACCTTCGGCTGCTGGACGAGCGTGTCGCGCAAGAGCGTGCTGCCGGTGTTCGAGGGCAGCAACGCGCTGCTGTTCTACCCGGTGCAGTACGAAGGCGAGGAGCTGAGCGCCAACGTCTTCTACACGGGTGCCGCGCCCAACCAGCAGGCCATTCCTGCCGTCGAGTACCTGATGAGCAAGGACGGCGGCAGCGCCAAGCGCTTCGTGCTGCTGGGCACCGACTACGTGTACCCGCGCACCACGAACAAGATCCTGCGCGCCTTCCTCAAGGCCAAGGGCATCCCCGAGTCGGACATCATGGAGGAGTACACCCCCTTCGGCCACAGCGACTACCAGACGATCATCGCCAAGATCAAGAAGTTCGCGGGCGAGGGCAAGAAGACGGCCGTGGTCTCCACCATCAACGGCGACAGCAACGTGCCCTTCTACAAGGAACTGGGCAACCAGGGCCTGAAGGCCACCGACGTGCCGGTGGTGGCGTTCTCGGTGGGTGAAGAAGAGCTGCGCGGCGTGGACACCAAGCCGCTGGTCGGCCACCTGGCTGCGTGGAACTACTTCATGAGCCTGAAGAACCCCACCAACGACGAGTTCGTCAAGAAGTGGGCCGCGTACGCCAAGGCCAAGAACATCGCCGGCCACAAGGACAAGCCGCTGACGAACGATCCGATGGAGGCCACCTACATCGGCATCAACATGTGGGCGCAGGCCGTGGCCAAGGCCAAGACCACCGATGTCGACAAGGTCCGCCAGGCCATGTACGGCCAGACCTTCAAGGCGCCGAGCGGCTTCGTGGCCACGATGGACAAGGAGAACCACCACCTGCACCGCCCGGTGTTCATCGGCGAGATCAAGGCCGACGGTCAGTTCAACGTGGTCTGGAAGACCAAGGGCCCGGTCGTGGCCGACCCCTGGAGCGACTACATCGCCGAGAACAAGGGCAAGAAGAACGTGCCCGTGATGGCGAAGAAGTAAGCCGCGCGTGATGAGGGGCCTGAAGGGGGAGCAGCGCCAGCAAGCGGCACGCATCGGCGGCTGGTTGCTCACGGTGGTGCTGGCGGCATTGGCCTGCGGGCTGATGCTGCTGGCCAGCCCGGCGCATGCGCTCACCCCCGAGCAGGCCCTGCGCATGGCCCAGGGCGACAGCGACGAACGCCTCGCCGCCCTGGCCGAGGCCGTGGCCGCCACCGACCCGGCCACCGACAAGACGCTCGGCACCTACATCGAGGCGCTGCTCGCCGACGAAGTGAAGTTCGTCGGCGGGCGAGCCTTCATCGTGCAGGGCAGCGCCGTGCGCGACGCCGCCACCGGCCAGGCGGCCACGCTGCCCGAGGGCGCTGAAGACGTCGTCAACAACAACCGGCTGCGCCGCGCGCTGGAGGCGGCGCGCTCGGCGCTGCAGCTGTTTTCCACTGACACCGCCGAGCGCTCGCGCGCCATCACCGGCCTGAAGGACAGCGCCGACGAGGCGATGCTGCCGCTCATCGACAAGGCCCTGGCCGCCGAGCGCGAGCCGGCGCTGAAGGAGCAGATCCAGCAGCTGCGCGCCAGCGTGCTGGTGTCGAGCAGCGAACCCGCGCGCCGGCTCGATGCCGCGCGGTTGCTGGCCGAAAGCCCGCAACCGGCCACGCGCGCGCTGCTGCTGGAGCGCCTGGGGGTGGAAGACGACGCCGAGGTCAAGGCGGCACTCACGGCGTCGCTGGCCGCCGTGGAGTCGCGCCTGGCCTGGGGCGAGCGCCTGGGCGTGCTGTTCACCGGCCTGAGCCTCGGCAGCATCCTGCTGCTGGTGGCGCTGGGCCTGGCCATCACCTACGGGCTGATGGGCGTCATCAACATGGCGCATGGCGAGCTGATGATGATCGGCGCCTACGCCACCTTCGTGGTGCAGAACCTGTTCCGCAGCTACCTGCCTGGGCTGTTCGACTTCTATGTGCTGGCGGCCATTCCGGTGAGCTTTCTGGTGGCGGCCAGCGTGGGTGCGCTGCTCGAGAAGAGCGTGATCCGCTGGCTCTATGGCCGGCCGCTGGAGACGCTGCTGGCCACCTGGGGCATCAGCCTCATCCTGATGCAGACGGTGCGCACGATCTTCGGTGCGCAGAACGTGGCGGTGGAGAACCCCTCGTGGCTGTCGGGCGGCGTGCAGGTGCTGCCGAACCTGACGCTGCCGTACAACCGCCTCTTCATCCTGCTGTTCGCAGCGCTGGTGCTGGTGGGCGTGGCGCTGCTGATCAGCCGCACGCGGCTGGGCCTGTTCGTGCGCGGCGTGACGCAGAACCGCCGCATGGCCAGCTGCGTGGGCGTGAACACGGCGCGCGTGGACACCTACGCCTTTGCGCTCGGCGCCGGCATCGCCGGCCTGGCGGGCTGCGCGCTCAGCCAGGTGGGCAACGTGGGGCCCGATCTCGGCCAGGGCTACATCGTCGACAGCTTCATGGTCGTGGTGCTGGGCGGCGTGGGCCAGCTTGCCGGCACCGTGTACGCGGGCCTGGGGCTGGGCGTGGTGAACAAGCTGCTCGAAGGCTGGCAGGGCGCGGTGATGGCCAAGATCATCGTGCTGGTGCTCATCGTGCTCTTCATCCAGAAGCGGCCGCAGGGCATCTTCGCCCTCAAGGGAAGGTCGGCGGACTGATGAGCACCCCGCTCGGAAAACGCGGCTGGACCGCGGTGCTCGCGGCGGTGCTGGTGATCGCCGTCGTCGTGCCGACGCTCAACCTGCTGGTGCCGGCCGGCAGCGCGCTGCACCTGGGCGACTTCTACGTCAGCCTGGCCGGCAAGATCATCTGCTACGCCATCTGCGCGCTGGCGATGGACCTCATCTGGGGCTACACCGGCATCCTCTCGCTCGGCCACGGCCTCTTCTTCGCGCTCGGCGGCTACGCGATGGGCATGTACCTGATGCGGCAGATCGGCACCGACGGCCAGTACCGCAGCACCTTGCCCGACTTCATGGTGTTCCTCGACTGGAAGGAGCTGCCCTGGCACTGGGCGGTGTCCGACAGCTTCGTGCTTCAGATGCTGCTCGTGGTGCTGGTGCCGGGGCTCCTGGCCTTCGTGTTCGGCTTCTTCGCCTTCCGCTCGCGCATCAAGGGCGTGTACTTCAGCATCATCACGCAGGCGCTCACGTTCGCCGCGATGCTGCTCTTCTTCCGCAACGAAACCGGCTTCGGCGGCAACAACGGCTTCACCGACTTCAAGCGCATCCTCGACGTGCCCATCGACCAGAAGATGAAGGTGGGCCTCTTCGTGCTGAGCGGCCTGGTGCTCGTGGGCTTCTTCCTGATGAGCCGCTACATCGTGCACAGCAAGGCCGGGCGCGTGCTGCAGGCCATCCGCGACGCCGAGACACGCGTGATGTTCAGCGGCTACGACCCCGTGAAGTACAAGCTCGCGATCTGGACGCTCAGCGCCGTGATGTGCGGCGTGGCCGGGGCCCTGTACGTGCCGCAGGTGGGGATCATCAACCCCGGCGAGATGAGCCCGGCGGCCAGCATCGAGATCGCCATCTGGGCGGCGGTGGGCGGGCGCGGTACGCTGATCGGGCCGATCATCGGCGCCTTCTTCGTGAACGGCGCGAAGAGCTGGTTCACGGTCACCTTCCCGGAGTTCTGGCTGTTCTTCCTGGGCGCGCTGTTCATCGCGGTGACGCTGTTCCTGCCGCAAGGTTTGCTCGGCCTGTGGCGCAAGCTGATGAACCGCGGCAAGGGAGGCGAGGCATGACGCCGGACCTGATGGAAGCCGGCGCCCGCGCCCGCGCCGCCTACGAGGCCCGCACCGCCACCGTCACCAAGGGCGCCGGCTTCGGCCGCCCGGTGGCCGAGGGCGAGGTGGTGTTCACGCAGGGCGTGGCGCTGTACGTGGACGGCATCACCGTCAGCTTCGACGGCTTCAAGGCGCTGAACGCGCTGAGCCTGACCATCGACGTGGGCGAGCTGCGCTGCATCATCGGCCCCAACGGCGCGGGCAAGACGACGATGATGGACTGCATCACCGGCAAGACGCGCCCCGACAGCGGCCGCGTCTCCTTCGGCAGCAACGTCGACCTGCTGCGCCTGACCGAGCCGCAGATCGCGCAGGCCGGCGTCGGCCGCAAGTTCCAGAAGCCCACGGTCTACGAGCCGCTGACGGTGTGGCAGAACCTGGAGCTCAGCCTCAAGGCCGACCGCAGCGTGCGCGCCGGCCTGTTCGCCAAGCTGAGTGGCGCGCAGCGCGACCGGCTCGATGAGCTGCTGGTGCTGATCCACCTCAAGGACGAGGCCCACCGCACCGCCGGCCTGCTGAGCCACGGCCAGAAGCAGTGGCTGGAGATCGGCATGCTGCTGGCGCAGGACCCGAAGCTGCTGCTGCTCGACGAGCCCGTGGCCGGCATGACGGACGAGGAGACCGAGCGCACCGCGCAGCTCTTCCTCACGCTCGAAGGCCAGCACTCGCTGGTGGTGGTGGAACACGACATGAGCTTCGTCGCGGCGCTCACCGAAGGCCGCAAGAAGGTGACGGTGCTGCACGAGGGCTCGGTGCTGGCCGAGGGGCTGCTGTCGGACGTGCAGAACAACGAGAAGGTCGTCGAGGTGTACCTTGGCCGTTGACGCCACGGGAGCCGGCACGACGCTGCTGCAGGTGCAGGGCCTGAACCAGTACTACGGCGGCAGCCACATCCTGCGCGACGTGTCGATCGAGGCCCGCGTGGGCGAGATCACCGTCATCCTGGGCCGCAACGGCGTGGGCAAGACGACGCTGCTGAAGAGCCTGATGGGCGTGGTGGGCGTCAAGACCGGCAGCGTCAGGCTCGCCGGCACCGACATCACCAGGCTGCCCGCCTACGAGCGCGTGCGAGCCGGCATCGGCTACGTGCCGCAGGGCCGCGAGATCTTCGGCCGCCTGACGGTGGACGAGAACCTGCGCATGGGCCTGGCGTCGCGGCCTGGCAGCACGCCGCTGCCGCCGGCCCTCTTCGAGCTGTTCCCGGTGCTCAAGCAGATGATCGGCCGCCGCGGTGGTGACCTCTCCGGTGGCCAGCAGCAGCAGCTGGCCATCGCGCGCGCGCTGGCCGCGGGGCCGCGCCTCTTGATGCTCGACGAGCCCACCGAGGGCATCCAGCCCAGCATCATCAAGGACATCGGCCGCGCGCTGCAGAAGCTGGCGCGCGAGGGCCTGAACGGCCAGCCGATGGCCGTGCTGCTGGTGGAGCAGTACTACGACTTCGCCGAGGAACTGGCCGACCAGTACCTGGTGATGGAGCGCGGCGAGGTGGTGATGCGCGGCCGTGGCGCCGACATGCCGGCCGATGGCGTGAAGGCGCGGCTGGCGATCTGAACACCGGCCCCACAGGCCGTGCGGCAAGCGACGGACCCCGCCGCCCGTCAATGCCATCATGGGGCGATGCGTCCCCAACCAACACCCAGGCCCCTGGCTCGCCCTCGCAGGCGGGCCCTGGCGCTGATCGGGGCGTTTGCCCTCACGAGCGCCCCCATGCCCAGCCAAGCCATCGAAGAGCCCGTGCACGAGGTGGTTCGCCAGATCGCGAGCCAGCCCGACGCCATCGAGCTGCGCCAGTACGCCGCGTACACCGTGGCCGAGGTCGTGGTGCCCGGACCGGCGGCCGATGCCGGGGGGCAGGCGTTCCCCATCCTTGCCGGCTACATCTTCGGCAAGAACAAGGGCGAACGCCGCTTCGAGATGACGGCGCCGGTGACGCAGACCGCCGCGCCCGTGAAGCTGCCGATGACGACCCCGGTCACGCAGACCGTGGCGCCAGGTGGCTACCTCGTGCAGTTCGTGCTGCCGCGCGGCGTTACGGTGGCCACCGCGCCCGAGCCGCTGGACGCGCGCGTGCAGTTGCGCGAGGTGCCGCCCAGCCGCGTGGCCGTGATCCGCTACTCGGGCCGCTGGTCGGCGGCCAACGACGCCGAGCACCTGGCCCGCCTGCACGACGGCCTGCGCAGCGCCGGCCTGGCCTGGGCGGGCGAGCCGGTCTACTCGCGCTACAACGCGCCGTTCACGCCCTGGTTCATGCGGCGCAACGAGATCTGGCTGGCGCTCGAGCCGGGCGGCTGACGGGCGCTGCTCCCCCACGAACCGGGGGATGCCGGAACCGGGTCCTCGCGCCGGCATAACGCCTGCGTGACGCTGCGCGCCACACACTGAAGCCCGTTTCAGCCGCAGACGAGGTTCGCCATGCCCATGACGTTCAAGCTTCCGTGCCGCCCGTTCCTGGCCCGCGCCGGCTTTGCTGCCGTGCTGGCCGTGGCGATGGCAGGCCCGGCCCAGGCCGCCGACATCCGCTTCACCATCGACGGCACCGTCACCAGCCCGACCCCCACGTTTGGCTACGCGCCGGGCACGGCGGTCAGCTTCACCTGGGTGCTGGACGACGCCGCCATCGCTTTGGCCCGGCACTCCGGGCCGGGGCCGAGCTGCTGCAGCGGCAGCTTCGGCTGGTACCAGGACTTCTTCTCCACCACGCCGCATCTGTGGTCGTCGATCACCGGCACCGGCCTCACCGGCGCCTGGCAACCGGCCGCGACGAACGACACCAGCGACGTGTTCCTCAGCGCCGGCACCTTCCCGGTGCCCTACAGCGGCAGCTTCGGCATGCAGGCCCAGGACATCGGTGGCCTGGGCAGCGGCCTGCGGATGAACGGCCTCAACGTCACCGGCGTGCAGATGAACGCGGTCTATCGGGGGCTCGACGCGGTGGGGGTGCTCGGCACCGGCGCCCTGTTCGGTGGGTCTCCGCCCGATCCGACCTCGCTGTTCGCGGCCGTGGCGGGAACCTACGCGGTCGATCGCATCTTCTCGGACTTCGGCTCGATCTGGACCAACGGCCCCGGTGGCGGCCAGTTCAGGTTCCGCATCGACAGCCTCACCATCGCCACGGCGGTGCCCGAACCCGGCACCTGGGCCCTGTGGGCGGCGGGGCTGGCGGTGTGCGCGGCATCGCGTCGTTACCGCCGCGCCGGGGCGGCCGCGTAGGCATCGCCTACCCTGATCGCATCACTCGAGCACCAGCTCCGCGATGTCGTCCCACAGCTCGGCCGGCACGCGGCCGCGCACGGCCTTGCGCAGCACGCCGGCCTTGTCGACGATCAGGGCGGTGGGCATGTTCTGCGGCAGATCGCCGAGGTTGTCGCGGTGCGCCGCCGCGCCGCGCCACAGGTTCTTGAACTGCGGCCGCGCCGCGCCGGTGTGCTCGAGCGCGCGTTCGTAGTTCAGCATCTGGTCGGCCGACCGATCCTGGTTCAGCGCCACGATGACGAAGGGCTTGCCCTGCCAGCCCTCGAGGTTGCGGCGCAGCTCGGGCAGCTTGTCCAGGCACACCGGGCAGCCCGCCGACCACACGAACACCAGCACCACGGAGCCGCGCAGCGCGGCCAGGCTGACGGCTTCGCCGCGGCTGGTCTGGCCCGCCAGCGCGGGTGTGCTGGCGGTGGTGGCGCCGGCCGCCGCGGCGGGCAGCCCCAGCGACAGGGGCAGCAGCAGGATCGATCGGCGGCTCGGCATGCCAGGGCTCCTGGTGGACTTTCGGCCTCGTGCTGGTCGTGGCTCGCAGGCCATCGGTTACACCGGTCGTCAGCGGTTGCGCCCAGCCCGGTGGCCGGCCGCGTCGCGTAACCTTTCGGCGCGCCGGCACGACAGGCGGCAGTGGCACGGAGACTCCACCCGCGCCCGCCCCCACCCTCAAGGAGCTTTGCCATGAACCACCGTCTCGTTGTCTCCTCGGCCCTGGCGTCCGTTCTGGCGCTGGGCCTGGTCGCGCCGGCCGCCGCGCAGGACAAGTCCAAGGCCAAGGAAAAGTGCTACGGCATCGCCAAGGCCGGCCAGAACGACTGTTCCAACCTGGCGGGCACGCACTCGTGCGCCGGCCAGAGCAAGGTCGACAACGACCCGGGTGAGTGGAAGTACGTCGCGGCCGGCACCTGCAAGTCGCTGAAGGGCATGACGGCCGACGAAGCCCGGGCCAAGGCGGGCAAGAGCTGACGGCCCGGCGCGGCGCAGGGTGGTGATGGTGGCGCCGCCGGGCCTGTGCGGCATCGGCTGGCGCCATGCGCACGAGCGCGATCTGCTCGAGCGCCTGCCGCCCCTGCCGTTCATCGAGGTCCACTCCGAGAACTACTTTGCGGAAGGTGGCGCAGCCCGGGCGCTGCTGGCCACCGCGCGTGAGCACTACGCGCTCAGCCTGCACGGCGTGGGCCTGGGGCTGGGCTCCGCCGCCGGGCTCGACCCCTGGCACCTCGACCGCCTCGCGGCGCTGGTGCGGCAGCTCGAGCCGGCCCGCGTCTCCGACCACGCCTCGTTCGCGCGCGCGCCGCGGCGTGCGGGCCAGCCGCTGCTGCACGCGAGCGATCTGCTGCCCGTGGCTTTCACACCCGAGAGTCTGGCCCTGCTGTCTGCCAACGTGCAGCAGGTGCAAGACCGCCTGAAGCGGCCCATCGGCGTGGAGAACATCTCGGCCTACCTCGGTTGGGCCGACGACACGCTGGCCGAGGCGGACTTCTTCAACCAGCTCGCCCAGCGCACCGGCTGCTGGCTGCTGGTGGACGTGAACAACCTCGTGGTCAACGCGCTCAACGCCGCGACGCCCGACCCCGTCGGCGTGGCCCGGGCCTTCGTCGATGCCATCGAGCCCCGGCATGTGGGCGAGCTCCACATCGCCGGCCACAGCCAGCACGACGGCCTGGTGATCGACGACCACGGCAGCCGCGTGCCGCCGCCGGTGCGGGAGGTGCTCGCCCACGCGCTGCGCCGCTTCGGCGCACGGCCGACGCTGCTGGAGTGGGACACCGCGCTGCCCCCGTTCGAGGTGCTGCTGGACGAGGCGCACGCGGCCGACGAGGTGGCGCAGGCCGTGCTCGGCGATCGCCGCGCTGGAGCCGCCCGATGAGCCGCGAGGCCCAGCGCCAGCAGCTGCTGGTGGCGGCCCTGTGGCGCGATGGCGCCGTGCCCGAGGGCTGGC
>VYLG01000279.1_pt1 | contig 11137 bp, 12 predicted proteins | sample 5114351 | NCBI WGS metagenome assembly VYLG01 (sample SAMN12291798, study PRJNA351875) | freshwater metagenome | isolation source: freshwater lake | place: USA: Michigan, Kent Lake | collected 2013-08-15
GTGCCCGAGCGGGTGGCACTGGCACGCTGACCCCGACGCGCCCGCACCCCGGGCGCTACACTGGCCGCCTGCGCGACTGGCGATAGGGGCCGCATGGCTCCGAGGTGGACGACCACCGGGAAGCGCAGGCCACGGGCAGCCTCCGTTCACTGCCCGGCGGTGTCAGCCGTTCGCCTGGGCAGCCCTCGGCCGTGCCGCCGCCGCCCCCAAGCGGTTGCGCAACGCACCCGTTGGCCCTTCTCCCCGAAGAGGACTGCCATGTTCGACCGTTCCACCTCCACCCTGGCCGCCGTCGACCCCGAGGTCTGGGCCGCCGTCCTGGCCGAGAACCGCCGCCAGGAAGAGCACATCGAGCTCATCGCCAGCGAGAACTACACCAGCCCGGCCGTGATGGCCGCGCAGGGCTCGCAGCTCACCAACAAGTACGCCGAGGGCTACCCCGGCAAGCGCTACTACGGCGGCTGCGAGCACGTGGACGTGGTCGAGACGCTGGCCATCGAGCGCCTGAAGACGCTGTTCGGCGCGAACTTCGCCAACGTGCAGGCCAACTCCGGCAGCCAGGCCAACCAGGCCGTGTTCTTCGGCCTGCTGCAGCCCGGCGACACCATCATGGGCATGAGCCTGGCTGAAGGCGGTCACCTCACGCATGGCATGCCGCTCAACATGAGCGGCAAGTGGTTCAAGGTCGTGAGCTACGGTCTCGACGCGAACGAGGCCATCGACTACGACGCCATGGAGCGTCTGGCCCACGAGCACAAGCCGAAGATCATCATCGCCGGCGCCAGCGCCTACAGCCTGCGCATCGACTTCGAGCGCTTCGCCAACGTGGCCAAGGCCGTCGGAGCGTACTTCATGGTCGACATGGCGCACTACGCCGGCCTCATCGCGGCGGGTGTGTACCCCAACCCGGTGCCGCATGCCGACGTCGTCACCAGCACCACGCACAAGAGCCTGCGCGGCCCGCGCGGCGGCATCGTGCTGATGAACGACGAGGCCATTGCCAAGAAGATCAACAGCGCCATCTTCCCCGGCATCCAGGGGGGCCCGCTGATGCACGTGATCGCCGGCAAGGCCGTGGCCTTCCACGAGGCGCTGCAGCCCGGCTTCAAGGCCTACCAGCAGCAGGTGGTGGCCAACGCCCGCGTGCTGGCCGAGACTCTCATCGAGCGCGGCCTGCGCATCGTGAGCGGCCGCACCGAAAGCCACGTCATGCTGGTCGACCTGCGGCCCAAGGGCCTGACAGGCAAGGAAGCCGAGGCCATCCTCGGCGACGCCCACATGACCTGCAACAAGAACGGCATCCCGAACGACCCGCAGAAGCCGATGGTCACCAGCGGCATCCGCCTGGGCACGCCGGCGCTCACGACGCGCGGCTTCAAGGAAGAGCAGGCCCGACAGACCGCGCACCTGATCGCCGACGTGCTGGACAAGCCGCACGACGCCGCCAACATCGCCGCCGTGCGCGCCAAGGTCGCCGCGCTGACGCGCGACTTCCCGGTGTACCGCTGACGCACCCGCCGTGCGCTGCCCCTTCTGCGCCCACGAGGACACGCAGGTCGTCGAGACCCGCGAGTCCGACGAGGGCGACGTGGTGCGGCGGCGCCGGCGCTGCCTGCACTGCGAGAAGCGCTTCACCACGTACGAGCGCAGCGAGATCCAGATGCCGGCCGTCGTCAAGAAGGACGGCACGCGCGTGGAGTTCGACCCCGCCAAGCTGCGCGCCAGCATGAGCCTGGCGCTGCGCAAGCGGCCGGTGAGCGTGGAGCAGGTCGAGGCGGCGATCGAGCGCATCCAGGACAAGCTGCTGGCCAGCGGCGCCCGCGAGACACCCAGCGCCCGGCTGGGCGAGCTGGTGATGCGCGAACTCAAGCGCATCGACAAGGTGGCCTACGTCCGCTTTGCGTCGGTGTACCGGCAGTTCGAAGACGTGGACGAGTTCCGGCAGCTGATCCGGGACATCTGAGCGTTTGCCACCCCCGCCCGGGGGGCCCCGGTGGGGGCCAGCGACGGGCCCCCGCCCAGGGCCCGCGCGGTGGGGACGCGGGCGCGGAGGGCGATTCCTACAGTGGCCGCCATTGCAGCCCCTTCCGGAGTCCCCACCATGCCTGCCCGCAGCCACCGCCGCCAGTTCGGCGCCAGCCTCGTCGAAGCCAGCATCGTGCTGGCCATCACCAGCACCCTGCTCGGCAGCGTGCTGCCCAGCTGGCAGGAGGCCCGCGACCGCCGCCTGCTCGACGCCGCCTCCGCGCAGCTGGCCACCGACCTCCGGCTGGCCCGCAGCCACGCCGTGGCGCAAGGACAGCCGGTCCGCCTGGCTGTCACGGCGGCCCAGGCCTGCTACGTGGTGCACACCGGCCACGCCCGCGGCTGCAGCTGCGATGGCGCCGGCCGTGCCACCTGCAGCGGCGACGCCACCGCGCTGCGCGTGGCGGTGTTGCCGGGAGACGGCCGCATCGCGCTCAGCTCGTCGTCGAGCTCGATGCTGTTCGACGCCGACCGCGGCACCGTCACGCCCACCGGCACGCTGCGGCTGCGCGCCGAAGACGGCCGTGCCGTCCACCACATCGTCAACATCATGGGGCGCGTGCGCACCTGCTCGCCCGATGGCCAGGTGGCCGGACATGCCCGCTGCTGAGACAGCTGACACCGGTCGCACCCGTCCCCGGACTTGAGGGGATCTCGGACGAGCGGCATCTCAACGCCGACGAGCGGCGGCCAGAGCCAGGCGCCATCGTCGGCCCAGGTTCGAGAATCGCGCCATGCGTCACGCCCCCAAGCCCAGCCACCGCCGAGCCCGCGGCTTCACGCTGATCGAGCTGATGATCGCCGTGGCGATCGTGGTGATCCTCGGCGCCGTGGCCTTTCCTGCCTTCCAGGATTCCATGCGCAAGAGTCGCCGCACCGAAGCCTTCACGGCGATCACTGCCGTGCAGCAGGCGCAGGAGCGGCACCGCAGCAACAACGCGAACTACTCCGACTCGCTGGGCACCCTGGGCATCGCCAGCAGCACGACGTCGCCGGGTGGCTACTACACGCTGGCCGTCAGCACCGACTCCACGACGGCCGGCACGACCTACGTCGTCTCGGCGTCCGCGGTATCCGGCAAGTCGCAGGCCAAGGATGGGCGCTGCGCCAGACTCGCCGTGCAGGTGGCGGGCGGGCAGATCGGCTATGCCAGCTGCGAGTCCTGCAGCACCTTCGCGACCACCGATTTCGCCGAGTCGGACGTCTGCTGGAAGCGCTGAATGACGATGCCCGGCCCCGAAACCAGCCGCCGCCGCCAGCCGCGCCATCTTGCCGCGCGGGCCGCGATGCGGGCCCTGTCGCTGGTGGAGCTGATGGTGGTGGTGGCCATCGCGGCGATCATCATCGGCCTGGCCGCGCCTTCGTTCAGCGACTACATCGTCACGCAGCGCGTGCGCAGCGTGCACGCGCAACTCGCGACCGACCTGCAGTTCGCGCGCGCCGAGGCCGTCAGCCGCGGCACCTTTGTCAGCGTGCGCTTCCAGTTCACGACCGGCCCCACCGGCGCCTCGTGCTACACCATCTTCACCCGCCCTGACCCGACCACCTCGAACCTCATCACCTGCGATTGCCTGGCAGCGCCCGGAGCGCGGTGCGCCGCCTTCCCTTCCGAGACCACCGAGGTGCGGACGGTCACGGTCCCCAACGAGCTGCAGGTCAATCTGCGCGTGGCCACGGGCCAGCCCGACATGATGACCTTCGACCCACGCACCGGCGGGCTCAAGTTCACGGCGCTGGACGTGGCCATCCTCTCGGTCGACGGCTTCCGGGTCAGCACGAGCGCGGACACCGAACGCACGCTGCGCGCGATCGTCAACGGGTCCGGCCGCGCCAACCTGTGTACCCCGAGCACCTCGACGATGGGGGGCACTGCATGCCCGCCGTGATGTCTTCGCTGCGCCGCCGCCAGCGCGGCATGTCGATCGTGGAGTTGATGGTGGGCATCACCATCGGCCTCATCATCGTGGCTGGCGCCAGCGTGCTGCTCAGCAGCCAGATCGTCGACAACCGGCGGCTGGTGGCCGAGGCCCAGGTGCAGCAGGACCTGCGGGCCACGGCGGACATCATCACGCGTGAACTGCGCCGGTCCGGAACCCTGGGTGTCGACACCTTCCTGGTCGACCGCATCTGGTCCCCGGGAAGTGTGACCGACGCGGCAGCCAACATGCATTCCGAGCTGCTCAGCCCGGCCGAGGGCGCAAGCGACGACGAGGTGGCGTTCAACTACTACCCCACGGGCCCCGGCACAGACGGCCCCTTCGGATTTCGCCTCAACACTGCTGCCGGTGTTATCGAGACCCGGCTGCGTGCTGGCGGCTGGCAGGACCTCACCGATCCAGCGACGCTGAATGTCACTCAGTTCGAGGTCGAGAGGCTCGACGACACGGTATCTCGCATCCCGTGCAACAAGCCCTGCCCCGACACCACCTCCGACTGCTGGCCCACGCTCAGCGTGCGCACGCTGGAGATCCGCATCACGGCCCAGTCGCGCTCCGATCCCGCCATCGTGCGATCACACCGATCGAGGGTTCGGCTCCGCAACGAGCATCTCCAGTTCTTCACCCACTCCGCCAACTTGGCGCTTGCCGCGGTGTGCCCGCCATGAGCATCAGCCGTCAACGGGGCGCCGCGACGCTCGTCGTCGTGATGGTGCTGTTCTTCATCATCTCGATGGTGGCGGCCTATACCAGCCGCAACATGATCTTCGAGCAGCGCACCGGCGCCAACCTCTATCGGGCGACGCAGTCGCTCGAAGCCGCCGAAGCTGGCATGGAGTGGGCGCTGATGCTGCTGAATGGCGGGCGCATCGACGACCAGTGCGTAGCCAGCACGGACGTGACGGACACGAGCTTCCGCGACCGCTACCTGCAGGCCAACCCCGTCACAGGCGTGCTCACGGCGCGCACCCGCTCCGACGGCAGCCAACTGACCCCTGGATGCATCTTTGACCGCGCATCCAACCGCTGGAACTGCTCCTGCCCCGTCGACGCGGCACCGGGGCTGGCGCCGCCTTCGGGCGACGAGATCGCCCCCGCCTTCCGAGTCAGGTTCCGCCCCCTCAATGCCTCACCGGCTCAGCCCGGCCTTGTGCGCATCGACGTGGTCGGCTGCACGAGGCTGGACAACGCCTGCCTCGCGCTGACAGGCGCCAGTCTGGTCAACGAGGGACGCACCGTGCTCGGCTCGGTGGCTTTGCTCGGCGGGCGTTCCGTCGTGAGGCCTCGCGCCGCGCTCACGGCCCGCGGCAACGTCGCAGCCACGTCGCTCGTGGTCAGCAACGTGCAGGTGGCCGACGGCGGCGTAACCGTGCATGCCAGCGGCACGATCGACCCGGGTCTGTCGTTGACCACCATTGCAGGCAACGCCCTGGGCGGCTCGACGATCCCCAGCGACAGCGCGTTGAACCTGCCCGCACTCGCACCGTTCACGGCGGCACAGCGGTTCTTTGCGTCGATCTTCCTGCTCACGCCGGAACGCTGGATGCAGCAACCCGCGGTGGTGACACTGAACTGTGGCCTCGCCGGCTGCGACGCGGCCGCGATCCGCGACGCCATCGCCCAGAACCCGGGTCGGCCGCTGTGGATCAACGGTGACGTGTCTGTCGACACCAGCGGCGACATCGGCACGGCCACCGCGCCCGTGCTGATGGTGGTCAACGGCGGACTGGGGTTCTCGACCGCGGGCGTCACGATCCACGGCCTGGTCGTCATCCGCCCGGCCGACCCGGCGACCGGTTGGGTCACCACCGGCGGCGGCCGAATCAACGGAGCGGTGGTGGTCGACGGCGCCGTCACGGGCTCGGGCACGACATCGATCGAATACAACGGTGATGTCCTGGCCGCCCTGAGCGCCACGGTCGGCAACTTCACGCGCGTGCCGGGCTCCTGGCGGGATTGGGCCATGCCATGAATGCCAGGCAACAGGAAGCTTCCCGGAGCCGCACACGTGGGGTCTCGCTCATCGAGGCCCTGGTGGCACTGGCCGTCATGGCGTTCGGCATGCTGGGTGTCGTCGGCATGCAGACCAGCCTGCGCAGCAACGCCGATCTGTCGCGCCAGCGGGCCGAAGCCGTCCGTCTTGCTCAGGAAGAGGTCGAGCGGATGCGCAATTTCAGCGTGCTGCGCGCCGCGGATGCAGCCTCGGGCCAGTTGGCATTCGACGCCATTGCGCCCGTCGCGCAGGCCGCCATACCGGCCTCGGCGGTGAACACGACCTTTTTCCGCGAAACCTTCGTCGCCACGCCCACCGTCGATGATCCCCTGGTGCGCCACGTCCGCGTGGCCGTGCGCTGGGCCGACCGCCGCGCGTCCGACGCAGCCGACCTGAACCAGGGCGTGGAGCTCAGTTCGATGGTCGCTGGCGTTCCGCCCGAACTGGCCGCGCTGTCCGCCATGCGCACCGACCGGGGCCCGCTGCAGCAGCCGCAGGGTCGCCACTTCGCCGTGCCGCGTGGCGCCACTGACCTGGGCGACGGCACCAGCAGCTTCAATCCACCAGGTGCCCCTTCGGACCACAGCTGGATCTTCAGCAACAGCACGGGCCTGATCACGACGGTCTGCAACCCCGTCTGCGTGGCCACTGACCGCTGGCTGCTCGCCGGTCGCGTGGCCTTCGCGACAGGCGCCGAACCCACCCAGGCCGAGGCCGAGAATCCTGTCGACCCGGTTGTCTCGCTGACCATGTCGGTCTTTCGCAACCGAGCGGGATACTTTCCACGCCGAACGGCAGACGAGCCCTGCTTCACTGAGGTCGTAGGCGCCAATCGTCTGGACTACTACTGCGCCATGCAGACGGCGGCAAACGATCCGGCAGCCTTCGATCAGCCCGTCTGGTATGGCCGCGTGCGCTTCAGCGGTATCCCGCTGTCGTCGAGCCTTGCCGACGCCACGGCGACGAACTACAAGGTCTGCCGCTACACGCCCGATGAACGGCAATTCGTGGCGGCCAGCGAGGTCACGGCCGCGGGAGAGACTTTCGAGCGCTACAACGCGCGCAACCCCTACTCCTTTCTGCGAGTCAAGGGCCCCTTGCTGAGCAAGAACTTTCTCGTGATCAGCGCGGGTGACGGCACCACCGCCTTCAACTGCCCGGATGAACGGTCCACGACCATCATCGAAAGCAACACCTGGCCGCACCAACCCATCAGTTGATGGGGGTCAGCGAACCCGCGATGCCGCCGGATGCACTCACCCGTGTCCGCATGCGCGAGGCGCTCGCGCTTGCGGAAGGCAGTGTCGGCCTGACGGAACCCAATCCTCGCGTCGGTTGTGTGATCGGGCGTTCCGATGGCACGGTGCTCGGCCTGGGTGCCACGCAACAGGCCGGCGGACCTCACGCCGAAGTCATGGCGCTGCGCGATGCCGCATCGCGGGGCCTGGATGTTCGCGGCGCCGTCGCCTGGGTCACGCTCGAGCCCTGTGCGCACCACGGGCGCACGCCTCCTTGCTGTGACGCGCTCGTCGCCGCGGGCATCGGCCACGTTGTTGTGGGCCATCCCGACCCGAACCCTTTGGTGGACGGCGGCGGCATGGCCCGGCTGCGGGCTGCCGGCGTGGCGGTTTCAATGTCCGCAGCCGAGGAACTGGCGGCATGCAGGGAACTCAACATTGGATTCCTCTCCCGCTTCGAGCGAAGGCGACCCTGGGTCCGGCTGAAGGTGGCGACGTCGATGGACGGGCGCACCGCCCTGCCGGACGGACGCAGCCAATGGATCACCGGTGAGGCCGCGCGGCGCGACGGCCATGCCTGGCGCCGCCGCGCCAGCGCCGTGCTCACCGGTATCGGCACCGTGCTGGCAGACGATCCGCGCCTGGACGTGCGCCTTGTGCCGACGCCCGCCCAGCCGACGCGGATCGTGCTCGACTCGCACTGGCGCACGCCTGCCTCGGCCCGCCTGTTACCGCCGCCTGGGCCGGTGCTGCTGGTGGGCCTGGACGAACTCAACGACAACGCAAGGGCGCTGGAACAAGCCGGCGCCGAGTTGCTTCGATTGCCCGCCAGCACCTCGCGCATCGAATTCGGCCATCTGCTGCGGGTGCTGGCCGAACGTGGCATCAACGAGTTGCATGTCGAGGCCGGGGCCACGCTGAACGGCGCCCTATTGGCCGGCGGCTGGGTCGATGAATGCCTCTGGTACGTGGCACCCAAGTTGCTCGGGTCGGGCCGCGGACTCGCCGACCTGCCCGCCGAACGTGGCGCGCAGGCCCTTGCGGGCAGCCCCGAATGGCACTGGATCGAATGCCAGAAGCTCGACAGCGACTTGCGCCTTCGCGCGCGCCGTACCGATGAGCCCGCGAATCGAGGGGACAAGGGCCTGTCGCCAGGACTTACAGCACCCCAGGGACCGGGGGTGGATCCGACCGGTGCAAGACTGCAAAATACCCCCTAAATCAAGAACTTGCGCTGCGCACAACCTGCTGAGGCACAGAACCTGCTACCGCTAGGACAAGAGTCGGCTGAAAACGATCCGTTACCAGTCCCGACTGCCCACCTGGAGTTTCACGTGATCAAGAACATCTTCGCCACCGCGGTGGCCCTCGTTGGAATCGCAAGTGCAGGGACGGCGCATGCGTATGACATCACCTACGGCGTGAGCTTTGGCCATAGCGGCAGCAGCGACCCGACGCGTCCATTGCCGACCTTCGCTGCGGCGCTGGCGGCTCGCAACGATTTCTTCGACGGCGGCATGCCCGCGGTTCAAGACTTTGAAAGCGTTGCAGTCGGTACAACGGGCCCGTTGAGCCTGACCTTCGGTAGCGGCGACAGCAGCGTGGTGGCTACCCTGTCCGGCACGGCTGGCAAGGTCGTCAGCGTCGCCAGTGGTGCCACGGATGAAGGGCGCTACAGCGTGGGGGTTCCGCCGGGCAGCATGGGTAACCGCTATTGGGAGACCAAGGCGACCAGCACCGGCTCGACCTTCGAGCTCTGGTTCGACAACCCGGTGGTGAAGTTCGGCTTCTTCGGCATTGACGTTGGCGACTTCGGCGGCGTCCTGGAGCTTGAGATCCTCGGCGGTACGGCCGGCTCAAGCACGGTGCTGACCACGCTCAGTCCGGCAGGCGCCATCACCGGCACCAGGGCTGACGGGTCGATCCTCTACTTCGGCGTCACCGCCAGCGAGACCGAGAGCAGCGAGTGGTTCCGCGGCGTGCGATTCCGGTCGTTTGCTCCTGGCTCGCGGGCGAGCGTGGCCGACGACGTCTTCGCATTCGACAGCTTCACCGTCGTGGCCGCTCCGCGCACCACGCCGCCCGGCACCGTGCCGGCCCCCGGCACGCTGGCCCTGCTGGGCACGGCGCTGATGGGCCTGGCCCTGCTGCGCCGCCGCGCCTGATCACCCTGCGATCCCTGCCTCGCCACGGCGGCCCTCGGGCCGCCGTGGTGCTTTTGGGGCCCCGCCTAGAATCGCGCATGCCCATCGCACCCGTTCCCGAGCTGGTCGCCGAGCTGGCGGCCGGCCGCATGGTCGTCCTCGTCGACGAGGAAGACCGCGAAAACGAAGGCGACCTCGTGCTCGCCGCCGAGCACGTCACGCCCGAGGCCATCAACTTCATGGCCCGCCATGCGCGCGGGCTGATCTGCCTGACGCTCACGCGCGAGCGCTGCGAACGCCTGCAGCTGCCGCCGATGACCACGAAGAACGGCACGCAGCACGGCACCGCCTTCACGGTGTCGATCGAGGCCGCCACCGGTGTGACCACCGGCATCAGCGCCGCCGACCGCGCGCGCACCGTGCAGGCCGCCGTGGCGCGCGACGCCAAGCCGTCCGACCTGGTCCAGCCCGGCCACATCTTCCCGCTGCAGGCTCAGGACGGCGGCGTGCTCATGCGCGCCGGGCACACCGAGGCCGGCTGCGATCTCGCCGCCATGGCCGGCCTCTCGCCCGCGGCCGTGATCTGCGAGGTGATGAACGAAGACGGCACGATGGCGCGCCTGCCCGATCTGGAGGTCTTTGCGCGCCAGCACGGGCTGAAGATCGGCACGATCGCCGATCTCATCGGCTACCGCAGCCGCAACGAGACGCTGATCGAGCGGGTGGGTGCCCGCGCCCTCGTCACGCCACACGGCGAGTTCGAGTGCCTGGCTTTCCGCGACAAGGGCGGCGGCCTGCACCTGGCCCTGCGCCACGGCCGCTGGCAGCCGGCCGACGAAGTGCTGGTGCGCGTTCATGAACCCTTCACCGCCCTCGACCTGCTCGACGCCCGTGGCAGTGGCCATTCCTGGCCGCTGGCGCAGGCGCTGCAGGCGCTGAAGCGCGCGCCGGCCGGTGTGGCCGTGCTGCTCAACGCCAGCAGCGACACGCAGGCACTGCTGCCCAACCTGCTGGCCGACGCGCCCACGCAGCCCGCCCCCAAGCCCCAGATGGACCTGCGCACCTATGGTGTCGGCGCGCAGATCCTGCGCGAGCTCGGCGTGCGCCGCATGCGGCTGCTCGGCAGCCCGCGCCGCATGCCCAGCATGGCCGGCTACGGCCTCGAGATCAGCGGCTTCGTGGCCGCCGGAACCTGAATCCATGAACCATCACCTTCATCTTGCCGGCCGCTGCCGGCCCGGCGGCCATGCAGGGCGCTGACCAGGGTGACGCGGGCGGCCTCGTCGGCGAGGGCCTGCGCATCGGCATCGTCCGCGCCCGCTTCAACGACGCCATCACGAAGAAGCTCGCCGAGGCCTGCCTGGCCGAGCTCGAGCGGCTCGAGGTCGACGACGGCGACATCCGCCATGTCAGCGTGCCCGGCGCGCTCGAGGTGCCGGTGGCGCTCAAGGCCATGGCCGACAGCGGCGACTTCGACGCCCTCATCGCGCTGGGCTGCGTGATCCGCGGCGAGACCTACCACTTCGAGCTGGTCTGCAACGAAAGCGGCGCCGGTGTCAGCCGCGTCGCGCTGGACCACCTGGTGCCGGTGGCCAACGCGATCCTCACGGTCGAGAACGAGGCGCAGGCCTGGGCGCGTGCCGAGGAGAAGGGCCGCGATGCCGCCCGCGTGGCGGTGGAGATGGCCAACCTGATGGAAGACCTGACGTGAGCACCGACGCCCCGGCCGCGCCGGCCCCACCCGCGGCCCCGGCCAAGCGTGCGGCACCCCGTTCGGCCCGCCGCCGCTCGCGCGAGTTC
>VYLG01000284.1_pt1 | contig 11059 bp, 9 predicted proteins | sample 5114351 | NCBI WGS metagenome assembly VYLG01 (sample SAMN12291798, study PRJNA351875) | freshwater metagenome | isolation source: freshwater lake | place: USA: Michigan, Kent Lake | collected 2013-08-15
ATAAAACGGAGAGCCTATGGCTTTAGAAACTTTCGGAATTTTTGGGTTAGAAGTATGTTGTCTTGGCATCTTGTCTGTTGATTTAGCATAAAGGGTAACGAAGAGCCCTAATTTGAGATTATAGTAAAGGGCGATCGCTGCTTGAATGGCATCGGGCAATTTCCATTGAATAACCTTTTTGTTAGGCTGTTTGGTTGCCTTTTTTTTGATTTGTTCACGACGGATTTGAATGACTAAATCAGTGATGTTGATATCTAAATCTATCAGGGGAAAATTGCTTAACAACTCTCCTGCTTTTTCAAAGGAATTATCATCATCAAAACCAATGAGAACTTCGGCTTTAGTAATGACAGAAATATAACTTTCATCTCGGTGAGCTTTTAGATAAACTGTAGCTTGGGTAATACCATTAAAATGGTCGATTAAAATACAGGAGTCTATTAATCGTTTCATATCCACTCCTCCCGAATTTTTTGCTGATATTCTAAGCCATCTCCTTTAGTCCAGATTCCCTTAGTTTTATCTAATAAGGCTTCAAAATCGGCTTCTGTCTTTTCATCCTCAACTACTTGAATGTTAATGGCTAACTTTGTTCCTGCTTTAAAGGGTAAGTTAGAGAGGATAATCTTCTGAGAATGATCGATGATTAAATAGGTTTGATAACTATTCATAATTATTGACAAGCAGAAACTATTGATTTAGGATAACAAATACAATTATAATACTTTTAAATCACTGATAACCGTTTCAGTTTCATTGTTCTTAACAAAACTTAATATACTTCAATTTTCTCAAAAAAATCGACCCGCCTAACGGCGAGAAAAAAGTTAAAAAGGCTGAATAAATAATCAGTTTTTAATAACCAGATTTTGTAGGACGGCGAGGAGTATAAATATTTTCAAAATGTATCTTAGAATACAGTTTAAGGGGGGGAATGTGTATGGTTGTTCAAGAGTCGCCTTTGGGTTGGGCTGTTGGTTGACTTGGACTACGGGATCGAGAAATGGAGGAGGCTACTTTGTTAGGATTTTACCCGCAAATAATTAGCACATTTTGTTCTATAAGTCAATTAGAATCGCTTGATGATTTGCCTAAATATTTGAGTCAAATTACTGAGGGAAACAGATAAGTAATAGTTTCTCAAATCGAGAACTTAAGCGATGTAGTGCAACTTCAAAATTTTCAACCAATTAACAGGAGGTTATCAATGAATTCTCAAACTACTGTACGTCTTGCCTGGAGTGTAATGATTGGCGTAATCACGCCCTTAATTGCGCCGAATTTAGCCGAAGGTGCAAATTTACGAACTCCTATGATCAATGAAGGTTATCTTAGCTTTCGGCATTCTGGTCCGACATTTAATGGCGAAGAGCGAACTGGTTGGACAGATATACGTCACCCAGCTTATTTCAAAGGTACTGGTGGACCGCAAATATTAACCACAGACCCTAATGGTATTGGCTATGATCGCTCAGATTTCCATGTTGATGTACGAAACATTATTGTAAAGGATGCCAATGGAGTTGAGGCAGATCCTAAGATTGAGCGCGACTATAACTTTGCTAACCAGATTTATGCACAATTGGGCATTTCAGTCTTAAATGCTGGGAATACATCTGCTACTTACCCTACTGTTACCTATCCTCTTGATTCGCTTCCCTCCCCTAGTGATCCTCCAACAACTCCTCTAAACGAAATTGACGAGATTCTTTCAGCTAATAGATCAGCCCCTGTTACCATCAACAACTATTATGTTCGTGATCTCGTAGGTGCTCTAGCATTCACCGTTTCTCCAGAGGATACTATTGCCCCTAACAAAAGACCCAAAGACGGTATTTTAATTGGGGATGTAGATATTAATAACGACACTTTTGCTCATGAACTCGGTCACTTTCTGTTAGACAAATATAGATTTGCGGGGGGAAATGTACATTCGCCCAATAACAATGATTTGATGGCTATTAATGGCTTTCGGAATCTGCCCAACAATGCGCCAAAAGGACTTGGTAATGATGCACCTAAACAACCAGGTCAGCCAGTAGGCAATATTGGTGGAAGAGACAGGTTTGAGGCTTCTGTAAATAAAGCTGGTTTAACAACAAAACAAATTCATGGAATTTTTGATAAAGCTAGTGACGGCAATTTTTACGTTCAGCGTCAAGACAATGGCTTTACTCATGGCGATCGCGCTGATTTTGACTGGGTTGAAGACAATATTCCGCTTGAACTTGCAGGAGCGGGACCAGGTGGAGATAATCTTGCTGACAATCACGATGGTGTTGATTTCATGATTTGGGAGATCGGTAACATTGCTGCGTCTTCTCATCCAAATCCGGATCACGATCATGGTGATTGGTCAGAACTCAAGCTCGGACGATTTAATGGCAATACATTCCAAATTGTCGATGTGATATCTCAGATTGCCCGTTATGCGGATATGGATGTTGACGCCTCTGGTCAGTGGTCTCCTAAGGAATCGGCCTTAGATTACATCATAGAGTTTTCATCTGATAGCATTAACTGGGTACGCGGCACGCTGAATTCAGTATTTGAGGATGGTTGGACTCTCGCCAGTAAAGCTGAAGACTATGTAGCTCGATGGTTTACCGACATAGCAGCTAAGTTTGTAAGAATTGCTGCTCAACCATTAGGAGGCAATCACGATGGAAATACCCAAATTGATGCCTTAATTGCTGGTACAGCTAAAGACTTTGGAGATGCCCCTAATAGCTACAAGACCCTACTTGCGTCAGATGGTCCTCGTTATGACGAAGGTGTTCTTCAAAGACTGGGAGCGCAATGGGATAGTGAAATTGACGGTCAACCCACGATATTAGCTGATGGGGATGACAAGAGTATCTTGGGAGGATTTCCTGTCGCTGTAGATGACGAAGATGGTGTAATCTTTGGAGACAGTTGGGTAGATGTAATTTTCAATATTACTCGACCCGATCCTAACCCCTATCAACTTCGTGCATGGTGGGACACTAATTACAATGGAGTCTTCGACCACACATCAGAACTCTACATTGATGATTTACTCACCCTAGCGCCAGGCATCTTTACCAAGCGTTATAATCTAGGATTCAATCCCAAAGCAGATGGTCTTTATAGTCGCTTCCGTCTTACTTGGGACCCGTTAGATTTGGACGTGAAACCGTTTGGTGAATATTACTCTAAAGCAGACTGTAACACCACTGATGCAGCAGCAGGAAACTGTGTCTCTCACGGTGAAGTAGAAGACTACGTTCATGTTCCCGAACCCAGTTCTATCTTTGGACTTCTGGCCTTTACAGGACTCGGATTAATGGGACTTCGCAAGAAACGTTAATCCAATAGTTAGGGTTTGCCGAAAGAAGCTAGATACAATTAATTACACATATCTAATACTAAATCCGTTGAGTAACGCACAGAAAACGGGTTTCTCCGAGAAACCCGTTTTCTACTCATGCACTCATGCAAAAAGGGGAATAAATAATCAGTCTTTAATAACCAGATTTAGTACAACTACCTCTTGCATGAGTTCCTATCCTCAGCCAGAAATTGATTTTGTCCGATTTTACTGTCCAGGATCTGTAGGGTTGATTCATGAATCAACCCTACCCCAGCAGCAATTGATTTTGTCCGATTTTACTGTGCAGGGGGAATAACTTCTAAAGGAATACTTTCAGTTTCTCCCTCTTTAGATGGATTGACATCGGGACTTTTTTCTGCATCTGGAGTTTTTTCCACCGCTTTGGTTTCTGAGGTGGGGGGATTTTCGGGGGGTACTTCTGGACTGGGGTTATTTTCTGGGATGGGAGTGAATTCCACCGGAGTTTCGCTTTCAGGAGACGGGGAGACTTCGGGGGAAGGTTCGATATTACGGGTGGTTTCCTGGGGAGTCTCTTCTATCCGGGGAGATTCTGGGGTAGTTGCGGGGGTATCTGGGGGGGTGTCTTCACTGATGTTTCGTTCTTCCTGGGGACAGGCTGCCGATTCTAAACCGAGATGACATCGGACTTCCTCCCGTCCCAAAGACACGGCAATTCCCGACACCGACATTAACAAAGCTAGGATGGGTAAGATATTCTTCATAAAATTAGACTTGATTCTACTCCTCGACATCACATTATCTATTTTAGATAGGATCGAATTGATATTGAGAACCCTTTGGCCCCTCATTGCCGCGATTAGCACGCACCAAGGGAACTTGATTAAAAATGTTAAAATCCGTGGTGCTTCCCTGCAAGGTGATTCCTCGATTTAAAGTTTCGACTACAGTAGCACGGTCAGAACTTTTAGCGATCGCTTCCCCTAATACTTTCATGCTATCGTAGGCGGTAGCAGTACGCCAACTGACGCGACCGCGCCAACTTTTCAGCGCATCCTTAGCAAAAGGATCTGTTGCTTGGAAACTCCAAGGTACTGCTAGAACTAATCCGTCGATGCTATCCGCTCCTTGAATAAGGATATCGGGTGTATAAAGTTCATTTCCGCCTAATAAGAGCATTCCAGACGATTCTTGGGCAATAGCCACGGCTTGATCGATGCGATCGCCGTCTTTACTCAAGGCCAAAAATACCACCCTAGCGCCGGCTTGTTTTGCCTGATCTATGGCGGTTTTAGCGTTAAAATTGGCTTTGGTGGTGTCTATTGCCTTAACTATCTTGCCTCCAGGTTCCTTTATCGCTTTAGCAAAGGAATCCTTTAATTTTTGACTATAGGGACTATCGGAATTATAAAAAAGAACCACTGAGGGAGAATTCTCTTGCTGACTAGCATAATTAGCCAAAGTTTTGGCCACTGCTTCCAGATAACTGCCTAAAACTTCCTGAGATTTATCCTTAAGGGGAATGGTTTTCAGGGTTGATTTTCCCGTTTGACTAACACTGGTAGTCAGGGGAGAAAGAATCGCTAATCCTTCTTTTTCGTAACTTTCAATCGCTTTTTGACTAAAAGGATCGATTCCGTGGCCCATAACTGCTAAAACTTGACCGGATTGAATCAGATCATCAGCGATCGCTTTTGATTGTAACCCACCGCCATCATTAGCGATAACTATTTCCAAAGGATTACCCGGATTAGAATTATTAAACTCCTCTTGATACCTTGCCACACCTCGGAGAATTTCCTTGGCGCTGTTGGGGTCGTTAGCGATGGGGACAACGACGGCTATAGTATTTTGATTACCTTTTTGTCTAGCTTTGGCGTTATTGTAATAGATTTTGCCCTCCGGATCGTTTGCTTGGGGAGTGGCTGCTAGTTGGTAAGATGCGATCGCATTTGACCAATCTTCCCTTTTAAAGGCCGCTGCGCCTTTTTCTTTGTTAGGAGTGGAATTAAGCAGTATTTTCTCACCTTGGCTAAATAAATCGGGATTTTTAGCCGTATTACTCACAAAAGTTGCCTTGGGTTGCTTGTTTGGGGTTTTTTCTGAGACGACTTCGAGAGGATCGGGTTTGGGAATCAGCATTTGCAATAGACTCCAACCCCCTAAACCTGCGGTTAAAGCGGTAATTATCAAAGCGAAGGGAAGTAACCAGTTAGATTTTTGGCCGACTCTAGTTGTAGCACCCGGGGAGACCACAACCGTGGTTTTAACCGTCGTTGTTACGGGATCCATCGCTTCCCTAGGCAGGCCACAGATAGGACAATCAGGAGTAGTATTTTCGCAGGGTTCATGACCTCCCGCAATCGCTTGCGTATAAGGTTTACCATCTTTAGGGATACCGTCACATTGCCAAGTAGTCATAATCAGTTATCAGTTATCAGTTATCAGTTATCAGTGGGTAAGTTATCAGTGGGTAAGTTATCAGTTATCAGATTTGAGTTTTTAAGTGTGCAGTATGTGTTAAGTGAGCAGTATTAAATAGGGTTTGCGGCAAAAAGTTTTCCCTGGGGGTAGGGTGTGGGGTGTGGGGTGTGGGGTGTGGGGTTTTACCAGTTTTGAGGTGGCCAATTACCTAATTTTCAGGGAAAAAGTGCCTAAATTCCCCCCCGATCACTGCCATATCCAGTACTTTTTAATTGACAAAAGGTCTAAAAGTCTTACCCAACAAGGTTTTTAGCTTTATTCAGCAAACCCTAAATAGCAGTTTCTTGCCATCTTTTCACTGTTTACTGATTACTGTTTACTGATCACTGATTACTGTTTACTGATCACTGTTTGAGGACGTTGTCGTAAGCTTTGGAAATAGAGGCCACCGATAAGCAGTAAAAAGAGGATATAAGCAACAATTTGACTGATATAGAGGTTTTGACGATAACCAAATAGGGATTTAAGGAGGAGTCCGGGAAAAGTGCGATCGCTCAAAATTTGGGAACCGTCCCAAACCTGAAAACCGAGAAGACAGGAGGAGGGGAGAGAAGGACAGAAATTGCGATAAAAAGGGTCAATTTCAGTTAAAAGACTGATTCCTGCGTCGATATGTTTCAAAACACCGATGAGTAATCCCGCAACGATTAAGAGTAGGAAAGTCCCCATAATTTGAAAAAAGAGACGGATATTAATTTTTACTCCCCCCGCAAATAGGAGAATTCCCAACAAAGTCGCGACACTTAACCCTGCTATCGCACCGAACGTTTGTATCTGCCAATCTTTTTGGAATTGGGCCAGGATAAAGAGGACAGTTTCAAATCCCTCCCGCAAGACAGCGATAAAAACGAGCAGAAAAATCGCTTTTCCTGCCCCATTTTCCGATTTTAAACCCGCTTTTACCGCACTTTCTACCTCAGATTTCAAATATTTGGCCTGTTGAGTCATCCAAATTAACATCCAACTCAACATCAAAACGGCAATCAGTCCAAAAGTGGCGGCCAGTAATTCCTTAATCATTGGTACAAATGGACTAGGAGAGGCATCCACTTGCAAAAGGATTCCCCCTAACAAAACACCGACCAAAACACTAGCGACCACTCCTGCACCAATACCACGATACACCCATGAGTTAAGTTGCGATCGACCCGATTTTTGTAAACAAGCGAGGACAATTCCCACCACTAAAGCGGCCTCGAAACCTTCCCGGAGAGTGATAATAAAAGTGGGTAAAGCGGAACTGAGATTCATAAGCTAGTCGATAAACTCTAACTTTGATCCTAGCTTAAGCAAAATCCCGCAGCATCTTGCGAATTTCCAGATTGTGTAATTCTTCTTGTCCGATCATACCGCGAGCGAATTCTTCTAGGTAAATACTGGCATCTTCGACGGTTTCTAGGAGTGCTTTGTACAAATCAAGGGATTTTTTCTCATGATTGAGGCTCTCACTCAAGATTGCTTTGATATTATGTTCATAGCTTTCCTCGATTGGGGCAATTTTTAAGCTAGGATGACCTTCTAAACCGGTGAGAATTTCCCCAACTTGTTGCGCGTGGGTGAGGGACTCCGTGGCCTGAGTCTGGAAAAATTGGACGATGGGGATGCGATGGGGCCCTGTCACCATCAGGGAATAGTGGGTATAACGCACAACTCCCGCTAGTTCAAATTCCATGATTTCGTTCAGTTGTTCGATGGTTTTGTCTCTGTCTAGTTCTCGCATAAGATTCTCAATAATTTGTCTATAATTGCAATTGTAGCTAATCCAGACTGGCTAAATAAATCTTAAAACCTTGTTGGCTAATATCTTTAGGCTTTTTTGCCGTCAAAAAAGTGCCAGATATTGGAGCAATCGGGGGGAAATTTTAGGCACTTTTTCCCTGAAAATGCCTAAAACCCCACACCCCACAAAAAACCTTTTCAGCAAACCCTAGGTACTGAATCGAGGCGATCGAGTCAAAAGGATTTTAGCTGGGGGAATAGCAACTCAAGAGGTCATTAAAGGTTTCATTTTGCCTTAAACCATCGAAAACAAAGTTATTACGCGCTAATTCGCCGCAAATATCCGGTTCTATGTCTAGAGCTTCCCGTAAACAGTCGATCGCTTTTTGTTGTTGACCGAGGGCGGCATAACAGCAGGCGGAATTATACCACGCATAGCGATCATCTCGATCGATTTTTAACGATTCTTCATAACAGGCGATCGCTTCTGTTAAACGCTGTAATTCCTGTAGGATCACACCCTGTTGATACCAGGACCAGTAATCTTGCGGTCGGATATCGAGGGCGGTACGATAATTAAATAAAGCCTCTTGGGGATTGCCCCAATCCCGGAAAGCGTCGCCGCGACGATACCAGGCCCAATAATCCCGGGGTCGCGCCCCTAGGGCCAGATCATAGGAAGTGATAGCGCGTTCGTAATTTTTGAGCAATCGATAGGCCTCTCCTTGCCGGTAGGCTGCCCAATAGTCCCCCGGACTATGACTTAAGGCTCGTTGAAAACAAGCGATCGCTTTTTGGTAGTCCTTTAATTCTTGTAGATAAACACAACCTTGATCGTACCAAGCCCAATAGTTATCATCCTTTACCTGTGCGGCGTTAGCATAACTTTGAGCGGCTTCTTCATACATTCCCAAGTCTTCTAGTATCATACCCCTTTTGTACCATGCCCAATAATCATCTGGATAATATTCTAAGGCTTTTTCGTAGCTGATTAAGGCTCCAAAATAGTCCATTCTTTCTCTTAAAATATTGCCTTGGTCATACCAGTCCCGATAGGTATCCGGACGGCATTCGAGCGCTCGATAGACAGTAAATAGATAGGTCATAGCCATCAATCTCTAACAATTGCATCCGTCAGTCTTATCAGTTATCAGTTATCAGTGGGAGTGTTCGGTGGGCAGTGGGAGAACTGGCGATCAATTGCGATCGCCAGTTGCTTTGACACTTTTAGAACAGATTCAGATCCGTTAAAGCGCCGAGACTGCTAGAGGAGACTAACTTGGCGAATTTGCCGAGAATTCCCGTTTTATAGCGTGGGGGGTGCGGTTGCCAATGGTTACGACGACGGACTAATTCTTCCTCCGATACATTTAAACTCAAGAGACGCTGACGAGCATCAATAGTGATTTGATCCCCTTCCTCGACCAGAGCAATTGTACCACCTACCGCCGCTTCTGGAGCAACGTGACCAACTACCATGCCATAGGTTCCCCCGGAAAAACGACCATCGGTAATTAATCCCACGGAATCCCCTAAACCGGCGCCGATAATTGCCGAAGTAGGGGCCAACATTTCCCGCATACCCGGTCCACCTACTGGTCCCTCGTAACGGACAACCACCACATCCCCAGCTTGAATTTTTCCAGCCAAAATTGCCTCTAAACAGGTTTCTTCCGACTCAAACACCCGCGCGGGCCCGGTGATTACCGGAGTTTTCACGCCGCTAATTTTGGCCACGGACCCCTCTGTGGCCAGATTTCCTTTTAAAATGGCTAAATGACCCTCTTTATAGACAGGATTGCTAAAAGGACGGATAACGTCTTGGCCTGACGGCGGTTGGTCGGGAATATCGGCTAAAATCTCGGCGATAGTCTGACCGCTAATGGTGAGAGCATCCCCGTGCAGTAAACCATTAACCAGCAGAATTTTCATCACTTGGGGAATACCGCCGGCTTTATGTAGATCCACGGTAACGTAACGCCCGGAGGGTTTAAGATCGCAGATAACCGGTACACGCTGCCGGATAGTTTCAAAATCATCGATCGATAATTCTACCCCGATGGTGCGGGAAATGGCTAAAAGGTGCAGCACGGCGTTAGTGGAACCTCCCACCGCCATAATTACCGAAATAGCGTTTTCAAAGGCTTTACGGGTCAAAATTTGGCTAGGTAGAATCTGTTTTCTAATCGCCTCGACCAAAACCTTGGCCGATTCTTCAGTACTATCGGCTTTTTCCGCATCTTCGGCGGCCATGGTCGAGGAGTAGGGTAAACTCATGCCCATGGCTTCAAAAATGGAAGACATGGTATTAGCAGTAAACATTCCACCACAGGAACCGGCGCCGGGGCAAGCGTTGCGTTCGATTCCGATTAGGTCTTCTTCACTGATTTTACCGGCGCTGTACTGTCCCACGGCTTCAAAGGAACTGACTACGGTTAAATCGCAATCTTTGTAGCGCCCCGGTTTAATCGTGCCACCATAGACGAAAATAGCGGGAATATTCATCCGGGCCATGGCAATCATTGCTCCTGGCATATTTTTGTCACAACCCCCGATAGCGAGGACTCCATCGAGACTTTGACCATTACAGACGGTTTCAATGGAATCGGCGATTACTTCCCTAGAAACGAGAGAATATTTCATCCCTTCTGTTCCCATGGAAATTCCGTCACTAATGGTGATAGTCCCGAAAAGTTGCGGCATTCCCCCCGCTAATCTGGTGGCTGCTTCGGCACGCATTGCTAAATCATTAATTCCCATGTTACAGGGGGTAATGGTGCTAAATCCGTTAGCGATGCCGATGATTGGTTTGCTAAAGTCCTCATCCCCAAAACCTACCGCTCTTAACATGGCCCGATTAGGACTGCGTTGGGTACCTTGGGTAACAATGCGACTTCTGTAGTTATCTGCCATAACTTTATCTTTCTCCAATGGCGGCTGATGTGTGCGATCGCTGCTTAAGTTCTCCAATCGCACCTTTATTTCTATTTTCTGACTTTTGGCCGCTCTGAGCAGGTTTTAGGACAGCCCATCTCTAAAGAAAATATAAAACTGTGGGATTATTCAGCAATGACGAAGAGGCTATGGCTTTAGAAACTTTCGGAATTTTTTGGTGAAAAGTAGGTTGTCTTGGCATTTTGTCTGTTAATTTAGCATAAAGAGTAACGAAGAGTCCGAAAAATTCGGGTAGATAAGTTTCGACAATATCTTTCCAGGGACTGTCGAAAGATGTACTTGGTTCAGTCATGGTTTTGGGACAGCCAGTGGAGCAAATCTGCCTCATTTTCAAAGTCCAGGAGAGCTTCTCCCAAGTCTTCCAATTGTTTAACAGATAATTGACGTATCTGTTTCTCGACACTGGTTGTAACTTGACCGAGACGGCGGTTTAGTTGGCGTAATACCAGGGTGGCTTCACCTCGCTGCATTCCTTGTTCAATTCCCAATCTTTCCACGCTAGTAATATAAGGCATCCTCGTTTCCTCCTCCCATTGACGGATTTCCCGCCAGAATTCTTGTTCTAAGTTTTTTGGCAAACTCATCAGC
>VYLG01000359.1_pt1 | contig 11051 bp, 16 predicted proteins | sample 5114351 | NCBI WGS metagenome assembly VYLG01 (sample SAMN12291798, study PRJNA351875) | freshwater metagenome | isolation source: freshwater lake | place: USA: Michigan, Kent Lake | collected 2013-08-15
CTGCGGACCTCTTTGCTCGTTCTGGGGATAGTGGTCATAGGTTTGGTTCAGTATGCCAAGGGCGTCACCAAACTCGCCAATCCCTAGTCGCATGGTAGCGCTGCGGCCTAACCCCTCGTTCAACCCTGACCCGCTACGGCAGGCGCCGTAAGCCCGGCCTGAGCCAGCGGTACCATCGTCTCAGTCCGGGCTTACAGCACCTGCCTCCGCGGTCAGGGTTAACTCGAACGTTAGGCGTCAGATCCGACGTCCGCTGCTATCGTCAGGCCCCAAGTTCCTCAGCACTCGCTTCCCAGTCCCAACTGCTCCTCACGAGGTTCAACTATGGCCATTCGTCCGGATGTTGTCCGATCTGGAGATCTACTCCGCTGCAAGGAGTGCGGGGTTCATCACACGGCTACTTCTGAGTGGCTGGCTAGCCAGTGCTCAGAGTACTTCCCGAAGAGAGTGAACAACGTTCTCTATGAGGAAGACCTTGACCTGGTAGGTTGCCCAAGTTGCGATGCCGCTGGCCTAAGGCTCGCGCCGAGAACTGCACTTGCAGAACCCGGGTCATCAGCTTCAGGCTTCGGTAGTCAGGAGGTTGTACCTGCTGGACGCTGCACTCAGTGCGGTGCACCAGCGATTGTTGGAGATTCAGTGTGTTGGCGTCACAGCGACTGACGCCTAACCCCTCGCTCAAGCTGACCCGCTACGGCAGGCACTGTAAGCCCGGGCTGAGGCACACTGTGCATCATCTCAGCCCGGGCTTACAGCGCCCGCCTCCGCGGGCAGCTTATCTCGAACGTTAGGCATCACACAAGACCCGCCTGCCCCCATGCTGTCCGTCGAGTACGAAGCGCCACGCGATCAAGGGCCCTGCCCGTGCTGCGGTGGCCGCACGACTTCACTCACGAGGTTTGTGCACAAAGATGGCAACGCCCACGCCGTGTACCTCGCGACCTTCTCGGACAACCACCCAGAGAAAACTGTCAGCTTGGCAGTTGGTGCTGGACAGTGGGGTGAAGGCACCACCGCAACGGAACGCGTAGCCATTGCCTTGCAGCTTCGTCACCACAACAACGGGTTTGCTGTATCGGTTGTCGACGGAAGTGAGTCGCCCTGGCCCACAGCTGCATTTCTTGGTCGGAGCCTGTCCAGAGAAGAGGCACTTGCCCACCCACTGATCAAGGAAGTCTTCGAACTCACGGACAACATGGTTCTGGAAGACGAGCCAATCAGAACCTATCTTGCCTCGCGCGGTGATGCCTAACCCCTCGTTCAACCCTGACCCGCTACGGCAGGCGCTGTAAGGCCGGGCAACGCCAGTGTGTACCATCGTCGTCGCCCGGCCTTACAGCGCCTGCCTCCGCGGTCCCTGCCTCCGCGGTCAGGGTTAACTCGAACGTTAGGCCGCACAGAAACATCCCAGCACTTTCGCCATCGACACCTCTGCGCCCCTTCGCGAAACCTCAGAACCGTGATCCCCCTTGCCTACTCGCTTATCGCACTTGCCTTGGTTGCGGGCGTTGTCGGCTACATCATCGGTCAGCGGTATGTCGATGCACGTGCAAGAGAAATGGGCCGAGCGCCTCACGAAGTTCGGGCCACCTCGTTGCAAGAGGACGGGTCAACCGCCTTCGAAGATCGAGCGAGCTTTGAGGTTCTACTTGGCACTTTCGGCGGCTCAAAGAATACGCAGACTCTTGCTCTCGGAAGAAGCGCGCGCCGGTGGAGCCTCTTCTCAGTAGCCCTTGCCGTCGTAGCAATCGCGATCCTTGCCGCTGACGCACATCAGTGAATCATGCAAAAGTCTCCGGACACATTGGTCCGAGAAAATGCACTCCCAGCCCGCACGGTGCGGCCTAACCCCTCGTTCAACCCTGACCCGCTACGGCAGGCGCTGCAAGGCCGGGCAACGCCAGTGTGTACCATCGTCGTTGCCCGGCCTTACAGCACCTGCCTCCGCGGTCAGGGTTAACTCGAACGTTAGGCATCAGGAGAAACGCCTCGGTGCTCCGGGCTAGCGCTTCGAGCCCTTTGTTGGTATCATTGCCAACGTGAAGGCAGCCCTACTCCTCAAAGAGCGCATCCCGTTCCGTGAAGACTCCTTTGCCGAGCTTGTGCTTTGGCAAGTTCCTACGCCTTTGGATGGCTCCAACCACGGGTTCAAGTACCGACTAGCCTTTGTTCGGTCAGGGGTCTGCCTTGTGCGCTTCGACAATGAAGCTGGCAAGGGCGACCACAAGCACATCCGAGGCAAAGAGTCGAAGTACGCCTTTGTCTCGCCAGAGAAGCTGGTTCAAGACTTCCTCCGGGAAGCAAGGAGAGCAGATGATGAAGACCGTGACTCTTGACGTTCGCTCCCCCGAAGAAGCCGCTCAAGACTTTGTGAGCGCCTGGAAGTCGGGAAAGGCACAGAGGTCTGCTCGGATCTCGTTTGCGACACCAGAGCTGCTCTGGAAGGTTCTCACTGCCAAGCGCTGGGAGATTCTTCGCGCAATGTGCGGTGCAGGCCCAGTCACGGTGCGTGAGGTTGCGCGCCGCGTCAGCAGAGATGTTAAGTCCGTGCATACGGACCTAGCGGCGCTTGTGAAAGCAGGTGTCCTCGACAAGACTGAAGGTGGACAAGTCGTCTTCCCGTATGAATCCGTCAAGGTCGAGTTCCTGCTCCAAGCAGCCTGATGCCTAACCCCTCGTTCAAGCCGACCCGCTACGGCAGGCAGCGTAAGCCTGGGCTGAGGCACTCGGTGCATCATCTCAGCCCGGGCTTACGCTGCCTGCCTCCGCGGTCGGCTTAGCTCGAACGTTAGGCCTCACACCCGGCTCAGATTTGAAGTGCAACACGTCCCTTCCTTTACCGTGTTGCACCTATGCCAAGTTACTACTCCCACCTGTCCGCCTCTGATCGGATCATCATCGAGGCCTATTCGCGCCTCGGGGTTCGGCCCGCCACGATCGCTTCTGCCCTTGGGCGGCATCGGTCCACGATCTGCCGTGAGATCTCCAGGGCTCGCTCCTTCAAGGGCACCTCGGCCTACATCGCTCACTTCGGCGATCTGCACGCCCTGCAGGCTCGTCGCCAAGCTGGGCTTGCTCGTCGTAAGCTGGGCCCAGATCTCGAATCTCCTGCCTGGCTGCATGTCCGACAGGGCCTCGCTGCAGGCTTGTCTCCCCAGCTCATCGCTGGCCGCCTAGCCCGCGCTTGTCGGCCTACAGGCTCCCTTCTGGATCCCCCGCCTACGTGAGTCACGAGACGATCTACTGCACGATCTACGCCTTGCCCAGGGGTACCCTGCGGGCCGAGCTCGTCTCCCAGCTCTGTCGCTCGCGATCCGGCCGTCGCCCTCGTCGCAAGCAGTCCTCCCGTTCCACCCGCGTGCAGGACATGACTCCGATCTCTCTTCGCCCGCCTGAGGTCGCCGCCCGCATCGTCCCTGGCCACTGGGAAGGTGACCTCATCAAGGGCGCCGGTGGCCGTTCTGCCATTGGCACCCTCGTCGAGCGCACCAGTCGATACGTCATGCTCGTGCGCCTGGATGGCTGCTCCGCTCAGCACATCCTGGAAGGCTTCTCCCGCCGATTGCTCAGGATCCCTACCGAACTCCGACGCACCCTGACCTACGACCAAGGCTCCGAGATGGCTCTGCACAAGGACTTGGCACGACGCCTGCGCATGGATGTCTTCTTCTGCGACGCCTACAAACCCTGGCAGCGCGGCTCCAACGAGAACGCCAACGGCATCATCCGCCGCTACCTACCCAAGGGTCTGGACTTGTCCACCTTCACCGACGACGATCTGGCCAGCCTTGAGGCCGTCATCAACAACAGACCTCGACCCATACTCGACTACGCCACCGCCCAAGAGGTCTTTTCTCAGCTCACAATCGATGCCGTCGCAGGCGTTGCACTTCAAGTTTGAATCCGCCCACATTCACGCCATGTCGTCTCGGGACGTCTCGCTCCGTGCCTGGCAGTCGCTCACAGCGGAAGAGCAAGCTCAAGTGCGTGCGTTGAGAGTCGACGATCAGCAGCTTGAGTACGCAGGCACCGTCGAGCGCGCCATCGAGACATGCACCTTTTCTCTACCCTCCGAGGCCGCCTGGCTCGCCATCATGTTGGGCGAGGCTGTTGCTGGCTTCTTGGTACTGCGGCGAGGAACCAAGCTACCGGAATGGGCGCCACAGGGATCTGTCGCGCTCGCTGGCATGCGGATCGATCGTGCTTTCCAAGGCGTGGGTTTGGGTAGTCGTTCGCTTCGCGCTGTCGATGTCTGGCTCTCATCCAACTGGCCTGAGGTCACGACCCTTGCTCTTTGCGTAGACGCCGAGAACTTGGCCGGACGCGCTGCGTACCGCAATGCCGGCTTCTTGGAGTTCATGGAGCTGCGCCTTGGCCGAATCGGCACTGTTCACTTCTTGGCCAAGCAGCTTCCCAGCGGTTCGAGTGCGGCCCAACCCCTCGCTCAAGCTGACCCGCTACCGCTGGCAACTCTGTTGCGAAGACCGCGGTGCTTGCGCTGTTGCTCTGCACAACCGCCAGCAACGCGTTGCTATTCATGGCGGTCAAGCGCTGAGGATTCGTTCATCGTTCTGGAGACGACCCGCGACAACCTCACGAAGACCCCTGATCGGTCGCCCAGACTTAGCAGCCACGGATGGCAGCCCCAGTCGTGTCAGCGGTCTTTGTCGAGACACCGGGCTCCAAGCCAGCTATGCCTGCTTCCATGTTGGCCTTCACTCGAAAGGAAGGCATCTCATGAACATCGAATTCCCCGACTCTCTCCGTGATTCCGAGACCCACGCTCTGGAGCGAGGCCGTGCGATCCCGGATTCTGGCTTCGATGCAGTGAGCCTCTTGAACGGCAAGACAGCCTCCAAGGTGAGGGTGAGTAGTCCGGGCACGAAACCTCATGCCGCGCCTCCAGAACCCTGCACCCGTCGAAACTCCGGGTTGACCCTGACTTCGATGGTCCATCTTGCTCGCGCCGGTAGACGCGAATTCGGTTGAGACTTGAGGTCGACCACTCACACTCTCGACGATGAAGAACGATCTACTGGTCGCCTACCGGTTCCTCACGAGCAACTGGAAGCAGGTTCAAGCCAGCACCATGTGCGGCTGCTGCAATTGTCTGCAGACCTTTGCGCCCCAGGACATCGTGGCCTGGACCGGCTTGAACTTCGACGATGTCGACAACGAAGACGCCATCAACATGCAAACTGCCTTGTGTCCGCTGTGCGGCAATGAAGCGGTGCTTGGCAATGGCGCCGGGTTTCCTGTCGACCCAGACTTCCTGAGCCAGATGAACGAGGCCTGGTTTCAGCGAACGATCATTCGCAAGCCAGCGTCGAAGACGTAGTGTGCGGGTTCGCCTGCCTTGGGTGATGCCCAAGTGGACGCCAACTCCGTGCTTCGCATCGCTGCACGGGGAGTCGGCCCTGCCCCGGGCTGCAGAGCCCCCATCGCTGTAGACGCAATCATGGGAGATCTCGACCATGGCACAAGCCAAGACCCAGCCCACGTCGTTGGCCGTTGACGACTATCTGGCCTCCAGGGCGTCGCCCGAACAGATGGCGGACTGCAGAGGCCTGATGGCGTTGCTCCAGAAGGTCACGAAGCAGCCTCCCCGGATGTGGGGGCCCAGCATCGTGGGCTACGGCAGCTACAGCTACCAGTACGAGAGTGGCCGCAAGGGCGAGTCCTGCCTCACAGGCTTTGCCGTGCGGGGCAAGGACTTGGTGGTCTACCTGGTCGCCGAAAGCAAGGATCAGGAGTCGCTGCTGGCCAGACTCGGCAAGCACAAGATGGGCAAGTCCTGCCTGTACTTCAAGCGCCTCGCCGATCTGGATGCCCAGGTGCTGGAAGCGCTGGTTGCGGGGTCGGTGGCCGAGACGAAACGCCGTCACCCGGCGACAAGCGCCTGAACGCCTGCCTGCGGGCCAGTTGTCTCGATGGGACCGCCCCCGCGCTGCCATCGAGCACAGGGGTCTCCCCTTGGCGCCGCGCTCGAAGTGACCGTGAACCTGGGCTAACATCCAAACGAAACGTAGGCCGATGGGAGGGCCTGGGATGCTGCTGCGTGTGCTGGCCCTGGTGGGGGCGACCGCGCTCTTGTTGAGCATTGCGTTCAGTGTCTGGCGTAGCGGCGTCGTTCGTTCGTGGCTCACCACGGCGCCGGACACGCCGCCCCGGATCGTGTTCGACAACGGGTCGGTCCGCGACGTGCCGCAGCCGGCGGCTTCCGAGCCCGCCAAGGCGGCTGCCTTGTCTCCTCCTGGCGTGCTCCGGAAGTGTGTGCGTGGTGATCGGGTGAGCTACAGCAACCTGACGTGTCCGCCCGGCTTCCGTGAACGGCCGGTATCGCAGGAAGGCGTCACGGTGCTGCCGGCGCAGCGCCCGGCGGCGAGCCCGTTGCCAGGTCCCTCGCCAGCGCCGCACGAGAAGATGCGCGATGCCCTGGACCTGCAGCGCGATGAGAAACTTCGTCAGCGCATGATCGACCGCGCCATCGACGCCGAGGCCAAATGACATCATCGGCCTGCCGAGCATAGCCCGGCTACCAGCACGTTCAGCCCCCTGGAGGTCTCCATGAAGCGCGTCACGGGCATCGGCGGCATCTTCTTCAAGGCCAAGGATCCACAGGCCCTGCACGCCTGGTACAGGCGTCATCTCGGCATCGATGTCCAGCCTTGGGGCGGTGCGGCGTTCAGCTGGGTCGGCGCCGACGGCCAGCCCACGGGTGGCACGACCACCTGGTCCGTTGGCGGTGCGGACAACGACTACTTCGCACCCAGCACCGCGCCCTTCATGGTGAACTACCGCGTCTCCGACCTGCACGCCCTGCTCTCTGCGCTGCGCGAAGAAGGATGCCAGGTGCTCGACAAGGTCGAGGAGTCCGAGTACGGCAAGTTTGGCTGGGTCATGGACCCCGAAGGCCACAAGATCGAGCTCTGGGAGCCACCAGCGGGCCAGTAAGCTGCCCCGTCTGGCGTCGCGCAGTCGGCTCCAGTGGCCGCCCCGTCATCCGTCTTCCCGCTCAACCATGTCACGCCAACTCATCAGTTCAGGGTCTCCGTTCGAAGAGCAGATCGCCTACTCACGAGCCGTGGTTCAGGGCGACTGGATCTTCGTATCGGGCACCACGGGGTTCGACTACGCGACGATGTCGATCTCGTCCCGGGTGGAGGAACAGGCCGAACAGTGCCTCGTCAACATCCGGCAGGCGCTGGCGCAGGCCGGCGCCAGCCTCGCCGATGTGGTGCGCGTGCACTACATCCTGCCGGACAGGGACGACTTCCCGACGTGCTGGCCGGTCCTGCGCCAGCACTTCGGCAGCGTGCGTCCGGCTGCCACCATGATCAGCGCCCAGCTTCTCGATCCACGCATGCGGATCGAGATCGAGGTCACCGCCCTTCGCCAGGCGCCAGCACCTCGCCAGCCGGGCGCGGCCTAGGCGAACGCGTCTACAGTTGGCAGATGCAGACTGCCCGCCCCTGCCGCCCGACCTTCACCCTGGCCTGTCTGGCTGGCGCGCTTGTTCTGGCCACGGGTTGCGCCACCGACCGCCCGAAAGCCGCGGAGCCCATCGAAAGGCTCCAGGTGCTGTCGGAACTGTCCAACGGGCACCTGCGCCTGGAGTGCAACACCGCCTGCGCCGCGTCCTGGCGACTGGCTCGCCCCACGCTGAAGGGGCTTTACGAGAACAAGGTCTGGCAGGACCTGGCCGTCGAGGTCACGCGCATCGGCCAGCCATCGGATCTGGCCTACTTCTACCTCGCGCGCGCGGCGGAGGGACTCGGCCATCCACGCGCCGCAGAGCTCTACTTCAAGCTGTCGCGGGCCTCACCCAGCCGTTGTGAGGGGTGGATCTTCAACAGCTGCGACGGCATCCAGTTGCCGGCCGAGGCCACGGCCGGTCTGGGCCGGGTGGGCAGTCCGTGAGCGCGAAGGGCCCTGTCGGGGCCGGCCCTCGCATGGCGGCGAAAGCGGGCCGAGTCCCGCTGCTGGTCCTCGCCTTGGCCCTGGCCCTGCCATCGCATTCGCAGCAGAGCCCAGCGCGAGGCGGGCAGGACTCGTACGAGGTCTCGGTCTGGTTCCGCGTGCTCTTCGGCACCGATGGCCTGCCTCTCGAGCAGACGATGATCGACGAGACCTCCTACCCCGCGGCCTTCGTCGAGAACGTCAAGGCACGGGTCGCGCGGGCCAGGGTGCCGCCGCCTTTGCTGGAGGGGCGCCCGGCCACGCTGCAGTCGGGCGTGGAGTTGCGCTTCGCCATCACCACCGAGGCCGGACGTGGCTCGGTGCGCCTGAGCGGCGTGAGCATCGGGCCGATGCCCATCCGCCGCTACATCGCCAAGTACCCCGAGGACATCGAGAGCCAGGGCGGTTGGCAGGGCGGCGCCACCGGCATCTGCACCGTCGGCATCGAAGGCCGATGCACCCACATCGAGGTCGTTGCGCTGCCGGGCATGCCGGAGAGCGTGCGCCGGCATGTCCGCGCCAGCCTCGAGCGCTGGGAGTTCGAGCCGCAGCGGCTGGGCGGCGTTCCGCTCGTCGGCGAGTACAGCCTGTCGATCGCCTACGACACCATCGACGCCACGCCTGAAGACTTCCGGCAGGACAAGTTCCTGCGCATGCTGAGGAACCGATAGATGACGCTGCCCCGTGCCCCGATATCCACCCTGGCCTGCATCGTCGTGTTCGGCGCGGCCGGCTGCGCCTACACGCCCCCATCGCCTGGCCAGCACCGGGGGCCGGGTGAACCGCGCGCCGAGACCGAGTGCAGCTACGACACGCCCACCGCGACGCGCTTCATGTCGCTGCGTTGCCAGCGCCCTGAAGACGCTGCCGCCCGCGGCGAACGCGACCGCGAGGCAGCCCGGGAGATCCGCGTTCCGGGCACGACGACGCCGCCCTGAGCGCCAGCGCGGCCATGCCGGCCAGCCACAGCGCCAGCATCGGTGCTTCGGGCACCGAGCCGACGACCAGTTCGAACACATAGCCGGCCGTCCCCGTGCCCGTGTCCTGCACCCAGAAGCTGTAGGTGCCGGCCGGCAAGGCACCGGCAAAGCCGGTGGCGCCAGGGCCGATGCCCATGAGGCCGAGGATGTCGCTGTCGATGTCGTTCTCGCTGTAGTGCACCCAGCCCAGCAGCCCGGTGGCGCTGCCACCCGTGGGGCTGACCGTCACCTGCGGCCCAGCCTGCACGGCCATGAAGCCCAGCCCCGATGCGCCCAGGAAGGTGGTGCCCGGCCGCACGGTGATCGACTCCAGTTGCCAGCCATCGGCCAGCATGACGGTGAAGTAGTCGCGGTCGACGACGCCACCCGTGCGGCCGGTGGTGCCGGCAACGAGGTTCGACCCCGGACCGAGCGTCACCACGGTTGGTGCGAGCCCCGAGTTGGCCAGATCGCCGGAGACCGACTCGTCCCACGCAGTGGACGCCGCCGCGGCCGTGACGGCGCCAGTCAGCAGGGCGAAGAGCATCGGTTGGCGCAGGTTCATCGGTGATCCTCGGCTGGCGCATCCCGCGGGGATGCAGGCGCCGATGCTAGCGCCGGCGCCGCACGACACCCATCGCCAGGCGGGACGGCAGCGCATCGGCTCCGACAGGGGCCAGCGGCGCCAGGCCGGTACCATGCACCGGCACGCCACGTCGGCACCCGATCCTGAGAGCCGACCCGCAGCCACCGCGAGGGTCCTTCCATGAAGCTCGGCTACACCATCCTCTACGTCGCCGATGTCGCGGCCTCACTCGACTTCTTCGAGCGCGCCTTCGGGCTCACGCGGCGCTTCCTGCACGAGTCGGGCACCTATGGCGAGTTGCACACCGGGGAGACCACGCTGGCCTTTGCCGACCATGCACTCGGCGAGAGCCACTTCCCCGGCGGCGTGGTGCGCGCCGACCGCTCGGCCCAGCCGCTGGGCATGGAGATCGCGCTGGTCACGGCCGATGTCGCCGCCGCCCATGCCCGTGCACTGGCCGCCGGTGCCCGAGAGCTCGCGCCCCCGGCCACCAAGCCCTGGGGCCAGGTGGTCTCGTACGTGCGGGCGCCCGACGGCGGGCTGGTCGAGCTCTGCACGCCTGTCGGGGGCTGAGGCAGCCTTCGCAGCGGCCTTGGCAGGGCCGCCGCATCGGTTCATCATCGGCGGCGGGCCGCCTGCACATGCCGAACTCACCCATCCCCCGCCGAGAGTGGCACATCGCCAGCGGCGCCGAGCGGGCCTTTGCCGCGTCGATGGTGCGGCGCGCCCTCCACGCCTTCGCCACCTGCGTTGCCGACGATGCCGTGTTCATCAACGGCGGCCTGGTGATCGCGCGCTTCTACAGCACCTGGCGACTGCAGCCCTCGGGCCTGTGGCGCGTGGTGTTCGACAACGGCTGCGCCGAGTGCAAGCGTTGACGATGCGCGCCGCATGCGCCAGACGACTCGCCCTGCTGCTGTGGGGTGGCGTTCTGCTCGGCTGCGCATGGCCTGGCTGGGCACAGACCCCGGCGCCTGCGGCTGCGCCGGCCAGCGCACCGGCCAGCCCACCGGCAACCCGGCTGCTGTTCGCCGTCGAGATCAAGACCGGCCCGGCCTGGGTGTCCAGCAAGCCACCTCAGGACCAGGCGTTCTTCCGCGAGCACTCGGTCCACCTGCGCCAGCTGCGCGAAGCCGGCGTGCTGGTGCTCGGCGCCCGGTACGCCGACAAGGGCCTGCTGGTGATGGCCGCCGACTCCGCGGCCGCGGCCAGGGCCGCGATGGAGCAGGACCCGTCCATCCGCGCCGGTACCTTCGTGTTCGAGCTCCACGAGTTCTCGGTCTTCTATGGCGGGCAGCTCCAGCCGCCGCCCCGCCCGCCCCGCGCCCCCACCAAGCCATGATGCACCGACTGCCCCCTTCCGCGATCGAGGCGCTTGCGCACGGCGACAAGATCGAGGCGATCAAGCTCACGCGCCAGCACACCGGCCTCGGCCTCAAGGAAGCCAAGGACCTGGTGGACCGGCACGAGGCCGGGCCGCATCACGCCCCGGCGCCCGCACCGGCCGGGGCGCTCCAGCCGCAGGGCCTGCCGCCGCGCCGACCCGG
>VYLG01000286.1_pt1 | contig 11021 bp, 8 predicted proteins | sample 5114351 | NCBI WGS metagenome assembly VYLG01 (sample SAMN12291798, study PRJNA351875) | freshwater metagenome | isolation source: freshwater lake | place: USA: Michigan, Kent Lake | collected 2013-08-15
CCGCCAGCACGCCGTCGCACCAGACGCCGAACCACTCAGCCAGGCCCTGCGCATGCAGCACGCGGTAGTGCTCGAAAAGGCGCTCGCGGTAGGCGCGGTAGGCCACGGGCTCGAAGCCATGCACGTCGGCGCATTCGAGAGTGATGATGTCGTCCACCTCGGTGGCCCAGTCGATGGGCCGCACGATCACCTCGTGCGCCGTCGATGCCTGCAGCGCCACCAGTTGCCCGGGCAGCAGCCGCATCACGGCGTTGACGTGCAGCTCCAGGCCCGCGGCCTCCCAGGCCGGCAACTGCTGGCCGACGTAGGGCTCGTTGATGCCGATGGCCACATGGTCGGACTCGGGCTGGCGCCGCGTGATCTCGGCCTCGAAGCGGGCGAGCCAGCGGCCGATCTCGTCGTCGCGCGGCGACGCCGCCAGCAGCAGCAGGTTGCCCCAGTAGAACGTGGGATTCGACGGCGTGCGCACGACGAGGCAGTCGTCGTGCGGCTCGACGACGCCGGCCACACCGTGCATCGTGAAGTCGGTGCGCCAGCCCGGGCGCAGGTCGTCCACGCGCACCGCGCTGGCCTCAGTAGCCCGCGGCCTGGCCGTCGCGGCGCGGATCGCTCGCGGCGGCGTAGCCGCGCTCGGCGGCGTCGCCCTCGCCTTCGTCCAGGCGCCAGATGAACTGGCCGGCGCCATAGTCCTGGTAGCTGTCGCTGAAGGCCTCGATGCGGTGGCCGCGTTCGGCCAGGCCCTGCGCCGTGGCGGGATCGAAGCCGCCTTCGACGTTGACGGTGCCGCCGAAGTACCGCCAGCGCGGTGCGTCGCACGCAGCCTGCGGGTTCTGGTGGTAGTCCAGCATGCGCACGGTGGTCTGCATGTGCGCCTGCGGCTGCATGTCGCCGCCCATGATGCCGAAGCTCATCACCGGCTTGCCCTGCTTCGTGAGGAACGCCGGGATGATGGTGTGGAACGGCCGCTTGCCGGGGCCGACGACGTTGTCGCGGCTTTCGTCGAGCGTGAAGCCATGGCCGCGGTTCTGCAGGCTCAGGCCGTAGCCGGGCACCACGATGCCGCTGCCGAAGCCCATGTAGTTGCTCTGGATGAAGCTGACCATCATGCCGCTGGCATCCGCCGCCGTGAGGTAGATGGTGCCTCCTTGCGGCGCATGGCCGGGGCCGAAGTCCTGCGCGCGCTTCGGGTCGATGAGCTTGGCGCGCGCCGCGAGGTAGGCCGGGTCGAGCATCTGCGCCGGCGTCAGGCGCATCGAGCGCGGCTCGGCCACGTAGCGGTACACGTCGGCGAAGGCCAGCTTCATGGCCTCGATCTGCAGGTGCTGGCTGTCGGTGCCATCGACCTGGAGCGACGCAATGTCGAAGTGCTGCAGGATGCCCAGCGCGATCTGCGCCGCGATGCCCTGGCCGTTGGGCGGGATCTCGTGCAGCGTGTAGCCGCGGTAGTCCTGCGCCAGCGGCGTCACCCACTCGGGCTGGTAGGCCGCGAAGTCGGCCGCCGTCATCGCGCCGCCGTGCTGCCGCGCGTGGGCCTCGGTGGCCGCGGCCACCTCGCCGCGGTAGAAGGCTTCGCCCTTGGTGCGGGCGATGAGGCGCAGCGTCTTGGCTGCGTCGGGCATGCGGAACATCTCGCTCACATGCGGCGCGCGGCCGTGCGGCATGAAGGTGTCGGCAAAGCCGGCCTGCGTGGTGAGCTCCGGCAGCGCCGCGGCGTTGGCCCACTTCTGCTGCACGATCACCGGCACCGCGTAGCCGCGCTCGGCCACCTCGATGGCGGGCTGCAGCAGGTCTTCGAACGGCAGCTTGCCGAAGCGCTGGCTCAGGGCCATCCAGCCGGCCACGGCGCCGGGCACGGTGACGCTGTCCCAGCCGCGCTTGGCCGGCGCCTTGGCGTCCGCGCCGTACTTGCGGCGGAAGTACTCCGGCGTCCAGGCCTGCGGGGCGCAGCCGCTGGCGTTGAGGCCGTGCAGTTGCGTGCCGTCCCAGAGGATGCAGAAGGCATCGGAGCCCAGGCCGTTGCTGCAGGGCTCGACGATGGTCATCACCGCCGCAGTGGCGATGGCCGCGTCGACCGCGTTGCCGCCCGCCTGCAGCATGCGCAGGCCGGCCTGCGCGGCCAGCGGGTGCGAGGTGCTCACCACGTTGCGGGCGAACACGGGGCTGCGCTGGCTGGCGTAGCCGGCGCTCCAGTCGAAGGTGTGGGTCATGGTGATGAGGCGGGGCAGACGAATCAGGCGAAGCCGCCGATCGTACCGACGCTACAGACCCGGTGGCGCCACTCGGCCATCGGCCACGTAGCGGCTGAGCTTCGGCGGCTCGGCCCCGCGGTGGAAGGCCAGGCGCTGCCCGCGCAGTTCGGCGTCGAAGGCGGTGAAGCGTTCGAGCCGCCGCTGGTGCTCGAGCCAGTTCTCGTCGACGAAGTACTCGATGCAGCGGCCGGGCTGCGCCACGTCGTGGAACAGGCCCCAGCTGAGCGCGCCCTGGCGCAGGCGGGCACGGCGCGTGCGCTCCATCACCTCGGCGAAGGCGTCGGCCTGCGCGGGATCGATCAGGTACTCCACCGTCACCATCACCGGGCCGGCGTCGTCGTCCACCGGTGCGGCGGGCTCAGGGGCGCTCATCACCGGGGCCGGGCTGAAGTCGGGCGCGACCTCGCCGATGATGCTGGTGCGGCGCAGCGCCAGGGTCACCACCAGCCCGAAGGCCGAGCCCGCGAGGACCGCGCCGTTGATGCCTGCGAACGAGGCCACCTGCCCCCACAGCAGCGCGCCGGCCGCGGCGCCGCCCATCAGCGCCATCTGGTAGATGCTCATGCCGCGCGCGCGCACCCAGTCGGGCATGGTGCTCTGCGCGGCCAGCGTCAGCGAGTTGGCCACGGAGATCCAGGCCATGCCGGCCACCAGCATGGCCGGCAGTGCCACCCAGACCTCGGGCACCGTGACGATCAGCGCCGCGCAGCCCGCGTGCACCAGCGTGCCGGCCACGACGAACTGGTTCGGCGTGTAGCGCGCCCGCCAGCGCGGGAAGTACAGCGCCGCGATCACCGCTCCCAGGCCCAGGCACGACAGCATCACCGTGAAGAAGCCGGCCCCGCCGCCATGCAGCCCCTGCGCCACCAGCGGCAAGAGCGCCAGCAGCGCCGTGCTCTGCAGGAAGAACAGGAACACCCGCAGCAGCACCAGTTTCAGGCGCGGCGCCTGCATCGCGTAGTTCAGGCCCACGCGCATGGCGCCCACGAAGCGCTCGCCGGGCAGCGCGCTGGCGCGCGGCGCGCCCTTCCAGCGCACGATCATCCAGAAGGCGAAGAGGGCCAGCAGCGCGTTCAGCACGAACACCGCCGCCGGGCTGACGGCCGCCAGCAGCGCACCGGCCAGCACCGGACCGATGACACGCGACAGGTTCATCGCGATGCCATTGAGCGCCAGGGCCTGCGGAAAGCTGGCTCGGCTGACGACCGTGGGCACGATGGCCGCGAACACCGGCCAGCGCATGGCCATGCCCACGCCGTTGAGGAAGGTCAGCGCCAGCAGCCAGCCGGCCGTGAGCCGGCCCGACATGGACATGGCTGCCAGCACCAGCGCGATCACGCTCACCCAGAGCTGCGTGAACGCGAACCAGCGCCGGCGGTCCACGATGTCGGCCAGCGCGCCGCTGGGCAGCCCGAGCAGGAACACGGGCAGCGTCGATGCCGTCTGCACCAGCGCCACCATCACGGGGCTGGTGGTGAGCGAGGTCATCAGCCAGGCGGCCGCGACGTCGTTCATCCACATCGTCAGGTTCGCCGCCAGCCAGGCGAACCACAGGCCCCGGAAGACAGGGCTCTCGAGAGGCTGCAGCGCAGCGGGCAGTGCCACGGCCATCAAGCGGCCACGGGCCGCGCAGATGTCATCAAGCCCCAGGCGCGGAACCGGCTCTGCCGGGCCGCTGCCTGAGCCCCCTCGGGGGGTGGCGACCGGAGAGAGCCTGGGGGCCCACGTTCAATCGGCTTCTTGGAAGGCCTGCTCGCGCTGCTTCTTGATGCTGGGCAGCATCACGACCACGATCATCAGCACCGAGGCGATCAGCAGCCCCGCCGACAGCGGCCGTGACATGAAGGTGGTCCAGTCGCCACGGCTGAGCAACAAGGCTCGTCGCAGGTTCTCCTCCATCATCGGCCCGAGGATGAAGCCCAGCAGCAGCGGCGCCGGCTCGCAGCCGAGCTTGTAGAAGACGACGCCCACGACGCCGAACAGCGCCGCCATGAAAACGTCGAAGTTGTTGTTGTTCAGCGTGTACAGGCCGATGCAGCAGAAGCTCAGGATGGCCGGGTACAGAAAGCGGTAGGGCACCGTCAGCAGCTTGATCCAGATGCCGATCAGCGGCAGGTTCAGGATGATCAGCATGAGGTTGCCGATCCACATGCTGGCGATCAGGCCCCAGAAGAGATCGGGGTTGCTGGTCATCACCTGCGGGCCGGGCTGGATGCCCTTGATCGTCATCGCGCCCACCATCAGCGCCATCACGGGGTTGGGCGGAATGCCCAACGTCAGCATCGGGATGAAGCTGGTCTGTGCGCCGGCGTTGTTGGCGCTCTCGGGCCCGGCCACGCCGCGGATGTTGCCCTGGCCGAAGGGCACCTCGTCGGCGCGGCCCTTGGTCTTCTTCTCCAGCGTGTAGGCCGCAAAGCTGGCCAGCAACGCGCCACCGCCGGGCAGCACGCCCAGCACCGAGCCCAACGTGGTGCCGCGCAGCACCGCGGGGTAGGCGTCCTTGAAGTCCTGCTTGGTGGGCCACAGGCCCTTGACGTCTTTCGTGAACACCTCGCGATGCTCGGCCGGGCGACCCAGGTTCAGGATGATCTCGCCGAAGCCGAACACGCCCATCGCGATGGCCACGAAGCCGATGCCGTCGGTGAGCTCCGGGATGTCGAAGCTGTAGCGCGGCACGCCCGAGATGACGTCGGTGTTGATCTGGCCCAGCAGCAGGCCGAAGATGATCATCGCGATGGCCTTCACCAGCGAGCCCGAGGCCAGCACCACGGCGCCGATGAGGCCCAGCACCATGAGGCTGAAGTACTCGGCCGGGCCGAACTTGAAGGCCAGTTCGGTGAGCGGCGGCGCAAACGCGGCCACCACCAGCGTGGCCACGCTGCCGGCGAAGAAGCTGCCCAGGCCGGCGGCGGCCAGCGCCGAGCCGGCGCGCCCCTTGCGTGCCATCTGGTAGCCGTCGAGTGCCGTCACCACCGAGGCGCTCTCACCCGGCACGTTGATGAGGATGGCCGTGGTGCTGCCACCGTACTGCGCACCGTAGTAGATGCCGGCCAGCATGATGAGCGCCGGCGTCGCGTCGAGCGCGTAGATGCTGGGCAGCAGCATCGCGATGGTGGCCACCGGGCCCAGGCCCGGCAGCACGCCGATCAGCGTGCCGAGCACGGCGCCGCCGAGGGCGTAGAGGATGTTCTGCAGCGTGAAGGCGACGCTGAAGCCGAGCCCGAGGTTGTTCAGGAGTTCCATGAGCGGCTTTCAGGTCAGGCCAGGAAGGTCGGCAGCAGAGGGATCGTCAACGACAGCCCCTTGATGAACACACCCCAGCAGCCCACCGTGAGGACGATGATGTTGATCAGCACCTCCTTCCAGTGGAACTCGCCGCTGGCGAGGCTGGAGATGCCGATCAGCAGCGGCAGCGTGATCAGCATGCCCAGCCGCGGCAGCAGCAGGCCGAACAGCACCACGGCCGCGAGGATGATGATCCAGGGCTTCCAGGGCCAGCCGCCGATCTTGTCGCCGCCCTCCACTTCGAGCGTCAGCGCCTTGAACAGCACCATGACGCCGAGCACCGCGAGGATCATGCCCAGGCCGAACGGGAAGTACGCCGGCCCCGGCCGCGCCGCCGAGCCGAAGCTGTAGTTCGTCGCGCCCCAGGCGAAGCCCAGCCCGATGGCGATGAACATCAAACCGGACCAGAAGTCCTTCTCGCTCTTGATCTTCAAGCCCTTGTCTCCCCCGAAGGTGGCCCGTGGCGTGAACCGCCACGCCTGTTGCAGGGGGATTCTAGGAAGCAGGTCTGGGGCACCCGCTGTGGTTTCCACGTAAGGGCCTGCGGGCCGCCGTGCCCAGGCGCAGCCGCATGCTCAGGCGTCGAAGGCGGGGGTGCTGCGCAGCACCTCTTCGACGGTGGTCAGGCCCTCGGCCACCTTCATCACGCCAGCCAGGCGCAGCGGGCGCATGCCCTCGCGCACGGCCAGGCGGCGCAGCGCCGAGGCATCGAGTGCCGGGTGCACGGCGGCGCGCGCGGCCTCGCTCATGGGCAGCAGCTCGTACAGGCCGGCGCGGCCGCGGAAGCCGGTGTTGCGGCACTCCAGGCAGCCCACCGGCTTGTAGGGCCGCACGCCACCGCTCATGCGCCAGGGGGTGGCCAGCGCGTCGAGCGACTCGCGGGTCACGGCCTCGTCGCGCACCTTGCAGGCCGGGCACAGCGTGCGCGCCAGCCGCTGCGCGAGCACGCCGATGACGGTGGCCGCGATCAGGTAGCTCGGCACGCCCAGGTCGGCCAGGCGCGTGATGGCGCCGACGGCGTCGTTGGTGTGCAGCGTGCTGAAGACCAGGTGGCCCGTCAGCGCCGCCTGGATGGCCATCTCGGCGGTGGCCAGGTCGCGGATCTCACCGACCATGATGATGTCCGGGTCCTGCCGCATCAGCGCGCGCAGGCCCTCGGCAAAGCCCATGTCGAGCGCCGGCTGCACCTGCGTCTGGTTGAAGGCCGGCTCGATCATCTCGATCGGGTCTTCGATGGTGCAGACGTTCACCTCGTCGGTGGCCAGCTGCTTGAGCGTGGAATAGAGCGTCGTCGTCTTGCCGCTGCCGGTGGGGCCGGTGACGAGGATGATGCCGTGCGGCCGCGCAATGAGCTTGGCCCAGCCCTCGGCCTCATGCGGCCCGAAGCCCAGCGCCGGCAGGCCCTTGACCACGGTGTCGGGGTCGAAGATGCGCATCACCATCTTCTCGCCGAAGGCCGTGGGCAGCGTCGACAGCCGCATCTCGACCTCGCCACCGCGGCCGTCGGCGCCCTCGGGGCGGCGCGTCTTGATGCGGCCGTCGAGCGGGCGGCGCTTCTCGACCACGTCCATGCGGCCGAGCAGCTTGATGCGCGCCGTCATCGCCGCCATCACCGCCAGCGGCACCTGGTACACCGTGTGCAGCACGCCGTCGATGCGGAAGCGGATGGCGCCCATGTCGCGCCGCGGCTCGAGGTGGATGTCGGATGCGCGCTGGTCGAAGGCGTATTGCCACAGCCAGTCGACCACCTGCACCACGCCCTGGTCGTTGGCGTCGAGCGTCTTGTTGGCGCGGCCCAGTTCCACGAGCTGCTCGAAGCTGGCGGTGGTGCTGGTCTCGCCGTTCTTCTGCGCCGCGCGCACGCTCCTGGCCAGCGCGTAGAACTCGGTGGTGTAGCGGCGGATCTCGTCGGGGTTGGCCAGCACCAGGCGCACGGGGCGCTTGAGGTGGCTCTCGATCTCGGGCACCCAGGCGGTGTCGTAGGGCTCGGCCGTGGCCACCACGACCTCGCGCTCGCCCACCTGCACCGGCAGCGCCAGGCGCATCTGCGCGTACTGCACGCTCATCACCTCGGCCACGCGGCCGACGTCCACGCGCAGCGGGTCGATGCGCAGGTAGGGCAGCTTGCAGCGGGCGGCCAGCCACTCGGTGAGCGCCTCGGTGTCGAGCGCGGCACCCTGGCCCTTCTTCAAGAGGCCGGCGCCGCCCAGCCGCACCAGCGGGTGCAGGCTGCTGGCACCGGCGCGGAAGCGCGCCGTCACGCGCTCGGCGTCGGCCGAGGCGATGAAGCCGTCTTCGCGCAGCCACTGCAGCAGCAGCGGCCACTCCAGCCGGCCTTTCGGGCCGGACGGGCTGGCCGGGCTCGGCGGCGGGGTGGCCGGCGTCTGACGGGTGGCGTGGGCGGCGGGCATGAGCGTTCGCGTGGGGCCGTTCAGGGCGGCAGGTTCGGATAGGGACGGATCATGCGCGGCCACTGCCGCCCCGCCAGCTTCAGGCGGCCGAAGCGTTGTTCCACCTGCGCAGCGCGGGCGAGCAGTTCGTCGCGCGCCGGCAGGGCCACACCGCGGGCGGCGACGGCCACGCTGTTGCCCTGCCGCGTGGGCCGCAGGCTCCAGGTGTGCTCGACGCCAAAGACCCCGGCGATGCGGTCGATGCTGTCACGGAAGCTGGCGTCGCGCCCGAACAAATTGACCGCCATCACCCCGCCTTCTTCCAGCAGGCGGTGGCAGGCGGCGTAGAAGCCGGCGTCGTCCAGCACCGGCGCGGCGGCTTCGTGGTCGTAGAGGTCCACGAACAACAGGCGCACCGAGCGCTCGGTGGCCTGCGCCAGCCAGTCGGCCGCGTCGCCCTTCACCACGAGCGCCTCGCGCGGCAGGTGGAAGTGGCGCTGGTTGGCAGCGATCACCTGCGGGTTGATCTCCACCACCGTGGTGTCCATCTTCAGCTGCTGGGCGGTGAAGCGCGTCAGCGCGCCGGCGCCGAGGCCCAGCTGCACGGCGGCGGCGCCCGTGCCCTCGGCCAGCGCCTCGGCCGGAAGCCACAGCAGCGCGGCCAGCATGCGCTGGATGTAGTCGATCTCCACCACCTGCGGCGCGCGGATGCGCATGCCGCCCTGGATCCAGGGCGTGTCGAGGTGCAGGTAGCGCACACCGTCGTCTTCGGACAGCGTCACGCCGGGCAGGGGTTGCGGTTCGCGGGCGTTCACCGCGGCATTCTCGCCGCCGGCGCTAGCGCCGCTCGCGGCGCATCGAGACCATCTCTTCGGTCGCGTCCAGCTCCACCCAGCCGCGCCCCATGGCCGTGAAGCGGCGCACATAGCGCAGCGGCCACATGCTCTCGGGGTCGACCCACATCGTGGCCTTCAGCACGCTGGCGTCGCTGGGCCTGACCGACGTGCCGGTCATGGCCACGCGCCAGGCGCGGAAGCGGCCCACCGGCACCTCGATGTCCTCGAGGCCCTCGACACGGTGGTCGACGATCACGCGCGCCGTGACGCCACCCGCGAGCGGCGTGCTGCTGTAGGCCGAGCGCCAGCGGCGCCCGGTGGCCAGTTCCGATGGCACCATCAGGATGCCGGGGTCGCGGCGCCCCAGCTCGTTCTCGATGATGTTGCCCATCTGGTCCATGACGACGCTGCCGCCGTTGGCCAGCACGCGGCTGCCCTCGATCCGCGTCACCTCGTTCGGCGACCGCCGGCGCGTGCCGCGCAGGTGGTCGATCCACTCCATCTCCCAGGCATCGCCCACGCGGTAGCGGTCGGCGCCCGGTGCCGGCGGGGCCACCGGGAGCGCCGCCGGCAGCTGCGGCTTCAGCAGCGGCGGCGCCAGCCGGTCGATGGCGAACTGCGCCAGCTCGGCAAAGGGCCCGTGCGGCGCACGCTCGACGAAGGCCACCAGTTCGTCGACCTGGGCCGTGGTGCTGACGCGCGTCCAGGCCGTGCGCTGGGCGTCGAACTCGCGCAGCCGCTCGGCCAGCGGCGCCGGGGCCAGCACCTCGCCCGTGGCGAAGACCACGTCTTCTTCCAGGCTGGTGCTCTCCCAGGGAATCTGCCGCCCTTGCGTGGCCTGACGCACCTTCAGCCGCACGCGCTTGAAGACGTCTTCGATGCGGGCCTGCGGCCGGCGCATCTCCTGCAGCAGAAAGCGGGTGTACAGGCCGTTGCCGTCGGCCTCGCTGCCGTCGTCGGCCACGTTGCCGGGTGCGGTGGCGTAGGCGAAGAAGGTGCCCGGCGGCGCATCCATCGGCGCCAGGCCGCGTGGGCCGCCGGCGCCGCCGGCCGCAGAGAACGGGTTGTCGCGGCAGGCATCGAGCACCAGGATGTTGGTGTGCGTGGCAGCGGCCTGGAACACCGACAGCACCTGCTGGACGTCCAGGCCCTGCGCGCGCACGTCGGCGGCCGAGCGCAGCTGGGCGTCCACCGGCAGCAGGTAGTTGCGCCAGTCGATCTGCACCCCGTGGCCGGCGTAGTACAGCAGCGCGGTGGCACGGCGCGCCTTCAGCCGCTCGGCCAGCTGCGCCAGGCCCTCCTGCATGCGCTGGCGGCCCACGTCGTGCAGCGCCAGCACCTCGAAGCCCAGTTCGCCCAGCAAGGCGGCCATCGCCTTGGCGTCGCGCACCGGGTTCACCAGCGGGGCCATGCCATAGGCGGCGTTGCCGATGACCAGGGCCACCTTGGCCGAGCCGGCGGGGGTGGCCGCGGCCTGGCCCAGCCAGGCGGCGAGGCCCGACGTGCCGATGCCGGCCGCCTGCCTGAGCCAGCGGCGGCGGCCCGTGGGTGCTGGGGCAGAGTCCATCGGCCCGCATGCTCGCGCATCGCGGCGCAGGCCATCGCTCGAACAGCACCGCCCAGCAGGGCCTGATCCCGCGCGGCGGCCGGGTCGCGGGCCCCGGCTCAGCCCACCAGCCCGGCCGCCACGAAGACCTGCCGCCACGCCAGCAGCTTGCGTTCGAAGCTCCAGCTGGCGTTGGCCGGGCTGCTGCTGGGCAGCTGCCACACCGGCAGGCCCAGGGCCTGGGTGTGGCGGCGGTGGCGCGCGCTCTCGCCGCCGTTGTGCGCCACGGCCTGCAGGCCCGGGGCGCGGCGTTTCAGGCTCGCCAGGTCGTTGAGCTCGGCCCGTTCGATGGCGCTGTCGAGGCTGCCTTCGCGCTCGCAGGCGGCGTAGACGTCCCACAGCCCGACGCCGCGCGCACGCAGCCGGGCCACGCGCTCGCGGTAGGGCAGACCAGGCAGCGGCTCGCCGAGGATCGCGCCCACCAGCGGCCAGAACTGGTTGCGCGGGTGGGCGTAGTACTGCTGCGCCTGCAGCGAGGCCACGCCTGGGAAACTGCCCAGCACCACCAGCCGCGTGTGGCGCGCGATCACCGGTGGCAGGCCGACGAGCCGGGGCCCCGCGGCGGACTTTCCGTTCATGCCGTTGCGGGGACCAGCGCCGCCAGTCGCGGCAGCGCAGCGCGCGCGTTGGCCGTGGTGGCCGCGGCCAGGTCGCC
>VYLG01000288.1_pt1 | contig 10988 bp, 10 predicted proteins | sample 5114351 | NCBI WGS metagenome assembly VYLG01 (sample SAMN12291798, study PRJNA351875) | freshwater metagenome | isolation source: freshwater lake | place: USA: Michigan, Kent Lake | collected 2013-08-15
CCAAGCTGGTCCTTGATCTCCTTTGAATGGTCTGACTTGCCCGTCTGGCCCTTGTTGCCCGTCTCGGGAGACGCGTTGACGTGGCTTGAAAACTGCCTCCGGCGGCGTGTCCCACCATTCTTCGAATTCAAGGGCCCGAGTTGTCGCTGCGCTCCTGCCCGCGCCAAGCCCTTGTGTGCCACCAGGTCGGTTTCCGCCCCTCGCCTTGTTCCGGATGCTGTTACGCCCCGTCGCCACCGCGACCTCCGGACCGGGACACCAACGGACGGGACAGCTTCAGACCAAACGGAGAAACCACCATGGATAAGGCCAATTTCGAAATCGTCGGAAACGTCGGCAAGATTGAGATCAAGACCTTCGGCAAGACCGGCAAACTTGCAACCCTCAGCGTCGCCACCTCAGAGCGCTGGAAGACCGAAGACGGCACGCAAAAGGATCGGACTCACTGGCACCGCGTCACCGTCTTTGCACCCGCCCTAATCGCTCACATCGAGACAATGGTCCAGAAAGGCACCCGGGTTCGCCTTCTCGGTCGCATCCGCCCCAGCTCCTACGACGACGATCAAGGCCGCACCCGCTACGTCATCGAGTTTGTCCTAGGCCCCTTCAGCGAACTCGAAGTCCTCGCCCGTGGCAAAGCCAAAGCCGAAGGCTCTGGCACTGAAGCAGACCTTCCAATGGAGACCGCCGCCTAATCACTTCATCCTAGCAAATTAGCCCAAGGGCGGAGCCTAACAGCTCCGCCCTTTTCGCATGCTTGGGTTCAGGCCGGGCTTCGGTTGCTTCTGTTTTGGGGCCTTACCTGCGTTGAGCCGTGGGAATGCTTGTTGGGGTGGGCCTGGTCAGAGTGGGACAGGTGTTTGCGAGAATGGGACAAAGTGAGTTGGATTTCGGGAGGTTTCGCAAGATATAAGAGGGCGACTTGCCGATGCCCCCAGCGCCATGTTTTAATTGATGTTTTTGCAAGTCATGTTGAAGTGTTCATAGCTTGCAGTGTGTCGTGGCATGTAAGTCGTTTTAAGTCGTCGCTTTAGCCACCCGAACACGACATTTTATGATGATTTTTTGGCTAGCGTGGCGTGTCTGCTTTGCGCCACTTCAGGACGTAGCCGGCTTGTTCCTTGGTGCTCGTAAGCGGACACTCTTGGCGCTGACATTAGCTGCGCTTGAGGACGTTTCCAGTTCAGCCGATCACGCACAATTAGGCCAGTATTTTAGAGACCGAACTTTGGAGGCCAGCATAGGCCTGATGGATCAACGCTCCATCGGTCGCCTGAAGACCATCCGAGCGGGCATGGTGCAACCGGTGGGCACCAAAATTGGCAATCAGTTTTGTGTAGCCATCGATGAGAATTTGCTTGGCCTCACCTGCCGCAGCTTCGATACTGGCTGCATACGGGACTTCAAAACCGGGTACGCCTTTCATGGCTTGGCGAAGAATCGGAAGAAAAGACTCATGGCCAAGCAAAAAGTGCTGAGCATCCATACTGGGCAAAGGTGCCAACAAACCTGGTGCCAGTTCATGCCAGTCGCGCGCTGCGAAACTCGCACCAAGGTGAACCCAGAGGTCAACGTCTCCTGGAGGCGGTACCATTTGGGCGTTAAACTGCTTGCTGCCGAGATTCTCGAATTCATGACCAGTCATCGCGCCAAGTGTCACATCCAAGTTGGGATAGGCCCTTGCAAGCCAGTCCGCCAACGCTAGGAAAGCGCTGACCCCGCTTCCCCGTTCCGCTGCGCAGGTAAACCAGCCACTGAGTGGCGTGGTCAGTACGATCTTCTTGCCCGCTCCGTTTCTTCGACCAACCACATTGTTGGCGATCCTGCGTCCGGCGCGGCCCTCCAAATAGAGCTTGGCTGACGCCCCATTTCTAGCGGCTTGAAGTACGGATTGAATGCCGCGCGAGCCGAGCACCAGAATGGGCAGGGGTCGGTCTGCTGGCTCGTCCAACGCGTTAAGCGCTAAAGCTTCCCCAGAGGGGCCGTCGGTAACCACAATCAGCGCCCGTGGATTGGCCTCTGATGCGGCTTTGATTAAGCGCGCGATTACAGGCTGGAGCGCGCTGGAATGTCGACCAAAGGGCAACATGATGACAGCGATCTTCCCCGCGATCGCGCTTTGATCCAGATCCTCCCGCCACAGAATCAGGGGCGCACTTAGCCCATCTTTACCGGTAAGCGTGATGGGATGTTGGCCGATTCCGACGAACTCCGAACCATTTGAAAGCGTCACCGTCGCGCGAGCTTCATCAAAGAACGGCACGTCAATGGGTTGCAGGGAAACACGATAGCCAGAAGCGGAAATTCTGCTGGAAATCCACTGGACTGTGGCCTGATCACCTATCGATCCTGACTGATGGGTGCCAAAGGAAACATAGCGCTCTAAGTCCGCTTGGAAGTGCGCAGGTTCGGCGGGGGGAGACCCAGCTATCGCAACGCTTGGGACAAAGGCGCACGAACTTCCGACAAGGGCAGAACGCCGCGTCGGAGTGAAATTTGACTTCGTGCCGCTTTGTTTCTTGTGCATCGCGAATATCCTTAAGCTAAGTAGATTAGGGATGAAAGCAGCTAGTTTCTCGCCTGCCCAATCACCACACCCTCTGTTGGCAGAACCGCATCAAGTTTGTCTTTTCGGAAGTTCGCTTTGGGGCCCGATTTCGGCGACAATTCCATCAAGATATCTGTATCAGGCGCATATGGCTTCCAAGGCGGCAGTCCGGCACAGCTAGGCGTTCCCGACTTTGCAAAAGCCACCCAGCAGCCCGAAATCATCACACTAAAGTCCTTGTCTTCTTGGGTGAGCAAGCGGCTCGCAAGTGGCATTTGACCCCAGCTTCGAAATATCTGTGGGATCTCTGACCCATGGCCGGCACCTGGCTGGCGATCTCGCCGGTTCTCCAACACATAGTCGTAATGGTACAGGAACGAGGGCGCGCCACTCGCTGCTTGCCTAGCAATGAACCGCGCCGGGCCAACGAATGTAGCATCGCCAAAGACTTGGCGTGCAAACTCTGTGTCCGAGATTCCCGCTCCGCCATAAGTGGCCCTAACGCTTGCCTCCCGATTACCGAGAAACGCCGTGATGGCACGATCCGTCACATTAAGCGTCTCCATCACACTCGCTTCATTGCTATTGGCACCAATCAGCAAGGGAACATCGGTTGCTTGGCCCGCCAAAAAGGCCTGCGCTGGCGATCTGAGCACCAGTCTGCCATCCACAAACGGACCAAACCCCAGTCCTTCCAAAGGTTGCAGAGCGACCAGTCGATTGGCAGGAATGGCGCGCAGATCCGAAACCGATGCACCAGCTGGTAGCCCCAGCTCACTGATTGACTTCTGACCATCTGCTTCTGTCGCGGTTAGGTCTTTTGGCACCTGCAATCCACCACCAGACTGCACAATCGCCTGACTGAAAAGTCCTTTTGCCGATGGCGTCGCCAACAAATACAAAGTGCTCGCCCCACCAGCGGACTCACCAAAGACTGTAACCTTGTTAGGATCGCCGCCAAACTTCGAAATGTTGTCTCGGACCCATTTTAATGCCGCGATCTGGTCCATCAAACCATAATTTCCAAGCGGGGCGGCAGGACCGGATTCTGCAGTTAAGGCGGGGTGAGCGAAATAGCCGAGCAACCCTAAACGGTAGTTGATGGTGACAAGTACGACGCCCTGACGCGCCAATTCGGTACCATTGTAAAATCCGACTGATCCGGAGCCGACACGATGTCCACCGCCATGGATCCAAACCATGACCGGTGCCCGCCCATTTGGATCTGCTGTCCACACATTTAGGCTAAGACAGTCCTCGCTCTGCGAAGCCGTTTGCCGAGCGCTTTGCATGTCATTACGCACTGGCTGGGGGCATGAGGGACCAAAGGCTTTGGCGTCTCTTGGCTTGCTCCATGACGGCGCTTGCGCAGGCGGCTGCCATCGCAGTTGATCAATCGGCGGCGCTGCATAGGGGATTCCCAGGAAGGATGAAACATTCCCATCCTGGCTCCCGATTAAGATACCTTGATTGATCGAGACCTCTGGCGATTGAGCCAAAGCGGGGACAATTGAAGCCGCGGCGGCAATCACGCCAAGCAATGCAACAGCAGTATGACGTGAGCGCACAGATGCAAACATTCAGGGTCCTCCATTATTCAGTCACAGGCCTAAAGCAGCCAAGAATTCACCATGCCGACAACGGTTTTGCCAAACACGTCGCCCTTCACAAACCGCCCTTGCCAAAGGGCACCATAAATTGGGATTTGATAGGCGAAGCGGGTTTCCAACACGATGGAGCGTTCGACTGAACCTTCGGTGAAAGTGAATTTAGATCCGGTCTGTGTCAGCTCCGCTTTCGGAGCGGAGACCGAGCTAGGGCGCCCTTCGTTGATAACATAGCCACCGCCATTTGGCGAGGCAATTAGGAGGGTCGAGAATAGGTCTTTTGACCACAAACTTGAGAAAATGAACGGCGTAACAAAACGCGCCGCCGTCTGTGTCTGTTCATGAAATTGCGAAGGCCCTTCAAAAGCGATTTTTTTTCCAGCGATGTTCAAAACAAACTTCGCGTGACCAAAGGCCTCCGTTCGTCCGGTTAGCAGCCCCGCATATCCCGATAGCGGTTCAAATTCTGCCAAAAGGGATACTTGCGCGCGGTGCCCTGAGCGCGTGCCTTGGCCTTGAGCGGTGAAGCGAGCGCTTAACTCCGCCTTTTGGGGCGCTTTCAACGTGCCTTTGCGAACGAACTTGGCGTCTGCCTCGCTCGTTTGCGCCCGATAGATTGCTGAGCCCGCGTCGTCGGGGGACAATACTGGGCCCTGCCAAGGGAGCCTGTTGGAGTAAAACTGAAACAAGCCCTGGGGGGTCGCCACAGTGCACCAAAGCCAAGTAACGCCCGCATCGGGATACTGACAAGCGCGTATAGCCACAAAATGGGCTCCACCTGCATCAGCACCCGACAACATCACGGATTGCGAGGTACCCGTTTGCCCCTGAGGCGGCAGGTCCTGGCCGTCACGATCATGAGCGTTTGCAAAACCACTCGCGCACCCCGCAAGCCCAAGACTGCCAATAAGAAAGGTGCGTCGGGTTGCGGCAGGGTGGGCAGGCACGTCATCCATCGGTCAGGCGCTCGATGGCAGGGGGAAACCAGAGACCCTGTTTGACCTCTGCCCGCGGTAAATAGGCGCGGAAAGACAAGCGTAGAGGGCCATTTGGCATCGGCAACCAATTGCCTCCGAGTTCTGCGCGGGGTGGATCACGCGAAAGGATGATTACAATCGATCCATCTGGCTCCCGGACAAGCCCCGGTGACCGATCACTGAGGGCGTAGCGATTGATTGGATTGGGTACAAAAAAGAACCGCCCGTCGGCCTCTGCAGAATACATAGTGAGTGACCAAAACGCATCGACTGGCACGCCACTTGGCGATACTCGGAATCGGTAGCTTTTCGAAGAATCGTAGGCTTGACCTTGGGCGTCCGCGACCGAGGCAAAGTACATCGCCTCGTCTTGGCTGAGTGCAGCAATCCCACCCAATGCCACCGTCGCACGTTCGAGATCATCATTGCCGAAATTTCCAGTGATGGCGCTTGAGCTGGTCCAGCCGTTCTGCGCCCGCCCGTCTCGACCAAACCGCCCGCGCAAGCGTTCCATGCCACGCGGTGCCGCGGCCAACCAAGCCTGCTGAAGATCCGGCGACAGGCCGGCGAAAGCGTCCCGGGCACCAGGCCGGATCCCAAGGTGCCGCATCCTGAGTGCCCTTGCAGCTTGACCGGTCAAGCGCTTCTGACGACCCAATACCTCATTGGCAGCGCTGAGTATTTTCTCACCATTTAAATTGTCGTCTGTGGCCGCTAGGATAGGACGATTAGGGCCCCTCCCTACAGGAATGTTAAGCTTGATTGCGTCCTGTATGGCGCTTGCGGCAGGCACATCTTGGGGACCAGTTACCAAAATCCGGCCAAGCATCCAGACGTCATTTGTCTCCGAACGAATAAGCTGTGCGCCAGATGGCACCGGCCCGCGCCAATCGGGACCGACAATTAAGAATCGACCGCCTTTGCCTCCGGTCGCTCTTGTCCCGATGTAAGCGAAGTTATCGGTAAAGGCGTTCATAAAGGCGATTGAAAAATAACGGTCCAGAATATCAGGAACGATCAGTTCTAGGGGGCCGCCTGACAACTCCAAGAATGCAGAGCTATACACGGTGTCATTATTGGGTGCCGTGACACCTCGATTGGCCGCGGTCGCTAAGCCACGCCGGGTGCCGAGTCGGTTCAATCGTTCGGCCGGTGTTCGCGTTTCTCCCCCGGCTCCACCCGCCCGCTGACTAAGGCGAGCGAACTCAAATAACGTGAATGCATAATTGAAAGCGGCGTCGATGGCAGCGTTGCTGACAGCTGCCAATGAAGGGGTTGCAGTTATGCTGGCTGTTGCACTGAACCCAGCGATGACCTCGCGTCGGTTCATGATTTCACCTCTTTCCTCTAGGATCAAAACTTCTTGCTTACTTCGACCCCCCAGGTACGAGGTTCCCCCATGTAAGCGTTAAGCGACCCGGCTTGCAGTGTCGAGTTAAAGGTCACGATGCGATAAACTTCATCAGTGATGTTTGCGCCCCACACCGAGACTTCAAAGCCACTGCCTTCGTGACGAACTCCAAATGAGCCATTTAGAAGACCAAAAGCAGGTTGAGCTTTCAGAGGATCAAGATCACCACCCGTTATCGTCTTTGACTGGTGGCGCCAGTTGACGCGGCCAAAGCCAGTGAGTCCGCTCGCAATCTGTCGCTCCCACGCGGCTCCGAATTGGGTAGTAAGCTCGGGCGCTGCATTCAGCTGTTTGCCTCGGATGTTGACGTCTGACACTTCATTGCCAAATTTCGCGAAATTATATGTTGTGGCTGCAGTCAATGAGACCCCGGCACCAACATAAAGTCTGGTATCAAGTTCTACACCATTGGAACGCACCTCACCTTGGTTGGAAAGCAAGTTTTCAGTTCCAGTAAAGACCACGCGCTGAAAGTCGGTGTAAGTTTGATCAAAGAACGTCAGGTTTGTGCGTAAGCGACGTCCAAACCATTGGGCTTTTATCCCAGCCTCAAAACTGTCAGATTCCTCGGGATCAAAGGTTGCCTTCGATCTGTTGCCGGCGTCTCTATCCAAACTAACGCCGCCTGCTTTGAAACCACGCGAGAAGCTAGCGAACAAAAGCGCTGTTTCATTCACCTCGTAAGAAACGGCCACGACGCCACTTGTCTTCTCATCCGTTTTGCTAGCTTGGTAATCTTTCGTCGGACAGATTAGACGAAGCGTTGCGGGGACCAAAGCCGATGTACACGAGCCAGCAGACCGCGTGATAAACGTGCCGCCACCGGCTTTCTCATCATTGCTCCAACGCAAACCCAACGTTAGAGCCAATCGATCTGTAACATTCCAGATATTGTGGGTGAATACAGACCACCCGCTCGCATCCAAATCAAAGCGCCGAAGCTGATCTCCATCGCCTGCGGCATAAAGCGGGATGATCGCGGGGCGGGCAGCAAGTGCCGCAGCAAACCGACCTGCATCAGCACCTAGCACTGTCGAACTTGACTGCAGAAACGTTTGATCAAAACCGAAAGCACCTACTAACCAGTCCACGGGACCTGCCGTTCCGCGCAGCGTTAATTCAAACGTCTGAGTTTCATCCTCGGTCAACTCATTCAACGTGTTGGTCAAATCGACATCGGAGAAATCCCCATCTGCATTGCGTAGAGAGGAGAATGTGCGTGAACTCGCCAACCCTCTCAGCTGAGCCCAATTTAGGTCCCAGTTGAGCTCTAATGAAACACCCTGGTCTTCAACTGACGACGTCGGAGCGACGTTTGTGGCGACGAGATAATCTGCTTCCCGCGTCGGATTAAAAACTGTGCCGCCAAGTGAGGAGATCGTTGCGGCACGAACACCGTTGAGCACATAAGGTGCCGCGCAACAAATGTCGTCTTTTTGTGATCGATCCGCGATCAACCTCAGCGATACTTTGTCTGTCGGCGTCCAAAGAGCTTGGCCGCGCAGCAGCCATCGGTCACGACTGTTGAGTTTCTGTTTGAGCTTTACATCTTCAACATAACCGTCGCGCTGATTAACACTTCCCGAAAGTCGTAAAGCAAGTCGATCGTCGATTACTGGGCCGGTAATAGAAAAGCCACCGCGCTTTGAGCCGAGGGATCCAGCACCAGCAAACACTTCGGCCTCGAAATCAAATTCTGGCTTTTTGGTTGCAATGGTAATTGCGCCAGCTGTTGTGTTCTTACCAAACAACGTTCCTTGTGGCCCACGAAGAATTTCAACGCGCTCGACATCGACAAGTTCATTCAGTGCAATTCCTGATCTTGGCAGATAAACGCCATCAAGAAAGACGCCTACGGTTGGTTCTAGACCAGAATTCTGGCCGGCTGTACCGACTCCGCGAATGCGAACAACTCCTCCCGTTGTCTCTGAGTTCGACACAGTAATGACGAGAGAGGGTGCCAGCGCCTGAAGGCCCTGGGTATCTCTAATCGCAGCTTCGCGTAGGGTTTCACCCGAAACTGCAGTGATTGAAATTGGAACTTTTTGCTCAGACTCTGCGCGACGGGTCGCGGTTACGATGATGGTCTCTGTCCCATCCGCCGGTGCGGGTGCCGCCTGTTCTGTGACGCCGGATTGGGCCAACGCAAAACTTGAAAAGCCGCAAGACGCACACAGTGCAACCAAAGCCGTTGTGGAACCAAGCCGTTTCATCTCGTCCTCCCATCGCGAGTCCATGTGACCAAAAGCCAAAGTCTCGTCATTCTTAAAATTGTCATCAATTTAAATTGACGTTAATTTTCAACGATGTCAATTGGTGCGCGAAGCAGAAAAGGTTTCGGACGCTGAAGCCACCGACATGGCATTGATTTTTTCCAAGATCGCCTTGCGGCCAAACGCCACCGATGCGCGAGCCAAGGTTTCGGCGGCCTGTGCATCTCCGGCTCGAAGCGACACCAGCAATGCCCGTAAAATCCCAACGGCCGGTTCAAAATAATCAATGCTCTCCGCCATAAGGAGTTTATTCTGCCAAAGCGCCAAACGTCCGATCTGCACCAATAAATCATATCCGGCGCGAGAGGGGCCCCGTCGGGCAATAAATCGGCCAAAGTTGAAAGAGGCATCAATCGCCGCTTCTCTGGATCCCCCTTGAGTTGCCATAAATGCCGGGGCGAGAATTGCCTCCAAAGTATCGCAGTCTTCAGGGGTTAGGTAGGTCGCCCCTTGACGGGCAGTGACGCCGTAAACCACCTCCAGCAGGTCAAAAACATGATGGGTCTCCTCAATACTCAGCTCAATCACTTGGGCACCGCGCCAAGGGCGCACCACCACAAAACCAAACCGCCCGACTTGGCGCAAAGCCTCGCGCACTGGGGAGCGCGAAACGCCAAACCGGTCGGCAACTTCTTGTTCCCTTATCCACTCGCCTGGACGGTATTGCCGATTGAGAATGTCGACGAGCAGGGCCTCCGCAATCAATGTGTCCAGGGGGAGGTTGCGTTGTTTTGCGCGTTCAAGGAGCGAGACGGGGTAGTGATGTGTCATGTAATTTGGATCTCTTGCGGACTCGTCGTCAGATTGGGCCACCCTATCAGATCGCTAAATTGCCGACAATGTAGATATCTCGCCTCAATTTCTGTGGGAAAATTACACAAGCGGCTCAGCCGATTTTCATGCTGAAAGCCTCTGGCTAATACCAAAAGTGGGGACACAGGCCCACGGAGGGTAGTGGCTTAGGTCTCCGCTGTCGGCCGCGCAGTCACGCTCAACTGGCTCTAAACCCACCACCATCGGTCAGTAATCCTAACCACCAATGCGGCGGACACAATGACAACGTGTTAGCTTTCTCCGGATTGACAGCTTTAGCCCGCTTTGAATTCCAATTGGGACCGTCTGCTTTCGGCCAACATCAGTCATCTAGGCGCCTTCATTGACGCCACTTCGGCTCACCTCCAGCTGCTCTCAAAAGCTGGCCCAAAACTTGCTCCGCCCCTAATCCGAACGCGGAGATGTCTGATGGGAAGACGGCTCAGGGCAGATGTGGATCAGCGCCAGCTTGGTTTGTTTGGCGAGAGTTTGACGCTTGGCCTAAAGCCAAAGGCGGTTAAAGCGCTGCCCGTTGAGGCTGCCCAGCTTCCTAAATCTGATGTCTCAGCGAAACATCCTACCGCGCCGGTCAAAGTAGAGCCGCCGCGGCGCAAGAGCCTCAGCACACTTCCCTCCGAAGTCGTGCGACCCGCAGAAGCAGCATTGGTTCTTTCGGTGTCATTGAGCTTGCTGAAAAAGTGGCGAGCCGAAGGTGCTGGGCCTCGTTTTGTTCGGTTAGGTGGACGGGCGATTGGCTACCGACGTGCTGATTTATCGGACTGGATCGCCGCTCGGATCAGCTGATTTTTGCGTTGGCGCAGATTTTTTATGCAGCTAGCCGGTCGGTTGAGCCCCTAAAGGACCGCCAGATTCCCTAATCGCGAGCATTGTGGCGATCGGACATGGCGGGCCATATTTGGCTAAGCTGGTGCGCGCTGGAACCCTTCGAAACAGATCGATCCATCTGTGGATATCAGGTGGATAACTCCTCGTTTTGAGGCTTCCCGATTTTGGTGAACATGCTGGATTAGTGTGGTTTTTCTGAGTTCTCTTGGTCCTATGAGATCGCAGTTCCGCGATGCTTGCCGAGCTTAAGAGAGGATGAAGCCCATGAATACCGATACACTACTGACCGTCGAAGATGCCGCAGCCCATTTGAAGATTTCCAAGCACACGTTGAACCGCTGGCGCGTCACCGGTGAAGGCCCTCCCTTCATCAAATATGGCCCCCGTTTAGTCCGTTATCTCGTTACCACGCTTGATGTGTGGGCGCAGGAGCGCATGTTCGCCAACACCAGCCAATATGGGCGGTGAGCTCTTGGCTTGTCATTCTTCGCCAAGTGCCAGAGCGTTTGGGCG
>VYLG01000491.1_pt1 | contig 10982 bp, 5 predicted proteins | sample 5114351 | NCBI WGS metagenome assembly VYLG01 (sample SAMN12291798, study PRJNA351875) | freshwater metagenome | isolation source: freshwater lake | place: USA: Michigan, Kent Lake | collected 2013-08-15
TGCGCTTGCCTATAAAATTTCTCAACCCCTAACCCCTTTGGGGTAAGGGGCTGCGCTTTGCGCAAGGGAAATTTTATAACCCCTACGGGTTTCGCTTCGCGAAGGCAGCGCAAGGGAAATTTTATTGCCCCTTATAAACGGCCTCGATCCTGCCCCTTATAAAATTGCGTAGAAATTTTATAGCCCCTTCGGGGTTAGGGGAGGATCGAGGCGTTTATAGCCCCCTACGGGGGTTAGGGGAGGCAGCAGCGCAAGGGGGGCGTTTATAAGGGATAAGGGGCAAATTTTATAGGAGGCGAATAGTGTGAATCTAAAAAATAAAAAACTTGACAAAAAAAAGAAATCTGATAAATTATAAAACAAGGGAATGTTCAAATATATAAATAAAAAATATCCATGGAGAGTTTGATCCTGGCTCAGGATGAACGCTGGCGGTATGCTTAACACATGCAAGTCGTACGGGTTAGAGCAATCTAATCTAGTGGCGGACGGGTGCGTAACACGTAAGAACCTACCTTTTGGAGGGGGATAACATTGGGAAACTGATGCTAATACCCCGTAATACTGAGGAGTTAAAAGCGGTTTTATCTAAATTATATAGAAAGACACGCGCCAAGAGAGGGGCTTGCGGCTGATTAGCTAGTTGGGGAGGTAATGGCTTCCCAAGGCCACGATCAGTAGCTGGTCTGAGAGGACGATCAGCCACACTGGGACTGAGACACGGCCCAGACTCCTACGGGAGGCAGCAGTGAGGAATTTTCCACAATGGGCGAAAGCCTGATGGAGCAATCCCGCGTGGAGGAAGAAGGCCTGCGGGTCGTAAACTCCTTTTCTCAGAGAAGAAATTTTGACGGTATCTGAGGAATAAGCTCCGGCTAACCATGTGCCAGCAGCCGCGGTAATACATGGGGAGCAAGCGTTATCCGGAATGATTGGGCGTAAAGCGTCTGTAGGTGGTTTAAAAAGTCTACTGTCAAATACGTTGGCTCAACCAACGGCAGGCAGTGGAGTACTATTAGACTAGAGTTAGGTAGAGGTAGAGGGAATCCCTAGCGTAACAGTGAAATGTGTAGATTTTAGGGGGAACACCAGCGGCGAAGGCGCTCTACTGGGCCGGTACTGACACTGAGAGACGAAAGCTTAAGGAGTGAAAAGGATTAGATACCCTTGTAATTTAAGCTGTAAACGATGGAAACTAAGTGGGGGGGGGTTGCTTTTAAATACAGCAATGTATTATGCAACTACTCCCCTGCTGTAGCTAACGCATTAAGTTTCCCGCCTGGGGAGTATGCTCGCAAGAGTGAAACTCAAAGGAATTGACGGGTTTTAGCACAAACGGAGGATTATGGGGATTAATTCGATGATACGCGAAGAACCTTACCAGGGTTTGACATGTGCAGAATTTTTCAGAAATGGGAAAGTGCCACATTCATTTAGGAATGTGGAACTGCAACACAGGTGGTGCATGGCTGTCGTCAGCTCGTGCGTTGACGTGTATGGTTAAGTCCTGCAACGAGCGCAACCCTCGTCCTTAGTTACCTTTTAGGTTCTCTAAGGAGACTGCGCGCGCAAGCGCTGAGGAAGGTGAGGATGATGTCAAGTCAGCATGCCCCTTACACCCTGGGCGTCACCCGTAATACAATGGCTGAGACAATCAGAAGCTAACCCGCGAGGGCATGCAAATCTGTTAAACTCAGCCTCAGTTCGGATTGTAGGCTGCAACTCGCCTACATGAAGCCGGATTCGTTAGTAATCGCCGATCAGCCACGCGGCGGTGAATACGTTCCCTAAAATTGTACACACCGCCCGTCACATCAAGAGAGTATACGAAGGTTTAAGTCATTAGTTTAACCTAACGGAAAACGGTGCCCAAACCTCAGTAAACAATCATGATGAAGTCGTAACAAGGTTTCGGTACTGGAAGGTGCCGAAGGAACACCTCCTTAAACTTTTACGTAACATAATTAAATGTTACCAAAATAAAAAAATTAAAAATACAACTTATAAAAAATTTACGTAAATAATTTACGTAAATTTTTTATAAGTTGTATAAATTATAAAAGGGCTATTAGCTCAGTTGGTTAGAGCGCACCCCTGATAAGGGTGAGGTCGGAAGTTCAAATCTTCCATAGCCCACCCTAGTTTGGCTCTTGATAAAAGTGCGTTGGCTCGCTCTCCCTTCGCTTCCTTAGGGTCGGGGTCGTTTATAAGGGGTTTGGCGTTCGCGTAGCGAAAGCCAACGCGCTTGCCTGCCCCTACGGGTTTCGCTTCTTTCACGTAGTGAAGTCATAAAATTTACGTAGCCATAAAATTTCCGAAGGAAATTTTATAAATTTTATAGGCAGCGCAAGGGTAATAATAGGGAACGTAGCTTAGTTGGTAGAGCACCGCCCTTGCAAGGCGGGGGTCGCGGGTTCAAGACCTGTCGTTTCCACCATTCTTTTAAAAGAAGGTAGTTCGTATGTTCGCTTCTTTCCCTTACCCCTTGCGCTTGCCTATAAAATTTCCCTCGGAAATTTTATAGGCAAGCGCAAGGGGTAAGGGCGGAGCCGCGAAGATGAAAACCCTAGCAGGGTAAGAAGGTCAAATGAACTAAGGCTTACGGTGGAGACCTAGGCACTCAGAGACGATGAAGGGCGCAGATACCGGCGAAACGCTTCGAGGAGCTGGCAACAAGCTTTGATCCGAAGATCCCCGAATAGGGCAACCTGTAAAACTTCCAATGGAATTCATAAGTTGGAAAGAGGCAACCCAGTGAATTGAAACATCTTAGTAGCTGGAGGAAAAGAAAGCAAACGCGATTCCCGTAGTAGTGGCGAGCGAACCGGGATTAGCCTAAACTCATTAAAAATAAAATGGGTGTCGTGGGAAGACAAAAATCAGGACCTTGCGAAAAAGGTAACCAGTCATAAAAAAACAAGAAAACGAAGCAGCTGAATCCTGCACCATAGAGAGTGAAAGTCTCGTAGTTGTAATGTTAAAAAAGTCTATATCCCGAGTAGTATGGGACACGTGGAATCCCGTATGAATCAGCGAGGACCACCTCGTAAGGCTAAATACTCCTGAGTGACCGATAGAGAAATAGTACAGTGATGGAAAGGTTAAAAGAACCCCCGTAGGGGAGTGAAATAGAACATGAAACCGTAAGCTGACAAGCAGTGGGAGGTTTAATGAAACTGACCGCGTGCCTGTTGAAGAATGAGCCGGCGACTTAGAGGAAGTGGCAATTGGTTAAGGAGTTGTATCCGAAGCCTGTTGCGAAAGCGAGTCTGAATAGGGCGTATTTTTGTCATTTCCTCTGGACCCGAACCCAGGTGATCTAACCATGACCAGGGTGAAGCTTTGGTAACACAGAGTGGAGGTCCGAACGAACCGATGTTGAAAAATCGGTCGATGAGTTGTGGTTATGCGGAGAAATTCCAATCGAACTTGGAGCTAGCTGGATCTCCCCGAAATGCGTTGAGGCGCAGCGGCAACAAAGAGCTATCATGGGGTAAAGCGACTGTTTCGATGCGGGCTGCGAAAGCGGTACCAAGTCGTGGCAAACTCAGAATACATGATAAGCCTACTGTTAGCCAGTGAGACATTGGGTGAAAGGTTCAGTGTCAAGAGGGAAACAGCCCAGATCATTAGCTAAGGCCCCTAAATGATCACTAAGTGGAAAAGGATGTGAGAATGCTGAAACAACCAGGAGGTTAGCTTAGAAGCAGCTATTCCTTGAAAGAGTGCGTAATAGCTCACTGGTAGTACTTGTACTAGAGCGTTTTTGCGCCGATAATGGCCGGGACTAAGTGATCTGCCGAAGCTGTGAGATTTTTTGTTTTAAAAATCGGTAGGGGAGCGTCCCTTTTTGGGTGAAGTTATTATGGAAATATTAATGGACAACTAGGGAGTGAGAATGTTGGCTTGAGTAACGAAAACATTGGTGTGAATCCAATGCCCCGAAAACCGTTGGGTTCCTCCACTAGGTTCGTCCATGGGGGGTGAGTCAGGACCTAAGATTAGGCCGAAAGGCGTCGTCGATGGAAAACAGGTTAATATTCCTGTACTGTTTTTATTGGGAATCAAGGGACGAAGAAGACTAAACTAGAACTGCTTGTGGATTTCAGTGGAAGCATTTAGGCGTTGACAGTTAGAAGAAAAACTAAACTGGAGCTAAGGTGTAATCCCTATTCTTATGCAAATAAGGGTAGCTAGTGATGTCATACTTCCTAGAAAAGCTTGTGTTTCCATACTCTAACAAGGGTATAAACAATAAAAACACCTGTACCTGAAACCGACACAGGTAGGTTAGTAGAGAATACTAAGGGGCGCGAGAGAACTCTCTCTAAGGAACTCGGCAAATTGGCCCCGTAACTTCGGAAGAAGGGGTGCCCTTTTTAAAAGGGCCGCAGTGTACTGGCTCTTGCAACTGTTTATCAAAAACACAGGTCTCCGCTAAGTCGAAAGACAAAATATGGGGGCTGACGCCTGCCCAGTGCCGGAAGGTTAAGGAAGTTGGTTATTCTTTTAGTAGAAAAAGCTGACGACCGAAGCCCCGGTGAACGGCGGTCGTAACTATAACGATTAACTCTTAGGGTCGTTGTAAAAAGTAACTATTTGCTGGAACACCCTAAAGACTATATATCTTTCATTTAAATGAAAGAGTTTGATTGTAACTTCGCTTTTTCTAAGAGAAAGAGCAACAAACGACCGAGTAGGTAAAACAAATATAGTTATTGGGCGATCAGCAAGAAACTATTAAAAATTCAAAAATAATCATCAAAGATAATAAAAACAAAAATACAAAATAAAAATGGAAAACTCAAAAAAATCAAAACTTAATAACGGTATTGTATTACAAGCTGAAGCTTCTCTTAATGAACAACTGAAAGAACACATAAAAAACTTAAATAACCAAAAACCCAATTTTCCTGATTATTGTGAAAAAGTTCGACAAGTTTTTGGGCTTGACGAAGTAATTCCGGATCAAACATTAAAATTAATTTTAGGAGGGTTTATCATAGGCGAAGGTTCTTTTAGCGTAAGTATTAAAAAAAATAAAGGAACTCTAACTGGAATTGAAGTTGACCCTGTTTTTAACATAACGCAACACATAAATGGTGTAAACTATTTATATCTTGCTTTAAAAACGTTTAAAACAGGTCGAATTCGTTATAAAGCGGATAGTAAAGCAACATTAGTTTTTGTGGTAGAACCAAGAAAGTCTATCAAAGAAAAAGTATGTCCTTATCTTGAAAAATACGTTTATCCTTTCTCTAGCCGTGCTAAACAAATTCGATTTAATAATTTTCAAAAATTATTAGATTTGTTTGATCAAAATGCTCACTTAGATAAAAATCGCATGATAAATGAGATTTTACCTATCTGGGATGAAATGCGAATGCAAAAGGGTTATAGCGGAGAATCATTTAAAACATTAGAAGAAGCACAAGAATTTGTGAGAAATTTTGAAAAAAAATAGGATCTTCAGAGACTATACGTTACTCTTTTCTAACTAATATGGAAAGTATCCTTTGTTAGACATGAAGATATAGTCCAACCTTTTGTGAAAGCAAAAGATTAATATATACCTGCCTAAGGTAGCGAAATTCATTGTCGAGTAAGTTTCGACCTGCACGAAAGGCGTAATGATAAGAGCACTGTCTCAGAGAGAGACTCGGTGAAATAGACTTGTCCGTGAAGATGCGGACTACCTGCACCTGGACAGAAAGACCCTATGAAGCTTGACTGTATCCTGGAATTGGGTTCGGGCTTTTCTTGCGCAGCCTAGGTGGGAGGCTATGAAGATTTCCTTCCGGGGAGATTGGAGCCGTCATTGAGAGACCACTCTGGAAGAGCTAGAATCCTAATGGTGATCTTTGAATCAAGACACTTGACAGTTTCAGGTGGGCAGTTTTTCTGGGGCGGAAACCTCCCAAAGGGTAACGGAGGTGTGCAAAGGTTCCCTCAGTCTGGACGGAAATCAGACATTGAGTGTAAAGGCAAAAGGGAGCTTGACTGCAAGACCTACAAGTCGAGCAGGGGCGAAAGCCGGCCTTAGTGATCCGACGGTACCGAGTGGAAGGGCCGTCGCTCAACGGATAAAAGTTACTCTAGGGATAACAGGCTTATCTTCCCCAAGAGTTCACATCGACGGGAAGGTTTGGCACCTCGATGTCGGCTTATCACATCCTGGAGCGGCAGTACGTTCCAAGGGTTGGGCTGTTCGCCCATTAAAGTGGTACATGAGCTGGGTTCAAAACGTCAGCATCCTCTCCTGTATAGTGGAGGGGTAAGCTGAGGCGTGTTATTACCATAAGGTAATATTAGAATTAACTGATATCGGTAAAACCTTCCTATGATGAACTAGAACCGTTCAATACAACAACATAGATGGCAATACCGAGGGAAGATTTTACATTATTGATTTGACACTATAGTTAGTCAAATAGAAGGCTGAATACTTAAAACTAAAAATTTACAAAAAATATACAAATATGACAATAAAATACGCAAACAAATTACTTCACCTCAAACCAGAGGTCTTAGCTTATATGGCCGGTTTCATTGATTCAGATGGTTCTGTAGTAGCACAGATTGTTAGAAAATCCGATTACGCTTACAAATTTCAGATTCGTGTTTTGGTTCAGTTCTCACAAAGAACCAGTCGAAAACATCATCTTGAAAAGTTGCGTAAAGAAGTTGGTTATGGTCATGTTGTAACTCGTAAAGATATGAGTGATTTTGTTATAACAGAGCCACGAATTCTTTGTGAATTTCTGCAATTACTTCAACCTTATCTTCGAATTAAAAAGAAACAGGCTAATTTAATTATTAAAATTATTCAAGAACTTCCTTCAGCTAAGGTTTCCAAAGAAAAGTTCATTGAGCTTTGTAAATTGGCAAACCAGGTCTCTGAACTTAACGAACCAAAAAAACCTTTAAAAAACACTTGGCAAGTCGTTCAGTCAGAGCTTTTACCTTTTAGCGAAGACAAATAATGTGTCATCCCCGTAGAGACTTCAGAGTAAATACACTCTGGGATATTCCCTCAGGTGCGAGGGAGTATAAAACGTTAACTCCTAATGAAAAACTTTTATGCCCCTTATAAACGGCCTCGATCCTCCCCTAACCCCGAAGGGGTAAGGGGCAGGATCGAGGCCGTTTATAAGGGGTAACAAATTTTGTAAGGTTTGTATAGGATGAAGATATAGTCCATGCCTTGTGAAAACAAGGAGTAACATGTGTGAAACAGTTTGGTCCATATCCGGTGTAGGCGCTGGAATATTGAGAGGCTCCAAAGATAGTACGAGAGGATTTTTTTGGACAAACCAATGGTGTATCGGTTCTCACTCCAGTGGGAAACGCCGAGTAGCTATGTTTGGATTAGATAACTGCTGAAAGCATATAAGTAGGAAGCTAACCTCAAGATGAGTATTCCCCATTAGGCCACGGGAAGATCACCCGATTGATAGGTGTTAAGTGTAAGGCTAGTAATAGCTTCAGCTGAGACATACTAAAGGCCAATTGATTTTGATCTTTAAAAATTCTTATATAAATTTCTATATAATTCTATATAACTCTTCTAATACAATTAACAAAGTTAAAAGTATAAAGTATATAGAATTATATAGAAATTTATTTTATTATTTAATATAATTTATTTTAACTGCCTTGGTGCTCACGTTAATTGGGATCCACACGTACACATCTCGAACTACGAAGTGAAAACGATTAAGAGTTTAAAGAACTGAATGAACGCTTGTTTGGGAGCTTAAACTTAGTGCCAGGGAATTTTTTTTGCTTGCCCTCTCTTGCGTTGGCTTTCGCTACGCGAACGCCAAACCCCTAACCCCCTTCTTTCGCGTCGCGAACGGGCTATAAAATTCCGTAGGATCGAGGCCGTTTATAAGGGGTAAGAAGCGCGAAGCCAAGCCCCTAACCCTTACCCCCTTTAGGGGGTTGCCTATAAAATTTCCCTTGCCTCCGGCAGCGCAAGGGAAATTTTATGGCTACGTAAATTTTATAGCCCCGAAGGGGTTAGGGGCTGCGCTTGCCTCCGGCAGCGCAAGAGAAATTTTATTGCCCCTACGGGTTTCGCTTCTTTCACGTATTTCGCTATGCGAAGAAGAAGGCAGCGCTGCCGGAGGCAAGGGAAATTTTATGGTCGCGCTACGCGTTGACGAAGTCAAACCCCTAACCCCCCTTCTTTCGCTTCGCGAACGGGGCTATAAAATTTACGTAGCCATAAAATTTCCGAAGGAAATTTTATAAATTTTATAAGGGGTAATAAAATTTCCTTCGGAAATTTTATAGGTAAATTTTATAGCCCTGCCGGAGGCAACCCCCTAAAGGGGGTAAGGGTTAGGGGCTTGGCTTCGCCAGACACGTAGTGCTTACCCCTTAGGGGTTTGGCGTAGCCAATGCGCTTCTTACCCCTTATAAACGGCCTGGCCTCGATCCTACGGAATTTTATAGCCCGTTCGCGACGCGAAAGAAGGGGGTTAGGGGTTTGGCGTTCGCGTAGCGAAAGCCAACGCAAGAGAAATTTTATAAGGGGTTAGAAGCGAAAGACAGGGGGTAAGGGTAAAGGGGGGTAAGGGTTAGCGAAGGAGTGCGAGATGTGAGGGGAGAACGGCCGCGAATGGTTGTATTGTATAGAGTATAGAAGTCTAGCAATTTTAATTATATGTGTTATACTTAATATACTTGTATACCTGTACTTATTAAATTTCCAAAAAAGAGGGGTCGGTACTTATAAAATTTCCCCTTACCCCTCCGTAACCCCTTCGCAAAGCGAAACCCTCCCCTAACCCCCCTTCTTTCGCGTCGCGAACGGGCTATAAAATTTACCTATAAAATTTCCCTACCCCTTATAAAATTTTATGGCTACGTAAATTTTATAGCCCCGAAGGGGTTAGGGGTTGAGAAATTTTATTACCCCTTATAAAATTTATAAAATTTCTCTTGCGCTGCCTTCTTCTTCGCATAGCGAAATACGTGAAAGAAGCGATTGGCTCCGCCTTCGCAAAGCGAAACCCGTAGGGGTTATAAAATTTCCGAAGGAAATTTTATAGGCAAAATTTACGTAGCCATAAAATTTCCGAAGGAAATTTTATAAATTTTATAAGGGGTAGGGAAATTTTATAGGTAAATTTTATAGCCCCGAAGGGGTTGAGAAATTTTATAAATTTTATAAGGGGCAGGGGCCCTGAGAAATTTTATAGGCAACCCTAACCGGGGCTAGCGAAGGAGTGCAACGTAAATTTTATAAGGGGTTGCCTGGGAGGCAGGGCAAAAAGGGGATATGGCGGAATGGTAGACGCTACGGACTTAAAATCCGTTGATTTGCGAAAATCGTGGGGGTTCAAGTCCCCCTTTCCCCATTTGAATTTTTTAAAAAAAAGAGTTTCTATTTAAAAAAAAGAGTTGCGTCTCGCTACGCGCCCCTAACCCCCTTCGGGGCTTCGCTGCCTTCTTCTTCTTGGCGTTCTATAAAATTTACTAATTAATTTTTATTGCGCTGCCTATAAAATTTACTAATTAATTTTTATAAGAAGCGAAACCAATAAAATTTCCCTTGCCTATAAAATTGCCTTCGGAAATTTTATAGCCCCCTTATAAACGCCCCCTAACCCCCCTTATAAACGGCCTCGATCCTGCCCCTTATAAAATTTCTACGAAATTTTATAGCCCCTTCGGGGTTAGGGGAGGATCGAGGCGTTTATAGCCCCCTATGGGGGTTAGGGGGGCTATAAAATTTATAAAATTTCTCTTGCGTTGGCTTTCGCTACGCGAACGCCAAACCCCTAACCCCCTTCTTTCGCGTCGCGAACGGGCTATAAAATTCCGTAGGATCGAGGCCGTTTATAAGGACGCCAAACCCCTAAGGGGTAAGCACTACGTGTCTGGCGAAGCCAAGCCCCTAACCCCCCTTCGGGGGGTAAGGGGTAGGGAAATTTTATGGCTTCGTTCTACCCCTAACCCCCTTCGGGGGTAAGGGGTTAGAAGCGAAACCTGTAGGGGCTCGCTTCGCTCCCTACGGGCAACCCGTAGGGGCCAATTTTATAACCCATGGGGCTTGACTTTGTCAACGCTACGCGAAGACCGTAGGGAGCGAAGCGAAGGAGGCGTTTATAGCCCCTACCCCCTTCGCAAAGCGAAACCCGTAGGGGCAGGGGTTTTGCTTCGCGAACGGGTTAGGGGGTTAGCGAACGATCCAACGCTTCGGCAAAGCCGAGCCCCTAACCCCCCTTATAAACGCCCCCTTGCCTCCGGCAGCGCTGCCTTCTTCTTCGCATAGCGAAATACGTGAAAGAAGCGATTGGCTCCGCCTTCGCAAAGCGAAACCCGTAGGGATTATAAAATTTACCTTGCGCTGCCTTCTTCTTCGCATAGCGAAATACGTGAAAGAAGCGATTGGCTCCGCCTTCGCAAAGCGAAACCCGTAGGGGTTATAAAATTTCCGAAGGAAATTTTATAGGCATTGGCGTAGCCAATGCGCTTCTTACCCCTTATAAACGGCCTCGATCCTGCCCCTTATAAAATTTCGTAGAAATTTTATAGCCCCTTCGGTGTTAGGGGAGGATCGAGGCGTTTATAGCCCCCTTCAGGGGTTAGGGGTTTGGCGTTCGCGTAGCGAAAGCCAACGCAAGAGAAATTTTATAGGCAAGCGCAGCCCCCATAGGGGGCTATAAACGCCTCGATCCTCCCCTAACCACTAAGGGGTAAGCACTACGTGCAACCCCAAAGGGGCTATAAAATTTCTACGAAATTTTATAAGGGGCAGGGTCGGGGTCGTTTATAACGGGGGTTAGGGGGCGTTTATAAGCGCGAAGCCATGAAATTTCCCTTGCGCTGCCTATAAAATTTATAAAATTTCCGAAGGAAATTTTATGGTCAACCCCTAACCCCCCGAAGGGGGGTAAGGGGTAATAAAATTTCTCAACCCCTTCGGGGTAGGGAAATTTTATAGGTAAATTTTATGACTTCACTACGTG
>VYLG01000290.1_pt1 | contig 10940 bp, 11 predicted proteins | sample 5114351 | NCBI WGS metagenome assembly VYLG01 (sample SAMN12291798, study PRJNA351875) | freshwater metagenome | isolation source: freshwater lake | place: USA: Michigan, Kent Lake | collected 2013-08-15
CACTAACAACCACCAAAAACTGGCGATCCCAATCAACCAATCGATTAAATTTCCTGACGGGATTTGCAACCATCGTAAAACCCCAAAAGCTAGTAAGACTAAGGCTCCAAAAATTATACAAAATCCGATAAATCCTAGATAGTTTAAAAACATCTTAGTCACCTCTTCTTTATTTCTCTTTCTTTTATGTTAGAAAAAGATTGATAAAGTTTCACTAGCGGTTGTGACACTTTGTGAATTTACCCATAAAATAGCCCAATTGTGAACCATAACTTGGCTGTTTGACAACGAGTATAGTGTAGCGACTGTCTTGATTGTCAAGGGGTAATTCAAAAAAACTCAAGCAGTTGCCGTAAAACTAAAAATATCAAGCCAGAAAAAAGCGCAGCAAAAGCTAAGCTGCTCAGGTTAAACCAAAGCAAGCGTAACCCTTGATTAGAGATAACAAAAAGTGTGAATCTCAACGGAACAAGGTGGTAAATTGTATCGATTATTAAGATGATTTCTCTTCCTTCTAGGACGGTTAAGATAATTTCTAATCTCCTCTTTTCTAAGTCTTCGGCTGGCCACGGTGATTCTGCCATAAAATGCAGTAATCCTTGTTCATTATCTAATCCTACAGTTGTAGCTATGGCTGGTAAACTCTTCCTTTTTAGATTACTTATTAAGCCAACGTGAAGATATTTAAACGCTTCATACGCTCTGACTTCTGGGAATAAATCTTGATACAATTGACAGTAGGTATCCACACATTGAACGGTCGGTCGGGGAGGACGAGGTTTCACCATAGTCTCTGTAAGGGTTTCAGCCTTTCATCTTCATTTTAACTCTCCCAGTCTGATAGAAGAGGGATATACAAGGTTGGGTTGAAGCATGAAACCCAACGTCTCAACGGATTGAGTATTATAGCAAATAATGGGTTATTTAGGACGCTTTCAATTTTCAAACTCTTATCTGAACAGGGTTTCAGCGATGGATTGTCCTAAGCACCTTGGTCTTTGCTATAGATAGTATCCTGTTTGTCTATATCTAGAGGATTGTTTAATATTTCTTGCCGGTGTTAGCTGACCTTTTTGGTTAAGTACAATCAAGAAAAATTGTCAAATTTCCCAATCATTATTGGCTCTTGCCATTAACCAAATCTATTGTCATCATAGACTAAAATCTAGATTTAGCCGTGGTTTTCTCGAAACTTGGCCCGATGTCTAGATATCGATCAAGCCGGATTTGTTATGATAAATTCATGAAGTTTTATAACAGTATTTCCCCGTGAACATGAACCAAATCGACTATCTCAGGATTAGTTTAATCGATCGCTGTAACTTTCGCTGTCAGTATTGTCTGCCTGAAGATGCAGAATTGGCCTATGTTCGACCGCAAGACTTACTCACCCGGGAGGAAATTCTTACTTTAGTCAAAAATGTCTTTATTCCCCTCGGTTTCCGCAAATTTCGCCTTACTGGTGGGGAACCTCTCTTACATCCCGAAGTAGTGGAGATTGTGCGCGATATCGCCTCTTTATCTGCCACTAGCGATTTAGCTCTGACCACTAATGGCTATTTACTTGACAATTTAGCCGAAATGTTGTATAATGCCGGACTAAGACGGATTAATATCAGTTTAGACTCCCTCGACCCCGACACTTTCGATAAAATTATCGGTAATCGCGGCCGAAGTCGTTGGCAAAAAACTTGGGCAGGTATTCAAGCAGCCCAGCGGGTGGGTTTTGACCCCTTAAAATTGAATGTGGTGGTGATTCCGGGTATAAATGAGGCAGAAGTGGAAGATTTAGCGGCTTTGACCATCGAGAAGCGTTGGCACGTCCGTTTTATCGAGTTTATGCCCATCGGTAACGGTGATTTATTTCAAGAAAAAGCTTGGATCGCGAACGAGGAATTAAGGGGGCGAATTCGGGCGAAATGGGGCTTAAATGAGGGTCAAGTGCGGGGAAATGGTCCAGCCGATGTTTTTCAAATTCCGGGGGCTAAGGGTACAATTGGCTTTATCAGTCAGATGTCGGAATGTTTTTGCGATCGCTGTAACCGCCTACGTCTCTCGGCCGATGGTTGGTTGCGTCCCTGTCTCCTCAACGAAACTGGACAAATTGACCTAAAAACTGCCCTCCGTCAGGGAATTTCGCCGGCAGAAATCAGGGAAAAAGTGCGGGAATTAATAGAACTGAAGGCAGAAATAAACTTTAAACTGCGTGATTCCGGCACATCAAGCGGCATTTATACCCGTACTATGTCCCAAATTGGCGGCTAAAAATCTACTGTCCAAATTCTACTCTAGCCTGTTCTACCATTTCCACGGTAACTCGATCGGAACCGGCATGACGAGCTAATTCTTCTATCCTTTGACGCGCTTGGGAACGAACAAAATAGGGAATGTTTTTTAGTTTTGCTTTTGCTTCTGCGGTCCATTGTAATTGATCGGAAAAATCTAGATCGTCCATAGATTTAACATATAGCAGTCCGTCTATTATACCAAAAAAGGTTAGCTATTTATTGAAAAGCTGATGAGATGACGATTTTCTTGACAGCGACTCTTTTTCACCTTTCTCTTAATTTTAGGTTTCCGCTAGGTCGAAATTTACTCTTTGATATAAATCTTGAAAAGAAATCTGCCAATCCACCGACACCAATTGTAAAACCGCATTTTCTCCCGTGCAGAAATCAATTAACCATTGATCATCCTTTTGTTTGTAATAACGTTCCACACTATAACTAGATTGTTCGATCAGAATATATTCCTGAAAAGTTGGCAAGGAACGATAGAATTTAAACTTGTCCCCTCGGTCATAAGCTTGGGTAGAATTAGAGAGAACTTCGACAATAATTAAGGGATTGATCACGTTAGATTGACTATTCCCTTGATAGAGAGGTTGACCTTTAATCACCATCACATCGGGATAGGTGTAAATGCTATAATCTGACAGCCATAAACGCACCGTTTCCATGTAGGTATAATAATCTTGATTATTGATATTTAAGGGAAAATTACGGCAAAAATTCAGACAAATCTGATTGTGATTAGTGGTGGCTCCTACCATTGGGATAATTTCTCCTTGACGATATTCATTTTTATCTTCGGACGTTTCCTCTAGAGCCAGATATTCTTCGGGAGTATAATATTTAGTGTCGGTAGCGCTTAACATTTTTGACTCTCCTTCCTATTCTATTTTCTAGGATACAGCATTTCCCTAAAAAGAGACAAAGTTATCCTTGATCAAGGTTATCAATTGAGTTGCTCGGATCATATTTTTTTCTTAATCTCTGGCAAAAAATGCTGAGAAATCCACAATTAAAAATCTAACTATCAAAATTGCTCACGCCAAGGGTTAAGATAAACTAGATAAATAGTTTTATGTTTAGTTTCTCCTATGTTTAACTGGTTCCGTCGTCAGAAAGTCCAACCCGAACAAGAACAAGCACCCCCTGCACCCGTAGAGGAAACCCCCAGCGAGGCAACCAGTCAGGAAGACTATTTAGATTGGGCCAAAAAAGCCTTTAAAAATATTCAAGAGAAAAAAGCCACGGCCGAGGCCGTCGTTAGCGAAACCCCTGAAACATCTATTGCTGAAACAGAAGCTCCGGAAGAGGAAGAAGCAGTTAAAGAAGAGGAAACCGAGGATAATACACCCGCATGGCTGAAAAAATCCGAGCGCCTCGAAATTCTCAAAGAAACCGCCATCGAAACCCCCACAGAACCGGATGAGGATTTTATCTGGTCGGCCAAAGTTTTAGCCAATCAGGGACGACAAGCAGAGGACGTTTCCGAAGAAGAAATCACCTGGTTAAAAAAATTGCGTCAGGGTTTAGGCAAAACGCGCCGCAGCTTGGTCAATCAGCTTAAGGCCGTGGTCGGTCAGGGTCCCCTCAATCAAGATGCGGTGGAGGAAATCGAAGCTTTATTGCTTCAGGCTGATGTGGGGGTAGATGCCACCGATTATATTATCACTACCCTCCAAAATAAGCTAAAACAGGAAGCTTTGCCCCCCGAAAAAGCGATCGAATATCTCAAAGAAATTATCCGCGAGATTTTAGATGCACCTTTAGCCAATTATAGCAACCCCAGTTTTGAGCCAGAAAAAGGCAAATTAAATATCTGGATGCTCACAGGAGTTAACGGAGTGGGTAAAACGACGACTATCGGCAAATTAGCCCATTTATCTAAACAATCTGGCTATAGCTGTATGATCGCCGCTGCCGACACCTTTCGCGCTGCTGCCGTGGAACAGGTGAAAGTTTGGGGAGAGCGATCGCAAGTCGAAGTAATTGCCAACCCGGGCAAAAATACCGACCCGGCCGCCGTGGTGTACGATGGCATCGAAGCCGCTAAATCCAGGGAGGTAGAATTACTCTTAGTGGATACGGCGGGAAGATTGCAGAATAAAAAGAACTTAATGGCAGAATTAAGCAAAATTCGCCGCATTATTGACAAAAAAGCCGAGAGTGCCGTGGTGGAATCCCTTCTAGTTCTCGATGCCACTTTAGGACAAAACGGGCTGCGACAGGCAGAGGTTTTCTCGGAAGCTGCCCAATTAAGCGGCGTGATCCTGACTAAAATCGATGGTACAGCTAAAGGGGGTGTTGCCCTTGCCGTAGCGCGTCAGCTTAACCTACCGATTCGCTTTGTTGGCGCTGGGGAAGGAATCGAGGATCTGCGGCCCTTTTCCAGTTACGAATTCGTGGAAGCTTTACTGAGTGGCGATTAATCTCACCCCGCCTATCTTTCATAATCTTTTCATGGTTGCTTCATAATTGTCTCATTTTTAGTTATGCTAGAACTGGAGACTCAGGGTAACAACTATGCAAACGACAATTACAGTTAGTCATCTAGGAGTGTATTATCGCGGCGTGGAAGCCCTACGGGATATCACCCTGAAAATTTATCCAGGACGACTAACCGGTATTATCGGTCCCAACGGTGCGGGCAAAAGTACCCTGATCAAAGCCATGCTAGGATTAATTCCCGTACAACAGGGAACCGTTAACTATCAAGGGCAATCTCTACAGCAACAACTGGATAAAGTCGCTTATGTTCCCCAAAGATCTCAAATCGACTGGACCTATCCCGTCACCGCTTGGGATGTGGTAATGATGGGGAGAGTCAGAAAAACGGGTTGGTTTCGTCCTTTTTCCCATATTAGTCGTCAACAGGCTTTAAATGCCCTAGAAAGGGTGGAAATGGCTGATTTACGCCATCGTCCCCTCGGTCAGCTGTCGGGAGGACAACAGCAAAGAGTCTTTTTAGCCAGATCTTTGGCCCAAGAAGCGGAGATTTTCTGTTTTGATGAACCTTTCGTCGGGGTAGATCAAAAAACCGAGGGCATCCTTTTTAATATCTTCGGTGAGTTAGCCAAAAAAAATAAAATTGTCATGGTGGTTAACCATGATTTAGGCGAATCTATCACCCATTTTGCTGATTTAATCCTCTTAAATAAAGAATTGATCCTCGCCGATCAACGATCTAAGGTCTTAACTGATTTTAATCTCCGGCGCGCCTATGGGGGCAAAGTCTCCTTCTACGATGCCATGACACTACCAGATCATCCCCGATCGAGTCTCGATTATCTCGATCGCCTCTGGAAAAACAATGCGATAAACTAGAAGCGAAGATATTTTGGCTGACTGCCGATAGGGACACCGATGAAAACTATTTCCCCGCAAGAAGTAACAGGAACGATCGAACTGGCTCCTAACTATCGAATTCCCCTGTTTTTGGTAATTTTATCGCTGCCTTTACTCTTTTTACAGGTCTGGATCGGAATAATTTTCTCCCTGTTAGGGCTATTCTTGATGTTCCAGACTACCCGCATTCGCCTCCAGTTTACCCCCACTTGCTTAGATGTCTATCTATCTGGGCAACAAATTCGCTCTTTTCCCTACCAAGAATGGCAAAATTGGCAGATTTTCTGGAATCGAGTCCCGATATTATTTTATTTCAAAGAAATTAACAGCATTCATTTTTTGCCAATTATCTTTGACAGCGCAACCCTGAGACTGTGCCTGGAAAAATACTGTCCTTTAGCAGCATCGCAAGCGATCGACTCAGAAGCGAACTAAGATTGAGATAAAATAAAATCTAGCTAATAGCGTCTTAATTGCCTGCCTTGGCCCTCTGTTCGCTCTGCATTTCTAAAGCCGATGAATTCAGAAGATTTTAATGTTTTACCCCTTGACAAAATGACAGACTTACCCAATGAATCTGTCGAAGAATTTAGTTTTGACGATCTCTGGAACGATCGCCCAGTAGAGAATCCCCTGCCATCGGAAATCGCCCCCGAAGGCGAATTAGTTCCCCCAGCGCAAGCGCAACCCCTGCGGGAGGAAATCTCGGCTCTAGAACGGCAAAAACAGAGCCTAGAGGCAGAAATCTCGGCATTAAAAGCGGAAAGAGAACGCTTGATCGCCGAAGAACTAGGGGATATCAAAGCTCAAATCGAAAGAATGCTCAAGGAAGGCGTAAAAGACCTAGAACAACGCAAACAGGCTTTAGAATTGGCGATCGAACAGTTAGAACGCCGTCGTGAGCGTATTCGGCAGGAAATGCGGAGTAATTTCGCCGGAGTCTCCCAGGACATAGCCGTGCGGGTTCAGGGATTTAAAGACTATCTGGTGGGCAGTTTACAGGATTTGGCTGCGGCTGCCGAACAGTTGGAATTACCCCGTTTTGAAACCCCCGAAAAATCCCCCCGCTCCGTGGAACCTCCCCTGCGGACCGAACGGGAGGAAAACCCGCGCCCATCCCGTGGCAGTCAAGGCCGAGATTATCCCGAACAAAGTCCCCGTCCCTCCCGTACCAGTAACCAGGGCCAGGATAATTGGCAAGAACCCCGTCGTTCTAACCGTTCGGGTTATGAATCGGAACCGGTGGGGCAATCCACCCCTAGACAGGGCTTTTCTGACCAAAATCAGCGCATCCAAACTCTTTTAGACCGTTATCGCAGTCGTCCTGACTATTACGGTCCCCCTTGGCAACTACGGCGCACTTTTGAACCAATTCATGCCGAACGGGTGCAACAGTGGTTCTTTAAACAGGGAGGCCGGGGTACTGTTCGCGGTATGGGCAGCCGTCTCCAGAATATTCTGGTCGCTTCGGCAATTATCTCGATTATGGCGGAATTACAGGGCGATCGCTTCCGTTCTCTAGTTCTGGCTAATAGTCCCGAACGTTTAGGCGAATGGCGGCGCGGCCTCCAAGATTGTCTCGGCATTTCCCGCGCCGATTTTGGACCAGACCGCGGCATCGTTCTCTTTGAGTCTCCCGAAGCTTTAATTCAAAAAGCGGAACGTTTAATCGAGGATAAGTATTCACCGCTCATTATCATCGATGATACCGAAGAACGGCTCAATTTCGCTCTTTTACAATTCCCCTACTGGTTAGCTTTTGCCCCTGAACCCCAACAAAGTTCTAGTTATTGGTATTAACTAATTAGGGTCTGCTGAAAAAGTTTTTCGTGGGGGTAGGGTGTGGGGTGTGGGGTGTAGGGTGTGGGGTTTTACCAGTTTTGAGGTGGCCAATTACCTAATTTTCAGGGAAAAAGTGCTTAAATTTCCCCCCGATCACTCCCAGATCCAGTACTTTTTGATTTCAAAAAAGCCTAAAGATATTACCCAACAAGGTTTTTAGATTTATTCAGCCAGCCCTAGCTAATCCTACCAGACGAGATTGATGAGATTGACTTAAAAATTGGCAAATTACCTTAATTTCATTTTCACTTAAAGGATTTTTATTGTCCATTTATTGGTTATTTTTAACTAAAAATTGCCATTTTTGTAATGATTTTTCTGTTAGGTAATTGTCGGATTTGTTTGAGAACTATTGATAAGTTAACTTATCAATAAATTGCCCAACTAAATTAAGATTGTCTGCGGATAAAACTGCTAACTTCTCAGTTAATAACTGGCGTAATTCTATATCGTTTATGATTTTTTAACTATTAACTAAACATCGATTGTAGTCTCCAAAAAGGATAGATACACCTAGGTTAATTCCTAGAGGAGTAATTTCGGGGCTGTCAACCAGAATAACTGACACTTGCCTAGGGGATTTTGTTGATTGGGAACCTCTAGACCGATTATTCCCGCTTTTTTGACCGATAATTTTCCTTGAAACTTGCCCCAAACTAGCATTTCCGTCCAATAGCCTAAATCCGGTTCGTGGCCTACCATTGCGATCGCGGTTTCCTCTCGCTGATAGTCCGACTTTTGCCACCATTGCACCCAATCTTGAATATTGCCGTTGGGTGATAGGGGATTAAATTGCTCAATTTTACGGCTTAAACCCGCTTTTTGCAAAATTTCGGCGGTTTGCACGGCACGCACCAGGGGAGAAGTGAGAATTAGGTCAAATTTCACCCCCAACTGTCCTAATCTTTGGGCAACTTTAGCGGTTTTTGCCTTACCTTCCTCGGTTAAAGGACGTTCCCCATCGTTGAGATAATCCCCAGATTGTCCTGCTAATCCATGACGCACAAAATAAAGTTTCATATCACTGTAGGGTCGGTCTTTGCGATGATAATAGATAGCTGAGGTCCGATAGCTAGGTGCGAATTACCTTTTCATCGGGGTTAACTAGATGGGAAAGTTTCTGTTTAATTTGGGTGTCATAGAGTTCCCACTTAAGTTTCGCATATTCGGCATTATTATTAAAACCACCGAGGAAACCGATAGGAATTTCAAAACCTCCGGCCATATAACGACCACCACCAAAAAAGCGACCTTGGTTATCCTGTCCGAAAGCTTCCTTGAGAAATTCATCGGGATCTAGGGTAATTTTGCTGGTACGCATAGAACCAATGACTAACTCGATCTCCTCATCTTCATCGTGAACGATACCATAAACCAAAGCCGTGTGAACATTTTCTTCTGTCACCAAAAAATCGGCAGCTTGGGGAATCGCATCCCGGTCATCATAACGCAAATAACCGACCCCGGCGATCGAATAATTATTTTTAATAATACGGTTTTTTAAGGCCCGTTCAATCACATCCATCACCCGTCGGGATCTGGCCGATTGCAGGACAGCGTTTAATAATTGGGCATCGTAGAAACGACTGAGATAACCAGCAGCAATAAATTCACACTCTTGCGCTTGCATTAAATTATTCGTATCCGATCGCAATCCGTGCATCAAAGCTGTGGCACACTTAACATGGACGGTATCGCTACTATTAAAAGTCAGTAACCCTTTTTGGATATATTGGGTTAACATCGCCGCTGTTGCCCGCATTTGGGGACGAATATCGACAAATTCCGCCTCTAGATCCCCTTGGCGGGTATGATGATCGATCACAGCAATAATGGGAATTTTTGCCTGTTTAACCAGAGTGGTTAACTGACTATTGGTTCCCTGACCATCGACAAAAACACAACCCTGATAAACCGAAAGATCTCTATCCTTGAGGGTATGGACTCCCCAACGTTTAGCCGGTAAACCCGTTAGTTTTACCAAAGCGACATTTTCCTGATGGGAGAGAGTACCCGCATAGACTATATCACAGTGAATATCGTACTGTTCAGCGATAATTTGATAGGCCCAGGCGCTAGAAAGGGCATCGGGATCAGGGAAATCCTGCATCACCACAATTTGATTTTCGCCGCGGTGATTTTCCAAAGTACGTCGCAAGCGATCGATCAGGGAAATAAGTAGGGTATCATTACTAACCGTGACTGGAGGAAGGGGACATACTGCCGACGCTTCCCCTACCACTACATCGGTTTCGAGGGACTTGGCAGGAACTAGACTCAGTAATTCAGCCATCATTTTTAGAAAAGTTCGCTTAAAGGTAGATTCAGTCAGGATTTTTTGAGCTAATTAATTCTAGACGATATTCTCGCTTGATCGGTTTATCTCAATTATTAAGCTTTTCTTGCCCCTAGCTCCTTACTCTGGGGCCATAACTCTAGTCTATCAAAAGACCCCTGCCGTTTGTTCTGGGAGAGCGGTTAGGAGTGAGGGCAATTAACCATCGCTGCCATTACTTGTTAAAATAGATAATTTAGATAGTCAACAGCTTACCATTAATCATGGATGAACCGATAGATATTGAAGTAGTTAGAACTGAAGCACTAAGAAAGCTAGGCAGAAATATAGTTAATTTTTCAAAGATTGAAGGTACTTTAAAGTATCTACTTTCAGTTAGTCAGATCAAGGGATTATCAAAATCAACCCGTAACCAGTTCGTTGACAGTCATAAGAAATTTCGTAAGCTCACATTAGGTAGCCTAGTTGGGAAATTACATAACACTGTGCTAGTGGATGATAGTCAGTCTGAACCTCAACTAGACTCTTCTGAGTTAGGTATGTCTTTGTCATTTAAGGTTACCTATAGTGACTCAGATTTCTTAAATGCTCAGAAACAGGCTCTCTCAGACATTGTGGTGGAACGAAACAAGTTGATTCATCAAGATTTAGCGCTACTCGATACTAGATCTATAGAAGACTATTATAACTTAATCAGTCTTTTAGATGAACAAAACCCTCGATTATTAGCTCATCTTGAAGAGCTTGGGTGGATGTTAACCTCATGTATAGAGGGACTAAAAGACCTTCAATCATTCATTAAATCACCAGACTTTCACCAGTTTATACACTCTAGCCAATCCGATGCCTAACAAGCGCGTGTACAGGGAACGGCGGCAGACACTATCGGTTATGATGCAGACAGTTGGTCACACCCTGTCCCCAGGAAAAACTTTTTCAGCAAACCCTAAATATTTGCCCTGGTTTTTTCTAGTAAAGTTATACTATTAAGGAAGCCAAGACGAAATTCTAGGGTTAAGCAATGGTTAGACAACTCGACGACAGCCCGAAAACCGCAATCGTCTATCCCGATAGCGATGGTAAACCGATGGCCGATAATACAAGACAATTTCGCTGGATTACGACGATTAAATCGAATCTAGACTGGTTATTTGCCAATAATGCCGATG
>VYLG01000502.1_pt1 | contig 10869 bp, 12 predicted proteins | sample 5114351 | NCBI WGS metagenome assembly VYLG01 (sample SAMN12291798, study PRJNA351875) | freshwater metagenome | isolation source: freshwater lake | place: USA: Michigan, Kent Lake | collected 2013-08-15
AACATTTAAGGATATGGTGAAGGTTTTGGCTGCCGAAAAAGTTCTGCAAAAAAAATCGGGAAGACCAAGTAAATTAAGTCTAGAAGACCAAATCTTGATGACCTTAGAGTATTTACGGGAATATAGTACTTATTTCCATCTCGCAATTAATTGGGAGATTAATGAGACAACAGCCCTAGGAATCACTAGAAAGGTAGAAAATATTCTGATAAAATCTGGATTGTTTAATCTGCCTGGGAAAAAGACAGTTCACCAGGCGAATAGTGACCTAGAGGTAGTGGTAGTAGATGTAGCAGAGCATGAGATAGAAAGACCTCAAAAAAAGCAGAAAGATTACTATAGCGGGAAACAAGGCTATCATACAATAAAATCGCAAGTTCTTGCGGCTCAAAAAACAGGAATGATAGTCTGTACCGCTCATGGGAAGGGAAGAATACATGACTTTAATCTTTGGAAAAATAGTCAAATTGGGATCGATAAAAATATTGAATGTTTAGCAGATAAGGGCGATCAAGGAATTCAAAAGCTGCACAAAAATAGTAGAATTCCTAACAAAAAAAAGAAAAATAAAGAATTAAGTTTAGAAGAAAAAGAATTTAATCGCCAGTTATCAAGAGAAAGAATTGTTATCGAACATATTCACAGAAGTCTGAAGAGATTTAGAATTTTATCATCAAGATACAGGAATCGGAGACGACGTTTTGGTCTGAGATTTAATTTAATCGCTGGCATTTACAACTACGAACTTGCTTTAGGCTATCATCAAGTAGCTGAATAAAACTTTTGCAGGAGGTCTATTGTAGGTTGGGTTGACCCAAGGAAACCCAACAAAGAGTAACCTTTGGGGTGGTTGGGTTTCGCTTTTTCCAGCGAATTGAGCTATTTTCGCCCCAGTATTGTTTCGCTCAACCCAACCTACGAGGCTTCGTCCAAAACCACTTGGCAGATATAAAGCGTAAATTGCTCTCGGCGTGTGTCCCACCACTCTTGGGTAATCCCCAAGTTTGCCATGAGGATTAAGTTATTGCTGAGTCTGGCTGTTAAGTAACCAACCACGCTAGTTTCAATGTAAACAGTTTCGCTCATTTGAAATGCGCTAGTTAGATATGTATTTTATCCCAATCTGTCCAAAACTGTGGCTACGAAGCGATGCGCTCTGCTACGCAGTGCCTTCGGCATCGCACTAACGTTGTTAGACCGTTCCACACCCGATTAGCTTAAACTGTTCAATGACTGAATTACGACTATTCCACCCTCGATCGCATCAAGTTGCATCCGATAGCCGTAGAGTAAACTCATACCGACCAAAGGTTCTGTTTCGGCTGCGTTAACATCAACATACCGATATTCACCGTCCCAAATAACAAGACCACTGTAAACGTCAAAGATACAGGTACTTCCATCCCCTAATGTTCCCTCTTCACGGCTATACAACCGTAAGTTGAGGCTGTTGATTACTGTCAGAGGTAAGGTCAAAAAGCCTGTGAACCCTGTATCAATAACAGCATCAATTACCTGCCTCTGTTTACTCTCATTGCTTACGACTAACCGAAGCGTCGCCTCGCAGTTTTGATCAACAATTCCGTTCATCATAAAGTTAAAGCAGACGACCTAAGCCAAAGCGGTGAACGCCTTTATGTCCAATTCGGACACGCCAGATTTGAGCATCAGGGTTTTGTTCAAGCAATCGATTAGAAGCAGTTATTGTGTCATTGGCAAGCTCAAAAGCACCTGTTTCGATATCTATGGCTACAATCTTCCCATGATTGCCTTCCTCGACTTGGGGGCGCACCTGAGATTGATAAATCTCATTACCACGTCGAGCGAATTCTTCTTTGCTGTAGCGGAGTTGATTAACTGTCATTGTCCTGACCCCGTTGCAACTTTTGCCCCTCTATTTTAACCTAAACATTGGCAATCTTCGCTAACATTCCCCAACTGGGCCCACAAGAGCGGCGGGAGCATCTCACCTTTGTAACCCCTAAATCAGGTTTTTATGTCAAGCTATTTTGAAAGCCTTGCTAGAAAGCAGTTTTATGGATAAGTATAATTACTCACTTGCATAAATGAGAATGAGCATGGTGCGTTCCCCAAAAATGTATTGGTGGAGCGGTAGAAGTTGCCTTAGGGAACGCACCCTACAAGATTGCGATCACTACACAATTTGATTGTTCATAGTATTTTGTAATAGTTGATGTGCGCTGTAAAATGGCTCTCCTTCCAAATTTAAGCATTCCAACTTTTTCATAAGTAAATTTTTCAGGTCCAAATTATTATGCTCGACAAGAACAGATCGTAAGTCATAACCATCCATCAAAATGATAGATTTGTCATTATTCTGCTTTAGTAAGGGGCATACATTTTTTGACCAACCATTGATCGATAAAAATAATCCCAATGTCTGTTTACCAGAGCGGCTGATTTTGCCATAAAGGCTATCAAGTTGCCGTATATCCGTTAAGTTTTGAGTCCATTTACATTCAACTAGATAGTACCAGCCTTCAAGCTTAAATGCGCCGTCTATTTGTTCTCCACCCTCATTTCTCCTAAAGCTTTTTTGAGTTGGAATCTCATAAAGAGAAAAAATACGTTTTAGCAAGTCTTCAAGTGAAAATCCTCGCTGTTTCTTATCTTCCGAATTTATTAACTTTGTAAAGTTATCAAATTCCAGCAGAAGACTGGATCGAAGTGAAGAAAATTCCTCCTTCCTCTGAGAATCCTGATTACGATTCTTTGTATTACCTCCTTGCAATCTTTCTACAATTTTTTGACATTCGTTAAATAAATTTTCCTCCTCAGTGGTGATAGCTTTCCGAGTTATTGACTTTTTTGTTTTCCAGTATTCCAAAAGTGTTTCTATCAGTTTTCCTACTGTAGAATTAGATTCTTCTTTCCAAAAACCTCTTAATCGATTTGCTTTTGAGCCACTACTATAATTATATTTTTCATCATATATATCGATATTTAAATTTTCTAAGACGAATTCTCGGAAGGTTATGTTTGAAAAATCAAGCACATAACCATTGCCCATTTCGAGCAATTTCTGTAGTTTAATCTTTTCAATGCTTGTTAAATCTGACATCTCATATCTAGATTGAAAGTGAAAGGAAGGTAGGAAGGTGGAAGGTATGCCTAACTACACATTATAGGTCAACTTTCTGCATAACAATTTCCAGAGCAAAGATATGGGTCAACTTTCTGCATATCACCCCGCCTTACAACATATATACTCATTTGTCAATAGGTAGTAATATTTAATCTGCTTATACTTCGAGTTTTGGTCTGAAAATGGGCGATCAATAGAGCAGCAATTATTTTAGGTTGGGTTAACCCAGGGAAACCCAACAAAGAGTAACCTTTGGGGTGGTTGGGTTGCGCTTTTTCAAGCGAATTGAGCTATTTTCGCCCCAGTATTGTTTCGCTCAACCCAACCCACGAAGCGATGCGCCCTGCTACGCAGTGCCTTCGGCATCGCACTAACCAATAACCTCAATGGTCCGGTGCATTGGGGTTGTTAGGTTCGCGATCGCCATGACTTTGGATCACGCCGACCATGAAAAATTGCGGTCACAACGACCCGACTTGAAATCACTCGATAGTAGACAGCATATGGGAATCGTCTGATGACTGCTCGTCGAATGTCCAGATAAACGATTGCATAAGACTCTGGCATCATGCCGATCTGATTGAGTAAGTCATCTACACAATCAATAAATTCATCACCCAAACCAGCTTGTTGACTCTCATACCAATCATAGGCATCGCTGAGGTCGTCACGGACTTCTGGACGAAATACCAGTACATACTTCATGCTTGCTTTCTGACTGATGCTTTCATCTCTTCCCAGGTGAGGACGTTATCGGGATCATTATTATGACCCTCAATCCGCTGATCGAGTTCGTGTTTTTGCGCCTCGGTTAAATCAGGATACACCTGTTCCACTGCAATACTGTCCCAAATCGCTTGAACCAGAAGGATTCTATCCTCAACACTTAAAGTTGTAATTTCATTTAGTGTAGCCGCGATATCCATACAGAAACCTCAAGGTGAGACATTCGATAGAACTTCCTCAAATATAGCGAACAGGGTTTTGTCCGTCAAACGACACATTGCAATTAACGATGTGCCCGTCTAGAAATTTGATCACTAGCCTGCCATCATCTCTTCTGTAGCTGGCATTTCGGTCAAAGATAGCCTCAATCATTTGCATCCCGTCAAAATTCACGACTTGGACATGGGTGATTTTCTCAACTTTCTCTTCCGCGATAACCCAAGCTCCCGATTCAGATTGAGCGAGTAGTTCTAACAAGTTGTCATGGGTTCGGACTTGAAGCGTTAGTTTAGGCATACATAGTGATGACTCAAATACTAAGCGACCTAACTACATAATATTATAAGTCAACTTTCTGCATAACAGTCTCCAGAGTAACGATACGGGTCAACTTTCTGCATATCACCCCGTTCTCTAACATAAAATACTTAATTTGTCAATAGGTAGTAATATTTAATCTGCTTATACTTCGAGTTTTGGTCTGAAAATGGCCGCTCAATAGTCAAGCGATCGAGGGATGGGAATGACCACGAGCTTAGGGGATTAGGCAAGGGTGAACAACTTATCGGCAGGTTTCGAGAGGGCTAAAACCACAATCTGCCAGATTCCGGGCATCTCCGCAAGTCAGCTAAGACCGACTGACTCAGGAAAAAATCTTCAGAGCTATAACTAATAGCCGCTCCCCAATAACTGATCACTGAAAGAGGGCTAAACTAAAAAGGCGTGCTAAAATCAGCATATCTAGGGTCGCTTGTGTAGGTGATGGATAGGCTATGTTTGAAAGATTTACGGAAAAAGCCATTAAAGTAATCATGCTCGCCCAAGAAGAAGCTCGCCGCCTTGGCCATAACTTCGTGGGAACAGAGCAGATTTTACTAGGACTAATTGGAGAGGGAACGGGAGTTGCCGCCAAAGTCCTCAAGTCCATGGGTGTCAATCTCAAAGATGCGCGCGTGGAGGTGGAGAAAATAATCGGTCGCGGTTCCGGATTCGTAGCCGTGGAAATTCCCTTCACCCCCAGAGCCAAACGAGTTTTAGAACTCTCCCTCGAAGAGGCCCGTCAACTCGGCCATAACTATATTGGCACAGAACACCTCCTTTTAGGACTAATTCGCGAAGGGGAAGGTGTGGCCGCTAGGGTTCTGGAAAATCTCGGCGTGGATCTCTCGAAAGTTCGCACCCAAGTGATCAGAATGTTAGGGGAAACCGCCGAAGTGGCCGCTGGTTCATCTTCCCAAGGTCGCACTAAAACCCCCACTCTTGATGAATTCGGTTCCAATCTAACCCAAATGGCCAGCGAGGGTAAACTCGATCCCGTGGTCGGCCGACAAAAGGAAATCGAGCGCGTTATCCAAATTCTTGGCCGTCGTACCAAAAATAACCCAGTCCTGATTGGGGAACCGGGGGTCGGTAAAACAGCGATCGCAGAAGGATTGGCCCAACGCATCGCTAATAAGGATATTCCCGACATTCTCGAAGAAAAACGGGTTGTCACCCTCGATATCGGCTTGCTAGTGGCGGGAACCAAATATCGCGGCGAATTTGAGGAACGCCTCAAAAAAATCATGGACGAAATTCGCCAAGCGGGTAACGTCGTCCTTGTTATCGATGAAGTTCATACTCTCATCGGTGCTGGGGCAGCCGAAGGGGCGATCGATGCGGCCAATATTCTCAAACCGGCTTTGGCCCGGGGAGAACTGCAATGTATCGGGGCGACGACCTTGGATGAGTACCGCAAACATATCGAACGGGATGCGGCTCTAGAAAGACGTTTTCAACCGGTTATGGTCGGTGAACCCTCCGTAGAAGAAACGATCGAAATTCTCTACGGTCTCCGGGAACGCTACGAACAGCACCACAAATTAAAAATCTTAGATGAGGCCCTGGAAGCGGCGGCGAAATTGTCCGATCGCTACATTAGCGATCGCTTCTTACCGGACAAGGCGATCGATTTAATCGATGAAGCTGGTTCGAGAGTGCGCTTGATTAATTCCCAATTGCCCCCAGCAGCCAAGGAATTAGATAAAGAACTGCGGCAAATTCTCAAACAAAAAGATGATGCGGTGCGCGGTCAAGACTTCGAGAAAGCCGGGGAATTGCGCGATCGGGAAATGGAAATCAAAACCCAGATCCGTAATCTCGCTTCCACCAAAAAAGGCGAAGATGGCAACGATGAACCCTTTGTTGACGCGGAGGAAATCGCTCACATCGTCGCTTCTTGGACTGGGGTTCCCGTCAATAAACTGACCGAAACCGAATCCGAGAAACTGCTGCACATGGAAGATACCCTGCATCAGCGTCTCATCGGTCAAGAGGACGCAGTTAAAGCGGTGTCTCGTGCCATTCGTCGCGCTCGCGTCGGTCTGAAAAATCCCAACCGTCCGATTGCTTCCTTTATCTTCTCCGGTCCAACGGGGGTGGGTAAAACCGAGTTAACTAAAGCTCTGGCCGCTTATTTCTTTGGTTCCGAAGATGCGATGATCCGTCTCGATATGTCGGAATACATGGAACGGCACACGGTTTCTAAGTTAATCGGTTCACCTCCGGGTTATGTTGGTTACAACGAAGGGGGACAATTAACGGAAGCGGTGCGTCGTCGTCCTTATACGGTGGTGCTATTCGACGAAATCGAAAAAGCTCACCCCGATGTCTTCAATATGCTTCTGCAAATCCTTGAAGATGGACGTTTGACCGATGCCAAAGGTCGCACGGTGGACTTTAAAAATACCCTGTTGATCATGACCTCGAACATCGGTTCTAAAGTGATCGAGAAGGGTGGCGGTGGTTTAGGTTTCGAGTTTGCCGATAATCAGGCCGAGGCCCAGTATAATCGCATTCGATCGCTGGTTAATGAGGAATTAAAACAATATTTCCGTCCTGAATTCCTTAACCGTCTTGATGAGATTATTGTCTTCCGTCAACTCAATAAGGAAGAAGTCAAGGAAATCGCCGAAATCCTGCTCAAGGATGTGTTTAAACGTCTGACAGAACAAAATATTACTTTGTCTGTTACTGATAAGTTTAAAGAACGCTTGATCGAGGAAGGTTATAATCCGGCCTACGGCGCTCGTCCCCTACGTCGTGCGATTATGCGTCTCTTGGAAGATGTTCTGGCTGAGGAAATTCTCTCCGGACGCGTGGGTGATGGTGATACTGCCATGGTCGATATCGATGAGGAAGGTAAGGTGAAAGTTATTTCGGGAGAAAGACGCGAGTTAATCGCTCCCGTGATGGAATAAATTCTAACTGGAATTAGTTAAATAAAAGGTGGGCTTTTTGCTCACCTTTTCTCGTAAAAATAGGAGAAAAAACTGTGATGAAAGTATGGATTGTGGGTTGTGTATTGTTGTTTTTATTGGTAGAATTTTATCAGTGGGCGAAGGGTTTTATTTTGCCTTTACCTCTCTATATTTTTGCGGGAGCTTTATTATCGATCACTTCTAATTATTATCAAGATATGAGCAATTTATTTGCTAGAAATGAACAGGTTTATCAAACTGCCAGTTTAACTGATATTCCTCCTATTTTGACGGCAGAAAACTCGATACCTGTTCTAGAAGCGGCAGCATCGGAGGATAGTAAAAAGCGGTGTCGCTGAATCAAGACATGAATACTAAATTGTGCCTCCTCTCCACAAGTTACCTTAGTGCTAGGTTTTAAAAATTGCCGAGAGGACAATTGATACTTAAAATCAGCAACGCCCTATAACTTTTCAAACAGATCCTAAAAATAGATGCTCATGAAAACAGTCACAAAAGTAGCTCTTATTGCCCTACTCTGGATAACAATAATCAATCCGGCCAACTTACCTCCAGATACCGATGTTAGGCTAACAATGGCCCATGCCCTGTGGACAGGAACTGAAGAAGTTTCTTTACCACCAAATTATCATCCTTCCTCTCGATTAGACCGTGTTGGTGTTTTAGGAGTAGATGGAAAACGATATGAACATTATGATATGGGACAATCTTTATTAATGTTGCCCGCAGATTGGATTGGCACTCAACTCTCTAAAGTTTTTCCTAGTATTAAGCCTTATTTATTACGAGAATTTGCGGTTAGTTTTCTTGTAGTTATCCCTCTAAATGTATTAGTTGTTCTCTCTTGTTATTGGTTACTTAGACTATTTGATTTTCAGGAGAAAATTGCGGCATCTGCCAGCTTGATTTGGTTGCTAGGTACTACCGTTCTCCACTATGCACAAACTTTTCAACAAAATAATCCAGTCCTCCTTTGCGTGATTTTAGGTTATGCTTGTGCTTTAGCTCATATTAAAACTAACAAAGTACCTTATGTTTTTTTGAGTGGATTGGCAATCGGAGCAGCTATTATAATTCGCTCGACAACTATCATTTATGCTCTAACAGTTTTTGGGTTTCTAATTAGCTGTCTAATTTATAAAAATTTCAAGCTGAATCAAATCTTTAAGACGGCCATACTCTGGAACTTCGGCTTATTTCCCTTCTTTTTTATGAGTAGATTATTTAATTACTTACGCTTTGGGGATTTTTGGACAACGGGAACATCCTTACTCATGGAGCAAATACGCAATGGAGCAATCTTTTCAGGGTTGCCAGAATTGCCCCCTAATTATCCTCTCATACACCCTCCTTACGTTGGTATTCTCGGCGTTCTCTTCTCGCCAGCTAAAAGTATATTTATTTACGACCCGTTTCTTTTACCATGTTTAGTATTGGGGATTATTTTATTTAACAAATTAACACCTTATATACGAATATATTTTATTTCCTCAGTTTTCGCACTTGTCTTTCATATTATCTTAACCAGCAAACTGGATTTCTGGCATGGAGATGGTTCTTGGGCTGCTCGTTATCACGTTACCTCAGTTCAGCTACTACTTCTTCCCTTAATAGCTTTGCTAATCTTAGAGATGTTATCGGTTAATCGGCTCAAACGATGGTTAATTAGCAGCTTGGTTGTTCTTTCTATTTTGGTTCAATTTGCTTCTCTTGTCTTTGACCCTAGTGTAAATAGTGGTGTGGTCAACTTTGCAGAACCAAAAAGTTTTTTGAGGTTTCGTTTAGCTGAACGTATCGACAGTGTGAGTTGCTTAATTGGTCTTTCTCGATCCCAAAGTTGCTTAACTGGGGAAAAGTACAATAAGTCGGATCTCGCCAGTAGGGTGTATTTCTGGCCCCTTAAATCCAACAAAGCGCAAGGATTGCTCTGGAAAATTTGGGGATTCCTCTTAATCACAGCTTTGATCAGCACTCTACTTTTCGTGGTGATTGGGTAGTAGTGATGGAAATTTAATACCTTGCTCGTCCCTTACGTCGTGCGATTATGCGTCTTTTGGAAGATGTTCTAGCTGAGGAAATTCTCTCTGGACGGGTTTCTGATGGGGATACAGCGATCATCGATATCGATGAGGAAGGTAAGGTGAAAGTTATTTCCGGAGAAAGACGCGAGTTAATCGCTCCCGTGATTGAATAAATTCTCACTGGAATTAGCTAAATAGGGTCTGCTGAAAAAGTTTTTCGGTGGGAGTAGGAGTCAGGAGTCTCCGAGTCAGTAGCCGGTCGTTTCAGGCTTTGTTGCCCTGGTTTTTTGTACCAAGCGATGTACTACAAGAAGGATAATGCAAGGTTTTTGAAAGTCCCTTTTTGCTCACCTTTTCTCGTAAAAATAGGAGAAAAAACTGTGATGAAAGTATGGGTTGTGGGTTGTGTTTTGTTATTCTTGCTGGTAGAATTTTATCAGTGAGCGAAGGGTTTTATTTTACCTTTACCTCTCTATATTTTTGCGGGAGCTTTGCTATCGATAGCTTCTAATTATTCTCAAGATATGAGCAATTTATTTGCTAGAAATGAACAGGTTGATCAAACGGCTAGTTTAAGTGATATTCCTGACATTTTGACGGCAGAAAACTCGATACCTGTTCTAGAAGCGGCAGCATCGGATGATAGTAAAAAACTATCCAATTAAGCAGATTTGTAGAATTGCCATGGCATAACTAACCTGAGTTTGGGACAATCCGAAACCACTATTTTACCCTACTGAAATCCCTATTCCTGCATGGAAGTCATGGCCAAATCTCCTTACTGAAGTTATCTACTCCCCGCACGACTACTGAACCGTTTTTTTTGCGTCGAGAATACACCGAGCATCTAAGAGGATAATATTTTTTGATTCGACAACCGAACAACTCTCGCTTAACTGGGATAAAACGAGGGGGGTTCCCGCTTGCAGTCTTTCTACCGCACGAGAAGTTACCGATCCAAAGGATTGAAGGCCAACTTTATTGATCGGGTAGTCCGGGGAAAAAGCGGAGCGATCGAGTAACCAAAAACGAATGTTATTTTTCTGGATAAAGTTCTGCACGGCAGTCAGATCGGGACTATATTGGGCTTCGATTAATTCCGTATATCTTTGGCGAAGTTTTTCATAGTATAACAAGTTATACGGTTCTAAGGAGTCTCGATGGACAAACACGGGACGGAGGGAAAAGGAAGGAATATTATCACCCTCTAGGGAGAGAGAAGCCACGAGACTATCTTTCGGCTGTTTAGCTAAAAACTGATAAAGCTCCGGTTCTTTTCCTGTAATATGGCTAACTTTTGGAAAAAAATAGTATTTTTTCAGAGAGAGCGGATACAGTAGTGCGGATACCGCAATAACGATGAGCATTATATAGGTTAAAAAAACTCTCGATAAGCAAACCTCTCTTGCGGGAAGTGTATTTTTTCTATAGACCTCTTGCATAATTTTTTTATGGTATAATGGAGGGTTTTGCTTTTTTCTCGATTCTTAGATTGAAGTTGAAAAAAGAATAAAATGTGATCTTAGGTCAGGAAATC
>VYLG01000291.1_pt1 | contig 10858 bp, 7 predicted proteins | sample 5114351 | NCBI WGS metagenome assembly VYLG01 (sample SAMN12291798, study PRJNA351875) | freshwater metagenome | isolation source: freshwater lake | place: USA: Michigan, Kent Lake | collected 2013-08-15
TAGGCCGTCTTGGCGGAGTGGCGGCGGGTGACGGCGGCGAACAGCGGGTCTCGCGGGGCCGTGCCGCCTGGGCCCACCGTGAGCGTGGCCACCACCGTGCCCGCGGGCAGGGCACGAGCCGGCGGCGCGCCCTGGGGAAAGGCCGACACGGTGACTGCATGGCCGCGCTCGGCCGCCGCCATGACGGCCAGCTCGATGAAGGCGCCGCAGCCCAGCAGGATCTGTCGGCCGAAGGGGTCGGTCTCGGGCAGCAGCCGTTGGCCGTCGCACAGCAGGTGGATGCGGCCGGGCTCGCGCAGATCGGCGATCCACGGCTGCAGGTTGTGCGGGTTGGGGGCCAGCAGCGCGTGCGCCAGCATGTAGCGGCGCAGGTCGGTCTCGGTGGGGGCCGTCTGCCACGGGCGCAGTGCCGCCTCGGGCAGGCCACTGGCGCAGCCACCGACACCCAGGCCGGTGGCGAACACGGCCCCGCCGCCGAGCAGGCGGATCACGGCACGTCGTTGCAGGGGCGGGGCGTCTTGGGTGTGCATGGCGGCGGGGGTGGCGGTTGCGATGCCGGCATGCTCGGCCGCGGCCCCCTGCGCCACCAGACCCGCGGCGGCATGCCAGCCATGCACACGCGCATGGCCCGGCCGCGCGGGGCGTTCAGCGCACGGCCGGGGGCAGCTTGAGCTTCGGCTCGAACTTCGCCCGCTTGACGGCGAAGTAGGCCTTCACGTTGCGCACGTTCGCGTCCTGCGTGAAGAGGCGCTGCGCCAGCGCCTGGTAGCCGGGCATGTCGGCGCAATGCACCACGAGCACGAAGTCGGGGCCGGGCGAAACGCGCCAGAGCTGCTGCACCTCGTCGTCCGAGGCGATGCGCTGCTCGAAGGCGTCCAGGTGCTCGGCGCCCTGGCGGTCGAGCGTGATCTCCACCAGCGCCGTCAGGCCGTGGCCCAGGCGATCAGGGTTCAGCAGCGCCACGCGGCGGTCGATAACCCCCGCATCCACCAGCCGCCGCACCCGCCGCAGCGCCGTGGCCGGGCTGGTGTGGGCGGCGGCGGCCAGGTCCTGGTTGGACAAGGACGCGTCGGTCTGCAGCAGATCGAGCAGGCGGCGGTCGGTGGCGTCGATCTCCATCGAAAGATTATTGCGATGGCTAGACATCGGTGCAATCCAGCGCTGCAATAGTTAACGCCTGAAAGCAGATTCCGCAGATGCGCTGACTTCGCAACCATCCGTCACCCGCACCTCCCTACGATCGCGGCTCCCGAACACCCCCGGAGCCCAGCCATGTGCGGCATCGTCGGCGCGGTCAGCACCCGCAACATCGTCCCCATCCTGATCGAGGGCCTCAAGCGCCTGGAGTACCGCGGCTACGACAGCTGCGGCGTGGCCGTCCACCAGGGGGGTGAACTGAAGCGGGCGCGCAGCACCAGCCGGGTGGCCGAGCTCGAGGCCGGCGCCGCGGCCGACGGCATCAGCGCCGGCACCGGCATCGCCCACACCCGCTGGGCCACGCACGGCGCGCCGGCGGTGCACAACGCGCACCCGCACTTCAGCGCCGGCCCGCACGCGAAAGAGGCCGCCAGCGGCAAGGTGGCGCTGGTGCACAACGGCATCATCGAGAACCACGAGGAGCTGCGCGCCGAGCTGCAGGCCAAGGGGTATGCCTTCGCCAGCCAGACCGACACCGAGGTCATCGCGCACCTGGTGTACAGCCTCTACGACGGCGACCTGCTCGACGCCGTGCAGCGCGCGCTGCCGCGCCTGAAGGGCGCCTACGCCATCGCCGTGTTCTGCCGCGACGAACCGCACCGCGTGGTGGGTGCGCGCGAGGGCAGCCCGCTGGTGGTGGGGCAGGGCCAAGGCGAGAACTTCCTGGCCAGCGACGCCATGGCGCTGGCCGGCGTGACGAACCAGATCGTCTACCTGGAGGAAGGCGACGTCGTCGACCTGCAGATGGGCCGTGTGTGGGTGAGCCGGCTCGATGCGGCCACGGGACGCTACGTGGCCGTGGAGCGCCCCGCGCGCACCGTGCACGCGCACAGCGGCGCGGCCGAGCTGGGCCCGTACCGGCACTACATGCAGAAGGAGATCTTCGAGCAGCCGCGCGCGCTGGCCGATACGCTGGAAGGCGTGGAAGGCTTCGATGCCGATCTCTTCGGCCCCGGCGCCGCGGCGGTGTTCGGCGCCATCGACCGCGTGCTGATCCTGGCCTGTGGCACCAGCTACTACAGCGGCAGCACGGCGCGGTACTGGCTGGAGAGCATCGCCGGCATCCCGACCACGGTGGAGATCGCCAGCGAGTACCGCTACCGCGACAGCGTGCCCGACCCGCGCACGCTGGTCGTGACGATCACGCAAAGCGGCGAGACGGCCGACACGCTGGCCGCACTCAAGCACGCGCGCAGTCTGGGCATGCGGCACACGCTGACCATCTGCAACGTGGCGACGTCCGCCATGGTGCGCGAGTGCGAGCTGGCCTACATCACGCGCGCCGGTGTCGAGATCGGCGTGGCCAGCACCAAGGCCTTCACCACACAGCTGGCCGGCCTGTACCTGCTGACGCTGGCGCTGGCCAAGACCCGCGGCCGGCTCGACGCCGCGGCTGAGGCCGAGCACCTGAAGGCGCTGCGCCACCTGCCGAAGGCGCTGCAGGCGGTGCTGGCGCTGGAGCCGCAGGTCATCTCCTGGGCCGAGGACTTTGCGCGCATGGACAACGCGCTGTTCCTGGGCCGCGGGCTGCACTACCCCATCGCGCTGGAAGGCGCGCTCAAGCTCAAGGAGATCAGCTACATCCACGCCGAGGCCTACCCGGCGGGCGAGCTGAAGCACGGGCCGCTGGCCCTCGTCACCGACAAGATGCCGGTGGTGACGGTGGCGCCCAACGACGCGCTGCTGGAAAAGCTCAAGAGCAACATGCAGGAGGTGCGCGCGCGTGGCGGGCAGCTCTACGTGTTTGCCGACGGCGACGTGCGCATCGACAGCGGCCCCGGCGTGCACGTGATCCGCATGCCCGAGCACTACGGCCCGCTGAGCCCCATCCTGCACGTGGTGCCGCTGCAGCTGCTGGCCTACCACACGGCCTGCGCGCGCGGCACCGATGTCGACAAGCCGCGCAACCTGGCGAAGAGCGTGACGGTGGAGTAGGGCGGTTCGGCCGTAGCGCAAGCGCTCCCGCGGCCAAGCCTCACCGCATCTTGGGCCGGCGCCTCACGGCCCTCAGGTCGGCCACCGTTGCGTTGGCCCTGTGCGGCGCGGCGCCGTCGGCGGCGCGCAGCGCGCGATCCATTGAGTCGATCGAGCCGAACCCGCAAGCCAGCGCGATCTGATCGCGGCTCAACCTGTTCTCGGCGAGCAGCCGGTGGGCCGCCTCGGCGCGCAGCCGCGTCACGAGCCGCAGCGGCGTGATGCCGAACTCCTCGACGAAGCGGCGGGTGAAGTTGCGGGGGCTCATGGCCACGCGCTCCGCCAGCGCAGCCACGCCGAGCGGTTGCGCGAGGTTCTCCAGGATCCAGAACGGCAGCTCGGACAGCTGCGCGCGCCGCGGTGTCTGCAACGCCAGGGCCGTGCTGAACTGCGACTGCCAGCTCGGCCGGCGCACGTACACCACCAGCGCCCGCGCGATGCGCAGGGCGATGTCCAGGCCGAGATCGTCCTCGACCATCGCCAGGGCCATGTCGATGCCGGCGGTCACGCCGGCCGCCGTCCACAGCGGATCGGCGCGCACGAAGATCGGATCCGGGTCGACCGTGACGCGCGGAAACCCGCGCGCCAGCCGTTCGCAGAAGTACCAGTGCGTGGTGGCACGCTGCCCGTCCAGCAGTCCGGCCTCGGCCAGCACGAAGGCCCCGGTGCACATCGAGCCGAAACGCCGTGCCTGCCCCGCGCGCGTGCGCAGCCACTCGTGCAGCCCGTCCACCCCACGGCCGCTCCAGGGCTCGAGGCCGCCCGCCACCAGCAGGGTGTCGATGGGCCCGTCGAAGTCCCGGAACGAACCCTCGACCCGCAGGCTCACCGCACCGGCGAGCGGCGGGCCATCGAGGGCGCACGAGAGCAGCCGCACCCGGTAGGCGCGGCCGTGCGGCCGGCCGGCCTCGAGCAGCTTGCGCTGCGCCAGCGCGAAGACTTCGGCCGCGCCCGCCACTTCGAGTGCAGACGCCTCCGGCGTGGCGAGGATGAGCACCTGGCGGGGCTCGCCGGCCAGGCCGTGGCCGGGCGGCGGGTCGGGCGAGCTCGGCAAGGGGTCGGGCTCGGTCGGCGTCATCGGTGCGCCATCATGCGGCACAGCCGCCGCGGCCCGGCGCGGCTAGCGCACCAGCCGCAGTTCGATCACGCGCCCCGCCTCCGGCCCGCCGGGCGGCGGCAGGAACATGCCGCCGTTCGTCGTGACGTAGGCCGTGCGCCCGTCGGCAGACAGGGCCACCGACGTGCTGCCCGTGACGCCCTGCCCGGCCTCGGCGAGCACCTCGATCCGCCCTTGTGCATCGATGCGCACGACGCTGTTGTAGATGTGCGTGGCCGCCAGGATCGACCGATCCGGCAGCACCGCGAAGTCGTCGACGTTGACCTTCTCCACCCAGTTGACCGGCTCACCGGCCGAGCCATCGGGCTTGAGCGGAACACGCACCAGAGTCATGCGCGCGGTGTTGGAGACCAGCACGCTGTCGCCGTCGCGCCGGATGCCGTTGGCCGCCGGCAGCGGGTTCTTCTCGTCCGCGCGCGTCAGCAGCGGTGACTGCAGCCACAGGCCGAAGCGTTCCGTCGCGAGGTCGAAGGACCACACCACGCCGCGGTACGAGTCGGCGATGAGAAAGCGGCCCGGCGCGATGCGCTCGATGCCATTGAGGAAGACGCCGCCTTCGACGAGCCAGGTCTTCTCGAGCCGGCCGGCGCCGGACACGCGGTAGACCACGGCCTTGCCGGCGCGGTCGAAGGCGGTGACGAGGTAGTGGCCCGCGCCGTCGGACGCCACGCCGGTGATCTTGCCCGGCAGCACGGCCAGCGTCTCGGGCGCCTGGCCCGGGGCGATGCGCAGCAGCCGGCCGTCCTCGTGGCTGGTGACGACGAGTCCGCGCTCGGTGACGACGAGGTTCTCCAGGAAGGTCAGCCTGGGAAACTCGGCGATGGCTTGCGCCGCGGCCAGCTTCTTCGGTGCACCGTCGAAGATCGGCGGCAAGCCCTGGGCCGCGGCGGCGGCTGCGGCGGCCCAGAGGCCTGCGAGAAGCAGGCTGCGCAGCGGCGGGGGCAGCGTTCTGTTCATGGGAGGTTCGGGCGCGAGGGCCCGGTGGGTGGGGGGAGCCTCATTCTGGGAATCGGCCCCTTCCGATGCACCGCCAGTTGTTCCGCAGTTCCGGCCACCCGGGCTGCCTGCGCTCGACGGTCCGCGCGGCCCCGCCTGGCGTGGCCCGGGCCGCTTCGGACAGGCCGCGGATGCGGTAGCCTGCGGCCGCGCTGTCGGCCTGCAGTCCAGGCCGGCCAGGCCCGGTGCCACTTGCCCCGGGGCCTGGGTTGCAGCAAGCACGGAAGCGAAGACGCGTGAAACGACTCCACCTCGCTCTGGCGCTGTTCCTCCTGGGGGCAGCCGGTCAGCCTGCCTGGGCTGGCAACCTGGTTTCGGACGTGCAGTCCCTGGGCTATTCGCCGCAGAGCATGGACCGCTCGGTCGACCCGCGGCAGGACTTCTACCGCTACGCGGCTGGCACCTGGCTCAAGAAGACCGAGATCGCACCCAGCGAGGCCGACGTCGGCGGCTTCACGCTGCTCGCGCACCAACTGGACCGGCAGTTGCTCACCCTGATCCAGCAGGCCGCGGCGGCCACCGGGGCGGCCAGGGGCAGCCCGCAGCAGCAGGTGGGCGACTTCTACAAGGCCGCGATGGACGACGCGCGGCGCGACGCCCTGGGCCTGCAGCCGCTGGCGGCCGACCTGCAACGCATCGCCGCCACACGCGGCACGCCGGCGGAGCTTGGCCAGCTGGCTGGGCGGCTGCAGGACGCCTACGGTTCTTCGCCGCTCATCAACGCCTACGCGATGCCCGACGTCAAGGACAGCAGCACCTACGTGCTGGTGCTGCTGCCCGGCGCGCAGATGCTGGAGCAGGACGAGTACGCCAGGCCCGAGTCGCAGCGCCTGCGCGAGAGCTACCGCCAGTACGTCGCTGCGCTGCTGTCGGCCGCGGGCGATGCGCCCGAGGTGGCGGCCAACCACGCGGCCCGCATCCTGGCGCTGGAGGCGCGCTCGGCGGCCGCGATGATGACGCCGCTGCAGATGCGCGAGCCGGCCAACATCTACAACATGATGACGCTGGCCCAGGCGCAGGCCCTGGTGCCGGCGCTGGACTTGCGTGCCTTCCTCAAGGCCCAGGGCATCGCGGTGCCGGCGCGTGTGCAGGTGCTGGACGTCAACGCCCTGAAGGCGCTGCAGCGGCTGCTCACCGAGCAGCCGGTCGACGACCTGAAGCTGCTGCTGCGATGGGGCACGCTGGCCAGCCGCGCCACCGAGCTGGGGAGGCCCTACCGCACGCTGGAGGCCGACTTCACGCGCACGCGCCGGGGCCTGAAGGCCGTGCCGGAGCCCGAGCGCGTGGTCACGCAGCAGATCGGCGCGCAGCTGTACCACCCCTTGTCGCAGCTGTACGTGCAGGCCAACTTCCCGGACTCCACCCGGCGCGAGATCACCGAGATGGTGGGCCACATCAAGGACGAGTTCGCGACGCGCCTGCGCAGCAACACCTGGCTCGACGACAGCACGCGCCGCGCGGCACTCGAGAAGCTGGGCAGGATGGACATCCAGGTCGGCTACCCGGCCCGCTGGGTGGACTTCAGCGGCCTGGAGATCCGCCCCGACGACCACTTCGGCAACGTGCAGCGCGCCGCACGATTCGCCTTCCAGCGCGAGGTCCGCCAGATCGGCCAGCCCGTGCTCGGCAACCGCTTCGCCGTGGCCACCAAGACCACGCCGATCTCGGTGAACTCGGCCTACAACTTCACCACCAACACCATCGACATCACGGCGGCCATCCTGCAGCCGCCGTTCTACAAGCCGGGCGCCGACGTCGCGGTGAACTACTGCGCGATCGGCGCGGTGATCGGCCATGAACTCACCCACGGCTTCGACAGCCTGGGGCGCCAGTTCGACCCGCAGGGCAACCTGCGCAACTGGTGGTCGGGCGAGGCCGACCGCCGCTTCCGGCAGCGCACCGCGGTGCTCGTCGACCAGTACAACCGCTACGAGATCCTGCCCGGCCTGATGCACAACGGCGCGATGACGGTGACGGAGAACACCGCCGACCTGGGCGGCATCACGCTGGCCCATGCCGCGCTGCGGCGCTACGCAGCCCGCAACCCACTGCCGGTGGTGGACGGCCTGAACGCCGACCAGCGCTGCTTCGTGGCCTGGACGCAGATGTGGGCCTTCAAGGCGCGGTCGGAGCGGCTGCGCTTCCTGGTCTCCGTCGACGTGCACGCCGTCGCGTCGGTGCGGGCCGTGGCGCCGCTGCTGCACCTGGACGCGTTCCACGAGGCCTTCGGCACCCGGCCCGGCGACGCCATGTGGCGCGCGCCCGAACAGCGCGTCGTCATCTGGTGAGCCACGGCGCGGTGCTGCCGGCCTGCCATGCCGCCCGCGGCTGAAGTCAGTCGCCCCTCCCCGCAGAAGGAAGCCAGCCGTGACCCTGCACAGTTCCCCAGGCATTGCGCCGTCTGACCGCTTCCGCCGGCTGGAGGACCCGGGCATCGACTTCCCCTTCTACAACGGCGCCCCCGTGGCGCTGTCGGCCGGGCAGTGGTGGTTCGTGATGGCCGCGGTGGTGGCCGGGTTCCTCGCCCTGACCTGGCCGATCGCCTGGCCCGGCGGCCCGTTCGGGGGCCTCGTGCCGGCGCTGCTGTTCGTGCTGATTCCGCTGGCCGCCCTCGCGAAGGTGGCGCCCGGCCACTGGAAGCTGCTGTTCGGCAAGGTGGGCCTGCGGGAGCTGCGGCTGATGCTGGGCTTTGCGCTGCTCAACATCGTCGTCAGCCTCGGCGTCGGTATCGCGGTCCGGTCCTTCACCGAGGTCACGCCCAACGCGGCCGCGTCGCAGCTGGCCGCCATGGACACGGCGGCGCGCCTGGCCTTCTTCGGCAAGACCATCCCGCAGCTGCTGGGCGAGGAGCTGCTCACGCTGCTGCCCTTCCTGGCCCTGCTGACGGCCTTGCCGAAGTGGTTCGGCGTCGGGCGCAAGGGCGCGATCGTGGGGGCCTGGCTGATCTCGTCGCTGCTGTTCGGTCTGCTCCACCTGCCGACCTATGACTGGAACTTCGTCCAGTGCATCGTCATCATCGGCACGGCACGCATGGTGCTCACACTGCCCTGGATCCTGACCAAGAACGTGTGGGTGTCCACCGGTGCGCACATCGCCAACGACTGGCTGCTGTTCGGCCTGACCCTGGCGGGTGCCGGCCTGGCGGGCAAGGCATGATGGGCGCGTCGGCCCGGCGCACGTCGCGCCGACTGCCACCAAAGAGACCACAGAAGCTGAACATGCAGTCGAACCCAGAGAAGGCCTTCCATCGACACGCCGGTCCGTGCGCACGGGCGCTCGCGCTGGCCCACACGCTGGCCCCCGCACTGGCATTGGCGCTCGGCCTCCTGGCCGGCGGCGCCTCGGCCCAGGCCACCGGTGACAAGCCGGCCGCGGCCGGCCCTCAGGCCATGCACAGCGGCGCGGCAGCCGACACCCTGGCGGCCGTGCGCCAGCGCGGCGTGCTGCGCGTGGGCGTGGTGCAGGTGGCGCCGATGGTGATGCAGGACCGCAACAACAACTATGTCGGCTACAGCGTCGACATCGCGCGCCGCCTGGCCGCCGACCTGGGTGTGCGGGTCGAGTTCGTCGAGACCTGGTGGACCGAGGTCATCCCGCAGCTGACCGAAGGCCGCACCGACGTCATCATCACCGGGCTGTGGATGAACCTGTCGCGGGCCCTGGCGGCCAACTTCACCCAGCCGACGGCCACGGAGGGCGTGTACCTCATCGCCAGCCGGCCGCAGGCAGGCCAGCGCCGCACGCTGGAGGCCTTCGACCAGCCTGGCGTGAAGATCGCCGTCTCCAACGACCCGGCCCAACAGACCGTGGCTCGGGCGCGCTTCCCGCGGGCCACCGTGATCGCGGTCGACGACGACCCGCTGGTCGTCGTCACCGAAGGCCGGGCCCAGGCGGCGGTGGTGGCCACCATCTCGGCCGAAGCCGTCGTGACCTCGGCGCCGCGGCGGTTCTTCCTGCCTTCGACCGAGCCGCTGTCGCGCACCTCGGCCGGCATCGCCGTGCGCAAGGGCGACCACGACTTCCTGGCCTTCCTGAACAGCTGGCTCGACATCCAGCGCGACAGCGGATGGCTGGCCGAGCGCGCCAAGCACTGGGCCACCTCCAAGGAAGGCGTCCGCTGACGCCCGCCGCGCGGGCCCGGCTCAGGCGCCGGGCCTGAGCGGCGGCTGGGGCTGCCGCGCGGCCCAGACGTCGCCCGGCGGCACCACCTGCGCCTGCGGCGGATCGCTGCGGTAGTGGGGCGACATGATCTGCACGCCGTTCTCGTTGAACACGTCCAGCACGTTGGCGTGCAGCGCGCTCATGGCCTCGGCGCGGCGCTGCGGCGCGGCCTGGCTGCTCTGCGCGCACAGCCGGTACTCGACGTAGAAGTCCGACAGCGCCGTCTGCACCACCGAAGGCGGCGGCTCCTGCGCCACGCCGGGGGTGCGGCGTGCCGCTTCCAGCAGCATGGCGTGCACCTGGCGCCACGGCGTGCCATAGCCGATGGTGACGGCCGTGTGCAGCACGAAGCGCCCGCCCTGCACCAGGCGCGAGAAGTTGCGCACCGGCTGGCTGAAGATCACCGTGTTGGGCAGGCTCACCTCCTCGCCCATGCCGGTGTGGATGCGGGTGGCGAACAGGCCCAGTTCGACGACGGTGCCTTCGGTGTCGCCGATCTTCACGTACTCGCCCACGCGCAGCGAGCGCGAGTACATCAGCGAGAAGCCCGACATCGCCTGCCCCACCACGCCCGAGGCGCCCAGCGAGAGCATCAGGCCGGCCAGCACGCTCACGCCCTTGAACGCGTCGCTCTGCGAGCCGGGCAGGTAGGGGTAGGCCATGGCCAGCGCAAACAGCCAGATCACCACGTTGACCAGCCGGCGCGTGGGCATGGCGGTGTCGGCGTCCAGCCAGCCGACGTGGGTCTCGCCCCGCGCCACGCGCTCCAGGAACGCGGCCACCGCCCGCGTGGCCACGCGGGCCAGCACGAAGATGATCACGGCGACGGTCAGGCCCGGCACGGCGCCGGCAATGGCGCCGAAGAAGTTGTCGGCCATCTCCAGCAGCCAGGTCGTGGACCGTTCGCCCCAAGGGCGTGTGTAGGCGAACTGGCGCAGCACGAAGGTCAGCCAGAGCTCGGCCAGCAGCAGCCCCAGGGCCCAGGCCAGCACCGCGGTGGCCCAGCGCAGGCCGGATCGCGCGTGCTCCAGATAGGGCGCCCAGGTGCCCTGGTGCTGTTGCACCGCCCCCATCAGCTTCGCGCGCACCCAGCGCTGGCCGCGCAGCAGCAGCCACAGCAGCGCCCAGGCCAGCGCGCTGGCGGCCAGCGCGTAGGCCAGGCTGATGCCGAACCGGCGCGGGTCTCGCATCTCGTGGTGCTCGGCCACGGCCAGCTGCAGGCGCTGCTGCACCTGGTGCGCCACGGCTGACAGCGCGCCGGTTCCGCGCAGGGCGTCGACGTCGCTCGTGGTGATGAAGAACACCGGCCGGCCGTCGATGTCGAAGCGCACCGCGTTGGCCGCGTCCGTGCGGCTGACGACCCCGGGGCCGCCGGCGGCCAGCGCGTCGGCCATGGCCTGCTGTGCCAGCGCC
>VYLG01000293.1_pt1 | contig 10829 bp, 10 predicted proteins | sample 5114351 | NCBI WGS metagenome assembly VYLG01 (sample SAMN12291798, study PRJNA351875) | freshwater metagenome | isolation source: freshwater lake | place: USA: Michigan, Kent Lake | collected 2013-08-15
GTGTCGTCGGTGTCGTAGGCCGCCTGCGCATCCAGCAGCCGCCTCAGCGTGGCGGCGGTTGCGGCGCTGGCCGCGGCCGCCGAGGCCTTGTCGCGCCGGCTCATCGCGGCGCCCCCAGCGCCGCCTCCAGCGCGTCGATGAACATCGCCGCGACATCGAAGCCGGTCTGCGCCGTGATCTCGGCAAAGCCCGTCGGGCTGGTGACGTTGATCTCGGTAAGGCGGTCGCCGATCACGTCGAGCCCCACCAGCAGCAGGCCGCGCGCGGCCAGCACCGGGCCCAGTGCCTCGGCGATGGTGCGGTCGGCGTCGGACAGCGGCTGCGCCACGCCCTTGCCGCCGGCGGCCAGGTTGCCGCGGATCTCGGTGCCCTGCGGTATGCGCGCCAGCGCAAACGGCACCGGCTTGCCGCCGATGACGAGCACGCGCTTGTCGCCTTTCACGATCTCGGGCAGGTACTTCTGCACCATCATCGTCTCGGCACCGTCACGGTTGAGCGTCTCGATGATGCTGCCCAGGTTCAGGCCGTCGGGCCCGACGCGGAAGATGCCCATGCCGCCCATGCCATCGAGTGGCTTGCAGATGATGTCGTGGTGCTCGGCATGGAAGCGCTTCACGTCGGCGGCGTCGCGCGTCACCAGCGTGGGGCCGATGAACTGCGGGAACTCCAGGATGGCGAGCTTCTCGGGGTGGTCGCGCAGCGCCGCGGCCTTGTTGAAGACGCGTGCGCCCTCGCGCTCGGCCTGGCCCAGCAGGTGGGTGGCGTAGAAGTACTCGCTGTCGAAGGGCGGGTCCTTGCGCATCACCACGGCGTCGACGCCGTTCAGCGGCTGCGGCCGTTCGTCGGGCGCCTGCTGCGCGGCGGTGAACCAGTCGTGCACACCGTAGCCGCTGCGGCCGGTGAGCGTGATGTCGCGCACGAAGCCGATGACGGGCTCGCCGCGCTGCCAGCGCAGGTCTTTGGGCTCGCAGGCCATCAGCGTGTGGCCGCGGCGCGCGGCCTCGCGCATCATCGCGAAGGTCGAGTCCTTGTGGGTCTTGAACGACTCCAGCGGATCGGCAACGAACAGCAGCTTCAAGGGCACTCCTCCAGTTCAGCGGCGCGACTGTGGCACAGGCCCGTCAGCGCCGCAGCGCCGCCCGCACGATCACCCCGGCGACGACTCCCCAGAACGCGCTGGCGATGCCGAACCACACCAGCCCGCTGGCGGTGACGACGAAAGTGACGAGCGCCGCCTCGCGCTCGCCCTCGTCCTTCATGGCCGTGGCCAGGCCCGAGCCGATGGTGGACAGCAGCGCCAGGCCGGCCACCGCCAGCACCAGCTCCTTCGGGAAGGCCGCGATCAGCGCCACCACGGCGCCGCCCAGCAGCCCCACCACGATGTAGAACACGCCGGCCGCGGCGCTGGCCCACCAGCGGCGAGCGGGGTCTTCGGCCGCCTCGCGGCCCATGCAGATGGCGGCGGTGATGGCCGCGAGGTTGAGCGCGTAGGCGCCGAACGGCGCCAGCAGCAGCGTGGCCACGCCGGTGGTGGTGATGGCCGGCGACACCGGCACGTCATACCCGGCCGCACGCTGCGCCGCCACGCCGGGCAGGTTCTGCGAGGCCATCGTCACCACGAAAAGCGGCAGCGCCACGCCCACCAGCGCCGCCAGGCTGAAGGCCGGCATCGTGAACACCGGCGTGGCGAGCGCCCACTCGATGCCGCCGAAGTGCAGCCGCCCCTGTGCCGCCGCCACCGCCATGCCCACGGCCAGCACGCCCGGCACGGCGTAGCGCGGCCACCAGCGCCGGCCAGCCACGAAGGCCGTGCACATGGCGCCCACGATGGCCGGCTCGCGCGGCAGCGCCGCAAAGGCATCGAAGGCGAAGCGCGCCAGCACGCCGGCCAGCAGCGCCGCGGCCAGCGACTGCGGGATGCGGTTCATCACGCGCTCGAACCAGCCGGTGGCGCCGGCCAGCGTGATCAGCAGCGCGCAGGCGATGAAGGCGCCCACGGCCTCGGCCATGCCCAGGCCGCCTGCGCTGGCCAGCAGCGCCGCGCCCGGCGTGCTCCAGGCCGTGAGCACGGGCATGCGGTACTTCAGGCTCAGCCCCAGGCTCGTGAGCCCCATGCCCAGGCCTAGCGCCCAGATCCACGAGGCCGTCTGCGCTGGCGTGGCGCCCAGCGCCGCCGCGGCCTGGAAGACGATGACGACCGAACTCGTGAAGCCCACGAGCACGGCCACGAAGCCGGCTACGAGGGCTGTCAGCGGCGGCCCCGTCACGGAACGTCGTGGCCCATGCTCGCGCGCCACACCGCCGTCCATTCGGCGCGCGACAGCGCGATGCGCGTGGCCGCCATCGCCTCGGCCAGCGCCTCGATGCGCCCGCTGCCGGTGATGGGCATCGGCCGGCTCGGATGCCGCATCACCCACGCCAGTGCCACCGTGGCCAGGCTGCAGCCATGGCGCTGCGCCAGATCATCGAGCACCGCGCGCACGCGCTGCGCTTGCTCGCCATCGGCCGTGAACAGGCGGCCACGGGCCAGCGGGCTCCAGATCATCGGCGACAGGCCCAGGTCAGCCGCCTGCTCCAGCGTGCCATCCGCGAGCGCCTTCATCTGCAGCGGCGAGAACTCGATCTGGTTCGTGGCCAGCGGCACGCGCCGGTGCAGCGCCGCGAATTGCGCCACCGTGTGGTTGCTGACGCCGAAGCGCAGCACCTCGCCCGCACGCTGCAGCTGCATGAAGGCCTCGGCCACCTCGTCGGGGTGCGTCAGCCAGTCGGGCCGGTGGATCAGCAGCAGGTCGATGCGGTCGGTGCGCAGCGCGCGCAGCGACTGCTGCACGCTGGCGCGGATGTGCGCGGCGCTGCTGTCGTAGTGGTTCAGTGCCACGCCGGGCTGCGAGGGGTGCACGAGCCGGATGCCGCACTTGGTGACGATCTGCAGCCGCTCGCGCAGCCCCGGCGCGGCGGCCAGCGCCTCGCCGAACAGCGCCTCGACGCCGTAGCCGCCGTAGATGTCGGCGTGGTCGAAGCTGGTGATGCCGAGTTCGAGCGCCGACTCGATCCAGCGCACCCGCGCGGCCACGTCCTGGCCCCAGGTGTGCATCTGCCACAGGCCCGCGACCACGGGCGACAACAGCGGCACGGCGGTCGTCGCCATCAGCGCAGGCCCAAGAGGCGCAGCGCCAGATCGTGCAGGCGGCTCTTGGGGTCGGCCAGCGGGTTGAGCACGCTGAAGTGGTTGGTGCCCGGCAGCGTTTCGCACACCGGCACCGCGGTCGGGCCCCAGACGTCGCGGATCAGCGCGTTCTGGCGCAGGAACTCGTCGCTCTCCTCCAGGCCCGCCACCGTGAAGAGGCGCGAGCCCTTGGGCCGCGGAAAGAAGGCCGGCGACAGCCGCGCCACCGAGGCCGGCGTGAGGTTCAGATCGCGCATCACGCAGGGCGTGTGGCGCAGCGGCTCGAGGTCGTACAGCCCCGAGATCGACAGCGCCCCGGCCAGCGGCTGCGCCGGCAGGCCGGCGTCGAGCTCCTTCCAGCGGCAGGTGAGCAGCATCGTCGCCAGGTGGCCGCCAGCCGAGTGGCCGACGAGTGCGATGCGCGAGGGGTCGCCACCGAACTCGGCCGCATGGTCCAGCGTCCACACCACGGCCTGCGCCATCTGCAGCACGATGTGCTCGATGCTCACGGCCGGGCACAGCGCGTAGTTCGGCACCACCACCAGCGCGCCGGCGGCGTTGAAGGCCGGGGCGATGAACGAGAAGTCGTCCTTGTCGAGTGAGCGCCAGTAGCCGCCGTGGATGAACACCAGCACCGGCGCGCCGCCGGGTGGCACCGGCCCGGTGGGCGGGAAGACATCGAGCGTCTCGTTCTGGCCCTCGCCGTAGCGCAGGCCGAGCCGCGCCGTGGGCGTGCTGGCGCGCACATGCGCCGATGCTGCCGCCCAGTTGCCGAGCACACGCGGGTGGTCGGCCACACGGGCGCGGTTGTCGTATTGCTGATCGAGCCAGGCCGGGTCGTCGAGGCGGGGTCGCATCGGTGCTTGCTCCAGGAGTGGGCCGAGGGTGGGCCGCGGTTGGGCCGATCGGCCCGGGGCGGCGATGGTAGCGACAGCCCGGGCGCTGCCGCGTGACACCGCAGCACCGCCCGGGCCAGTGCTATAGTCGCGGGCTCGCGTGGGGGGGTAGCTCAGCTGGGAGAGCGTCGCGTTCGCAATGCGAAGGTCGGGAGTTCGATCCTCCTCCTCTCCACCACACGTACCAAGGGGCCGCCGATGAGCGGCCCCTTTCCTTTTGGTCGGCGGGGGCGGCGTGCGGCGTCGCGCCTCGCATCGAGCGGGGCCGCCGGTGTCTACGCTTTGGCGGAGGTGGCCGTGAGTGCATCGCGCAGCGTGGCCCAGGCCGGGGAGGGCTCGCGAGTCAGGCTGCGCGTGAGCCAGTAGCGCCCCTGATCGACCTCGGCGGCGAACGGACGCACGAGCCGGCCGCTGGCCAGCTCCCGGCCAAACATGGCGGCCGGTGCCAAGGCCACGCCGGCCCCCGACATGGCCGCCTGCACCATCAGCACGGACGAATCGAACTGCGGCCCCCGGGCCACCAGCGAGGGGCAGCCTGCCGCGCGCGCCCACGCCGGCCAGTCGGACGTGCGGTACGAACGCAGCAAGGTGAAGCGACGGAGGTCGGCTGGGTCGCGCAGCTTCAGGCCGGGTGCGCACAGCACCGTCAGCGGGGCGGCCTGCAAGGGCACCGCCTCGACGCTGCGCCAGGCTCCATCGCCAAAACGAATCGCCGCGTCGACGGACTCCACGGCCAGATCCAGCTTGTTGTTGTGCGTCTGGATCCGCAGGTCGATCTGCGGGTGCTGCGCCTGCAAGGCAGGCAGCCGCTCCAGCAGGTGCCCGTGCAGATAGGTGCCCACGACGGCCAATGTGAACCGCTGCTGCGGCGTGGCGTCGTCCAGCAAGGCGAGTGTGGCCTCCAGGTGGGCGAAGGCCTGCTGGATGGCCGGGGCGATGCGGGCACCGTCGTCGGTGAGCTGAAGGCCCCGCGCGGTGCGCACGAACAGCGCCTTGCCCAGTTGGCCTTCCAGCGACTTGATGAGATGGCTCACCGCCGCTTGCGTGACGCAGAGTTCGTCTGCGGCCCGGGTGAAGTTCAGATGCCGGGCGGCCGTCGCGAAGGCATGCAGGCCGTTGAGCGAGTACGGACCGAGAGGCATGAGTCGAACTTATGTCGGACGCAAGATAAGGTCGATTGTGCGGAGGAACGTGCCGGCGAAGAATTTATCCGACCGAGCAGAACATGAGTTTACGTATGTGCTGCCGACGATCCTACCCACCCGACTCCGATCATGAATCGACGACACTTCGCGATCGCATCGACCGCGCTCCTGACCCTTCACCACACCGCGAGCGCGGCGCCCACGAGGCGACTCGATGCCGTGCCGCGGCTCAAGGCGCTCGAACGCGGTCCGGCTCGCCTGGGCGTCTGCCTTCTCGACACCACGACCGGCGAGTTCACGGGCACCCGACTTCAGGAGCACTTCGCCCTGTGCTCCACCTTCAAGCTGCCGATGGTCGCGGCCTGCCTGCGCGATGCGGACCGCGGGCGGCTGGATCTCGCGGAGGTGATCCCCTACGGCGCGCGAGACCTGCTTTCCTGGGCGCCCATCACACGAGACCATGTCGCCAAGGGCGGCCTGAGCATCGGCGCGCTGGCCCAGGCCGCGCAGGAACTGAGCGACGGCACCGCCGCGAACCTTCTCGTGCGGCGTCTCGGCGGCCCCGAGGCCGTGACGGCGCGCTGGCGGGAGATGGGTGACGCCGTCTCACGCCTCGATCGCTACGAACCCGACCTGGGCCTGGTGCTGTCGGGTGACCTGAGGGACACGACATCGCCACTGGCCATGGCGCAGCTGGTGAGCCGCATCGTCACGACCGACCTGCTCAGCGCCCACTCCAGGACGCGCCTGCTGGGCTGGATGAAGAACACCCAGACGGGCTCCCGACGCCTGCGGGCCGGGTTGCCTGCCGATTGGCCATCGGGCAACAAGACGGGCACCGGCAGGGCCGAGGGCACGACGAACAAGTGCAACGACGTGGCGGTGACGTTTCCCCCGGCACGCGGTCCCATCATCGTGGCGGCCTACTTCGACAGCGGGGAGTACACACCGCAGATCGAGCCCCGGCATGAAGCCGTGCTCGCCCAGGTGGGGCGGATCGCAGCCCAGTGGGCGCTGTCCTGATCGAGCCCGGCCGCAAGGGGCAGACCGACCTGGCACGCCATTCCGCCCGGCATCGCCGCATCACACCGGCCTCCGTGCAAACCCTGCTCCTGTCGAATCCCGACCCGGGTGATCGTCGTCGGTGAGGCACCACCTCCCGAAAGGTCTTTCCATGAGCACCGCCCGCCGCTCCCCTCGCCAGCCGGCCCCGGCCGCCGCCGCACTGGTCCTGCTCGTCGCCACGCGCAAGGGCGCCTGGCTGCTGCACGGCGACGCCAGCCGGCGCCGCTGGCGCATCGACGGCCCGCACTTCCTGGGCCACGTCGTCCATCACCTGGTGCTCGATCCGCGCGACGGCCGCACGCTGCTGGCCGCCGTGCACACCGGGCACCTCGGGCCGACGCTGTTCCGCTCCACCGACTTCGGCCGCCGCTGGACCGAGGCCAAGAAGCCCCCCGCATTTGCCAACGCCAACGCCGAGCTGAAGGCGCGCTCCGTCAACCACAGCTTCTGGCTGACGCCCGGCCACGCCAGCCAGCCGGGCGTGTGGTACGCCGGCACCTCGCCGCAGGGGCTGTTCCGCTCCGACGACGGCGGCGACACCTGGGTGCCGCTGGCCTCCGTGAACGACAGTGCCACCTTCCGCCCCTGGATGGGCACCGAGCAGGACGGCACGCCCGACGGCCCCAAGCTGCACTCCGTGATCGTCGACCCGCGCGACCCGGCGCACCTGATGTTCGGCATGTCCGGCGGCGGCGTGCACGAGTCCTTCGACGCCGGCCAGACCTGGCACACGCGCATCCGCGGCCTCGAGATCGTGGAAGGCTTCGACGTCACCGACCCCAGCTGCCACGACCCGCACTGCATCCGCCTGTGCCCCAGCAACCCCGACCGCCTGTACCAGCAGAACCACTGCGGCATCTACCGCATGGACCGCGGCGCCAACCCGGACGAAGGCAGCTGGGTGCGCATCGGCCGCAAGATGCCCAAGTCCATCGGCGACTCGGGCTTCCCGATGGTGGTGCACCCGCACGACGCCGACACCGCCTGGGTGTTCCCGATGGACAGCGCCACCGTGTGGCCACGGACGGCGCTGAAGGGCAAGCCCGCGGCCTACGTGACGCGCAACGCCGGCCGCACCTGGCAGCGGCTCGACCAGGGCCTGCCACCCGAGCAGGCCTGGTGGACCATCAAGCGCCAGGCGATGACGGTGGACACGCGGCCCAAGCCCGCGCTGTACCTGGGCACCAGCAGCGGCGAGCTGTGGATCGGCCGCGACGAGGGCGCGCGCTGGCAGGTGCTGGCGCGGCATCTGCCGGAGATCTACGCCGTCGAAGTCGCGGCCCGGGCCTGAGGTCGCTGGCGATGAAGGTGATGGTGCCGCCGGCCCTGCACCACTACACGCGCGGCTCGCCGGTGCAGGCTTCAGGCGCGACGCTGCTCGAGCTGTTCGACGACCTGGAGCGCCAGTTCCCGGGCATGGCCTTCCGCGTCGTCGACGAGCAGCGCCAGCTGCGGCCGAACATGCGCGTGTTCGTCAGCGGCCGCGGCGTGCGCGACCTCGCCCACCCGCTGAAGCCCGACGACCAGGTGGCCATCGTGCTCGCGCTGAGCGGCGGCTGAGGGCGCGCCGGCCGCATGGGCATTCAGTGGCGTTGAACGGCGCCTTCGCGCCTTCCGCACCGACGCGAGGGGTTGGCTGACCAGAATGCAGCGCAACCCAACCCCCACGGAGCACCTCATGGCCAAGATCCTCGTCCTCTACTACAGCAGCTACGGCCACATCGAAACCATGGCGCAGGCCGTCGCCGAAGGCGCTGCCAGCACCGGCGCCGAGGTGGTGGTCAAGCGCGTGCCCGAGATCGTGCCGGCCGACGTGGCCAAGGCCTCCGGCTTCAAGCTCGACCAGGCTGCGCCGGTGGCCACGGTGGACGAGCTGCCCGGCTACGACGCCATCATCCTGGGCGTGCCCACGCGCTTCGGCAACATGCCGGCACAGATGAAGAACTTCCTCGACCAGACCGGCGGCCTGTGGTTCCAGGGCAAGCTCATCGGCAAGGTCGGCTCGGTGTTCAGCAGCACCGCCACACAGCACGGCGGCCAGGAGAGCACGATCCTGTCGACGCACACGGTGCTGCTGCACCACGGCATGGTGATCGTCGGCCTGCCGTATTCGTTCCAGGGCCAGATGGGCGTGGGCGAAGTCACCGGCGGCAGCCCCTACGGCGCCAGCACCATCGCCGACGGCAACGGCTCGCGCCAGCCCTCGGCCAATGAACTGGCCGGCGCGCGCTTCCAGGGCGCGCACGTGGCGAAGATCGCTGCCAAGCTGGCGGTCTGAGTCACCGCCGCGCGGGCCGGCTCAGCCGCCGCGCGGCAGCCGGCGGCGCGACCACAGGCCGAGCCCTGCCAGCCCGGCCAGCAGCAGGGCCGCCGCCGGCGGCTCGGGCACCACGCCCAGGATCGGCACACCCATGTCGGCCAGCATCGCCAGATCGAGGCTGCTGATCGTGTAGCGCGTGCCGCGGCTGAACGACTCGCCGTTCATCAGGTCGCCCAGCAGATGGGCGCCGTCGCGGCCGTCGGCGTTGCCGACGTGGCCGTGGTTGCCAAAGCTCAGCGGCACCGGTGCGCCATGCAGCGCCAGGCTCTGCGGGCCGGCGAAGTACAGCGTCGGCCCGGGCTCGCCACCCACCGTGTTCACCCGCGTGTCAAAGGTCGAGGCATAGCCGCCGGGCAGCACGCCGGTTGCACCGTCCATCCACCCGTTGAAGCCCAGCGCGTGGCCCCACTCGTGGAGCAGCACCGAGAACGCGTCGGTGCGGTCGGCCGGCACCGCGGCCAGCCGCAGCGCGGGATCGGGGTCGAACCAGAGTTCGGTCTGCAGGTAGCCGTCGATGCCGATGTTGATCTCGACATCGGGCTCGGCGCCGTTGACGTCGATGCCCGTGAGCAGCTCGTGCGCCGCGCCTTGCTGCCACAGGCTCACGCCGTCGTCGCGCCAGGCGACGAAGCCGCTGCCCAGGCTGCGCCCGGTGGCGGTGGGGATGCCAAGGAAGTTGATCTGCACCGTCAGCGCCACGGCCGAGAAGTCGCCGGCAAAGTGCTGGGTCCAGGCCAGTGCGGCCTGCTCGGTGGCCTGCGTCAGGGCCTCGTGATAGGCGCTGTAGATGCCCGTCGCGTCGCCGAACTGCACCTCGATGCGCGGCGCCGTGGCCGCGGTGGCGGTGGAAACAAGCAGCGGGGCGGCCAGCAAGGTGACGAGCAACGCGGGGCACCGTGCGCGGCGGCGTGCAGAGGTCGGCATGGGCATCAGGGATCTCCGGCTTCCGCGCTCGCAAGGCGGAGCCGGCCCGGCGACTGTCGGCGCCCGGGTGGGCGGCCGTCCGTGCGTTGACGCACCGCGGCGCAGCACGGCGCAAGGCCCGGTGCTAAGCTCCCCGACCGCTCTTGCGGTACCCATGACAACGGAGACAGACATGCCCGGCCTCAACGCGCACATCGATCCCGACGGCCTTCTGGAGTACTCGGTCGTCTACACCGACCGCGCGCTCAACCACATGTCGCAGCGCTTCCAGGGCGTGATGCGCGACATCTCCGGCGTGCTCAAGGAGGTCTACCACGCGAAGAGCGCGGTCGTCGTGCCCGGCAGCGGCACCTACGGCATGGAGGCCGTGGCACGGCAGTTCGCCAGCGGGCGCCATGCGATGGTCATCCGCAACGGCTGGTTCAGCTACCGCTGGACGCAGATCCTCGAGATGGGCGCCATCGCCAGCAGCCACAGCGTGCTCAAGGCCCGCCCGGTGGCCGCCGGCCGGCAGATGCCCTGGGCACCGGCCCCGCTGGAAGCCGTGCGCGCCGCGATCGCCGCCGAGAAGCCGGCGGTGGTGTTCGCGCCGCACGTGGAAACCTCCTGCGGCATGGTGCTGCCCGACGACTACCTGCGCGGCGTGGCCGATGCCGTGCACGCGGTGGGCGGCCTCTTCGTGCTGGACTGCATCGCCAGCGGCGCGCTGTGGGTGGACATGGCGGCCACCGGCGTGGACGTGCTCGTGAGCGCACCGCAGAAGGGCTGGAGCGGCTCGCCCTGCTGCGCCTTCGTGATGCTCTCGGAGCGCGCGCGCACCGCCATCGACGGCACCACCAGCACCAGCTTCGCGGCCGACCTGAAGAAGTGGCTGCAGATCATGGAAACCTACGAAGGCGGCGGCCACGCGTACCACACCACCATGCCCACCGACGCGCTGGCGGCCACGCGCGACGTGATGCTGGAATCACGCGCCTACGGCTTCGAGAAGCTGCGCGCCGAGCAGTGGGAGCTGGGCACGCGCGTGCGCGCGCTGCTGACCACGCACGGCTTCCGCAGCGTGGCGGCCGAGGGCTTCCAGGCGCCCGGCGTGGTGGTGAGCTACACCGACGACGCCGGCATCCACACCGGCAAGGCCTTTGCCGCCGTCGGCCTGCAGAGCGCCGCCGGCGTGCCGCTGCAATGCGACGAAGGCCCGGACTTCAAGACCTTCCGCCTGGGCCTCTTCGGCCTGGACAAGCTGCACGACCCGGCCGCCGCCACCGAGCGGCTGGCGCGCGCGCTGCAGCAGGTGGTGGGCGAGGCGCGCGCCG
>VYLG01000336.1_pt1 | contig 10798 bp, 8 predicted proteins | sample 5114351 | NCBI WGS metagenome assembly VYLG01 (sample SAMN12291798, study PRJNA351875) | freshwater metagenome | isolation source: freshwater lake | place: USA: Michigan, Kent Lake | collected 2013-08-15
CATAGACTATTTCAATGACATAACAGCTACTTTTGGGGACAATTCTCACTTCAATTATTTCCCTTCGGGAAGTGGTCATTTTTAAGTCGCTCATAGACAAGTGACAAATTCCTTGTTTTAAAGGTTTTTTGTCAATTGATTCCTGAGAATATATTAGCAGGTTTCTTCCTTTAGTCTTGTCCTTATACCTAATAATTTTGGGTTTTCCTAAAAATTTTTCAGGCTGTTTTTTCCAAGCTTTAAAAGCGGCAAAATAACTAATCCAAGCCTGATCTAGTCTTCTGATTAAGCTGTTCGTAATTTAAATTGCTTGGGCCAGACGAGGCAAGAGGCAAGAGGCAAGAGGCAAGAGGCAACAGTAAAGGGATTGAGGGAGATTCGGCTAATCTTAAGAATAAGCGCTTTAAATGCGTCTTAGCTTATCTGCTTGCTCACTTTCGTGGGTAAAGCTAAATAATCTGAGGTTTTAGATACCAGATGATAGAGTTGATTAAAACTCAGTTTTTGGGAGTTTTCAAAGAAATATTGGCGATGCGATAATATGACGTTCAACTAGCTTCATGTCTTGATTATACCTGATAACGTTCTTAAAATCTATCGGGGGCAAAAGTTACTTATTTTAGTTATCTAGCTAGGGTTTGCTGAATAAATCTAAAAACCTTGTTGGATAAGGCTTTTAGACTTTTTGTCAATCAAAAAGTACCAGGCATGGGAGTGATCAGGGGGAAAATTGAGGTACTTTTTCCCTGAAAATTAGGTAATTGGCCACCTCAAAACCGGTAAAACCCCCCACACCCCACACCCCACACCCCACACCCTACCCCCACGGAAAAACTTTTTCAGCATACCCTAGCTACAGAAATGAGTAACTTGAAAAAGTTTTAGGTAGGTTTTTGGTTTCTGTGGTTAACCCCTGTAAAACTTTTTTGCCGAAAGTGACCGATCTGGGTAATAATTCTTTAATAAAGATTTGTAAACTTGAAAATGATTATCCCTTCGCAGTGCTAGAGATTTAATGAGACGACTAATTGCGATCGAAAAAGCTCTGCTCATCGGTCATATTGTATCGATGGCTTTTGGACTAGCCGGATTGTTGCTAGTTGTGCCCCATCCCGAATTTGTGGCCAATTTACCAGATTTTGGCAAAACCTTCTTTGCTTGGTCAATGGCTGGGGGGGGTGTGGTGTATATGGTTTTAGGAATGGCAGCGGTGGCTGTTTATGCCTATCGGACTCTAGGAGTGTGGCACTGGTTAGGATTCATGGTTCCCGCTATCAGTTTATCCCTTTGTAGCGAACTATTAGGAACCAGTACAGGCTTTCCTTTCGGTCATTATCGTTATCTTTCGGGCTTAGGTTACAAAATTGCGGGTTTAGTCCCCTTTACTATCCCCCTATCTTGGTTTTATCTCGGTTTTAGTGCCTATATTATCGCTCGTGTTGGTTTATCCACTCTTGCTTTACCCCAATGGCTACAAAATCTAGGAGCGATCGCGATCGGGGCGGTATTATTAACTTCATGGGATTTTGTCCTAGATCCGGCCATGAGTCAAACTACCATCCCCTTCTGGATTTGGGAACAACCGGGGGCCTTCTTTGGGATGCCCTATGAAAATTTTGCCGGTTGGTTTGGTACAGGCTGTGTTTTTATGACGGTAGCCACTTTAATCTGGCAAGCGCAACCGGTGAAACTGCCAAGTCAAGATTTAACCCTGCCTTTTGTGATGTATTTAGGTAATTTTGGCTTTGCTACGGTCATGAGTATCGGTGCTGGTATTTATCCGCCGATTTTCTTAGGATTACTCACCGGTATTCTGCCTTTAATCCTTCTCTATAATCGCGCCAAGGCTGTTGCTTCCCGACAAACAGTGCCGACAAGCGAAGTAACAACCCTAAAAATCCCCGTTGTTTCGGTGAGAGGAGCCAAATAAGTTGTTAACTGAGATCATTCTCGGTGCATTCTGCCTGGGGCTACTGCTGTCTCAGGCTGTTGCCTTTTTTATCCTTCTTTCCCGTCTGCTGAAAGGGGCGCGTCGTCGTCCTCCCCTGACTCCCCAACCTCCCACCCCGGAGATGTTAGGGACGGTAAGCGTGATTGTGCCGACGTTAAACGAAGTGGCCAGGATTGACGGTTGTTTACGGGGATTGACTCAACAGAGTTACGAAGTGCGAGAAATTCTGATTGTCGATAGCAATTCCCAAGATGGTACGCGGGAAAAAGTTAAAGAGATAGCGGCAAAAGACCCCCGCTTTCGCTTGAAAACCGATTATCCTTTGCCCCCGGATTGGGTAGGTCGTCCCTGGGCGTTACACAATGGTTTTTTGTTTAGTTCCCCTGAAAGTGACTGGATTTTGGGCATTGATGCCGATACGCAACCCCAAGCTAATTTAGTGGCTAGTTTAGTGAAAGCTGCGATCGCAGAAGGTTATGATTTAGTTTCCCTGTCGCCGCAATTTATCCTCTCCTATCCGGGAGAATGGTGGTTACAGCCGGCTTTATTGATGACTTTGCTCTATCGCTTTGATTCCGCCGGGGTGCGAGAACAAGATCCCGAAAGAGTGATGGCCAATGGTCAATGTTTTCTCTGTCGGCGGTCAGTTTTAGCGGCTTTAGACGGTTATAGCGGGGCAAAAGGTTCTTTTTGCGATGATGTCACCCTCGCCCGTCTAGCGGCAACTAAAGGCTATCGGGTGGGATTTCTCGATGGGGCGAAGTTAATTAGGGTACGAATGTACGAAGGACTTAGGGAAACTTGGCGCGAATGGGGCAGATCTCTCGACCTCAAAGATGCCTCCTATCAGGGGCAATTATGGGGAGATTTAGCTTTATTGACCTGTACTCAGGGATTACCGATAATTATCACCCCTTTACTGCTCACAGCTTTGTTTTTCGGCTACGATTTCCTGAGTTTAAAAATTCTCCTCGCTTTAAATCTGCTGCTGTTATTGATTCGTTTTGCCCTTTTATTGGCCGTCTCTCCTAGCTACTATCGCGGCGAAAAAGTCAATCTATCTTCGGGACTATTTTGGCTATCTCCCCTAGCGGATCCGCTGGCAGTTATCCGCATTTTTATCTCTGCTTTTACCCGTCCCCAAAGTTGGCGCGGTCGTGTTTATCAGTAATCGGCCTTTTTCAGTGGCTAGTAGTCAAGCCATCAGCACTCGGTTATCCTTAGTATCAGAAAAATCAGTAAATTTTGGCTTTTATGCCCAAAGAAGGAACTAAGTAAACAGTTTCGTTTCATTCTTTAGGTTTGTATAGGTTGACTAAAAGGAGGGTTTCGGTACAATTTGATGACAGGTTTTGATATTATTCTCTTAAGTCTCTTTAGGATGTATATCTTGAGCTTACCCCCACTTATTTGTATAACCTAACGCTTGCCTCTAGGCAACTAGCGAGAAAATCATTAATGAAAGAGATAATCATCCGGTTGGTTCCCAACTCTATACTTCAAGCAATACAAGACGTTTTGTCTCGCCGAAAGGATCAGCTTTCTAGTCCCTTAATTACCCAATATCAGGGGAATGATGCCTCAGTGCTACAGTGTTGCATTGCTTACAATAAATACGGTGGTTACTGTTTACCTTTATCATCAGTTCATAGACCAGCTACCCAAAAAATTCTATCTGGTAAGGTCTGGGAACCGAAGACTATTGAAATTATCAGTAAAAATTGTGGAACTGGGGATATAGTCCATGCAGGGACGTATTTTGGCGATTTTTTACCTGCCATTTCTCGGACCTGTGCTTCTCATGCTAAAGTCTGGGCTTTTGAACCTCACCCAGAAAATTATCGTTGTTCTGTCATTACAATCAATATTAATGGACTTGATAATGTAGAGATCAGCAATGCTGGCCTAGGTTCCCAAGAAGGTTCTATGTCAATGTTGATTGCTGATCGAATCGGCCGAGCCCTTGGTGGGGGCAGTAAACTAATTGAATCGGATCATCAATCTCAAGGACAAAGTGTTAGGGTTAAAGTGCTGAGAATAGACGATGTTATTCCTTCTGATAGAAACATATCAGTCATACAGTTAGATGTGGAAGGTTTTGAACAACAAGCACTAGCAGGGGCAATAGAAACTATTAGACGGTGTAAACCGATGTTGATTTTGGAGAGTCTCCCCGATGAAGATTGGCTATCCGAAAACCTTTTTCCCATTGGATATAAGCTCAAGGAAAAGGTTCATATCAACTCGGTTCTCTCAGTTGCCTAGTTGCTCAGTCTGACTAAGTGGCTGTCTTGGGGTTATGGTGATAAATCTAGCTTATGATCTGCGAGAACCAAGTATATCAAGGCTTTAAAGCGTACACATCAATAAAAAATGTATCAAATTGTACTTTTTCCACCCCATGTCCAAGAGGGCCGACTAAGTTAGGCGATCGGATGGCAATTCTCTTCAATATGAGATGCAAAGTTGAAGACACAAGGTAGCCAAATCATCTACTGGCAACCCTTGAGATGTCGGTTCTGTTTTAGTGAGTTTCCGAGTCAGGAGTCAGCCCCAAATTCTGAATTAACTTCTTAAAATCCGATTACAACCTAATTTTGGTGAGTGACGGCGAATTTATAAATTAATAGGAAATATCTAATTTATCTTCGCCTCACCCACCCAAATCTAAGGGAAAATTAACCGACTACACAGAGAATATCCGATGCGTGACTAGCGGTATTCACTTTGTCATCCACATGGCTAATTTTGCCTTCTCCATCGATGATATAGGTGACGCGCTTAGAATAGCCACCCCCATCGACATCATAAGCTTTGGTGATAGCACCATCGGTATCTACTAGCAATTGGAAGGGTAGGCCGTATTTTTCTTTAAATTGTGCATGGGAACCTTGGTCATCCCTGCTCACCCCGAAGACTACTATTTCCTTGTCTTGGTATTCTTGGTAGTTATCCCGGAAGCTTTGCGCTTGCTTGGTGCAGCCGGGGGTATCATCTTTGGGATAGAAGTATAAGACTACGACTTTACCTTGAAAATCCGACAGGGAAACGGTTTTTCCAGTATCGTCGGTGGTGGTAAAGTTCGGTGCGATTGTTCCAACGGTTAAAGCCATAACTCCGATTCCTTTACAAAAGTTAATCTATATCGATCATAAGGGATGAGGGTCAAAAACAGGGTGTAGGGTGTGGGGAGAGGGGAGAAGAAGTCAGTGCATTTGTACTAAATCTCCCAATCAGTTTAAATACAGTACAGCTGAGAAGACGAACAACAAACCTCCAGAATTTGTCTTAGGATAATATTTGTCAGCTAAGAGGGGGATAATATGAGGCCATTCTGGTTAAAGGTGAGAACTTTTGGGCAAAATATCTTAATCGGTTTGGGTTTAGTGCTATTAATCGGTTTTTATCACAGTATCATGGCCAAATCTGCCTCATTGATGATTGTTTATCCTCCCGATAATCATCAAACCACGGCCGCTAGAATCTTTTTTATTGGCTCTGCTCCTCCATCGGGTCAAGTTTTGCTCAATAATCAACCGATTCAACGCAGTGCTAAAGGATATTTTGCCCCTAGTTTTCCCCTACAAGTTGGCGAAAATAATTTCACTATTCGCTATCAAAACCAAACTATTAATCGCCAAATAATTCGTCGAGATACTCAGGCAGTTATTCCCCAAGAATTAGCTTTTGCTGATAACTCTCTCAGTCCTTCTGTCAATAAGACGCGGTTAGTGGGGGAATGGATTTGTTTTAGTGCGATTGCTACCCCCCAAGCACAGGTTTCTGTGCAGTTAGGAGATAAAATCCTACCTCTTTTACCCCAACCTCAAACCACAAAACTGCCTAGTAATGCCGCAGTTTTAACTAATCTCAATCAAGCGAATTCCGAGGATAAAACTGGTTACTATCGAGGTTGTCAACAGTTTCAGCAAGAGGCTAACTTAGGAAAACCTATTTTTACAGCACAATTAAATAATCGTTCTATTAGTCAACAAGGTCAAGGAGAAATTAACATTATTAGCGATCAAAATTTACCAGTGATTGAAATTATAGTTGCGGAAGGGGTAGCGCGTACGGGGCCGGGTAGTGATTATTCCCGCTTAACTCCTTTACCCCAAGGCACAAAAGCGAGAGTGACTGGGAAAGAAGGGGATTGGTTACGGTTAGATTATGGTGGTTGGATTTTAGAGCGAGAAACCCGTTTAATAGTTAATGAGGTCTTGGATAATGCTAATATTCGCGGTCTCTCTTCTCGAAGTATCAATCAAGCAACGGAAATTATTTTTCCCCTCTCCCATCCTGTACCCATCGCCGTGAGACAAGAGGATGATAAATTTATTTTGACTCTTTATAATACCATTGCCCAAACCGATACAATTTTTCTGGTGGATAATCCTTTGGTCAGACGTTTAGATTGGCGACAAATTAACCCGACCACGATAGAATACACTTTTAATCTGAACCAAAAACAACAGTGGGGTTATAGTCTTCGTTACCAGGGGACAAATTTAATCTTAACCCTGCGTCATCCTCCGGGAAAAAGTGCTAATTTACAGGGCAAAGTTATTTTATTAGATCCTGGACACGGAGGTAAAGAAACCGGTGCTGTCGGTCCTACGGGTTACACGGAAAAAGAGATTAATTTGCTTATGTCTAAATTAATTAAACGGGAGTTAGAAAAATTGGGGGCAACAGTTTATTTAACCAGAGAAACGGACATTGATCTATCCCTACCGGCACGAGTAGAGATGATTAATAATCTGCAACCAACCCTAGCGCTATCGGTTCACTATAATGCTTTACCCGATGATGGAGATGCCTTAAATACTCAAGGAATTGGCATATTTTGGTATCATCCCCAGGCAGCGGATTTATCGGTTTTTCTCCACGATTATTTAACCAAAAATCTTAACCGTCCTTCCTATGGAGTATTTTGGAATAATTTAGCTTTAACTCGTCCTTATAGTAGGCCTTCTTTGTTATTAGAGTTAGGATTTATGAGTAATCCTCAAGAATTTGAATGGATTACCGATACTCAGGCACAAAAACAATTAGCGCAAGTTTTAGCCGCCGGAATTAGCCAATGGTTTCAACAATCTGGGGTAATTGCTTCCAGTTAAGATTGAATGGCAATCCGAGGGAGATAAGCTTAAATTTTTGTGAAAAATCAAGCCTGATCTGGAAAGCCAGTGATAGGATTTTCTGGAGTTTTTATTTTAGTCTGAGGAAATTAAATCAAGTTCATGGAAAAAATGTTACCAGTGAACAGCCATCGGACAAAATAACTGCTAGATTACAAGGTATAGTCCATCACTCCCTAGTAGATATTCAAACAGCGATCGCTCTGTGAGAAAAATCTCTGGATGAGCAAACAAATAAAGATAGTTTACCTGAAAATTTGCCAACAGTTCACACCCTTATAGACAACTTAATCGCTGCCCCCCTTATTAAGGGGGGATTAAGGTGGGATCAAAACCACCTCAAGGTTGGGGTGGGCCAATTAAATCCCACTCCTGTTATTATTCTCCTCTACCCATGGCTAACTCTTTATATATCAGCACGACGGCAACGGGAAGCGGTAAAGCGTTAGTAGCTTTAGGAATTATTGACTTAATTCTCCGCAAAACTAATAAAGTTGCCTTTTTCCAGCCAATTGTTCTCGACTGTTCCGAAGGTCATCGGGACGAAGACATTGACTTAATCCTCAATTATTTTAAATTAGAACAAACCTACGAAGAAGCCTTCGGTTTATGTTACGAAGAAGTTAAGGATTTATTGGTACAACAAAAATTTGATGAAATCATCGAAAGAATTATCAAAAAGTTTAAAAACTTAGAAAAAAAATATGATTTTATCCTCTGTGAAGGTTCCGATTATCTGCAAGAAAATTCCGCCTTTGAATTTGAACTAAATACAGAAATAGCCAAAAATCTCGGCCATCCCATCTTAATATTAGGTAATGCCCACCATCGCAGTATCGAAGATGTCCTTAGTCCGATCCTGATTTCCTGCGACACCTACCAAGATAAAGGTTGTACGGTAATCGGGATTATTATCAATCAAGCAGAAGCGGAAAAAATAGACGAATTACGGAAATCCCTGACTAAAATTTTTCCTCCCCAAGAATATGCCCTAGGAGTGATTCCCCACAATGCCAAACTTAGCAGCCCGCGAGTGGCAGAAATCGCCCAACAATTACAGGCAAAAGTTCTCTACGGACAGCACAGATTAGATAGTTTAGCTAGTAACTTTCTGGTGGTGGCCATGCAGATGCAAAATGCCCTAGAGCGGCTAAAAGAAGATAGTTTAATTATCACTCCTTGGGATCGCGGCGATGTGATTATCGGGATGTTACAGGCCCACCAGTCGGCCAATTATCCCCAATTAGCCGGTATAGTCTTAACAGCAGGTCATAGTCTCAATCCTTCGATCGCCCGTTTAATTGAAGGTTTGCCCGATCCCTTACCGATTCTCTCCGTCACCACCGATACCTACACCACGGCCGAACGCATCCACCAAGTGCGGACCACCCTGACCTCGACGGACTACGATAAAATTAACCTCAGTCTGCAGCTTTTTTACGGTAACATCAATCTCGATCGCCTAGAAGCGCAAATTCGCACTGTGCGGACGCAGGGGATTACCCCGAAGATGTTCACCTATAATCTCGTACAACAGGCCAAAGCGCAAAAACGTCACATCGTTTTGGCCGAAGGGACTGAACCGCGCATCCTCCAGGCAGCCACAGTTTTAATCAAACAGGATATCGTCGATTTAACCCTCTTGGGACAACCGGACGAGATCGCAATGGTGATTAAAAAACATGGTATCACTCTCGATCTCGATCGCCTGCAAATTATTGACCCCGTGGCTAGTCCCCATTTGGAAAGCTATGTGCAGACCCTCTACGAAGCGAGAAAAGCCAAGGGAATGAATCTCGATATGGCCTGGGATTATGCACAGGATGTCTCCTATTTTGGCACTTTAATGGTGTATCGAGGCGATGCCGATGGTATGGTATCGGGGGCAGTGCATACCACTCAACACACGATTAGGCCTGCACTCCAGATTATCAAAACTAAGCCCGATTGTGCGATCGTCTCCTCGGTCTTTTTTATGTGTCTAGAGGATCGAGTCTTGGTCTATGGGGATTGTGCGGTGAATACCGACCCTAGTGCCGAGGAATTAGCCGAAATCGCCCTATCTTCTGCCGAAACCGCCCAAAAATTCGGAATTGAGCCGCGAATCGCCCTGCTTTCCTATTCTTCGGGTCAATCGGGCCAGGGAGAAGACGTGGAAAAAGTACGACAAGCGACCAAAATCGCTAGGGAAAAACGCCCCGATTTGAAGCTAGAAGGGCCAATTCAGTACGATGCGGCGGTAGATAAGGAAGTAGCCGCCCAAAAAATGCCGGGGTCAGAGGTGGCGGGCCAAGCAACGGTGTTTATTTTTCCTGACCTGAATACAGGTAATAATACTTATAAAGCCGTGCAGCGGGAAACGAAAGCTTTAGCCATTGGTCCAATCCTACAGGGATTAAAAAAACCCGTCAATGATCTCAGTCGCGGTTGTACCGTTCTCGATATTATCAATACGGTGGTAATCACGGCCATTCAATCCCAATCTTTTTGAGTTATCAGTTAGAAAACGGGTTTCTTTGAGAAACCCGTTTTCTAGACTTACATAGATAAAACCCTATAGAATCGATGAAAACAGCGATACTTGACAAAATCGGGGGGGGGGTGATAAGCTTTTTGGTAAAATTTACTAAAAATTGCTAATGAATACTAGAACCACCTTCAAATCCCTCTCTGGTGTCGGTGTTGTCTTTGCTGGTACAGTTGGCGTGATCGCTAGAATTACCACTCTGCCCGTCCGCTCCTGTTCCTTAAAGCCTTTCTCAGATTTTCTTGGTACAACAATCGGCATGGCCACTGCTGTCACTCTCGGAACAGTAATTAGCTTGCCCGCACAGGCAACCACTCTATTTAGCCAGACGAATATCGTCACCAACCCCGGCGCAGGATTCAACGGCTCAGATGTCAGTCAAGCCTCTGCTACTGTGAATGTGGCGGGGCAGAATGCAACCGGTGGTTTCCGCTTGGCACAAAGCTTTACCATTTCTAATGCAGGACTGTGGGCGATCGATACGGTATCGGTGATGGCTTACATGACATCAACTTATGGGTTTCCCCCCACTTCACCTTTTACTGGCATCTCAGTTAATATTTGGGACAATGCCCCCGGTCTTGCCGGGAGTAATATCCTGGGTTCGTCCACAACTCTGCTATCTACTAACTGGACTGGCGTTTACCGCACTTTCAATGGCGTGTTAAACAATGCCCAACGCCCGGTGTTGAACATTGCCGCCAATTTCAGTGGTTCTGGTCTTACTCTCGCACCAGGAACTTACTGGGCAGACTACCAACTAACGGGGCTGTCACCGACAGGCGGTACAGCTGGTTTTACTCCTTTTCTAATGACAACTTCAGGAGGAAATCGTGTAACTCTAACTGGAAATGCACGGCAGTTTAACACCACGGCTGCCCCAAATGCTTGGATTACCATCAGCACTGGTACTCCGGCTCAAGGGGTTTCTTTTCCCTTAACCGTAACAGGACAGAAAGTTCCTGAACCTAGTACCGTTTTGGCGTTGGGACTGTTAGGCTTGGGTGCATTGGTTCTTAAAGCCAAAGCCAGACAGTGATAAGGCTTAATTGCCATAGAAAAAGGGGGCTCTTCGTTACCCTTTATGCTAAATCAACAGACAAGATGCCAAGACAACATACTTCTAACCCAAAAATTCCGAAAGTTTCTAAAGCCATAGGCTCTCCGTTTTATTAGTTT
>VYLG01000296.1_pt1 | contig 10738 bp, 14 predicted proteins | sample 5114351 | NCBI WGS metagenome assembly VYLG01 (sample SAMN12291798, study PRJNA351875) | freshwater metagenome | isolation source: freshwater lake | place: USA: Michigan, Kent Lake | collected 2013-08-15
CAGCCCATGGCCAGGATCGCCGTCTGGAACCCCTCAGGATGGGGCCCCTGCAGCGGCCGGCCGCTGACCACATGAAGCTCGTCGGTCTTCAGCGACGTGTCGCGGCCCGGCAGGGCAGTGTCGGCGGTCGGCAGGGCGTGGGTCATCTTGCTCGGCATGGCGGGTCTCCGCATCGGATCCGGCATATGGGGGCACCGGTGCCGTTTGCCGAGAGGGCCGCTTGCCGCGCGGCCCCCGTTGATCTATCTCGCACCCCTTCCCGCCTGCGGTGGGTCCGGACAGGTGGCCGAGTGGTTGAAGGCGCACGCCTGGAACGCGTGTATAGGTGAAAGCCTATCGAGGGTTCGAATCCCTCTCTGTCCGCCACACCCTACTGATTTGTAATGAGAATATCCCTTTCGTGCGAAGTTCCCGTAAAGGCTTCCCGATGGACATGGGATAGGCGGCTCGTCGTATCCCCAACGACCTGTCCCTCGATCATCGTGAGAGCGCCTGGGGCTGATAGTTGATCTCCGGGCCGGCGGTAGCGGCACGCCGATGATCAGCGCCTTGTTGAGCTTTCTCTTCTTGACGTCCGTCTCCGCAGGTAGACTGATCCTCACGCAAATCGAGGGATCAGGAAGGGGCAGGCCACAGCTACTTCAGCACATGCGGCCATGATCCGGCATGATCTACATCCGGTCTCGGAACGCGGGTGCCGATCCGGGTAACGCGCAGATACCAAATGGCCAAAGCCTCGCCTCGGCTTTCGAGGAGATTATCCATTGGTCCGGGTACGAGCTCGGAACTCTGTACCCTTACGCATTCTGACGCCGCATCCTCCGACTCTTGAGGTGAAATCATGGTCAATGTTTCTCACGAAAACGTCGCTGAAATAGACACCCGGCTTCGGCGTGTAATGCAGCAAGCTCGCCTGAAGGTCTATGCCGACGTCTATGGCTTCGAGGAGTTCCCGCTCGACGCCTTTGTGGCGCATGCGCGGAGCGATGCGCTCGCACTCGTGCGGGATGATGCGGTCTGGAGCCAGCTGGTGCCCGGCGAAGGCCCCGGTGAACGGTTCAGGATGTTCCGGTTTCATTTTCCGGAAGGCGTCGACAACAGCGGCTTTGTCGGGTGGCTGGCGACTCGCCTGAAGCTGGAGTTCGGCACGGGTGTGTTCGTGACCTGTGGTCAGAACAGCGATGACGGCGGAATCTTCGATTACTGGGGCGTTCCGGAAACGCTGGGCGACGTGGTCATCGCCTATGTCAGCAACCTGTGCGCCAATGACCCGGATCTCTCCCGGGGGCGACACGGCCAATGACCCGGATTGCTATAGTCGATTGGCAGGAGGCCCGGAGGGCCAGGCAACCGGCCGGATTCTCATCACGGGCGGACCAGGTTCAGGGGGCAGACCACAGGCTTGATCCCCGTCGACTTCGCCCCCCGTACGGCGAACAGGCGCAACCGATCTGCAACATTTCTGCAATCGTGCATCTGATCTGTTGAGCTAGAGTAATTTCTTGAATTGCAAAATAGTCCACATGCGTGAGCCAATTGGACATTGTCTGTCGCTATCGGCCGAGGAATATCTTCATGCCAGGTCACGTTGAGCCATTCTGGTAGGGACGGCATCAGTGCCCGGGGACGTGTCTGTCTACATGGAGTCAGTCGCGCGGGCGCTGTCGTGACTGGCTACCGCAGATGCCGGAGCGGCAACGGGCTCGGCAGGCTGAACTTCTCCTTATCACTGACTCTGTTGCGCTCCGATCGGTGGCTTCCACACAGCCGGAGGCGTCGCGCGCGGAGCGCTCCGGGTATGACCTCGCGCTTGAATGGAGGCGGGTACACGAGGAAGGCGGGGCTCTGGAGACCATCTGCCAGGTTGGAGATGCAGGACAAGCGGAGGCCCTCAAAAGCGTGAACGTGCGGGACCGGACCTGGCAAGAACCTCTCCCGACGGGCTGGTTGGAGCGAGGGCACAAGCGGAGCACTGCAGGGGGCGGAGGGCCTTCGTCGAGCCCTCGAGCGCCGGGTGATCATATGTCAACGATTATGATGTGGATTGAAATCAGGACTGCGGAGCGGGTCGAGCGAACCCTCGCTCTCGTCACCCCGCCGGGAGCCGCGCAAGTCCTTGTCGGCGTTTCAGTGTTCGAGAGGCCGGGATTTCTGTGGAGCGATATGATGCGTCTGCGCGCCGAAGACGCCAGGGGCTCGGCGCAGTGAGTTCCGATCAGCTGCCCGAGGCCGGCACAAGCCTGAGCGGTGTGCGCACGCTCATTGTCGAGGACGAGCCCGAGATCGCCGAGATCGTCGACGCGTTCTTTCGACGAGAGGGGGCCGAATGCCTCATCACGGGTGATGGCGTGGAGGCGCTGGACCTCGCGCGATGGTGGCGACCTGAACTGATCATTCTCGACCTGAGGCTGCCCGGCCGCGACGGACTTTCGATACTCGCGGACCTTAGGGCGAGATCTGGTCAGGTGCCGATCATTATCGCCAGCGCTCTTGGCGAAGACATAGACAAACTGACCGGATTTAGGCTTGGGTGCGATGATTACGTAGTTAAACCGGTCAATCCGCTCGAACTTATTGCCCGGGCAAAAGTTGTGCTCCGACGGCGACGGGCTTGTATTGAGGATAGCGGTTACATGACCTTTGGCGGCGTTCGCGTGGATCCGAGCGCATTCCGCGCCTACATTGGTTCTACCCCGCTCGAGCTTACCCCGTCTGAATTCAAGCTTCTCTGTCTCTTTGTGGAGCGGGGCGGCAGACTGGTCGCGCGCGGTCAGATTGTTGATCAGGCGCTGGGCGGAGACGCGAATGACCGGTCTGTCGATCCCCATGTCAGCCGCCTGAGGCAGAAGCTGGAGCGGCTGGCACCTGGCGTCCGTCTGACCAGCGTCCGGGGCGAGGGTTACCGGCTGGACCTCACGCCATGAAAACCCTTCGTAATCGCATTGCGTTGAGCGCTATCGCGATCAGCATACTTGCAAGCCTGGTCGCGGCCTTTGTGCCCGGACTACTTTACGACATCCGGGATCAACTGTTTCTGGCCAGCTTGGCCGCCGATCAGCGAGCCGCCCTGGCGGAGCTGATCGAGACTTCAGGACAGTGTTCCCCCGATGTCGAGGCCTTCAAGATGTGCCACGGGTTCGGTTCCTGGCAGCTGAACTACAACTGGGCCCTCGCGAGCCTGATTTTCATCACATCGATCTTCTGTGCTGCAGTAGCGTTCGCCTCGGCGCGATGGATCGCGGCCCCGATCTCCGACCTCGCCGCCCACGCGAAACGGGTCGCCGAGGGGGAACGTCAGGCACCGCCTCCCCTGTCGTCGGCAGCGCCACGCGAGATCGCCGAGCTCCACGCCAACTTCTCGGCCATGGTGGCGGCGCTCGCGGCAGCCGATGACGATGTCCGCCTGAGATCCGCCGCCATTGCACATGAGCTACGCACGCCCCTGTCGGTTCTGCGTGGCCGGCTGGTCGGGCTGACCACAGGCGTCTTTCAACTTGATGACGCCCTTGTCAGCAGTCTGCTGCGACAAGTCACCGTGATCGATCAACTCGTGTCTGATCTGAACCTGCTTGCAGCCCAGTTCAGACCGGACATGGTGATCGAACGTAGCTTGTGCGATCTTGCCGAGATCGCCACGTCGGTCGTTGAAACCCTCCGGCCTGACGCCGAGGCCAGGGGAGGGCGACTGGTCCTCGACGCCGAGCTGACATCGCTGGCCGTCGATCCCGTTCGTCTTGAGCGCGCCCTGAGCAATCTGGTTGAAAACGCGATCCGCTATGCCCCTGGAAGTCTGATCAAGGTCTCGGTTCGCTCCACCGACGAAGAGGCCCGGCTTGTCGTGCAGGACTCCGGACCCGGATGGCCCGGCACCGATCCCCGTGTGTTTGTCGACGCCTTCAAGCGCGGCGAGGGATCGCGGTCCCGCGCATCCGGCGGCTCCGGCCTGGGTCTCACCATCGTCAATGCCATCGTGCGCGCCCACGGGGGGGAGCTTCGCCTTTCGTCAAACCCGGCAGGCGGGGCCGTGGCCGAGATTCTGCTGCCGAGGCACAGGACATGATCCCATCTTCACAAACTCAGCGATCGCAACAATCACACAATAAATCACAATCAAACTGCACATTAATGCCCATCATATGAGTCCGGTCTTCAATCCGGAGCTGTTATGCGGTCATCCCTGTTCATTTATGGTGCTTGTTTTGCGGCAGCCTTGCTGTCGACCGGAGCCGTCGCGCAGGAGGGACAGGCCAGAGCAACATTTCCGGCATCGTTCTTTTCAGACGCCAATCCACAGAACGCCCTTGATTTACTTGAGAGAGTGCCGGGGTTCAGGCTGGTGGAGGGTAGCGAAGTTCGTGGCTTTGGCGACGCTGCCGGCAATGTTCTGGTGAACGGCGTCCGGCCTCCGTCAAAGGATGTCTCTCTTGTAGAGTATCTTGAGCGTATCCCTGCCGCGTCCGTGGTGCGCATTGACCTGCTGGACGGTGCTGTGGTCGGCCTCGACGCGGGCGGGAGTCTTTTGGTCGCCAACATCGTCCTCGCAGCCTCCGACTCCTCCTCCGGAACGCTGCGGATCAATGGCGAAGGCGTGGGAGACGGTCGCGTCGGCGGGTCGGCAACTGCGACCTGGCAAGGAAGTTTCCGGGGCGCTTCGCTTTCAGCGAGTGTTCAAGGTGGTCGAAGTGGCCTTGAACTCCTCGAGGGACAAGAGATGCTTTTCTCCGGCGATGGCAGCCTGATCGAGGAGGGGCCCTTACGCGATCGCCGCGCCGAAGATACATTTGCAGGCTCTCTCCTGGCGTCGGGTCGCATCCTCGGACTCGACACGATCCTGTCCGGATCGATACGGACCTACGCTTGGGGCAGGTTCTCCGAAAACCACCTTGTCGCAGGTGGCTTGTTGACCCGCCCGCGGACTGACGTCGAGGCTCAGAACTACGACCGCAGAGCCTCCGAGGTTTCGCTGCAGCTGAGCAAGGCGTTTGACCGTCATGAGATCAGGTTCAACGCCCTGCGTAATACATCCGACGTTAGCGACTCGTCTGGCATCGAGATTCGTCGCACCGCTTCCGATTTTGACTCATCTTTATTCATTTCTGATAGTGACCAGACAGAAGATATTCTTCGTCTCAGTTGGGAATTTAAGTCCAATGATTGGTCTACCCAATTTGCTTTGGAGAGTGTAAGAACCTCGCTTTCGGCAGATTCGGCTTTTCGTCGCACTGTATCCAGTATCTCTCAGCCTGTAGAAAGTGAATTCACGCAAGTAGGTGAGGTTCGTGGCTCAGCAGCGTTCTCTGCCACATATTCTGGCCTGCCAGCTTTCATAATCGTGGCCGGTCTGGCATCTGAAAGATCTCGGATATCGTTGACATCGCCCTTAAATTCATCAAATACTTATCAGTTCTTGAAGCCTCGCCTTTCGATCTCGTGGGCTGCCTCATCGAAAATGACCTTGAGTCTGTCCGCCGAGCGATCGGTTGGCCAACTCGACTTCAGCGACTTTGTGGGCGCGCAACAGGTCGGTGACGGATCCTCGACGCAGACCAATGCGGACCTCCAGCCGCCTCAGACCGACGCCTTCAGGCTTGCCGTGGAGCGGCGGTGGGGAGAGAGCGGCAGCCTTGGGTTAACGCTCGTTCGGGAGCAGTGGAAGAATCTGGTCGATGTGGTTCCGGTTGACCTCGGTCAAGGCGTTGGCAACATTCCCGAGGCGGAGAGCTACGGCTTTGACATTGAAGTGACGTGGCCGGTCGACTTCGTCCTGCCCGGGGCCGAGCTCAAGTTGGCGGGCGCGTGGAGAGACACGTCTGTACGGGATCCCTTCAACGGCCGTTCCCGGCCACCCCAGATGTTGGAGCATGACAGAACAACCCTTTCTCTCAGGCACGTCCTTTCAAGGGCGCTGACCTATGGCGGGTCCTATGTCTATACCCCGCCGCGCCGGATCTTCCGCAGAGACCAGTTCATTGAATTCCTGGAAGGTGAATCCATGAATGTCTACGGAGAGTTGACGCTGAGAGAAGGTCTGAAGCTCCGCGCAGAGATTAACTACATAGGAGGACAGGATCTCGACAGATCGCTTATCCGCTATGCAGGAATAAGGGAATTGGCCGATGTCTCCAGCGTCGAGATCCGGGAGCGGATCGGTCGGTCCAGTCTGGCCATTCAACTCGCCTCTACATTCTAGAGCATTTTCCGATCCGTCTGCATCATATCCGAAGCTCTTGAAGTCGTTGGCGCACTCGGTCGGAGCGAAGAGGTCGATGAAGCGTCCGATGGCGTCCCGGAGGGCGGGGATTGTTCGCTTCCCGCCTTGCGCAACAGGGCCTTCAGCTTGGAGAGGGCCATCTCGATCGGATCGAAGTCGGGGCTGTCGTCCTCACCCCGAAAACTGGATCGCCTTTATTGAGGATCTTCCCGGTTTCGCGCTCTGTTGCGCGACCGGGAGAAACAGATGCGCAAGTCGAGGTTCAGTGAGCAGCAGATCGCCTTCATCCTGCGGCAGGCGGAGGAAGGCACGACGGTGGAGGAGGTCTGTCGCAAGGCGGGGATATCGGTCCAGACCTACTACCGCTGGCGGTCGAAGTACGGCGGGCTGATGCCGTCGGAGATGAAGCGGCTGAAGCAGCTGGAGGAGGAGAATCTGAGGCTGCGCAAGCTGGTCGCCGACCTGTCGTTGGATAAGGAGATGCTGCAGGATGTCCTCAAGCGAAAGCTCTGAGGCCTGATCGAAAGCGTCAGCTCATCGACGAGGCCAAGGCCGTGTGGAGGGTGGCGATCCGGCGTGCATGCAGCGTGTTCCGGATCGACACCTCGACCTACCACTACCAGGCCTGCAGCCCCGATCAGGCCCCCCTTAGGAATCGGATCCGGGAGATCGCCGAGACGCGCGTCCGGTACGGCTATCGACGGGTCCACGTCCTGCTTCGTCGCGAGGGCTGGGACGTCAACCACAAGCGGACCTAGCGCCTCTACAGGGACGAAGGTCTTCAATTACGGAGGAAAGTACCGCGCCGGCAGGTGAAGGCGGCGCTGCGCGATGATCGCGCGCCGCCTTCTGCTCCCAACGAGGTGTGGGCCATGGACTTGGCTGCTACGCGCCGCCCTCCGGGTCATGGCCGACCAGACCTTCGACGGGCGCAAGCTGCGCATTCTGACCATCGTCGATGCGGCGACCCGGCTCTGCCCAGCAATCGACGTCCGGGCCACCTATCGCGGTGCCGACGTCGTCGCGACGCTGGAGCGGGTGACCGCCATACACGGTCGGCCGAAGCGGATCCGGACCGACCAGAGCACAGAGTTTACGTCGAGGGACATGGACCTGTGGGCCTGGAAGCACGGCGTGGTGATGGACTTCTCCCGGCCGGGCAAGCCGACGGACAACGCCTTCGCCGAGGCGTTCAACAGCCGCGTCCGAGCCGAGCTGCTCAGCGCGAACTGGTTCTTCAGCCTGGCCGACGCCCGGGCCAAATCCGAGGCTTGGCGGAGAGAGTACAACACGCTACGACCGCATGGCTCCCTCGGCTGGAAAACCCCGATGGAGCAAGCGCAGGCGCTCCTCGGGATACCCCCGCCGGAGGGCTAAGGAACCGGCCAGATTCTCATAACTGGCGGTCCAGGGTGGGGGTGCGGACCAATCACCCGCGGACTCTCGTTATGGCTGGATGAGAAACGGGGGTCACGTCAGAGGCGCTGGTTGTGGCGAAAGGCAAAGGTCCAGGGACGATGAAGTCAGACCAGGTGACGAGACGACGCCGGGCGAAGCCCGCAAAGCCCATTTCCGGGGTGAAACCTAGGTCGGCGCGCCCGGTTAACAAGCCGGACGATACTCGTCAGGCCATTTTGCGGGCGGCGCTGGATTGTTTTTCGAATGCCGGCTTTGAAGCTACGTCGATAGCTGATGTCGCGCGAGCTGCGAACGTCGGTCATCCTCTCGTTCACTATTATTTCGGGTCGAAAGAGCGGCTATGGCATGACGCGGTAGAATCCTCATTTGGAGACTTGCGGCGCACCTATGATGCCATCAATTTCGCAATAAATGACCTATCTCCGATTGATGCCCTGCGCGTAATGCTCCGTGCATTCGCGAAGTTTTGCGCCGAAAATCCCCATCACGTGAACCTACTTCTTACCGAGTCCAAAAATGACTCACCACGATTTTCATTGCTGCTTAGCAATTACCTGAGTCCTTTGCATAAGCGTGCAGACGAACTCGTTTTAAAGGCGATAGCGGCCAAGCAAATTAGAGCACTTGATCCGGTTCATTTGACCAACATGATGATAGGTTCAATCATGCAATTCTCCGCCGCAAACGTGCTGATCAAGTCGCTCTACCAAGTCGACTCCAGCAGTCCCGTCATCGTCTCCAGGCATGCTGACGTGGTCATGGATGTGATCCTAAATGGGATAGCAATTCGCCCATAGCGGACGCCCTACTGACATTTTCTGACCGTGTTCGAAATTGGCCAGGATCTTTGTGGGTTTCAGATGAAATCTCATCTGAAGACGCCAATGATCATTTCAGAAGGCGGGACGGCGGGTCTGGCGGCCGAAATGATACTAATCTTGATGTCAAGATACTGACTATCAACCTCTGGGCCGTGCGCGTCGAGCTTGATGCGAGTTTTGCGTGTAGTATGGTTCTTTTTCGCCGGCGACTCCGCCCACCAGCTGACGCCCACCGGCGGCTTCAGCATGAGGACAGTGATGCAGGATCTGCACAATCTGGCCTAGAAAATCGCGGGCGTCATCCACGGCCGGCCTGGCGACAAGTGCATTGATTCCAATGATGTCGAGCATCGCTCGGCCGCCCACGCAAACTTTATGCAAGCGGCCACAACCGCGATGAAGCAAATGGAGTCGTGGCGAGAGCGGATTCCGGTCAGTCTGCATCGTATCCGCAGCTCTTGAAGTCGTTGGCGCACTCGGTCGGAGTGAAGAGGCCGATGAAGCGTCCGATGGCGTCCCAGAGGGTGCCGACGGTTCGCTCGGCAGCCTTGCGCAGGAGCGCCTTGAGTTTCGAGAAGGCCTTCTCGATCGGATTGAAGTCGGGGCTGTAGGGCGGCAGGAAGCGCAGCTCTGCGCCGGCCGCCTCGATCATGGCCTGGATGCTCGGGCGTTTGTGGCTGGAGAGATTGTCCATCACCACGATGTCGCCGGGCTTGAGCTCAGGGACGAGGATCTTCTCGACGTAGACCTCGAAAGCGTCGGCGTTGATCGGCCCGTCCAGGACGAAGGGTGCGACCATGCCGCTCGTGCGCAGGCCAGCGACGAAGGTCGTGGTCTTCCAGTGGCCGTGCGGGACGCTGGACCTGAGCCGCTCGCCGCGGCGGCAGCGGCCATGGGTGCGGGCCATGTTGGTCGAGGCCCAGGCCTCGTCGATGAACACCAGCCGCTCCGGGTCCAGATCGGGCTGGCCGTCGAACCAGGCCTGGCGGCGGTTCAGGACGTCGGGACGCTCCTGCTCCGAAGCATGCCGGGTCTTTTCTTGAGCGTGATCCCGCGCCGGTCGAAGAAGCGCCACAGGGTCGAGACCGCCACGCTGACCCCGCGCACGGCCAGCAGCGCGCGCAGCTCCTTCAGCGTGATGTCCGGCTGGACAGGCACAGCCTCCAGGATCACCTCGGCATGGGCCTCGATCCTGTGCGAGGTCTTGTCGCCGCCCTGCGGCTTGGGGCGGGCATGACCCTCCAGTCGGCGCAGCTGGTCCCAGCGTTTCTGACCCACCTATTTACAATGCCATTTTGCCGTGACAAGCTCCACAACCGATAATCGGGAAGGGCTGATGGGTAACATTGCTTGCCGTTTGGCTGTGGATTTTCAATCCTCCCCGCCGAGAGAGATCCTGAAAATTATCTGGAACTAATAGATAGCATTTGCCCGAGCAGATATGGGGACATTGATATGATGAAATTGTCCAGATGTGCTTTTGTATTTATTGCGATGATCGTTGCAAGCGGGTGCGCATCGTCATCGGTGAGTAGCCGGGTCTCAATTTTTCAGCAGCTCCCTCCAGAAGCGAGTAGCGGCATATTTGCTGTGGTTCCTTGGAGACCAGAGGTAGCCGGAGGGCTCGAGTTTGCATCATACTCCGATCTGATATCGGAGAAGTTTTCGTCGAACGGGTTCAATGTTTCAGGGGATCTGGGTGAGGCTGATTATGTGGTTATCGTCGATTACGGTATTGATGATGGGCAGATCGTAACTCGCAACTATTCGGTGCCACAATTTGGTGTGACCGGTTACTCCGGATCCACCTCAACAGCATCGGTCACTTCGTTCGGGGGTGTTTCAACCGCACAGGTTCGTACAAATAATTCACCAATCTACGGAGTCACGGGATACAATCAGGTTTCTCAGGTTGGCAGGGAGTATTCCCGCTATTTCAGCGTTGACGTTGTCCGAATCAACTCTGACGGGACTCTTGGCTCTAAGGTATATGAGGGGAGATTGAGAAGCGAGGGAAGTTGTGGGAGCCTTCAGGCGTTAATGCCTATTTTTGTTTCCGCTCTGCTTGATAACTTTCCGAGCCAGACCGGCACACGCACAGTCTCTACCCCCTTAACGGCTGATTGCTAATCAGATCGGCACTAGGGTCAGGGATCATTACCGCACAACCACTTAGAGCGTTTCCTGATCTGATTGAATCGTTGGGGATTCCCATGAGGAGCGGTTTCTGATTCACCCTTTCGACCGGGTATGGAGGCCGGGAGGGATGAGCAAGGCGCTGTCGATG
>VYLG01000297.1_pt1 | contig 10737 bp, 7 predicted proteins | sample 5114351 | NCBI WGS metagenome assembly VYLG01 (sample SAMN12291798, study PRJNA351875) | freshwater metagenome | isolation source: freshwater lake | place: USA: Michigan, Kent Lake | collected 2013-08-15
TCGACAGCGCCTTGCTCATCCCTCCCGGCCTCCATACCCGGTCGAAAGGGTGAATCAGAAACCGCTCCTCATGGGAATCCCCAACGATTCAATCAGATCAGGAAACGCTCTAGCCATCCGCTCAATCAATTCAAACCAAGAGTTTGGCGAGAGCAATAAGATAAAAGAGGAGTCAATGAGATTTCCTCCCCCAGCATTATTTTCAGTTTAACGACACGACTCTGAAAGCGTGATCGACCCGTCAGGGCTACGCGTCTGGACCGATACGCAATCATCTGAATTGAGGCGGCCGATGGACATCCCTATTAGTAGACCAGCAGCCAGCATTAAGATCACGCAAAAAAGCATTCCCGTTGACGACAATACAGCCCGCCTACGAAGTGTCATGGCTGTCATGTTATAACCCTCTAGGTGCTAGGTGCAGCGCTTCGTTTCCGTGACCGTATTGCCCCTAGTGGTCGTTGTGGTCACACAGTCGTCAGTCCTGAGAACGGCGACCGCACCGATAGCCGCCACCGCGACGGTTGTAACTCCCGCGATGATGTGAGGAACGAACGGCACCAGCGCAACGAGAAGGCCGGGCTCACCAGCCACAAGTTCCGTTTCGTCCGTGTTAAGTTCACGCACGACCATACCCAGAGCCGTCATAGCTCCCTCCTTATAGCTTGGGTTGATGCGTGCGATCCGGATCGCAGATGCAGGATTGAAAGCCCCCCCTCTGTCAAGTTAATTCGTATTCCAGGTTGCAAGGGGCGCAATCCAACTATGTCTGACCTGTTTCGCAAGGAGGCCGTCACCCACGCCACCCGACGGCTGGCGGGTGAGGTGGTACTGGCCTCGTCCGTGTCGTCGCGCGTCCTCGCCGGTCTGCTGATCGCCGTGGTTCTGGGCGGGGCGGCCTTTGCCGCCACCGCCTCCTATGCCCGCAAGGAAACGGTCGTCGGCTGGTTGACGGCCGAGGCGGGCATGATCCGTCTGGCCGCGCGCCAGGACGGTATCGTCTCCACCGTCCATGTGCGCGAGGGCGACACGGTCGCCGTCGGCCAGCCCATCGCCACCCTGACCCTGTCCTCGGCGCTGGAGGACGGCGACACCCTGACCGCCCTGTCGCGCAGCCTGGACGTGCAGGGCGAGGCGGCCGAGGCGCGCGCGGCGGCGACCGTCGCCACCCTGGCCGCCGAGCAGCGTCAGCTGACCGACCGCCGGGCCGCGCTCAATCGCGAGATGTCCGAAACCCGCCGGAACATGGCCTTGCAGGAAGAACGCCTCGCCCTCGCCCGCGCCGAGGTCGACGCCCGCCTGGCCGCCATTCCCATCGACCTGCGGGCCGCCCGCGCCGAGGCGGCCTCCACCCGCGCCGGCCTCGATCAACAGGTCACCCAGACCGAGGCGCAAGGCCGCTATGTCGTTGTGGCGACGGTGGCCGGCCGGGTCGCCGCCCTGCCGGTCGATATGGGCCAGACGGTGGCGCCGGGGGCCGCCGTGGCCGTGCTGACGGCCGGAGACTCGGCGCTGGAGGCCGAACTCTATGCGCCGTCGCGCGCGGCCGGCTCCGATCGGGCGGCCGAAGGCAGAACTCAAGGTCTCCCAAGCCTGATCAATCCCCGTCCATCTTGAGGGCGGCGATAAACGCTTCCTGCGGGATCTCGACCTTGCCGAACTGGCGCATCCGCTTCTTGCCTTCCTTCTGCTTCTCCAGAAGCTTCTTCTTGCGGGTGGCGTCGCCGCCGTAGCACTTGGCGGTGACGTCCTTGCGCAGGGCGCGGACGGTTTCGCGGGCGATGATCTTGCCGCCGATGGCGGCCTGGATCGGGATCTGGAACAGGTGCGGCGGGATGAGTTCCTTCATCTTCTCGACCATGCCGCGGCCGCGCGCCTCGGCGCGGCTGCGGTGCACCAGCATCGACAGGGCGTCGACCGGCTCGGCGTTGACCAGGATCGACATCTTCACCAGGTCGCCGGGGCGGTAGTCGCCGAGCTCGTAGTCGAAGCTGGCGTAGCCCTTGGAGATGGATTTGAGGCGGTCGTAGAAGTCGAACACCACCTCGTTCAGCGGCAGGTCGTAGACGACCATGGCGCGGCTGCCGACGTAGCTCAGCTCCTTCTGCTCGCCGCGGCGGTCCTGGCACAGCTTGATGACGCCGCCCAGGTACTCGTCCGGGGTGAAGATGGTGGCCTTGATCCAGGGCTCGGCGATCTCGAGGATCTGCATCACGTCCGGCATGTCGGCCGGGTTGTGCAGCTCGATCTCGGAGCCGTCGCGCAGCTTCATCCTGTAGACCACCGACGGGGCCGTCGCGATCAGGTCGAGGTTGAACTCGCGGCTCAGCCGCTCCTGGATGATCTCCAGGTGCAGAAGTCCGAGGAAGCCGCAGCGGAAGCCGAAACCCAGCGCCGCCGAGGACTCCATCTCGTAGTTGAAGCTGGCGTCGTTCAGGCGCAGGCGGGCGATGGCGGCGCGCAGGTCCTCGAAGTCGGCGGCGTCGGTCGGGAACAGGCCGCAGAATACCACCGACTGGACGTCCTTGAAGCCCTTCAGCGGCTCGGCGGTCGGCTTCTTCTCGTCGGTGATGGTGTCGCCGACGGCGGCGTGGGCCACTTCCTTGATCTGGGCGGTGATGAAGCCGACCTCGCCGGGCCCGAGGCTTTCGACCGGGGTGTTCTTGGGCAGGAAGACGCCGACCCGATCGACCAGGTGGGCGGTGCCGTTCTGCATGAACTTGACGCGCTGGCCGGCCTTCAGCGTGCCGTCGAACACGCGCACAAGCAGCACCACACCGAGGTAGGGATCGTACCAGGCGTCGACCAGCATGGCCTTGAGCGGCGCGTTCGCCTCGCCCTTCGGCGGCGGCAGGCGGGTAACGATGGCCTCAAGCACATCCTCGATGCCGAGGCCGGACTTGGCGCTGCACTCGACGGCGTCGGAGGCGTCGAGACCGATGACCTCCTCGATCTGGGCCTTGACCCGCTCCGGCTCGGCGGCCGGCAGGTCGATCTTGTTCAGGACCGGGACGATCTCATGATTGTTGTCGATGGCCTGGTAGACATTGGCCAGGGTCTGGGCCTCGACGCCCTGGCTGGCGTCGACCACCAGCAGCGACCCCTCGCAGGCGGCCAGCGAGCGGCTGACTTCGTAGGCGAAGTCGACATGGCCGGGGGTGTCCATCAGGTTCAGGACGTAGTCGAGCCCGTCCTTCGCCCTGTAGTTCAGGCGCACGGTCTGCGCCTTGATGGTGATGCCGCGCTCCTGCTCGATCTCCATGTTGTCGAGCACCTGCTCGCGCATCTCGCGCGCGCTGAGGCCACCCGTGACCTGGATCAGCCGGTCCGACAGCGTCGACTTGCCGTGGTCAATGTGGGCGACCACGGAGAAATTGCGGATGCGCGAAATCGGGGGAGTCGTCATGCGGCGCCCGCTACCACGGCTGGCGGAGCGCGCCAATGCGACGGGGAGGCGAGGGCGGGCATTACAACCCCGTAATGCGACGTCGGTGCGGTTTGTAGCCTGACGCGTTCAGCCTATATGCAGGGCCTCCTCCCGAAACCTCTTCCATGGGGAATTCCGCGTGACCGACTGGAGCCGGGCCCTGGGCCTGATGGCCGCTTCCGCGCTGGTGCTGGCCGGATGTGGCGAGGGCGGCGGGGGCAAGACGGCGCAGGCCAACGCCGGCCAGGCCGTAACGGCTGCAACCGTGAGCCAGGTGAGCCTGTCCCGCACGGTGACCGCTTCCGGCACCATCTCGCCTTGGGAGGATGTGCCGGTCGGGGCCGAGGTTGGCGGGCTCGTGGCGACCCGGGTGCTGGTCGATGAGGGCCAATATGTTCGGCAGGGCCAGGTGCTGGTGCAGCTGAACGACGACCTGCTGCAGGCCGACCTGCGCGCCCAGGAGGCTTCGGTGGCCCAGGCGGAGGCCAATCTGGCTCGCGAGACCGCCGAACTGGGCCGCGCCCGCGAGCTGCGCGAGCGCGGGTTCCTGTCCCAGGCTTCGCTCGACCAGGCCGTGTCCGAGGAGCGGTCGGCCCGCGCCGGCCTCGATCAGACGCGGGCCCAGCTGTCGGCCACCCGCACGCGCCTCGAGCAGACTCGCGTGCGGGCCCCGGTCGCCGGGCTCGTCTCGGCGCGCAACGTCACCCGGGGGCAGATCGTCGAGGCCGGAACCCAGCTATTCCGCCTGGTCCGCGACGGCCGGCTGGAGCTGGACGCCCAGGTGCCCGAGGCCGAGCTGGCGCTCGTCCGGCCGGGTCAGGGTGCCAGCCTGACCTCGGACCAGGCCGCGTCGACGACCGGTACTGTGCGCATCGTCACGCCCCAGGTCGATCCGCAGACCCGCCTCGGCATCGCCCGCATCGCCATTCCGGCTGCCTCGGACCTGCGTCCGGGCATGTACGCCCGCGCCGAAATCGATGTCGGGACCCAGCCGGCGCTGGCCATTCCGTCGTCGGCCGTCGTCTATCGCGAGGGCCAGCCGGGCGCCTATGTCATCGGCCGAGGCGATACCGTCAGCTTCACCCGCGTGACCCCCGGGGTGCGTCAGGGTGACCTCGTTGCGATCGGATCAGGCCTGGCCGCGGGCCAGAGGGTGGTGGTCCAGGGTGCCGGCTTCCTCGGTGAGGGCGACCGGGTACGCGTGGCCGCGGCGGCGTCCGCTCCCGCCGCGCGCCCGGCCGCGAACTGAGCCTGACCGGTCAGACCCATGAACTTCAACAACATCTCCTCCTGGTCGATCCGGAACCCGATCCCGATCGTCCTGCTGTTCGTGGTCCTGACCCTGGCGGGGCTGATCAGCTACCAGCGGCTGGCCATCAACAACTTCCCCAACGTCGACCTGCCAGTCGTGGCGGTCACGGTGGTGCAGTCGGGCGCGGCCCCGACCGAGCTGGAGACCCAGGTCACGCGCCTGGTCGAGGACGCGGTGGCCGGCCTCGGCGACGTCGACGAGATCAACTCGGTGGTCAATGACTCGGTTTCGACCACCTCGATCGTCTTCGAGCTGGGCGTCGATCTGGAGAAGGCCACCAACGACGTCCGCAACGCCATCGCCGGCATCCGCCAGACCCTGCCGGCCGATGTGCAGGAGCCAGTGATCCAGCGCATCGAGTTCACCCAGGTGCCGATCGCCACCTATGTGGTGCGCGCCCCGGGCATGAATCCCGAGGAACTGAGCTGGTTCGTCGACAACACCGTGGCCAAGCGCCTGCTTTCGGTCGAGGGCGTCAGCCAGGTCAGCCGAGACGGCGGCGTGGCCCGCGAGGTGCGGATCAAGCTGGACCCGGCGCGGCTGGCGGCGCAGGGCGTGACAGCGGCGGCGGTATCCAACCAGCTGCGGGCCCAGAACATCAACCTGCCCGGCGGTCGCGGCGAGATCGGCGGCGAGGAGCAGGCCATCCGCACGCTCGGCTCGGCTCCCTCGATCGAGGCCCTTCGCGCGACCCTGATCCCGGTCGGCGGCCGCTCGGTGCGGCTGGCCGATCTTGGCGAGGTGACCGACGAATGGGCCGAGCCGCGCGGCCGCGCCCGCTTCAACGGCCAGGAGGTGGTCGGCTTCTCCATCAGCCGCTCCAGGGGCTCGTCGGAGCTGGCAGTCTATGAATCGACCAAGGCGGAGATCGAGAAGCTCGACGCCGAGTTCGACAACCTGACCATCGAGCAGGTGACCACCACCACCAGGGACGTGATCAACAATTTCCACGCCTCGGTCGAGGCGCTGCTGCTGGGCGCCGGCCTCGCCGTCATCGTGGTGTTCCTGTTCCTGCGCGACTGGCGGGCGACCTTCATCGCCGCCGTGGCCATGCCGCTCAGCCTGATCCCGACCTTCCTGATCATGGACCTGACCGACCAGTCGCTGAACGTGGTCACGCTGCTGGCCCTGTCGCTGACCATCGGCATCCTCGTCGATGACGCCATCGTCGAGATCGAGAACATCGTCCGGCACATTCGCGACGGAAAGGCACCCTATCCGGCCGCGATCGAGGCCGCCGACGAGATCGGCCTGGCGGTGATCGCCACCACCGCGACCCTGATCGCCGTGTTCGCCCCGACCGGCTTCATGCCCGGTGTGGTCGGCCAGTTCTTCAAGAGTTTCGCCATCGCCACCTGCGTCAGCGTCTTCTTCTCGCTGGTGGTGGCGCGCACCCTGACGCCGCTGATGGGCGCCTATATGCTCAAGGCCGACCAGGGCAAGGAGCACGCTGATCCGCGCTGGATGACCGGTTACCTGCGGCTGCTGGACTGGGCCCTCGGCGACTCCGGCCGCCACCCGACGCAGCCGGAGCCGCGCCGCAGCCCTGGTGCCCGCCTCGCGGGGCGGGTGCGCGACCACCGCATTTGGGTGATGGGCGGCGGGGCCCTGTTCTTCGCCGGCTCGCTCGGTCTGGCGGCCATGCTGCCGTTCGAGTTCATCCCGCCCGAGGATCTGTCGCGCTCCAACATCTCCATCCAGCTGCCGCCCGGCTCCACGTTGGAGGAGACGGATGCCGTCGTGCGCCGGGTCAGCGACGAGCTGACCGCACGGCCGGAGGTGCGCTCGGTCTACGCCTCGATCGGCTCGGCCACGACCAATTTCGGCCCCGGCGGCGGTTCCAGCGCCGGCGAGGTGCGCCGGGCCTCGATCACGGTCAATCTGGTCAAGAAGAACGAACGGTCGATCCGCCAGCAGGCCTTCGAGCAGGAGATGGGTGCCGTGCTGCGCGAAATCCCCGGTGCCCGGGTGCAGTTCGGGCAGGAAGGCGGCGACGGCGGTGCCCTGGTGTCGATCGCCCTCGTCGGCGACGATCCTGAGCAGCTGCAGATGGCGGCGGCGGCAGTCGAGCGCGAGATGCGCGGCGTCCCCGGCCTGACCAATGTCATCTCCTCGGCCGCGCTTGCACGGCCGGAGATCCTGATCACCCCCAAGGCCGACATCGGTGCCCTGCAGGGCGTTTCGGCGGCGGATATCAGCGCCGTGGCTCGGGTCGCCACCCTCGGCGACGCTGATCAGTTGCTGCCCAAGTTCAACCTCGGCGACCGACAGATTCCGATCCGGGTGATGCTGCAGGAATCGGCGCGCGCCGACCTCGGCCAGCTCGAGAACCTCAAGGTGCCCACCGCCTCGGGACAGGTGGTGCCGCTCAGTTCGGTCGCCGACATCAGTTTCGGAGCGGGCCCGAACCAGATCGACCGCATGGACCGCCAGCGGGTGGCCCGTCTGACCGCCGAGCTGAACGGTATCACCCTGGGGCAGGCGTCCGAGCGGGTGAATGCCCTGCCGGCCATGGAGACTCTGCCCGGCGGGGTTCGCCAGGCCATTTCGGGCGAGCTGGAGAACCTGCAGGAGACCGGCTCGGGCTTTATGTTCGCGATCGTCACCGGCATCCTGCTGATGTACGTCGTGCTGGTGCTGCTGTTCCGCAGCTTCTTCCACCCGGTCACCATCCTCGCGGCGCTGCCGGTGTCGTTCGGCGGGGCCTTCTTCCTGCTGCTGGTGACAGGCAAGACGCTGTCGATGCCGGCGCTGATCGGCATCATCATGCTGACCGGGATCGCCGCCAAGAACTCCATTCTGCTGGTCGACTACGCCATCATCGCTATGCAGCGGGGGATGGCGCGGCGCGAGGCGATCATCGACGCCGCGCACAAGCGGGCCCGGCCGATCATCATGACCACCATGGCGATGGGGCTGGGCATGCTGCCGATCGCCGTGGCCTTCGGCGAGGGCACCGAGTTCCGCAGCCCCATGGCGATCGCCGTGATCGGCGGCCTGATCACCTCGACCGCCCTGTCGCTGGTGTTCGTGCCCGTCGCCTTCAGCCTGATCGACGGCGTCAAGGTGCGGCTTGAGCGCCGCCTCTACCGGCTGACCCACCGGCAGCATGGCGAGGCCCCGACCCCGGCTGAATGAAGGGAGTGATCGCAACCGCCCCTTAAGCATTAACAGTCAAGGTCCGGACTCTCTGCCTCCGGGCCCAGGACCGTCCATGTTCCAGATTATCGGCATCGTGCTGCTCTTCGCCATGGTGTTCGGCGGCTACACCATCGCCGGCGGCAAGATGTACGTCATCCTCAAGTCGCTGCCGTACGAGATGATGATGATCGGCGGCGCCGCCGTCGCGGCGCTGGTGATGTCCAACTCGGCGGCGACGCTGAAGGGCACCGCCGGCGGGCTTGGCAAGGTGTTCGCCGGCCCGAAGTGGAAGAAGCAGGACTACAAGGACCTGCTGTCGCTGCTGTTCCAGCTGACCAAGACGATGAAGTCCAAGGGCGTCATCGCGCTGGAGAGCCACATCGAGAAGCCTGGCGAGAGCACGATCTTCCAGAAGTACCCCAAGGTGCTGAAGGACCACTTCGCCACCGACTTCATCTGCGACACCCTGCGCATGATGACCATGAACCTCGAGGATCCGCACCAGATCGAGGACGCCATGGAAAAGCAGCTGGAGAAGCACCACCACGAGGCGCTGGGCCCGGCCCACGCCCTGCAGAACATGGCCGACGCCCTGCCGGCGCTGGGCATCGTCGCCGCCGTGCTGGGGGTGATCAAGACCATGGCCGCCATCACCGAGCCGCCGGAAGTGCTGGGGGGCATGATCGGAGGCGCCCTGGTCGGCACCTTCCTCGGCGTGTTCCTGGCCTACGGCCTGGTCGGCCCGCTGGCCGCCCGCCTCAAGGAAATCGTCGACGAAGAGGCCGCCTACTACAAGATCATCCGCTCGGTGCTGGTGGCCCATCTGCACGGCAACGCCGCCCAGATCTCGGTCGAGATCGGCCGCGGCGACATTCCGTCGACCGCGCAGCCCAGCTTCGCCGAGTTGGAAGAGGCGCTGCAGAACGCCCCGGCGGACGCCTGAAGACACACAACTTCACAAACGCGTGAGCTTTTCGCTTGCCGGGAGCCTCACGGTTCCGTTATCAGAGCTCTGCGGGGATTCATGACCTCGCTCACCCTTCTGAAGGATATACCCATGCGCATCGTCGCCCTGATCGCCGCCTCGGCCGCCGCCCTGGCCGTCGCCGCCTGCCAGCCGGCCGCTGAAGAAGCCCCGGCCGCTGAAGCCGAAGCCGAAGCCGCCGCCGACACGGCCGCTGACGCCACCGCCACCGCGGAAGACGCCGCCGCCGACGCCGCCGCCGCCGCCGGCGAAGCCGCCGCAGCCGCTGAAGGTGCCATGGCTCCGGAAGCCGCTCCGGCCGCGGCTCCGGCCGCCCCCGCCCAGTAATCGCCTTGTTGCGAGGGGCGGTCCTCCGGGATCGCCTGCGGAAGGGGGTCGTCGCCGACGGCCCCCTTTTTCGTGCGCGCAATCCGGCGCATGAGGCGGTTATGGCTGATTCTGCCGACCTCGACTGGACGCCCGAAGGTGCCCCGGTCTCGCGCCGGTTCGGCGATGTCTACTTCTCGCGCGAGGACGGGCTGGCGGAGACCCGCGCCGTCTTCCTCGCCGGCTGCGGCCTGCCGCAGGCGTGGGTAGGGAGGCCCCGCTTCACTGTCGCGGAGCTGGGATTCGGCACGGGCCTCAACATCATCGCCCTGCTGGACCTGTGGAGCCGTCATCGCCCCCCCGGCGGGCGGCTGTCGATCTTCTCCGTCGAGGCCTACCCGCTATCCCGGGCCGACGCTGCGCGCGCCCTCGCCGCCTGGCCGGAGATGGCGGACCTCGCGGCGCGGATGCTGGCGGTCTGGCCGGCTCAGACCCCCGGCTTTCACCGGGTCAGCCTCGATGACCTCGGCGTGTCGCTGGACCTGGCCGCAGGCGACGCTGCTGATGCGCTCGACCGTTGGTCCGGAGACGCCGATGCCTGGTTTCTTGACGGCTTCGCCCCCTCGACCAACCCCGGCATGTGGTGCGACGCAGTGCTGGATGCGGTGGCGGCCCGCTCCGCCCCGGGCGCCCGGGTCGCCACTTTCACCGTCGCCGGGGCGGTGCGGCGGGGACTGCAAGCGCGCGGCTTCAAGGTCGACAAGCGGCCCGGCCACGGCCGCAAGCGCGAGCGGCTGGAAGCAGTCGCCCCCGATGGGCCACGAACGCGGCCGCCCGGCCGCATCGTCATCCTGGGTGCCGGCATCGCCGGACAGGCGATGGCGCGGGCCCTGCGGGCGCAGGGGCTCGCCCCCCTCGTGATCGAGGCCGGGCAGCCCGGGGCGGGGGCCTCGGGCTTTCCCGCTGCCCTCGTCACACCCCGTCTCGACGCCGGCGATCTGACGCTCGCCGCCCTCTACGCCCAGGCGCTGGAGCGCGCCGGGGACCTCTATCGCGCCGTCCCCGGTGCCGTGCTGTCCGAGGGGGTGCTGCAACTTGCTGCCGCCGCCCGCGACCCGGCCCGCTTCGACAAGGTGGCGGCCCAGCCCTGGTGGGGTGGAGCCCTGATGGCACTGGATCCGGCGGCCGCCTCGGCGCGGCTTGGCCTGGCTGTGGACGCCCACGGGCTGTGGATGGGGCCGGCCCTGGCCCTTGCGCCCGCTGCGGTGCGCATGGCCTGGCTCAAGGGCGTCGAGGTGCGGTCTGGCCGCGCCGTCGGCCTTGAGCCGGATGAGGGCGGCTGGCGCGTCCGGCTGGCGGACGGGCCGGCGATAGTCGCCGACGCCGTGGTGATCACTGCCGGCTGGGGCACCATCGACCTGCTGCCAGGGCCCGGTCTCGCGCCGGTGGCCGGTCAGGCGGACTGGAGCGCCGGTGTGGCCCCGCCAGCGGCCGTCGCCTGGGGCGGCTACGCGGTCCCGACCGGCGAGGGGGTGCTGTGGGGCGCGACCCACGACCGGGGCGAGA
>VYLG01000301.1_pt1 | contig 10684 bp, 10 predicted proteins | sample 5114351 | NCBI WGS metagenome assembly VYLG01 (sample SAMN12291798, study PRJNA351875) | freshwater metagenome | isolation source: freshwater lake | place: USA: Michigan, Kent Lake | collected 2013-08-15
GGCTCCAGGGGTCGGCGCCTTCCTGCGCGGCCTCGTCGGCCAGCTGCCAGGCGGCCACGCCAGCGGCGGCCCAGGCGGCCGGCAGCACCGGGCCTTCGAACAGCGCCGGGCGCTCGCGTTCGATGAGCGCCGTGTCCAGATCGGCCGTGGCGAACGCGCGGCTGGCCACCACGCGCTGCAGGAAGGCCACGTTGGTGGCCAGGCCCACGATGTGCGTCTGCGCCAGCGCCGCCGCCAGCCGCGCCAGCGCCTGGTGGCGGTCTTCGCCCCAGACGATGAGCTTGGCGATCATCGAGTCGTAGTGCGGGCTGATGGCGTCGCCCTCGCGCACCCCGCTGTCCACGCGCGGCAGGGCATCCGCGCGCTCGAAGCTCACGTGCGTCGGCCAGCGCGCCACGTGCAGCGTGCCGGTGGCGGGCAGGAAGCCGGCGTCGGGGTTCTCGGCGCAGAGGCGGGCCTCGATGGCGTGGCCGCGCATCGGCACCTCGTGCTGCGCCAGCGGCAGCGGCTCGCCACTGGCCACGCGCAGCTGCCATTCCACGAGGTCGAGGCCCGTCACCGCTTCCGTCACCGGGTGCTCGACCTGCAGCCGCGTGTTCATCTCCATGAAGTAGAAGCGGATGTCGCCGTCGCCTTCCGGTTCGGCGATGAACTCCACGGTGCCCGCGCCCACGTAGCCCACGGCCTGCGCCGCCGCCACGGCAGCCGCGCCCATCTGTGCACGGCGCGCGGCGCTCAGGCCCGGTGCGGGAGACTCCTCCAGCACCTTCTGGTGGCGGCGCTGCACCGAGCAGTCGCGCTCGTTCAGGTGCACGCAGTGGCCGTGCGCATCGGCAAACACCTGGATCTCGATGTGGCGCGGCCGCGTGACATAACGTTCCACCAGCACGTGATCGCTGCCGAAGCTGGCCGCCGCCTCGCGCTGGCAGCTGGCCAGCGCCGCGGCAAAGTCCTCAGGCCGATCGACCTTGCGCATGCCCTTGCCGCCGCCGCCCGCGCTGGCCTTGATGAGCACCGGGTAGCCGATGCGCAGCGCCTCGCGGGCCAGCAGCGCCGGGTCGTTGTCGGCGCCGTGGTAGCCGGGCACCAGCGGCACGCCGGCCTTCTCCATCAGCGCCTTGGCGGCGCTCTTGCTGCCCATCGCGGCGATCGCGCTGGCCGGCGGGCCGATGAAGACGAGGCCATGGTTGGCGCAGGCCTGGGCGAAGTCCTCGTTCTCGCTGAGGAAGCCGTAGCCCGGGTGGATGGCCTGCGCGCCGGTGGCCTTGGCGGCATCGATGATGCGCTGCCACTGCAGATAACTCTCGCGCGGCGCATTGCCGCCGACGTGCACGGCCTCGTCGCAGGCGCGCACGTGGCGCGCGTCGGCGTCGGCGTCGGAGTACACGGCCACCGTGCGCACGCCCAGGCGGCGCGCCGTGGCGGCCACCCGGCAGGCGATCTCACCGCGGTTGGCGATCAGGATCTTGGAGAACATGGTTCGGTCCTCGTCAGGCGGCCGAAGCCGGCCTCGGCATGAAGCGCCTCAGCAGCGCGCGCAGGAATCGGAAGAACACGGCGATCAGCACCACCGCCAGCAGCACCGCGAGCGCCAGCACCGGCCAGAACACCACCGGGTGCGCGACGGCCAGCCACAGCATCGTCGGCACCGCCGCATCGCCGGCCAAGGACAGCAGCCAGTTCGACACCGGCTCGGGGCTGGTGTTGGCCGCCGCGCGCGTGGTGGCCTTGGCGGTGTGCGCCGTGGCCGCCAGCGTGCCACCGGCCAGCGCGGCAAGCAGGCCCCAGGTGGCGCTGTCGGCACCCAGCGCGCCGGCCGCCAGGGCCGCCCCAGCGGGGATGCGGATGAACGTGTGCACGGCGTCCCAGAGCGTGTCGACGGCCGGGATCTTGTCGGCCACGAACTCCACCACGAACAGCAGGAACGAACCCATCAGCACGATCGGGTTCTGCAGGATCTGCAAGCCCGCTGGCAGCGGCAGCCAGCCCAGGTAGCCGGCAGCCCCGGTGATGAACACCACGGCGTAGAGCCGCACGCCACTGGCCCAGCCCAGCGCCGCGGCAAGGGCCGCGAGCTGCGCCAGATCGAGCGGCACCGGCAGCGGATTCATGAGCGCCAGGCCGGATCGCGCTTGCCCAGGAACGCGGCCACGCCTTCGCGGCCCTCGTCGCTGGCGCGGATGTCGGCGATGCGGCGCGCGGTCTCGGCGCGCAGATCGGCGTCGATGGGCCGCGCGGCCACGTCCTGCACCAGGCGCTTGCAGGCGCGCACCGCGGCCGGGCCGTTGCCGATCCAGGCGTCGACGATGCCCGCGCAGGTGGCGTCCAGCTGCTCGGCCGGCACGCACTCGTGCACGAAGCCCAGCGCCGCGGCGCGCTTCGCATCGAAGCGCTCGGCGGTGGTGAAGTAGCGCCGCGAGGCCTGCTCGCCCAAGGCGCGCACGACGTAGGGCCCGATGGTGGCCGGCAGCAGACCCAGCCGCGCCTCGCTGAGGCAGAACTGCACCGTGTCCGCCGCCACGAGCACATCGCACACCGCCGCCAGGCCCACGCCGCCGGCGTAGCAGTCGCCGTGCACGCGGCCGAGCACGGGCACCGGGCAGGACCAGATCGTGTGCAGCATCTCGGCCAGCGCGGCGGCATCGGTGCGGTTCTCGTCCCAGGTGTAGGTGGCCATGCGCGCCATCCAGGACAGATCGGCCCCGGCGCAGAAGGCCTTGCCACGCCCGCCCAGCACGATGGCGCGAAGGCCCGGCTCGCTGCCGAGGGCACGGAACGTGGCCGTCAGCTCGGCAATGACGCCGTCGTTGAACGCATTGCGCACCTCGGGCCGGTTGAGCCAGACCTCGGCCACATGCGCGCGCGGGCGCAGAACTTCCAGCGTGCTCGTCATCGGCAGCTCCTTCAGTGGCGCCAGCCGCGCAGGCCGCGATGCTGTTCGAAGGCGAGATAGTCGCGGTCGCGGTGCAGCAGCGCGTAGTCGCGCTCGATGCAGAACGTGGCCACCAGCACATCGATGCCGCTGCGCACTGTCACGCCCCGGGCGCGCAGGTTGCGGTAGTGCTCGGCGGCCAACAGCGCCAGTTCGGCGCTGGCGGTGTCTTCGACAGCCAGGCTTTCCATCAGCCGCCGCGCCTGGCGATGGGCGCCCTCGTGCCGGAAGCCGCGCAACACCTCGAACAGCACCAGGTCCGGCACGACGATGCGCACCTCGCCGTGATCGAGCATCTCACTCAGCAACTCGACCGCCGGGTGCTCGGCGTCGTTGAAGAAGTCGATCCAGACGCTGGAATCAACGACGAGCACGGCGCTTGGCTCCGTAGCTGCCCGGTGCGGCCTCTTGCACCACGGCTTCGACAGGAGCCAGCGGCGCGGCCGACGCGGCCTCGGCTTGCGTCCAGTCGATGCTCTCGTCGCCCTCCCACTTGAGCTTGCCGCGCCACTTGAGGATCTCTCGGTACGCGGCCTGCCGAGCGAGCAACTTCAGGCCCGCCTCGACGGCGTCCTTCTTCGTCTTGTACGGGCCGGCAAGCATGGCCTGCGCCATCAACTGATCGTCGATTTCAATGTTCGTGCGCATGATGTGTGCAGAATCAAGAAAGTGCACACATCGTACACTACATGCGGAAGACGCCGAAGCGCGGCGTCTCCGGGATCGGCGCGTTCAGGCTGGCGCTCAAGCCCAGCGCCAGCACGCGGCGCGTGTCGGCGGGGTCGATGACGCCGTCGTCCCACAGCCGCGCGCTCGCGTAGTACGGGTGCGCCTGCTGCTCGAACTGCTCGAGGATGGGCGCCTTGAACGCGGCTTCCTCGTCGGCGCTCCAGGCGCCGCCCTTGGCCTCGATGCCGTCGCGCTTGACGGTGGCCAGCACGCTGGCGGCCTGCTCGCCACCCATCACGCTGATGCGCGCGTTGGGCCACATCCAGAGGAAGCGGGGGCTGTAGGCGCGGCCGCACATGCCGTAGTTGCCGGCGCCGAAGCTGCCGCCGATGATCACCGTGAACTTGGGCACCGTGGCCGTGGCCACCGCAGTGACCATCTTCGCGCCGTGCTTGGCGATGCCCTCGGCCTCGTACTTGCGGCCGACCATGAAGCCGGTGATGTTCTGCAAGAAGACCAGCGGCACCTTGCGCTGGCAGCACAGCTCGATGAAGTGGGCGCCCTTCATCGCGCTTTCGGAGAACAGCACGCCGTTGTTGGCGATGATGCCCACCGGCATGCCCTCGATGTGCGCGAAGCCGCACACCAGCGTGCTGCCGTAGCGCGCCTTGAACTCGTCGAACGCCGAGCCGTCGACGATGCGGGCGATGATCTCGCGCACGTCGAAGGGCTTGCGCGGGTCGACCGGGATCACGCCGTGCAGCTCGGCCGGGTCGGCCAGCGGCGGGCGCGGCGCTTGCATCAGCAGCTGTTCGGGCTTGCGCCAGTTGAGGTTGGCCACCACGTTGCGCGCCAGCGCGAGCGCGTGGTGGTCGTTTTCGGCCAGGTGGTCGGCCACGCCCGACAGGCGCGTGTGCACGTCGCCACCGCCCAGGTCTTCGGCGCTCACCACCTCGCCGATGGCGGCCTTCACCAGCGGCGGTCCGCCCAGGAAGATGGTGCCCTGGTTCTTGACGATGATGGTCTCGTCGCTCATCGCCGGCACGTAGGCGCCGCCGGCCGTGCACGAGCCCATCACCACCGCCACCTGCGGGATGCCCAGCGAGGACATCTGCGCCTGGTTGTAGAAGATGCGGCCGAAGTGGTCGCGGTCGGGGAACACCTCGTCCTGGTTGGGCAGGTTGGCGCCGCCGCTGTCGACGAGGTAGATGCAGGGCAGGCGGTTCTGCTGCGCCACCTCCTGCGCGCGCAGGTGCTTCTTCACCGTCACGGGGTAGTAGGTGCCGCCCTTGACGGTGGCGTCGTTGCAGACGATCACGCACTCCACGCCGCTGACGCGACCGATGCCGGCGATCACGCCCGCACCCGGTGCGGCGCCGTCGTACAGGCCGTGCGCGGCCAGCGGCGCAAGCTCGAGGAACGGTGTGTCGGGGTCGAGCAGACCCTCGACGCGGTCGCGCGGCAGCAGCTTGCCGCGCGCCACGTGCTTGGCGCGCGCCGCGGCGCCACCGCCTTCGGCCACGCGCGCGAGCTGCCGGTTCAGGTCGTCGACGAGGCCCCGCATCCAGGCCACGCTGGCCTTGAAGGCGTCGGAACGGGGGTTGAGCTGGCTGGTCAGCACCGGCATCGGGTCTCCTCGGGCCGCGGCCCCGCAAGGGTGCGGCGACGGGTGTTCGTTCTTCGATTGACGTTTACGTCAACGTCAACCGCGCGAATGGTACACAGCCTCTTCCGTCCACCCGAGGGCCTGCAGGTCGGCCACGCGCAGCGGCGCGTCGGAGGGCATCAGGAACTCGTCCAGCTGCGGCGGCGCCACCGGCGTGCCGGACAGCATGGCGTGAGCCTGTCCGCGGTGGTGCGTCTGGTGCATGAAGAGGTGCTGCAGCACGTGCGCCGCGGCATCCACCTGCACGCGGCCCTGACCGCGCGGCATGTGCACGGCCGCCACCAGGGCGGCGCCATCGGCCGCGGCGAGCCAGGCGATCAGGCGCTCGTCGCTGGCAGCCTGGCGCGTGGCCCAGGCCTGCGCGTCGGCGGCGGGCACGAAGCCGGTCCATTGCTGGTCGGCCGCCGGGTCGCCGTGCAGCGCGGCGATGTAGTACGCGTCGACGGCCAGCACGTGGTTGAGCGTCGCACCCAGGCTCGGGAAGAAGCTGGTGCGGGGCGCGGCCCAGGCCTCGGCGTCGAGCGCGGCCAGCGCCTGCGCGAGCCGGTGGTTGGCCAGCCGGTTGGCGTGGGCCTGGATGCGCAGCAGCGGCAGGGCTTGCATGGCGGGTGCTCTCCGGCCTTCTCAGCACGGGCCCTGCTCGGCCGCGAAAGCGCGCCGGGCGCGCGAGGTCGCGCAGCGACTGCTTGCGCCTGATCGGGCAAGAGACGGGCAAGAGACGGGCGACAAGCCGTCGAACCCGAAGCCGATGGTGTCGGACATGGCCAGGTCGCTCACTCCAGCTTGATGCCGCGCCGCGTGATGATCTCGCCCAGCGTGCGCGCCTCGGCCTGCACACGCGCCAGTGCCGCGGCGGCGTCGCTGCCCACGGGCTCCCAGCCGCCGGCCACGAAGCGCTGGCGCGTCTCGGCCTCCTTCATCACCGCCGGCACGTCGCGCGCCAGGCGCTCCAGCGCAGCGCGCGGCATCGCGGCTGGGGCGACGAGCGCGTTCCACACCTCGAGCGCCGGCATCTTCACGCCCAGGTCGGCCAGCGGCGGCACGCCGGGGGCCTGTTCGCTCTTCGGGCCTGCCACGCCGATGGCGTGCAGCTTGCCGGCCTTCACCTGCGGCAGCGCCTGGCCCGGCAGCACCAGCGCCATCTGGATCTGCCCGCCCAGCAGCGCCGTCAGCACCGCGGGGTTGCCGTTGTAGGGCACGTGCACGGCGTTGCCGCCGATGGCGCCATTGACGAGCTCGCCACCCAGGTGGCCCACCGAACCGATGCCCACCGAGCCGTAGCTCCACTTGTCACCCGCGGCCTTGGCCGCCGCCAGCCAGGCGGCGCCCTGGGGTTGATCGGCCGGGGTCACCAGCACCAGCGGCGCCGTGGCCAGCAGCGAGACCACGGCGAAGTCCTTGGCGGGGTCGAACGGCAGCTTCGCGTTGAGCTGCTTCGCGGTCGTCAGGTTGCCGTTGATCACCACGCCCAGCGTGTGCCCGTCGGTGGCCTTGGCGACGGCGTCGGCGGCCAGGTTGCCGCTGGCACCCGGGCGGTTTTCCACCAGCACCGTCTGGCCCCAGGCCTTGGCGAGGGCATCGGCGAGCGCGCGGGCCGAGATGTCGGGCGTGCTGCCGCCCGGGAAGCCGACGAGGATCTTCACCGGCTGTGTTGGCCAGGCCGTCTGCGCGGCGGCCGGCAGGCCCAGCAGCCCCAGCGTGGGCGCGAGCAGCGCGATGGCGAGCAGTTGTCGGCGCGGCGCGCGGCCGTGTTTGCGCAGGGTCATGTCGTCTCCTCGGGGGTTCGTTAGCCTCGGCGCCGGATTGTGCGCGGCCGCGCGCCCCAACCAACCGGCACCACCCGGACCCTGGATGCTCGAGACGACCCTCAACCTGCTGCTGGCGCTGCCGGCGCTGGCCATCGCGCTGGCGCTCAAGCCCTGGCGGCTGCTGCGCGCGCCACCGCCGTGGCCGGCACTGGCCACCTGGGCGCTGCTGCCGCTGCTGTGGTCGCTCGATTCGACCACCGCCTCCCCGCTGCTGCAGCCCCTGTCGGGCGTGTGCATCCTGCTGCTGATGCTGGGCTGGCCGCTCACGGTGCTGGCGCTGCTGCCGGTGGGCGCGGTGATCTGGCTGGTGTCGGGCCTGGACGCCGCCGGCGCGCTGCACCGCGTGGTCTGGCTCGGCCTCGTGCCCGCGACGCTGGCGCTGGCGCTGGGCGGCGCGGTGCGGCGCTGGCTGCCGCGCCACCTGTTCGTTTACATCCTCGGCCGCGGCTTCTTTGCCACCGCGCTGGCACTCACGCTCAGCGGCGCGCTGGCGGCCTGGCTCTTCGGCGTGCCGGCCAGCGTGCCGGCGTCGGACGTGATGCTCGCGCGGCTGCTCGCGGCCTTCGGCGACGCCTTCATCACCGGCATGCTGGCCGCCATCTTCGTGGCCTTCCGGCCGCAGTGGCTGGCCACCTACGCCGACCACCTCTACCTGAAGCCGCTGCTCTGAGCGGGCCGGGTCTCAGCGCCGCCAGAACTGCGGCGTGAACAGCACGAGCACGCTCAGCAGCTCCAGCCGGCCGAGCAGCATCGCGAAGGTGCAGACCCAGGTCTGGAAGTCGCTCAGCACGCCGTAGTTCACCGCCGGGCCGACATCGCCCAGGCCCGGGCCGATGTTGTTGACGCAGGCGATGACGGCGGTGAACGCGGTGACGACATCGAGCCCGCTGAACAGCAGCAGCATCGTCAGGCCCACCAGCGAGGCGCCGTAGATCATCATGTAGGCGATCACGGCCTGCATGACGCGGTCGCTGACGGCCGTGGTGCCCAGCGTCACCGGGTTCACGACATTGGGGTGCACGATGCGCACGAGCTCGCGCCGCGCCTGCTTCACCAGCAGCAGCATGCGGATCATCTTGATGCCGCCGCCGGTGCTGCCGGCGCAGGTGGCGAAGCAGCCGAGCAGGATCATCAGCAGCGGCGCGAACAGCGGCCACTGCGCGTAGTCCGCACTCGCGTAGCCGGTCGTGGTGGCCACGCTGACGACGTGGAACACCGTGTGCCGCACCACCTGCCAGGGCTCGTCGAAGGTGTCGTGCCACAGCAGGTAGCCGGCGATCAGCACGATGGCGCCGAGCACCACGCCGTAGAAGGCCATGACCTCGGGGCTGCGCCGGAGCGGCGCGATCGAGCGCGCGCGCCACAGCGTGAAGTACATCAGCAGGCTGATGCCCGACAGCATCATGAACACCACCGCGATCATCTCCAGCAGCGGCGACTGGAACTGCCCGAAGCTGGCGTCGTAGTTCGAGAAGCCGCCCAGGCTGACGGTGCTGCACATGTGCAGGAAGGCGTCGGTCCAGCTCATGCCGCCCAGCCGGTAGGCCAGCAGACAGGCGGCCGAGAGACCGAAGTAGGTGCCCCACAGCACCCGCGCGGTGTCGGCGATGCGCGGCGTGAGCTTCTGGTCCTTCAGCGGCCCGGAGAACTCGGCCTTGAAGAGCTGCGAGCCGCCCACGCCCAGCAGCGGCAGGATGGCCACCGCCAGCACGATGATGCCGAGCCCACCCACCCACTGCATGAAGCAGCGCCAGACATTCACGCTCAGCGGCAGCGTGTCCAGGCCCGACAGCGCCGTGGCGCCGGTGGCGGTGAAGGCCGACATCGCCTCGAAGTAGGCGTTGGTGACGCTCAGGCCCGGCACCGCCAGCACCAGCGGCAGCGCGCCGAAGGCTGGCAGCACGAGCCAGGTCATGCCGACGAGCACGAAGCCGTCGCGCGGCTGCAGCTCGCGGCGGAAGCGCCTGGTGGCCGCGCTCATCAGCAGGCCCGCCACGGCCGTCACGAGCGTGGCGGTGATGAAGGCCCGCTCGGCATCGTCGTGCCCCAGCACCGCAAAGGCCAGCGGCACCAGCAGCAGCAGCGCGAACAGCACGACCATGCGGCCGACCAGGGCGAGGACGGCCAAGGCACCCATCAGAACAGGAACGTCGCGCTGACCTGGAACAGCTTCTCGACCTCGCGCACCATGCGCTTGCGCGGCACGAAGACGATGACGTGGTCGTTGGGCATCACCACGGTGTCGTGGTGGGCGATGATGACCTGCGGCTTGGCCTCGTCTCCAGCCTCCGAGCCATCGCTGCGGTGCAGCCCGCGCACCACGGCGCCGACCTGCGCACCCTTGGGCAGGCCCACCTCGTCGATGCGGCGGCCGGCGAACTTGCAGGTCTTGTGATCACCGCGCACGATGGCCTCCAGCGCCTCGGCCGCGCCGCGGCGCAGGCTGTGCACGGCTTCCACATCGCCGCGCCGCACGTAGGCCAGCAGCTCGCCGATGACGGTGTGGCTCGGGCTGATGGCGATGTCGATGGTGGTGCCCTGCACGAGGTCGGCATACGCCCGGCGGTTGATGACGGCCAGCACGCGCCGCGCGCCCAGCCGCTTGGCCAGCAGGCAGGACATGATGTTGTCCTCGTCGTCGCCGGTCAGGCCGATGAAGAGGTCCATGTCCTGCACGTTCTCGTCGCCGAGCAGGTCTTCGTCGGTGGCGTCGCCGTTGAGCACCAGCGTGCCGGCCTGCAGCTGCGTGCTCAGGTACTCGCAGCGCGCCGCGTGCGGCTCGATCATCTTCAGCTGGTACTGGCCCTCGATCTGCCGCGCCAGCCGCAGGCCCACCTTGCCGCCGCCGGCGATCATCACGCGCTTCACCGGCTCGGCGCGGTGGCGCAGCGCGCCCAGCACGGTGCCGATGTGCTCGGTGGCGGCGAGCACGAAGACCTCGTCGCCCGGTTCGATGCGCGTGGCGCCGTCCAGCACCGGCAGCACGGTGTCCTGGCGGTAGATGGCCACGATGCGCATGTCCACGCCCGGCACCAGCTTCGGGATCTCGGCCAGGCTGTGCTGCACCAGCGGCCCGCCGGCCACGGCGCGCACGGCGATCAGGCTGACGAGGCCGTGCGCGAACTCCAGCACCTGCAGCGCCTCGGGGTACTCGACGAGCTTGCGGATGTAGGCCGTGACCGTCTGCTCCGGGCACAGCAGGTGGTCCACCGCAAACCCGTCGCGCTCCATCAGCGGGCCGCCGTCCACGAACTCGGGGCTGCGCACGCGCGCAATCGCGGTGGGCACGTTGAAGCGCTGCTTGGCCACCTTGCAGGCCACGAGGTTGGTCTCGTCCAGCGGCGCGCAGGCGATCAGCAGGTCGGTGTCCTCGATGCCCGCCTCCTGCAGCACGCTGGGCTGGATGCCGTTGCCGACGACGCCGCGAAGATCGAGCCGGTCCTGCAGATCGCGCAGGCGGGTCGGGTCGCTGTCGACGACGGTGATGTCGTTCTTCTCGGACACCAGGCTCTCGGCCACGCTCTCGCCCACGCGGCCGGCGCCCAGGATCAGGATCTTCATGGCGCGCGAGTGTAGTCAGCAGGCCCGCCGAGCGCGGCCCGCAGCACG
>VYLG01000302.1_pt1 | contig 10674 bp, 11 predicted proteins | sample 5114351 | NCBI WGS metagenome assembly VYLG01 (sample SAMN12291798, study PRJNA351875) | freshwater metagenome | isolation source: freshwater lake | place: USA: Michigan, Kent Lake | collected 2013-08-15
CGCGGTCGAGCGCCGGCGGCGGCAATGCTGCTGGCAGCGGCGGCGAGGCCCATGCCGCGGGCGCCGCCCAGGCCAGCACCAGTGCCCGCCACGCGTGGCCACCAGCTCCGCCAAGGGCGGGCGCAGATGGGGTGAGGGCAGCCTTGAGCATGGCTGCGCACTGTAGGCAGCGGCCCGCCGGTCGCGGGGCGGAAAAGACCGGGCTTGGCGCCGCTTATCGGGCTACAGCCGCGGGCCGGGCGTTCCAACAATGCCTGCAACTCCACCCGTGCCGTTCCGGTGCCGACCATGATCAACCGCCTCACCGACTCGCTCGACTTCCACGGCCAGGCCCTGGTGCTGCGGGCGCAGCGCCAGCAGGTGATCGCCGGCAACATCGCCAACGCCGATACCCCCGGCTATCAGGCACGCGACTTCGACTTCGCCTCGGCCCTGCGCGCCGCGCGTGGCACCGCGGGCACGGGCGAGGGCATCGCCCGCGACATCCTCAGCCCCGGCGGCCGGCCGCAGCCGCAGCTGCGCTACGTGCACCCGGCGCAGACCAACCTCGACAGCAACAGCGTCGACATGGACCGCGAGCGCGCCAACTTCATGGACAACGCGCTGAAGTTCGACGCCACGCTGCGCTTCATCAACGGCAACGTGCGCACCACGCTCGATGCGATGAAGAGCGCCAACTCGCCCTGATGCCAGGAGCTGACAGATGAGCATGCTCAAGATCTTCGACGTCGCCAGCAGCGCGGTCAGCGCACAGAGCCAGCGGCTGAACGTCGTCGCCTCCAACCTGAGCAACGCCGACACCGTGGCCGGGCCCGACGGCCAGCCCTACAAGGCGCGGCAGGTGGTGTTCCAGACCGCCTTGATGGCCAGCCGCGACCCCTTCAACCCCGTGGCCGACGGCAGCGCCGGCGTGCGCGTGAGCACGATCACCGAGAGCGACGTGCCCGGCCGCCGCGTGCACGACCCGAAGCACCCGAGCGCCGACGCCGAGGGCTACGTGACCTACAGCAACGTGAACCCCGTCGAGGAGATGGTCAACATGATCAGCGCCTCGCGGTCCTACCAGAACAGCGTCGAGGTGATGAACACCGCGCGCAGCTTGCTGCAGAAGACGCTGCAGATGGGGCAATCCTGATGAGCACCGCCACAGCCGTTTCGGGCAACAACCTGTTCTCGTCGCTCTCGGGCAGCAGCGCCGCCACGCCCACCGCCAACGAGGCCGGCAGCGCCGACCGGTTCCTGAAGCTGCTGGTCACCCAGCTGCAGAACCAGGACCCGATGAACCCGATGGACAACGCGCAGATCACGAGCCAGATGGCGCAGATCAACACCGTCAACGGCATCGAGAAGCTCAATGTCACGGTCGACGGGCTGAACACGCAGTTTGCGCAGCTGCAGGCGCTGTCGGGCGTGTCGCTGGTGGGCCGCGAGATCACCGTCAAGGGCAACCAGATCACCGTGGCCGGTGGCCGTGCCGAAGGGGCCTTCGAGCTCGCCGGCACCGCAGGCGCGGTGAAGGTGGAGGTGCTCAACGGCGCCGGGCGCGTGGTCGGCACCGTCGACATGGGCGCGCAGGACGCCGGCCGCCACGCCTTCAACTGGAGCGCCGCGGGCCAGCCCGACGGCGCCTACACCTTCCGCGTCGTCGCCGCGCAGGGCACGGCCACCGTGCCCACGACGCCGCTGATGCGCGACCGCGTCGAGGCCGTGCGCACCACCGGCAACACCCTCACGCTCGAGACCGCATCCAGCGGCCTCATCGCCTGGCGCGACGTCCAGGCCTTCAACTGACCCCACCGAACCCCATTCGCAGGACCCCGCCATGAGCTTCCAGCAAGGCCTCTCCGGACTCAACGCCACCAGCAAGAACCTGCAGGTGATCGGCAACAACATCGCCAACGCCAACACCTTCGGCACCAAGGTCTCGCGCGCCGAGTTCTCGGACATGTACGCCGCCGCGCTCAACGGCGCCGGCGCCAGCAGCGTGGGCATCGGTACCAACCTGGCCTCGGTGGCCCAGCAGTTCACGCAGGGCAACATCAAGACCACCGAGAACCCGATGGACCTGTCGATCAACGGCGCCGGCTTCTTCCAGGTGGGCGACGGTGCCAGCCCCGTCACCTACACCCGCAACGGCCAGTTCAAGGTCGACCGCGAGGGCTACATCGTCAACAACGCCGCGCTGCGCCTGATGGGCTACGCGGCCGACGGCCAGGGCCAGATCCAGCCCGGCCTGGCCGTGCCCCTGCAGCTGCCCACCGGCGGCGTGGCGCCGTCGCCCACCACGGGCATGGCCTTCGAGCTGAACCTCGACTCGCGCGCAGCCGTCACCACGCCCACCGCCGGCGCGGCCATCGACTTCAACGACGCCGACACCTACAACAACGCCACCTCGCTGACGGTGTACGACGTGCAGGGCCGAGAGGTGGCGCTGACCTACTACTTCCAGAAGAGCGGCGACGAGACCTGGAACGTGTTCGCCACCGCCAACGGCACCAGCGTGGCCGGCACGCCCGACGACCCGCTGCCGGTGACGACCATCACCTTTGCCAGCGACGGCAGCGGCCCCACCGACCCGACGGCGCCGGTGACGCTGGACATCCCGGCCACCACCACCGCCAGCGGCTCCACGACGCTGCCGATCACCGGCGTGACGCTCGACCTGGCGCAGGCCACGCAGTTCGGCTCGCCCTTCGGCGTGACCGACGTGCAGCAGGACGGCTTCTCCGCCGGCCAGCTGACGGCCATCGTGGTGGAGAACAACGGCATCATCACCGCGCGCTACAGCAACGGCCAGAGCCGGCCGGCGGGCCAGATCGAGGTGGCCAACTTCCGCAACCCACAGGGCTTGCAGCCCTTGGGCGACAACCAGTGGGCGCGCACGTCCGCCTCGGGCGACGCCGTGGTCGGCGTGCCGGGCGACGGCAACCTGGGCGTGCTGCAGGCCGGCGCACTGGAAGAGAGCAACATCGACCTGACCGGCGAGCTGGTGAACATGATCGTCGCGCAGCGCATCTACCAGGCCAACGCGCAGACGATCAAGACGCAGGACCAGGTGCTGCAGACGCTCGTCAACCTGCGCTGATCGGCTGACGCGCCGTGGACAGGCTCATCTACCTCTCGATGGCGGGCGCCAAGGCGACGCTGCAGCGCCAGGACTCGCTGGCCAACAACCTGGCCAACGCCTCGACCACCGGTTTCCGCGCCGAGATGCAGGCCTTCCGCGCCGTGCCGGTGCGCGGCGAAGGTGCCACCACGCGTGCCTACGTGCTGGAAAGCACCATCGGCCACGACACGAGGCCGGGCGCGATGCAGGCCACCGGCCGCAGTCTCGACGTGGCCATGCAGGGCAACGCCTGGCTGGCGGTGCAGGGCCTGGATGGCACCGAGGCCTACACCCGCGCCGGGGCGCTGGAGGTCAACGCCGAGGGCCAGGTGGTCACGCCCGCCGGGCTGCCGGTGCTGGGCGACGGCGGCCCCATCACGGTGGGGCTGAACGCGCAGGTGGAGATCGCCGCCGACGGCAGCATCACCAGCACCGTGGGCAACGGGAGGCCGCAGCAGGTGGGCCGGCTGAAGCTGGTCACGCCCGAGGCGCCGCTGCTGCGCGGCACCGACGGCCTGTTCCGCGCCGGCGACGGCGCCGACCTGCCGGCCGACGCCACCGCGCGCGTGAGCAGCGGCATGCTCGAGGGCTCGAACGTGAGCCCGGTGGAGACGATGGTGGCCATGATCGCCGCCGCCCGGCAGTTCGAGCAGCAGATGAAGGCGCTGCAGGGCGCCGAGCAGCGCGAGCAGCAGGCGGCCAAGCTGCTGGCTCCGTCTGGCGGTTGAAGGCCGCCGACGGCAACGAACTGGCCCCTCGCGGGGCCTTTTTTCTGGGCATGGCGACCCTCAAGCCCGCTCGAAGATGTGAGTCATCTTCAAGGCAAGGCGCCACACCATGATTCGCTCGCTCTGGATCGCCAAGACCGGCATGGAAGGCCAGCAGACCAAGCTGGACGCCATCTCGAACAACCTCGCCAACGTCGGCACCAACGGCTTCAAGCGCGCCGGTGTGCAGTTCGAGGACCTGATGTACCAGAACCTGCGCGCCGCCGGCTCGGCCACCACCGAGCAGACGACGCTGCCCACGGGCCTGCAGGTGGGCCTGGGCGTGCGCGCCGCCTCGGCCACGCGCAACTTCCAGCAGGGCGCGCTGCAGCAGACGGGCAATGGCTTCGACCTCGCGATCAAGGGCCAGGGCTTCTTCCAGATCTCGATGCCCGATGGCAGCACCGGCTACACGCGCGACGGCGCCTTCCAGGTCGACGCCAACGGCCAGCTCGTCACCAACGCCGGCTATCCGGTGCAGCCCGGCATCACCGTGCCGGCCAACGCCACGGCGGTGACGGTGGCCGCCGACGGCACCGTCAACGCCAGCCTGCCGGGCCAGGTGGCGCCGCAGAACCTGGGGCAGCTGCAGCTGGCCTCGTTCATCAACCCGGCCGGGCTCGAGAGCCGCGGCGGCAACCTCTTCGCCGAGACGGCCGCCAGCGGCGCGCCGCAGACCGGCGCGCCCACCAGCAACGGCCTGGGCGCGCTGCAGAGCGGCTTCGTCGAGGGCAGCAACGTCAACGTCGTCGAGGAGCTGGTGTCGATGATCGCCACGCAGCGCGCCTACGAGCTCAACTCCAAGGCCATCCAGACCTCGGACCAGATGCTGCAGCGGCTGGGGCAGCTGTGATGCGCACCGCCGCCTCCGTTCTGCTGCTGGCCCTGCTGCTGCCGGGCTGCGCCTTCATCGGCCCGCACGTCGACGTGGGCGACACGCGGCCCATGCCGCCTGCGCCGGCGCCGCTGCCATCGGCCCAGGCCAGCGGCTCGATCTTCGTCGCCTCGGCCTACCGGCCGCTGTTCGAGGACCACCGCGCGCGCCTGGTGGGCGACACGCTCACCGTGAACATCGTCGAGAAGGTGACGGCCACCGCCAAGAGCACGAGCTCGGTCGAGAAGAGTGGCTCGATGTCCGGCGGCATCACGGCGCTGCCGGGCGTGAACCCGAACGCGCTGCGCCGCGCCAATGCCGAGGCCAGCACCGGCAGCAGCGCGGAAGGCAGCGGCAGCACCGAGAACAGCAACGACTTCAGCGGCACGATCACCGTGGTCGTGAAGCAGGTGCTGCCCAACGGCCACCTGGTGGTGGCCGGCGAGAAGCAGATCGGCGTCAACCAGAACATCGACGTGCTGCGCTTCTCGGGGCAGGTCGATCCGCGGGCCATCCAGCCGGGCAACAGCGTGGCCAGTGGGGCCATCGCGAACGTGCGCCTCGAGCAACGCGGCCGCGGCGCCGCCGCCGAGGCCCAGGCCATGGGCTGGCTGCAGCGCTTCTTCATCAACGTACTCCCCATCTGAGCCATGAGCCGACCCTTCGACCCGGATCGACTGATGCGCTGGACGCTGGTGCTGGCCACCGTGGCCGCCAGCACGGCCCTGTGGTGGCCGATTCCGGCCGAGGCCAACGTGCGCATCAAGGAGCTGGCGGCCGTGCAGGGCGTGCGCAGCAACCAGTTGCTGGGCTACGGGCTCGTCGTGGGCCTCGACGGCACCGGCGACCAGGCCACGCAGTCGCCCAACACCACGCAGAGCCTGCAGTCGCTGCTGCAGCAGCTGGGCGTCACGCTGCCGGCCGGCGTGAGCCTGTCGCCGCGCAACGTGGCCGCGGTGCTGGTGACGGCGCAGCTGCCGCCGTTTGCGCAGCCGGGGCAGGCCATCGACGTCACCGTCAGCTCGATGGGCAACGCCAAGAGCCTGCGCGGCGGCACGCTGATCGCCACGCCGCTGAAGGGCGCCGACGGCCAGATCTACGCGCTCGCGCAGGGCAACCTGCTCGTGGGCGGCGCCGGTGCCAGCGCGGGCGGCAGCAAGGTGCAGATCAACCACCTGTCGGCCGGGCGCATCCCGGAAGGCGCGACGGTGGAGCGCAGCGTGCCGACGCCGCTCCTGGCCGGCGACGCGCTGACGCTGGGCGTCAACGCCAGCGACTACGCCACCGCCGCGGCCATTGCCGAGGCCATCAACCGCCACCACGGCGACGACACCGCGGTGCCGCTGGACGGTCGCACCGTGCGTGTGAAGATGCCAGCGCAGCCCGGCGCCCGGCTGGCCTTCCTGGCCGCCATCGAGAACCTCACGGTCGCGCTGCAGAAGCCCGCCGCGCGCGTGGTGCTGAACGCACGCACCGGCTCCGTCATCGTCAACGACGCCGTCACGCTGGGCCCCTGCGCGGTGGCACACGGCAGCCTGTCGGTGACCATCAGCACCACGCCGGTGGTCAGCCAGCCCAACCCCTTCGGCGCCGGCCAGACGGTGCAGGCCGAGAAGAGCGACATCGCCATCTCGCAGCAAGGCGGCGCGCTCATCACCATGCCGGCCGGCGCCCGGCTGGCCGACGTGGTGAAGGCGCTGAACTCGCTGGGCGCCACGCCGATGGACCTGCTGGCCATCCTGCAGGCCATGAAGTCCGCCGGCGCGCTGCACGCCGAGATCGAGGTGATCTGAGCATGCCGGCGATGCCTCTCCAGCCCGGCCTGGCCTCCTCGGGCCTGAGCGTCGACGCGCGCTCGCTCGACACGCTGCGCAGCCGCGCCGCGACGGACCCGCGCGGCGCCGTGAAGGAGGCCTCGAAGCAGTTCGAGACGCTCTTCATGAACGAGCTGATGAAGTCGATGCGCGCCACGACGATGGCCGACGACGAGGCCGAGGGCAACCTGTCGGGCCGCAACCTGTCGACCAGCATGCTCGACGGCCAGTTCGCGCAGCAGCTCTCGGGACGCCTGGGCGGCCTGTCGGAGGCCATCCAGAAGCAGCTCGAGCGGCAGATGGGCCTGGCGCCGGGGCCGATTCCCACCACCGGCAGCGCCAACAACACGCCGGCGCCGCTGAGTGCCAGGCCGCAGCCGGTGCGCGCACCGCAGACCGCGGCAGCCGGCTTCGTGCAGCAGCACAGCGTCGCGGCGCAGCAGGCCGAGCGCGAGACCGGCATCCCGGCCTCGTTCATGGTGTCGCAGGCGGCGCTCGAAACCGGCTGGGGCCGCAAGGAGATCCGCCATGCCGACGGCTCGCCGAGCTTCAACCTCTTCGGCATCAAGGCCGGCGCCGGCTGGCGCGGCCCGGTGGCCGAGGTGACCACCACCGAATACATCAACGGCCGCGCGCAGAAGGTGACGGCCAAGTTCCGCGCCTACGGCAGCTACGCCGAGAGCTTTGCCGACTACGCGCGGATGATGAAGTCGAGCCCGCGCTACGCCGCCGCCACGCAGGCCGTGGCCGCGCAGTCGCGCACGGCGGCGGCCGGCAGTGCCACGCACGCGGCCAGCTTCGCGCAGGGCCTGCAGAGGGCCGGCTACGCCACCGATCCGGCGTACGCCGACAAGCTGACGCGCGTCATCAACACCACGCTGCGCCTGCAGCGCACGCTGACCGCCTGAAGGAACACCGAGCATGAGCGCTTCACCGCTGATGTCGCTGGGCATGCGGGCCATGGCGGCCAGCTACGCCGGGCTGCAGGTCACCGGCCACAACATCGCCAACGCCAACGTCGACGGCTACTCGCGCCAGCAGGTCTCGCTGACCACGCCGGAAGGCCAGTTCACCGGCGCCGGCTTCTTTGGCCGTGGTGTCGACGTGCAGTCGGTGACGCGCGCCCACGACGCCTTCCTCACGCGCGAGGCCGCCACCGCCCGCTCGGCCTCGGCCATGGACGCCAGCCGGCTGGCGCAGCTGGGCAAGCTGGAAGACGTGTTCAAGGTCGGCGAGGGTGGCCTGGGGGCCGCCACCAGCGAGCTGATGGACGCCTTCACCGACCTGGCCAACCGGCCCGACGACCTGTCGACGCGGCAGGTGGTGCTGGCCCGTTCCCGCGACCTGGCCGACCGCTTCAGCGAAGCCGGCGAGGCCCTGGACCGCGTGCAGGACGGCGTCAGCTCGGAACTGCGCGTCAGCGTCTCGCAGATCAACAGCTTCGCGAAGAGCATCGCCGAGGTCAACCGCCGCATCGCCGATCTCAAGGGCCTGGGCCAGCCGGCCAACGACCTGCTGGACGAACGCGACCGGCTGCTGTCGCGACTGTCGGAGCAGGTGCAGGTCACGCGCATGGAGGCCACGGACGGCTCGATGTCGGTGTTCATCGGCGGCGGCCAGCGCCTCGTGCTGGGTGCGCAGGCGGCGGAGCTGAAGCTGCTGCAGGACGGCGGTGACCCCAGCCGCCTGGGTGTGGCGCTGGTCGAGGGCGACACGCGGCGCTACCTCGACGAGGCGTCGCTGGCCGGTGGCGCGCTGACCGGTCTGCTGCGTTTCCAGAACGACGATCTCGTCGAGGCGCGCGCCCTCGTCGGCCAGCTCGCGGCCACGGTGGGGGGCGCCATCAACGCGCAGCAGATGGCCGGCCTGAACCTGCAGCCGCCGGCGGGCAGCGTGGCCTCGTCACCGATGTTCGCCATCGGCGAGCCGCGGGTGCTGAGCAACCTGGCCAATGCGCGCGACGTCGGCGGTGGCTACACCGGCTCGGTGGGCCTGGCGATCACCGACTACGCCGCGCTGCAGCCCAGCGAGTACGCGCTGGAAGAGACGGTGGCCGGCTCCGGCGCCTGGGTGCTGACGCGCCGCACCGACGGCCAGCAGACGGCCGTGGCCGACGGCGACGTGGTCGACGGCATGCGCATCAGCTTCGGCACGCCGCCGCCGCAGCCGGGCGACCGCTTCCTGCTGCAGCCGGTGTCCCGCGCCGCCAACGGCTTTGCCGCGCTGCTCGACGACCCGCTGGACATCGCTGCGGCCTCGCCGCTGGTGGCCACGCCGAGCCCGGCCAACACCGGCACGGCCACGGTCGCCTCGTTCTCGATGGTGCCCGGCAGCACGCCGATCGCCGGCGCCACGGCCACCGTCACCTTCACCAGCGACAGCGGCGACTACAGCTGGGAGCTGCGCGACGGCGGCGGCGGCCTGCTGGGTGCGGGCTCCGACACCTGGCGCCCGGGAGCCCCGATTCCCGCCACCGGCACCGACATCAACGGCTTCTCGCTGCGCCTGGCGGGCGTGCCGCGCAACGGCGACGTGCTCACCGTCTCGCCCACGCCGCCGGGCGCGGTGGCGGCGAACAACGGCAACGCCACGGCGCTGCTGGCGCTGCGCGACGCCGCCATCACCGGCGGCCGCACGCCCAACGACAGCTGGAGCAACGCGCTGGCCGACATCGGTGTGCGCGTGCAGAGCGCACAGACCGCGGCCACGATCTCGCAGGCCGTGGCCGGCCAGGCCGAGACGCAGCGCGCCGACAAGGCCGGCGTCAACCTCGACGAGGAGGCGGCGCGCCTGATCCAGTACCAGCAGAGCTACCAGGCTGCGGCCAAGGTGCTGCAGGTCGCGCAGTCCCTCTTTCAGCAGCTGATCGAAGTCGCCGGGAACTGAGCCCTATGAGAATCGCCACCGCCAACGCCTTCGAGTCCTCGATCAGCAACCTGCAGAAGCGGCAGGCCGCGCTGACCGACGCCCAGGAACGCCTGACCAGCGGCAAGCGCGTGCTGCGCGCCAGCGACGACCCTGCCGCCGCGGCGGTGGCCGAACGCGCGCTCGCGGCGCAGTCGCGCAGCGAGGCGCAGCTGCGGGCGCTGGACGCCAGCCGCAGCGCGATGCGGCTGTCGGAATCGGCGCTGGGCGACGCCGGCGAGCTGATGGCGCAGGCGCGCGAGCTGCTCGTCTCGGCCGGCAACGGCAGCTACACCGACCGCGACCGTGCGTCGATCGCCGAAGCCATCCGCGGCCTGCGCAACGACCTGCTGGCCGTGGCCAACCGCCAAGACGGCGCCGGCCGCTACCTCTTTGGCGGCCAGGGCGCCGACACGCCGCCGCTGCAGGACGCGCCGGGCGGCGTGGCCTATGCCGGCACCACCGGGCAGCTGGTGGCTGCGGGTGGCAACGCCACGCCGCTCAGCATCGACGGCCGCTCGGCCTGGCTCGGCGCCGAAGACCCGGCCGCCCCGGGCAGCACGGTCTCGCTGTTCGACGCCATGGACCGTGTCGTCGCCGAACTGGCCACGCCGGGCCGCACCAGCACCGACATCGCCGCCACCGTGAGCCGGGGCCTGGGTGAGTTCGACATCGTGTCGGACCAGCTGTCGTCGTGGCGCTCGCGCGCCGGCGAGGCGCTCAACCGCATCGATGGCCTGGAGTCCCGCGTGCAGCAGGCCAAGCTCGATGCGCAGACCGAACGATCCGAGGCCGAGGACCTGGACCTCCTGGCCGCGATCTCCGATTTCCAGAACCGGCAGACCGGCTACGATGCAGCGTTGAAGACGTACTCCATCGTCCAGCAGATGAGCCTGTTCGAGTACCTCCGCTGATCCGTCAGCCTTCTTCAGCCCACTCTGGACGACGCCCTTCGGGGCGCATACACACGCCATGTTCGATCACCCGGTTCTGGGCCAGCTGGTCCTGGGGTACAGCCCCATCATCGACCGCCAGCGGGCCGTCGTCGCGACGCGACTGACGCTGTTTCCCGAGCGGCCCGACCACGCGCCCGACATCGCGGCGCTGATGCAGGCGCTGCAGGAGGTCTGGCCCGCGCCGGCCAGCGCCGACGACCTCAAGCTCACGCTGCGCCCGCTGCAGCCGCGCGAGGCCGCCGGCACGCGTGCG
>VYLG01000303.1_pt1 | contig 10653 bp, 9 predicted proteins | sample 5114351 | NCBI WGS metagenome assembly VYLG01 (sample SAMN12291798, study PRJNA351875) | freshwater metagenome | isolation source: freshwater lake | place: USA: Michigan, Kent Lake | collected 2013-08-15
CGCATCGACGTCGCCGGCCGCACGCGGCTGCTCGCCGACTTCCACGTGGTGCTGGCGCGCATGCTGGGCAACGAGGTGCTGGCGCAGCTGCTGGCCGACCTGCTGGCGCGCTGCTCGCTGATTGCGCTGATGTACCAGAGCGCCCACTCGGCCGGCCACTCGGCCGAGGAGCACGTGGCCATCGTCGACGCCATCGAGCGCCGCGACGCCCGCGCTGCGGCACGGCTGATGGACGCCCACATCGGCAACGTCGAACGCAACCTGCAACTGCATCCGCGCGTGGCTGATCTGGCCGCTGCACTGAACCCTGCCTGAACCCGCCTGCCATGACAGCACCCGCCCGCTACCCACGCGACCTCGTCGGCCACGGCCGCCGCCCCCCGCATGCCCGCTGGCCGGGCGGCGCGCGCATCGCCGTGCAGTTCGTCCTCAACTACGAAGAGGGCGGCGAGAACAACCCGCTGCATGGCGACCCCACGAGCGAGACCTTCCTGTCCGAGCTGGTCACGGCGCAGGCCTACGAGAACCGGCACATGACGATGGAGAGCATGTACGAGTACGGTTCGCGCGCGGGCCTGTGGCGCATCCTGCGCGAGTTCGATGCGCGCGGCCTGCCGCTCACGGTGTTCGGCGTCGTCTCGGCGCTGCAGCGCTACCCCGAGCTGGTGGACGTGTTCCTGAAGCGCGGCGACGAGATCGCCAATCACGGCCTGCGCTGGATCCACCACCAGCACATGCCCGAGGCCACCGAGCGCAAGCACATCGCGCAGGCCACGCAGCAGCTGAAGGAACTCTGCGGCGAGGCCTGGACGGGCGGCTGGTACACCGGCCGCGACAGCCCCAACACGCGCCGCCTGGTGGTGGAGCAGGGCGGCTACGACTACGACAGCGACTACTACGGCGACGACCTGCCGTTCTGGCTGCAGGTGAAGAAGACCGACGGCGCGCTCGTGCCGCACCTCGTGGTGCCCTACTCGCTGGACACCAACGACATGCGCTGCGTGCAGGCCCAGGGCTTCAACACCGGCGAGCACTTCTTCACCTACCTGCGCGACAGCTTCGACGCGCTGTACGCCGAAGGCAACCCCGACGGTGAGGACCGGCCCAAGATGATGAGCATCGGCATGCACTGCCGGCTGCTGGGCAAGCCGGGGCGCATCGGCGCGCTGCAGCGGTTTCTGGACCACGTGCAGGCGCGTGAGGGTGTGTGGATCTGCCGCCGCATCGACATCGCGCGGCACTGGCGCGCCACGCATCCCTTCAACGCCGACACCGCCTTCGTGTGGGAGTGAGCATGAACGCGAACCCGCTCACGCTCGCCCAGATCAACGCCGCCGACCAGGCCATGTTCACGGCGCTGCTCGACGGCACCTACGAGCACTCGCCCTGGATGGCCGAGGCCGTGTGGCAGCGCCGGCCCTTCGCCACGCTGGCGCAGTTGAAGCGCGCCTTCGTCGAGGTGCTGGCCGACGCCGGACGCGAGGTGCAGCTCAAGCTCATCCGCGCACACCCCGAGCTCGCCGGCAAGGCCATGGTCAGCCAGACGCTCACGGCCGAGAGCACGAACGAGCAGGGCAAGGCCGGCCTGACGGACTGCACGCCCGCGGAGTTCGCGCACATCCAGCGCCTCAACGCCGACTACAACGCCAGGTTCGGCTGGCCCTTCATCCTGGCCGTGCGCGGCCCGCGGGGCCTGGGGCTGCACCGCACCGAGATCATCGCCACCTTCGAGCGGCGGCTCGCGGGCCACCCGGACTTCGAGTTCGCGGAGTGCCTGCGCAACATCCACCGCATCGCCGAGATCCGCCTGGCCGACAAGTTCGGTGCCGTGCCGCGCGAGGGCCAGCAGGTGTGGGACTGGGCCGAGCAGCTGGCGGCGTTCAGCGACCCGGGCTTTGCCGAGCAGGGGCAGCTGACCGTCACGTACCTCACGGCCGCGCACCAGGCCGCCGCAGCGCAGCTGGCCGGCTGGATGCGTGACTGCGGCTTCGACCGCGTCGAGATCGACGCCGTCGGCAACGTGGTCGGCGTGTACGACGGCGCCACGCCCGATGCGCGCCGGCTGCTCACCGGTAGCCACTACGACACCGTGCGCAACGGCGGCAAGTACGACGGCCGGCTGGGCATCCTGGTGCCGATGGCCGTGGTGCGGGCGCTGCACGCCCAGGGGCGCCGGCTGCCGTTCGGCATCGAGGTCGTGGGCTTTGCCGAAGAAGAAGGCCAGCGCTACAAGGCCACCTTCCTGGCCAGCGGCGCGCTCGTGGGCCAGTTCGATGCGGCCTGGCTCGACCAGACCGATGCCGACGGCGTGACGATGCGCGAGGCCATGCTCGCCGCCGGCCTGCCGGCCACGCTGGAGGCCATCGCCGCGCTGCAGCGCGATCCGGCGCGCTACCTCGGCTTCGTCGAGGTGCACATCGAACAGGGCCCGGTGCTCAACGAGCTCGACCTGCCGCTGGGCGTGGTCACCAGCATCAACGGCAGCGTGCGCTACCTGGGCGTGGTGCAGGGCATGGCCAGTCACGCCGGCACGACGCCGATGGACCGCCGGCGTGATGCCGCCGCGGCGGTGGCCGAGCTGGTGCTGTTCGTGGAGAAGCGAGCCGGCGCGGTGCCTGATGTCGTCGGCACGGTGGGCCAGCTCGAGGTGCCCGCCGGCAGCATCAACGTCGTGCCGGGCCGCTGCCGCTTCAGCCTGGACCTGCGCGCCACCACCGACGCCGCGCGCGACGCACTGGCGCACGACGTGAAAGAGGAGCTGGCCCGCATCTGCCAGCGCCGTGGCCTGAGCTTCACGCTGGAGCCCACGATGACGGCCGCCGCCGCGCCCAGCCACCCGGCGTGGCAGGCGCGCTGGGAGCGCGCCGTGGCGGCGCTGGGCCTGCCGGTGTTCCGCCTGCCCAGCGGCGCCGGCCACGACGCGATGAAGCTGCACGAGCGCATGCCGCAGGCGATGCTGTTCCTGCGCGGCGGCAACTCCGGCATCAGCCACAACCCGCTGGAAACCATCACCGCCGAGGACGCCGAGCTGTGCGTCGCGGCCTTCCGCCAGCTGCTCGACGATCTCGCGAGCGACACACCATGACCACCCCTTCCCACGCCGCGCTCGACGCCTGGATCGACGCCCACTTCGACGAGCAGGTGCGCTTCCTGCAGGAGCTGGTGCGCGTGCCCACCGACACGCCGCCCGGCGACAACGCGCCGCACGCCGAGCGCACCGCCGAGCTGCTGGCCGGCATGGGCCTGCAGGCCGAGAAGCACGCGGTGCCCGACTGGGCGCTGCAGCAGTACGGCCTGAAGTCCATCACCAACCTCGTCGTGCGCCAGCGTTTCGGTGCCGAGGGCCCGGTGATCGCGCTCAACGCCCACGGCGATGTCGTGCCACCGGGTGACGGCTGGGTGCACCCGCCCTACGGCGGTGTCATCGAGGACGGCAAGCTCTACGGCCGCGCCGCGGCCGTGAGCAAGAGCGACTTCGCCACCTACACCTACGCGCTGCGGGCGCTGCAGGCGCTGGGCCTGCCCCTGAAGGGCGGTGTCGAACTCCACTTCACGTACGACGAGGAGTTCGGCGGCGAGCTCGGCCCCGGCTGGCTGCTGAGCAATCGCGTGACGAAGCCCGACCTGCTCATCGCCGCCGGCTTCAGCTACCAGGTCGTCACCGCGCACAACGGCTGCCTGCAGCTGGAGGTGACGCTGCACGGCCTGGCCTCGCACGCTGCCTACCCGCAGACCGGCGTCGACGCGCTGCAGGCCGCCAACCGGCTGCTGACGGCGCTGTACGAGCACAACCGCGTGCTGCGCACGCGGCGCAGCCAGGTGGCGGGCATCACGCACCCGTACCTCAACGTCGGCCGCATCGAGGGCGGCAGCAACACCAACGTCGTGCCGGGCAAGGTGGTGATCAAGCTCGACCGCCGCATGATCCCGGAAGAGGACGCCGCGGCCGTGGAGGCCGAGGTGCGTGGCCTGATCGAGGCTGCCGTGGCGCTGTCACCGGGCGTGCGCGTCGAGATCAGGCGCCTGCTGCTGGCCCACGCGCTGAAGCCGCTGCCCGGCAACGCCACGCTGGTGCAGGCCATCCAGCGCCACGGCCAGGCGGTGTTCGGCGAACCCATCCCTGAGAGCGGCACGCCGCTCTACACCGACGTGCGCCTGTATGGCGAGCACGGCGTGCCGGCCGTCATCTACGGCGCCGGCCCGCGCACGGTGCTGGAAAGCAATGCGAAGCGCGCCGACGAGCACCTGGTGCTCGCGGATCTCCGTGGTGCGACCAAGGTCATCGCGCGCACCTTGTTCGATCTTCTCCGTGAATGAACGCCCCGCCCGAGTGCGAATGGCCGCCTCACGCTGCATCGTGGTGCAAGCCCCGAGTCCCTGCTGAGCATGGAACTTGCAGAATGAAACGACCGTCCGTGTTCGACCTTCCTTCTCTCGACTCTCTGCCCGGAGCCTTGTCATGCCCTCGTTCCTGATCACCCGCCGTGCCGCCGCCGTGGCGGTGGTTGCCGCCCTTGCCGCGCCGCTGAGCGCGCTGGCCCAGACGCCGATCAAGTTCCAGCTCGACTGGCGCTTCGAAGGCCCGGCCGCGCTGTTCCTGGCCAGTGCCGCCAAGGGTTACTACAAGGCCGCGGGCCTGGACGTGACCATCGACGCCGGCAACGGCAGCGGCGGCACCGTCACGCGCGTGGCCGGTGGCGCCTACGACATGGGCTTCGCCGACATGGCCGCGCTGATGGAGTTCCATGCCAACAACCCCGACGCGCCGAACAAGCCGGTGGCGGTGATGATGGTCTACAACAACACGCCGGCCGCGGTGCTGACGCTCAAGAAGAACGGCATCACGAAGCCGAGCGACCTGAACGGCAAGAAGCTCGGCGCACCGGGCTTCGACGCCGGCCGCAAGGCCTTCCCGATCTTCGCCAAGGCCAACAACATCACCGGCGTGCAGTGGACGAGCATGGATCCGCCGCTGCGCGAGACGATGCTGGTGCGCGGCGACATCGAGGCCATCACCGGCTTCAGCTTCACCAGCCTGCTCAACCTCGAGGCGCGCGGCATCAAGACCGAGGACATCGTCGTCATGCCCTATCCGGCGCACGGCGTGAAGCTCTACGGCAACGCCATCATCGCCAGCCCGAAGCTCATCAAGGAGAACCCGGCCGCGGTGAAGGCCTTCCTGAGCGCTTTCCTGAAGGGCGCCAAGGAGGTGATGGCCAAGCCCGACGACGCCATCGAGTTCGTGAAGGCGCGCGACGGCATCATCAACGTCGACCTCGAGAAGCGCCGCCTGCGCATGGCCATCGACGCCGTCGTGGCCAGCCCCGACGCGCGGGCCGAGGGCTTTGGCGTCGTCAACCCGGGCCGCCTGGCGCTGATGGCCTCGCAGGTGAGCGACGCCTTCGGCACCAAGACGCGCATCGACGCCTCTGCCGTGTGGACGGACACGCTGCTGCCGCCCAAGGCCGAGCTGAACGTGCTGCCGCCGGTGCGCCGCTGAGCGGCCCGGTCTTCAGGCGCAGCGGCGAAGCGGGGGTGAGCGTGTCAGCGGAGGTCCCAGGACAGCTGCAGCATCACGCCCGCATCGCCCAGGAAGTGCGCGGCCACCGACGCGCGGCGCGTGAATTGGCTGCCGAGCGTGACCAGCGCACCCGGCGCAAAGCCGTTGGTGTTGAGCGGCACCTTGTCCTCGAAGCGGCCCCGGTAGCCGTACAGCAGCCCGGCGCTCACCTGACCGTACAGCGTGGGCAGGCTCAGCAGGCCGTCGAAGCGCCGGCCGACGTAGACGTAGGCGCTGGGCTGGCCGAAGGAATTGGAAAAGCGCGACGCGCCGGCCAGCCAGCCGTCGCGCCGCTGGCGCTCCAGGGCCACGGCCCAGACGGCCTGGTGCTCGTCGCTGGGGCGGTAGTGGCTGGTGTAGGGCGACATGGCCAGGCGCCAGTAGGCCTGGTCGCGCCAGGCCTGGGTGTCCATCACCTGTTGCGTCGCATAGGCCAGGCGCGAGGCTGCCGCGCTGCCGCAGGCCAGGGCTCCGGCGCACAGCAACGCCCAGGCGAGATGCTTCTTGCGGTTCATGGGCCGGATTCTCGTCTGCGGCTCCGGGCCCGCCAAACCTCTGCGGCCCGACCCCGGGCCGCGCGTGCTTACCTCTGAGAGCCCTTGCATGAAAGTCACCGCATGAGCGCCTTCGTCGACTTCCAGAACGTCTGGCTCGCCTACAACGATGAACTGCTCGCCAAAGGCCAGTTCGCCGTCGAGGACATCACGCTCAAGGTGAACGAGGGCGAGTTCATCGCCATCGTCGGCCCCTCGGGCTGCGGCAAGAGCACCTTCATGAAGCTCGCCACCGGGCTGCGCCGGCCGAGCAAGGGCACGGTCATCATCGACGGCAAGGAAGTGACCGGGCCGCTCAAGATCACCGGCATGGCCTTCCAGGCGCCGAGCCTGCTGCCCTGGCGCACCACGGTGCAGAACGTGATGCTGCCGCTGGAGATCGTCGAGCCCTACCGCAGCCAGTACAAGTCGAAGAAGAAGGAGTTCGAAGCCAAGGCGCGCGACCTCCTCAAGAGCGTGGGCCTGGCCGGCTACGAGGACAAGTTCCCCTGGCAGCTGAGCGGCGGCATGCAGCAGCGCGCCAGCATCTGCCGCGCGCTGGTGCACGAGCCCAAGATGCTGCTGCTCGACGAGCCCTTCGGCGCGCTCGACGCCTTCACGCGCGAGGAGCTCTGGTGCGCGCTGCGCGACCTGCACGCAGCGCAGAAGTTCAACGTCATCCTCGTCACGCACGACCTGCGCGAGAGCGTGTTCCTGGCCGACACCGTGTACTGCATGAGCCGCAGCCCGGGCCGCTTCGTCGTCAAGCGCGAGATCGACCTGCCGCGCCCGCGTGATCTGGAGGTCACGTACACGCCGCACTTCACCGACATCGTGCACGAGCTGCGTGGCCACATCGGGGCCATGCGCAAACCCGGCGTGGCCGTGGCGCAATGAGGCAGGGGCAGATCAACATGGTCGTGAGCAAGAACGTCGAACGCTGGTCGCCGCTGATCGTGCTGGCCGCCACGCTGCTGCTGTGGCAGCTGATCGTGGCCGGGTTCAAGATCCCGGACTTCATCTTCCCGAGCCCCTGGCAGATCACGCTGCAGTTCATCGAGTTCCAGGGGCCGCTGCTCGAGGCGGCCTGGAAGACCTTCTGGGTCACGATGCTGGGCTTTGCCATCAGCATCGTCGTCGGCGTGCTGCTGGGCTTTCTCATCGGCTCCAGCCGCCTGGCCTACACGGCGTTGTACCCATTGATGGTGGCCTTCAACGCCGTGCCGAAGGCGGCTGTCGTGCCCATCCTTGTGGTGTGGTTCGGCATCGGCCTGGGCCCCGGCATCCTGACGGCGTTCCTGATCAGCTTCTTCCCGATCACCGTGAACATCGCCACCGGCCTGGCGACGCTGGAGCCCGAGCTCGAAGACGTGCTGCGCGTGCTGGGCGCCAAGCGCTGGGACGTGCTCATCAAGGTGGGCCTGCCGCGCTCGATGCCGTACTTCTACGGCTCGCTGAAGATCGCCATCACGCTGGCCTTCGTGGGCACCGTGCTGGCCGAGATGACGGCCGGCGACAGCGGCATCGGCTACCTGATGCAGAGCGCCGGCAGCCAGCAGCGCATGCCACTGGCCTTTGCGGGCCTGGTCACGATCGGTGCCATGGCGATGGCCATGTACGAGCTCTTCAGCTGGATCGAGAAGCGCACCACCGGCTGGGCGCACCGCGGTTCGCAGAACCACTGATGCCGCCGCGATGCCGCTGACGCACGAACAGACGCTGCGCCATCTGCGCGCCGCCAACGCAGTGGCGCAGGCCGCGTTGGCGAAGGGCAAGCACCCGTTCGGCGCCGTGCTGGTGGCGGCCGACGGCGAGACCGTGCTGCTGGAGCAAGGCAACGTCGACGGCGTCAACCACGCCGAGGCCGTGCTGGCGCGCGTGGCCGCGCACCGCTTCGACGCCGCCGCGCTGTGGGGCTGCACGCTGGTCACCACCGTCGAACCCTGCGCCATGTGCGCCGGCACGCAGTATTGGGCGCACATCGGGCACCTGGTCTACGGCATGAGCGAGTCGCGCCTCCTGGCGATGACCGGCAACCACGCCGAGAACCCGACGCTCGATCTGCCTTGCCGCGAGGTCTTTGCGCGCGGCCAGAAGCCGATGCAGGTGGTGGGGCCGGTGCCCGAGGTCGAAGAGGAGATCGCGGCGCTGCACCGCGACTTCTGGCGCACGCACGGGGCCTGATCGCGCGATGGCCGGCTGGCACGCGCGCCTGGCGCTGCGCTACTGGAACGACGCCGGCACCACGCGGGCGCACGATCTGCACGAGGGCCCGCTGCGCGTGCTGCAGCGCCTGTACCCCGAGGGGCCCGGCATCTGCCACCACGTGGTGGTGCACCCGCCGGGCGGCATCGTCGGCGGCGACCGGCTGGAGCTGAACGCCACGCTCGGCGAGGGCTGCCACGCCGTCATCACCACGCCCGGCGCCGCCCGCTACTACCGCAGCGAAGGCGCACCCGGTGTGCAGCAGGTGCACCTGGCGCTGGCCGGCGGCGCGCGGCTGGAGTGGCTGCCGATGGAGGCCATCGCCTACAGCGGCTGCGACGCGCAGAACCGCATCGAGCTGGCGCTGGCGAGCGGCGCGCAGATGACCGGCTGGGACGTGCTGGCGCTGGGCCTGCCGGCCTCCAGCCAAGCCTTCGTGGCCGGCGCCGTGCAGCAGCACCTGGAACTGCCGGGCCACTGGCTGGAGCGCGGCCGCATCGCCGCCGACGACCGGCTGCTGCGCGACAGCCCGCTGGGCCTGGGTGGCGCCGGCGTGCTGGCCACCGCCTGGTGGGCCGAGGGCGAAGCCATCCCGCGTGAACGCCGCCAGCGCCTGCTGGACGCGGCGCGCGAGCACACCGAGCCGCTGAGCGCAGCGGCTGGCAGCCCGCTGCGCGCAGGCGTGACGGCACCGAACGACCGCGTCATGGTGCTGCGCGCGCTGGCCGACAAGGTGGAGCCGGCGATGGCGCTGCTGCAGCGCGTGCGCGCCGCCTGGCGCGCCGAGGCCTGGGGGCTGAAGGCCGAACCGCCGCGCATCTGGCGCACCTGAGACGGCGGCGCCGCGGCCGCACAGGCCCGGGGGTGAGCCCGTGAACGAGTTGGCACGGTTGCTGCGTGTCCTGACTGGTATACCAATAGGTGCACCATTTCGATGCCACGCGATCCATCGACCTTCCAGCGCCCACCCGGGCCGCTCACGCTCTGTGACTGGCGGCAAGCTGTCCGCGACGGTGCGTCGGTGTCGGAGCTGGTGCATGCGCGGGTGGCGCTGGCGGTGGAAGGACCTGCCGACACCGCCTGGATCCTCTCGCCTCAGGCGCCCGGCATGCAGCACCACATCGCCGCGCGCCTGACCGAACTCGAGGCCCTGGCCGCCGCCACGCCCGACCGCAACGTCTTGTTGGCGCGGCACCCGCTCTTCGGCGTGCCCTTCGCCGTCAAGGACAACATCGACGTCGCCGGCCTGCCCACCACCGCCGCCTGCCCCGCCTTCGCGCACGAGGCCGCCACCAGCGCTACCGTCGTGCAGCGGCTGCTGGCGGCCGGCGCGGTGCTGATCGGCAAGACCAATCTCGACCAGTTCGCCACCGGCCTGGTGGGCACCCGCTCGCCTTACGGCCAGCCCACGTCCACCTGGTCGGCCGATCACGTGAGCGGCGGCTCCAGCTCTGGCTCGGCGGTGCTCGTGTCGCGCGGCACCGTGCCCTTTGCGCTGGGCACCGACACCGCCGGCAGCGGCCGCGTGCCCGCCGGCTTCAACCACATCGTCGGCCTGAAGCCCACGCCGGGGCGCGTGAGCACTGCGGGCGTGCTGCCGGCCTGCCGCAGCCTCGACTGCGTCTCGATCTTTGCGCTCACGGCCGACGACGCGGCCACGGTGCTGTCGGTCATCGAAGGCGCCGACGCGGCCGACGACTACAGCCGCTTCACACCCGGCATCGCCGGCTGGAACCACGCGCTGCGCATCGGCGTGCCGGCCGCGCCGCTGCTCGATGCGGCACAGGGCGGCCCGGCCGCCTGGGCCACCGCCGAGGCGCTGGCGCGCGAGTTGGGTGCCACGCTCGTGCCCATCGACTTCGAGCCGCTGCACGCCGTGGCGCGGCTGCTGTACGACGGCCCCTGGGTGGCCGAGCGGCACACGGTCGTGCAGGCGCTGATGGACGCGCAGCCCGACGCGCTCGACGCCACCGTGGCGGCTGTCATCGCCAAGGCCCGCGGCTTCAGCGCCACCGACACCTTCCGCGCGATGTACCAGCTGAAGGCCGCGCAGGCCGAGTTGGCATCGTTGTGGCAGCGGGTGGATCTGCTCATGGTGCCCACCGCACCCCGCCACCCCACGCGCGCCGACCTGATGGCCGAGCCGGTGGTCGCCAACGCGGCGCTGGGGGCGTACACCAACTTCGTCAACTTCCTGGGCTGGAGCGCGCTGGCGATGCCCGCCAGCGTGGCGAGCTCGGGCCTGCCCTTCGGCGTGACCTTCATCGGCCCAGCCGATGCCGACACGGCGCTCGCACGCTTCGGCACACGCTGGCAGGCCGCGGCCGCCCAGTCGCTCGGCGCCACCGGCGCAGC
>VYLG01000305.1_pt1 | contig 10639 bp, 11 predicted proteins | sample 5114351 | NCBI WGS metagenome assembly VYLG01 (sample SAMN12291798, study PRJNA351875) | freshwater metagenome | isolation source: freshwater lake | place: USA: Michigan, Kent Lake | collected 2013-08-15
TCCAGCTCGGCGCCGATGCGGCGGGCCGCGAACTGCGCCGCCTTGGCGTCGGCGCCGGGTAGCAGCACCGCGAACAGATCGCCGCCCAGGCGCCTTCACGGCGCGCCTGGGCGGCGATCTGTTCGCGGTGCTGCTACCCGGCGCCGACGCCAAGGCGGCGCAGTTCGCGGCCCGCCGCATCGGCGCCGAGCTGGAGCAGCCGCTGGAGCTGGACGGCCACCGCGTCGACCGCCAGGCCTGCATCGGCATCGTCTGCGCCGCAGCCCACGCCGACGGGGCCGATCTGCTGCTGGCGCGCGCCGAGGTGGCGCTGTCCGTGGCCAAGGCGCGCCGCGAGGCCATCACCCTGTACGACCCGGCCTTCGACCGCGAGAGCGAGGCCAACCTGGCCCTGCTGTCAGAGCTGCGCCACGCACGCGACAACGGCGAGCTGCGGCTGCACCTGCAGCCCAAGGTCAGCCTGCAGGACCAGCGCCTCGTGGGCGCCGAGGCGCTGCTGCGCTGGCAGCACCCGCAGCGCGGCCTGGTGCCGCCGGGCCACTTCATCCCGTACGCCGAGGACACGCCGCTGATCAAGGACCTCACGCTCTGGGTCTTCGAGGCCGTGGTGTCGCAGCAGCACACGCTGCGCCAATGGGGCGTGCCGAGTGTGTCGATCAACCTGTCGGCGCGCGACCTGATGGACCTGGACCTGCCGGCCAAGCTCGATGTGCTGCTGCTCAAGTACCACGCCGACCCCTCGCGGCTGTGCCTGGAGACCACCGAAAGCGCCGTCATGGGTGACATCGGCCGCGCCTGCCAGACGCTGCAGCGGCTGCGCGAACGCGGCTTCAAGCTGTCGATCGACGACTTCGGCGAGGGCCAGACCTCGATGCGCTACCTGAAGGACCTGCCGGTGCACGAGCTGAAGATCGACATGGTCTTCGTCAAGGGCATGCAGACCGACCGGCGCATCGAGAGCATCGTCAAGGCGCTGGTCGACGTCGGCCACCAGTACGGATTGAGCGTGGTGGCCGAGGGCGTGGAAAACGCCGCCGTCGCCGAGCGCCTGGCCGAACTGGGCTGCGACGAAGGCCAGGGCTGGCACTTCGGCAAGCCGATGCCGGCGCCGGAGCTGCAAGCCTGGGCGCAGGCGCGGCACCGGCACGTCGACGTGCCCTGCTGAGCGGGGCTCAGCCCGGCTTGGCCAGCCCGAGCCGCTCCATCGTGGCCTTCTCGGCGGCGAAGCTCTCGCGCGCGAAGCGCGTGTACTGCTCGGTGTCCATGTAGATCACCGTCTGGTCGAACTTGTCGAAGCTGGCCAGCACGGCCGGGTCCTCGAGCGTCTTCTTGAAGGCATCGTGCAGCGTGCGCACGATGGCCGGGTCCATGCCCTTGGGGCCGCAGACGCCGAAGGGCGAGTCGCTCACCGTCTTGTAGCCCAGCTCGTCGAGCGTGGGCACGTTGGGCCAGCGCTTGGTGCGCTTGCTGCCGTAGGTGGCCAGGAGGCGCAGCTTGCCGCTTTCGACATGCGGCGCCCAGCCGGTGGCGTCTGACGCGGCCATCGTGTGGCCGCCCAGGATGGCCTGCATGTTGTCGGCGTTGCCCTTGAAGGGCACGTGCGTCAGCTTGATGCCGGCGCGCTGCGCGAACTCTTCCACCGCCAGGTGCGGGCTGGTGCCGATGCCGGTGGAGCCGTAGGTGAACTTCTCGGGGTTGGCCTTGGCGTAGGCCACGAGGTCGGCGATGCTCTTGATGGGGCTGTCGGCCGGTACCACGAGGCCGAAGGTGTAGCCGGTGAGGCAGGCGATCCAGGTGAAGTCCTTCAGCGTGTCGAAGGTCGTCTTCTGCATGTGCGGGATGCGGAACACGCCGTGCGGCAGCTGGCTCAGCGTGTAGCCGTCGGGCGCGGCCGTCACCAGCTCGTTGGCGCCCAGCATGCCGCCGGCGCCGGGCTTGTTCTCGACGATGATGGTCTGGCCCAAGGTCTTGGCGGCGCTCTGCGCCAGTGCGCGGATCACGGCATCGGTGCTGCCGCCGGCCGGCCACGGGCAGATGTACTTGATGGGCTTGGCCGGGAAGGCCTGGGCGCGGGCCAGACCGGGCAGGGCCAGCGTGGCGGCGGCGCCCAGAATGACGTGGCGGCGGCGGATCGGGGTGAGGCTCATCGTCTTGTCTCCAGGTTCTTGTGGTGTGGGGTGCGTCAGGTCGCCAGGTAGCTCGCGGCCAGCTGCTGCAAGTGCGCACGGCTGGTGTCGTCCAGGTGCGGCATCAGCAGGGCCAGCGCGTGGTAGCCGCCGCGGCCCATGGCGGCGGCCGCGGCCTCGGTCTCGAGTGCGCGGCGCGGGTCGCGCACGTACTCGAAGCTCAGCCAGTAGGTCACCACCACCACCATGCTGGTGGCCGTGGGCGCGGCCTGCTCGCCGGTGATGCGCACGGCGCCGCTGCGCGCCAGACCGTCGAGCAGCGCGTGCATCGCCTTCTGCTTGTTCTTGAGCACGAACTGGAAGTGCGTCTCCAGCCGGCGGTTCTTGCTGAGCAGGTCGTTGAGGTCGCGGTAGAGGAAGCGGTAGCTCCAGATCAGCTCGAACAGCATGTGGAAGAAGAGCCAGGCGTCCTCGACGTGCTCCACGCCGTCGGCGGCGGCCAGGATCTCGGCCAGCGCGCGCTCGTAGCGCTCGAAGAGGGCGTTGATCAGCTCGTCCTTCGCCGGGTAGTGGTAGTACAGGTTGCCCGGGCTGATGCCCATCTCGGCGCTGATCAGCGTGGTGCTGACGTTGGGCTCGCCAAAACGGTTGAACAGGTCGAGCGTGACCTCGAGGATGCGCTCGGCGGTGCGGCGGGGCTTCTTCGGGGGTGGCGCCATGGCGGGGCCATTCTGTCGCCGGCAGGGATCGCGCGCCCTGCCTAGAATCCCGCCCCTCCCGTGCCGCACATGCCCCATCCCGCCGTCCGCTTCGACCAGGTCCACAAGCTCTACCAGGGCGCGCGCGGGCCGTTCAAGGCGCTCGATGGCGTGGGCTTCGCCATCGAGCCGGGCGAGTTCTTCGGCCTGCTCGGCCCCAACGGCGCGGGCAAGACCACGCTCATCTCCATCCTGGCGGGCCTCACGCGCGCCACCTCCGGCACCGCCACCGTGATGGGCCACGACGTCGTGGCCGACTACGCCGCCGCGCGCCGCGCCCTGGGCATCGTGCCGCAGGAGCTGGTGTTCGACCCGTTCTTCAGCGTGCGCGAGACGCTGCGCATCCAGAGCGGCTACTTCGGCGTGAGGAACAACGAGGCCTGGATCGACGAGCTGCTGCAGTCGCTGGGCCTGGCCGACAAGGCCGGCGCCAACATGCGGCAGCTCTCGGGCGGCATGAAGCGGCGCGTGCTGGTGGCGCAGGCGCTGGTGCACCGGCCGCCGGTGATCGTGCTCGACGAGCCCACGGCCGGTGTCGACGTGGAGCTGCGGCAGACGCTGTGGCAGTTCGTCTCGCGCCTCAACCGCGAGGGCCACACGGTGCTGCTGACCACGCACTACCTCGAAGAGGCCGAGGCCCTGTGCGGCCGCATCGGCATGCTCAAGGCCGGCCGCCTGGTGGCGCTGGACCGCACCAGCGCGCTGCTGGCCGGCCGCGCCAGCACCATGCTGCGCTTCAAGACCGACTCCGCGCTGCCACCCGAGCTGGCCGCGCAGGCGCGCGTCACCGGCCGCATCGCGCAGGTGAAGGCGCACGATGCCGCCGAGGTGGAGCAGGTGCTGGCGCGGCTGCGCGGTGCCGGCGTCAGGATCGAAGACCTCGAGATCGGCCGCGCCGACCTGGAGGACGTGTTCCTCGAGATCATGCAGGGCCCTGCCCCGGCGGAGGCGGCCTCGTGAGCCACGGCCTGCTCGAAGGCGCCATGCCGCTCTTCCGCAAGGAGGTGCTGCGCTTCTGGAAGGTGGCCTTCCAGACCGTGGGCGCGCCGGTGCTGACGGCCGTGCTGTACTTGCTGATCTTCGGCCACGTGCTCGACGAGCACGTCGAGGCCTTTCCCGGCGTCGGCTACACCAGCTTCCTGATCCCGGGCCTGGTGATGATGAGCGTGCTGCAGAACGCCTTCGCCAACAGCTCGAGCTCGCTGATCCAGAGCAAGATCACCGGCAACCTGGTGTTCCTGCTCGTCACGCCGCTGTCGCACTGGGCCTGGTTCGTGGCCTACGTGGGGGCCAGCGCCGTGCGCGGGCTGGTGGTGGGCTCGGGGGTGCTGCTGGTCACCGTGTGGTTTGCGCCGCTGCAGCTGGCCGAGCCGGGGTGGATCGTCGTGTTCGCCGCTTTGGGCGCCGGCCTGCTGGGTGCCCTGGGCCTGATCGCCGGCCTGTGGGCGGAGAAGTTCGACCAGATGGCGGCGTTCCAGAACTTCATCATCATGCCGATGACCTTCCTCTCCGGCGTCTTCTACTCGGTGCACTCGCTGCCCGGAGTGTGGCAGGCCGTGAGCCACCTCAACCCCTTCTTCTACATGATCGACGGCTTCCGCCGCGGCTTCTTCGGCGTGAGCGACAGCTCGCCGTGGCTGAGCCTGGCGGTGGTGGGCACCAGCTTCGTGATCGTGAGTGCGATCGCGCTGCGATTGCTGGCCACCGGCTACAAGATCAGGCACTGAGCACGCAGGGCAAGCCCGCTGCGCCACAATCCCACCCCATGGCCGACCCGACCCCCGACGAGGTGCGCGACTACATCGCCGCCGGACTGTCCTGCACCGTGCTGCAGGTCGACGGCGACGGCCGCCACTTCTTTGCCACCATCGTCTCGCCCGAGTTCGAGGGCATGAGCCGCGTGCGCCGCCACCAGCGGGTCTACGCGGCCCTGGGCGATAGAATGCGCGAGCAGATCCACGCGCTGTCGATGAAGACCCTCACGCCCGCCGAACACGCTGCCGCACCTGCGGTGGGCGCGGTGTCGGCTCCGTCTTCCGCCCATCACCACCACCACTAGCCCCTCGCGGCGCGCCGCGGGGGCAGCCCGCGTGCCGCCGGTGGTCGTGAGACGGGGGTGCGTGAAGCCGGTGCCCCGATGCGTGCCCCACCTGCCGCCATGATCACCCTCGCCCTCTCCAAAGGCCGGATCTTCGACGACACGCTGCCGCTGCTGCGCGCGGCCGGCATCGAGGTGACGGAAGACCCCGACAAGAGCCGCAAGCTCATCCTCGCCACCACGCGGGCCGATGTGCGCGTGGTGCTGGTGCGCGCCTCCGACGTGCCCACCTACGTGCGCCACGGCGGTGCCGACATCGGCGTGGCGGGTCTGGACGTGCTGCTCGAAGACGAGGCCGAGCACGACGCCGCCGGCTCGCTGTACAAGCCGCTCGATCTGCAGATCGCCCGCTGCCGCCTGAGCGTGGCCACGCGGGCCGACTTCGACTGGGCCGGCACCGTGCGCCAGGGCGCGCGGCTGGCCGTGGCCACCAAGTACACCCACCTCGCCAGGCAGCACTTCGCGGCCAAGGGCATGCACGTCGACCTCATCAAGCTCTACGGCTCGATGGAGCTGGCGCCGCTCACGGGCCTGGCCGATGCCATCGTCGACCTCGTCTCCACCGGCAGCACGCTGAAGGCCAACCAGCTGGTCGAGGTCGAGAAGATCATGGACATCTCCTCGCGGCTGGTCGTCAACCCGGCCTCGCTGAAGCTCAAGCGCGAGCCGCTGCGGCAGCTGATCGATGCCTTCGAGCGCGCGGTGGGAGCACAGGCATGAACGCGCCCGTGAACATCCGCCGCCTCAGCACGGCCGACGCTGACTTCGAGCCGCAGTTCCAGCGCGTGCTGCACTGGAGCGCCGAGACCGACGCCGCCATCGAGGGCCGCGTGGCGCAGATCATCGATGACGTGCGCACGCGCGGCGACGCGGCGGTGCTGGAGCTCACCGCGCGCTTCGACGGTGTGCAGGCGGCTTCGATGGCCGAGCTGGAGATCGGCCGCGCCGAGCTGCTGGCGGCGCTGGACGCCATCACGCCCGCGCAGCGCCGCGCGCTCGAAGCCGCCGCCGAGCGGGTGCGCGACTACCACCAGCGCCAGCTCGAGGCCTCGAGCCGAAGCTGGCAGTACCGCGACGCCGACGGCACGCTGCTGGGCCAGAAGGTCACGCCGCTGGACCGCGTGGGCATCTACGTGCCCGGCGGCAAGGCGGCCTACCCGAGCAGCGTGCTGATGAACGCCATTCCCGCGCAGGTGGCGGGCGTGGGCGAGATCGTGATGGTGGTGCCCACCCCGAACGGCACGCGCAACACGCTGGTGCTGGCCGCCGCCGCCATCGCGGGGGCCACACGGGTGTTCACGATCGGCGGTGCGCAGGCCGTGGCCGCGCTGGCCTACGGCACGGCCACCGTGCCGCGCGTGGACAAGATCACCGGCCCCGGCAACGCCTATGTGGCCAGCGCCAAGCGGCGCGTGTTCGGCCAGGTCGGCATCGACATGATCGCCGGGCCCAGCGAGATCCTCGTGCTGGCCGACGGCAGCACGCCGGCCGACTGGGTGGCGATGGACCTCTTCAGCCAGGCCGAGCACGACGAACTGGCGCAGAGCATCCTGCTGTGCCCCGATGCCGCCTACATCGCGGCCGTGCACGAGGCGATCGAGCGCCTGTTGCCGCAGATGCCGCGTGCGGCCGTCATCCGCGCCAGCCTGGAGGGCCGCGGCGCGCTGATCCACACGCGCAGCCTGGGAGAGGCCTGCACCATCAGCAACCGCATCGCGCCCGAGCACCTGGAGGTGTCGAGCGCCGAGCCGCAGAAGTGGGAACCGCTGCTCAGGCACGCCGGCGCCATCTTCCTGGGCGCCTTCACGAGCGAAAGCCTGGGCGACTACTGCGCCGGCCCCAACCACGTGCTGCCCACCAGCGGCACGGCGCGCTTCTCGTCGCCGCTGGGCGTGTACGACTTCGTCAAGCGCTCGAGCCTCATCGAGGTGAGCGAGGCCGGTGCGCAGGTGCTGGGCCCCATTGCCGCCGAGTTGGCCTATGGCGAGGGCTTGCAGGCGCACGCCCGCGCCGCGGAGTTGCGGCTGCGCGAAGGGGCGGCGGTGCAGAAGGCGCCCGTGGCCTTCAGCGTGCGGCCGGTGGATCGCAGCAACGCCGAGGCCGTGATGAAGCTGCAGGTGGCGGCCGGGCAACGCGCCTTCGTGTCGCCGGTGGAGCGCTCGCTGGCCCAGGTGGCCTACGAACCCTGCGGCCGTGCGCTGGCGATGTTCGATGGCGACGTGCCGGTGGGCATGATGCTGCTCTACGACGTGCGCCACGACGAAGAAGAACCCGCGAACCAGCTCTACGTGTGGCGGCTGCTGGTCGACGCGCGCTTCCAGAAGCGCGGCTACGGCCGGCTCGCGATGGCGTGGGTGCTGGACGAAGCCCGCCGCGAGGGCTACGCCGAGGTGGGCCTGAGCCATGTCGACAAGCCCGGCCACGCCGGTGCCTTCTACGAGAAGCTGGGCTTCGCCTACACCGGCGAAGTCGACGAGGGCGAGCGGAAGATGCTTCTGAAGCTGGAGGGCGTGTGATGACGACGCTTGCGCAACGCATCGCCGCCACGCTGCGCGCCGACGTGGCCGGCATGCACGCCTACGCCATCCAGGACAGCACCGGGCTCATCAAGCTCGACGCGATGGAGAACCCCTTCAGCCTGCCGCCCGAGCTGCAGCAGGCCCTCGGCGAGCGCCTGGGCCGCGCCGCCATCAACCGCTACCCGCAGGCCAGCGTGATGGCGCTGGCCGAGGAGCTGACGGCCTACGTCGACATGCCCGCCGGCTGCCGGCTGATGCTGGGCAACGGCTCCGACGAGCTGATCGACCTGCTCGCGGTGGCTTGTGACAAGCCCGGCGCCACCATCCTGGCCCCGGTGCCGGGCTTCGTGATGTACGCCGTGTCGGCGCAGCTGCGCGGCCTGCAGTTCGTGGGCGTGCCGCTCACGGCCGACTTCGAGCTCGACGAGGCCGCCATGCTGGCGGCCATCGCGCAGCACCGCCCGGCCATCACCTACATCGCCTACCCCAATAACCCGACCGCCAACCTCTGGGACGACGCCGTCATCGACCGCATCGTCGCCGCCGTGGGCGCGCAGCAGGGCCTGGTGGTGTTCGACGAGGCCTACCAGCCCTTTGCCGCGCGCAGCCGGCTGGCCAGCCTGGCGCAGCACGGGCACGTGCTGGTGCTGCGCACGCTGTCGAAATTCGGCCTGGCGGGCGTGCGGCTGGGCTACCTGTGCGGCCGCACCGAGCTCGTCGACCAGATCGACAAGGTGCGCCCGCCCTACAACGTGAGCGTGCTCAACGCCGAGTGCGCACGCTTTGCGCTGGCGCATGCCGATGAGTACGCCCGGCAGGCGGCGCTGATCAAGGCCGAGCGCGACCGGCTGCAGGCCGCGCTGGCTGCCGTGCCGGGGCTGCGCGCGTACCCGAGCGAGGCCAACATGATCCTCGTGCGCGTGCCCGACTCGGCGCGTGCCTTCGCGGGCATGAAGTCGCGCGGCGTGCTCGTCAAGCATGTCGCCGGCCTGCACCCGCTGCTCGCCAACTGCCTGCGCCTGACGGTGGGCGCACCGGACGAAAACGACGCCATGATCCGAGCCTTGAAGGAATCGCTGTGAGCACCCCACGCACCGCCGACATCCGCCGCGACACCAAGGAAACGAAGATCCGCGTCGCGCTCAACCTCGACGGCACGGGGCAGGCGCAGCTCGCCACCGGCATCGGCTTCTTCGACCACATGCTCGACCAGATCGCCCGCCACGGGCTGATCGACCTGACGATCGAGGCCGAGGGCGACCTGCACATCGACGGCCACCACACGGTGGAGGACGTCGGCATCACGCTGGGCATGGCGGTGGCGCAGGCGGTCGGCAGCAAGGCCGGCATCACGCGCTACGGCCACAGCTACGTGCCGCTGGACGAGGCGTTGAGCCGCGTCGTCATCGATTTCTCCGGCCGCCCAGGCCTGCACATGCACGTGCCCTTCAAGAGCGGCATGGTCGGCGGCTTCGACACGCAGCTGGCCTACGAGTTCTTCCAGGGCTTCGTGAACCACGCGCTGGTCACGCTGCACATCGACAACCTCAAGGGCGAGAACGCCCACCACCAGTGCGAAACGGTGTTCAAGGCCTTCGCACGCGCGCTGCGCATGGCGCTGACGCCCGATCCGCGCAGCGCCGGCGTCATTCCCTCCACCAAGGGCACGCTGTAGCGCCATGGGCCGCACCGTCGCCGTCGTCGACTACGGCATGGGCAACCTGCGCTCGGTGTCGCAGGCGGTGCTGCATGCCGCAGCCGGTCAGGGCGTGGAGGTGGTGGTGACGCACCGGCCCGAAGACGTGCACGCCGCCGAGCGCGTGGTGCTGCCCGGCCAGGGCGCGATGCGCGACTGCATGCGCGAGCTGCTGCAGTCCGGCATGCAGCAGGCCGTGCTGGAGGCCGCCGCCAGCAAGCCGCTGATGGGCGTGTGCGTGGGCATGCAGATGCTGCTCGACCACAGCGAGGAGCAGGACACGCCCGGCCTCGGGCTCATCCCCGGCCGTGTGAAGCGCTTTCAGCTGCAGGGCCGCCTGCAGCCCGACGGCAGCCGCTACAAGGTGCCGCAGATGGGCTGGAACCGCGTGATGCAGCAGCCTCATGCGGGCGCCCATCCGATGTGGCAGGGCGTGCCCGACGGCAGCTGGTTCTATTTCGTGCACAGCTACTACGCCGACCCCGCGAACGCGGTGCACGGCGTGGGCCACAGCGACTACGGCGACCGCTTTACCTGTGCCGTGGCGCGGGATAACATTTTTGCCACCCAGTTCCACCCCGAGAAGAGCGCCGCCCAGGGCCTGGCCCTGTACCGCAACTTCCTCCACTGGCAGCCCTGAAGACCGCGTCGTCCCGCAGGCGCCACCCCATCCCCACCACGCTCATCACGAGCCATGCTGCTGATCCCGGCCATCGACCTCAAGGACGGCAAGTGCGTCCGCCTGCAACAGGGCGACATGAACGCCTCCACCACCTTCGGCGAAGACCCGGCGGCCATGGCGCGCCGCTGGCTGGACGCCGGGGCGCGGCGCCTGCACCTCGTGGACCTGAACGGCGCCTTCGCCGGCAAGCCGGTGAACGAGGGTGCGGTGAAGGCCATCCTGCGCGCCGTGGGTGACGAGATCCCGGTGCAGCTGGGTGGCGGCATCCGCGACCTCGACACCATCGAGCGGCTGCTCGACGACGGCCTCAGCTACGTGATCATCGGCACCGCCGCCGTCAAGAGCCCGGGCTTCCTGAAGGACGCCTGCAGCGCCTTCGGCGGCCACATCATCGTCGGCCTCGACGCCAAGGACGGCAAGGTGGCCACCGACGGCTGGAGCAAGCTCACCGGCCACGAGGTCATCGACCTGGCCAAGAAGTTCGAGGACTACGGCGTCGAGGGCGTCATCTACACCGACATCGGCCGCGACGGCATGCTCACCGGCATCAACATCGAGGCCACCGTCAAGCTGGCGCAGGCGCTGAGCATCCCGGTCATCGCCTCGGGCGGCCTGGCCGGCATGGCCGACATCGAGGCGCTCTGCGCCGTCGAGTCCGAAGGTGTCGAGGGCGTGATCTGCGGCCGCAGCATCTACACCGGCGCGCTCGACTTCGCCGCCGCGCAGGCCCGCGCCGACGAGCTGGCTGGCGAGGCCTGAG
>VYLG01000306.1_pt1 | contig 10627 bp, 10 predicted proteins | sample 5114351 | NCBI WGS metagenome assembly VYLG01 (sample SAMN12291798, study PRJNA351875) | freshwater metagenome | isolation source: freshwater lake | place: USA: Michigan, Kent Lake | collected 2013-08-15
GTCGGCCGCAGCCCGGGGCGTGCGCATCGTCGTGCCCGAAGGCACCGCCGACAAGGCCGTGCAGGAGGCGCTGCAGGCCGCCCGCGACGAGATCCGCAACCAGGTGCGCGAGTCGGTGCGGGAATCGGTGCGCGAGGCCCAGCGCGCCATGGAAGAGGCCACGCGCGACGCCGAGGACGCCCGGCGCGACGCCGAGGAGGCGCGCCGCGAGGCCGCCCAGTTCCAGCGCGAGATCGACCAGCTCGAGGGCCAGGTGGTGCGCGTGGGCACGCACACCATCCGCTTCGGCCTGGGCGACTTCCTGATGCAGTTCACGATCGCCTGGATCGTGGCCTCGGCGCTGCTGAAGTTCACCTACAAGGGCACGCAGCAAGCGCAGAAGCAGGCCGCCCGCGCCACCGAGACAGCCGAGGCCGAGAGTCTGAAGCGCCAGGTGGTGGAGGCGCGCATGGCCGCGATGCAGGCCCAGGTGGAGCCGCACTTCCTGTTCAACACGCTGGCCTCGATCGACCACCTGATCGAGACCGACCCGGCGCGCGCCAGCCAGATGCAGAAGAACCTGATCGCGCTGCTGCGCGCCAGCATGCCCACGATGCGCGAGGCGGCGGGCGGCAAGGGGAACGGCGTGCGCGACCTCGGCCGCGAGATCGCCGTCATCCGCCCCTACCTGGAGATCCTGAAGGTGCGCATGGAAGAGCGGCTCACCACCGAGGTGGCGGTGCCCGAGGGCCTGATGTCGGCCGAGTTCCCGCCGATGATGCTGCAGACGCTGGTGGAGAACGCCATCAAGCACGGCCTGGAGCCCAAGGCCGAGGGCGGGCACCTGCGCGTGGCCGCCGAGATCGTGCACGGCAAGCTGCAGATGACGGTGGCCGACACGGGCCTGGGCTTCGGCAAGGCCGCCACCGCCGGCACCGGCGTGGGCCTGGCCAACATCCGCGAGCGGCTGCAGCTGCTCTACGGCAACCGCGCCTCGCTGACGGTGGCTGAGAACCAGCCCAGCGGCACCGTGGTGACGATCACCGTGCCCTACAAACCCGTGGAGGAGATGACCGCATGAGCACCGCGACCTTCGACCCGCTGCGCCCGCCGGCGCCCCGCCGCCGCTGGCCCTGGGTGCTGCTCGGCCTGGCCGTGCTGGGCCTCGTGCTGATGCTGGCGCTGGGCTCGGCCGCCTGGCACGAGGTGCACGGCCAACACGGCTTGTCGGGCCTGGCCGGCGTCGGCGACTGGCGCATCGGCATCGACGAGGACGGCTGGCACGGCGACGTCGGCATCGGCGGCGTGGTCGGCATCGTCGTCGCGGTGCTGGTGGCGCTCTTCGTGCTGCTGGTGGTGGTGCCGCTCGTGCTGCTGGGCGCGGGCCTGGCGGTGGGCGTGGCGCTCACGCTGGCGGCGCTGTCCATCGCGGCGGCGCTGCTGCTCGCGCTGGGCTCGGTGCTGCTGGTGCTGGCGGTGGCGACCTCGCCGCTGTGGCTGATCGGCCTCGTGCTGTGGTGGGCGCTCAAGCCCGAGCCGCCGGCCATAGCATCGGCTTCTCTCTGAACCTGCCGCCGCCCCTGCGATGAACACCCCCGCCCCCCGCGCCGTGATCGCCGACGACGAACGCCTGATGCGCGAGCAACTGCGCGCGCGGCTGGCCGAGGCCTGGCCCGAGCTCGAGATCGTCGCCGAGGCGAAGAACGGGCTGGAGGCGGTGGAGATGGTGCGGGAGCACCGCCCCGACGTGGTGTTCCTCGACATCCGCATGCCCGGCGCCACCGGCGTGGAAGCGGCGCGGCAGATCGCACAGCTGCCGCCGCCGGAGGCGGACGATGGCCAGGAGCTCGAGGACGACGTGCTCGTGCCCGAGATCGTCTTCATCACGGCCTACGACCAGTACGCCGTCGAGGCCTTCGAGCAGGGCGTGGCCGACTACGTGCTGAAGCCCGCCGAGCGCGACCGCCTGGCGCTGACGGTGGCGCGCATCCGCCAGCGCCTGGCCGCGCGGCGCGACGGCAGCATCGAGGCGCCGGCAGGCCCGCACCTGCAGTCGCTGCTGCACCAGCTGACGGCCCGCCTGAACCCCGGCCAGTCGCCGCAGTACCTGCAGTGGATCCAGGCCACCGTCGGCCAGAGCATCCAGATGATCCCGGTCGAGGAGGTGCTGTTCTTCATCTCCGACGAGAAGTACACGCGCGTGCAGACGGCGCAGGTCGAGGCGCTGATCCGCAAGCCCATCAAGGAGCTGGTCGACGAGCTCGACCCCAGCCTCTTCTGGCAGATCCACCGCAGCACGCTGGTGGCGGTGAAGGCCATCGCCGGCGTGACGCGCGACTTCCGCGGCCGCCAGATCGTCAGCGTCAAGGGCCACGGGCAGAAGCTCGAGGTCAGCCGCAGCTACACGGGCCTGTTCAAGGGCATGTAGTTCCGTGGCCGGGCGCCCGGCCACCGCTCGATTCGTGACAGCCGTCACGGACACCCCCTCGTTCGGGTGCCGCGGAAGCCTTCGCTCACAACCGAGCACGGTGCGTTTCCGCATCCTCGCGGGCAGCCCCTTACCGTCGCGGCCGTCATCACCCGACTGCCGCCCATGCTGTCCGCCCTTGCCCACCCGATGCAGCGCCGCTTCGACTTCGCCACGCGCACGCCGCGTGCCGTCGCGCCCGCGGGCTGGATCCGCCGCGAGGACGTGGCCATGGGCACGGCCATCCACGTCGAGCTGTGGGCCGACGACGCCCGCGCCGGCGAGACGGCCGTGCAGGCGGTGTTCGACGAGATGCATCGCATCGACCGCGCCTGGAGCCCGCACCAGCCGGCCTCCGAGCTGAGCCGCATCAACCGCGAGGCCGGCCGCCGTGCCGTGCCGCTGTCGGAAGAGGGCTACCTGCTCATCGAGCGCGCGCTGGCCTTCTCGGCGCTGACCGACGGCGCCTTCGACATCAGCTACGCCGCCGTCGGCCGCCTGTACGACTACCGCCAGGGCCGCCGCCCCGACGCCGCCACGCTGGCCGCCGCGCAAACACTGGTGGGCTGGCGCGGCCTGGAGCTCGACCGCCGCGCGAAGACGCTGCGCTTTGCCCGCGAGGGCATGTGCATCGACCTCGGCGGCTTTGCCAAGGGCCACGCCGTCGACAACGCCACCGCGCTGCTGCTGCGCCGTGGCGTGCGCCATGCGTACGTGAGCGCCGGCGGCGACAGCCGGGTCATCGGTGATCGCCGTGGCCGCCCCTGGGGCGTGGCCATCCGCGATCCGCGCAGCACCGACGCCGGCGACGCCGTCGCCGTGCTGCCGCTGGAGGACACCGCCATCTCCACCAGCGGCGACTACGAGCGCTGCTTCGTCGACGCCGGCGAGCGTGTGCACCACCTGATCGATCCCGCCACCGGCGCCAGCGCCGGCCGCGCGCGCAGCGTCACCGTGCTCGGGCCCGACGGCCTGAGCTGCGAGGCGCTGTCGAAGGCCCTGTTCGTGCGCGGCCCGGCCGCGGGCCTGGCGCTGCTGGCGCAGGTGCCGGGCCTGGACGCCGTGATCGTCGATGCCGAGGGCGCGCTGCACGTGTCGCCCGGGCTGCAGAACCTGTCGAATTGAGAGCCGAGGAGAACAGCATGACCCGTTCCACCCCGTTCGTACTGGCCAGCACGGCCCTGCTGGCGGCCTTGCTCGCCGCCTGCTCCGGCAACAGCGGCAGCGAGGACACCGTCACCGTCAACGGCGACGTGCCCATCGCCTACGTCAAGCGCGCCACCTCGGTGGGCCTGAACCCCACGGACGGCGCCAACTTCGCCGCCGGTGGCGACCTGATGCTGCGCGAGAAGAGCAGCCCCAGCGCCACCGAGCACAACCTGACCTCGCGCTTCACGCAGGGCGTCGGCGACACGTCCGACCCCGAGGTCAGCTATGACGGCAAGAAGATCGTCTTCTCGATGCGCTGCCCCAGCAGCAACACCAGCACCATCGACGGCGTGGCGGCCTGCACCGGGCGCTGGAACATCTGGGAGTACACGCTGGGCACCAACGGCCTGCAGAACGGCAGCTTCAGGCGCCTGACCGCCAGCACCAGCGCCGACGACGTCGACCCGGTGTACCTGCCGGGCAACCGCGGCGTCGTGTTCTCCAGCAACCGCCAGGCCAAGAGCAGCCTGAACCAGGCGCTGGGCCGCGCGTACTTCGCCGCCGACGAGTACGAGCGCGAGCGCGTGATGAACCTGCACACGATGGCGCCGGACGGCAGCGGCATCGCGCAGATCAGCTTCAACATGAGCCACGAGCGCAACCCGGTGATCCGCCCCAATGGCGACATCATGTTCTCGCGCTGGGAGCACGTGGCCGACCGCAACCGCTTCGCCATCTTCCGCAGCAAGCCCGACGGCACCGACATGTTCGTGCTCTACGGCGCGCAAAGCCGCGGCAACAGCTACCTGCACCCGCGCGACATGGACCCCCGCGGCAAGTTCCCGGGCCAGCTCGTGAGCTCTCTGATGCCGCTGTCGGGCACCAAGGAAGGCGGCTCACTGCAGATGATCGACGCCGCGCGCTACAGCGAGGACAACACGCCCGCCAGCCGCAGCGTGCCGGCCAGCGGCGGCCAGGCCAGCGCCACGGAGCGCGTGCTGTCCGACGGCCGCGGCCTCAGCATGTTCGGCCGCGCCACCACGCCCTACCCGCTGTGGGACGGCTCCGACCGCATCCTGGTGGCCTGGCGGCCCTGTGAAGTGACACGTGCCGGCGTCGTCGTCTCGTGCGCCACCCTCACCGACGCCGAGCGCGCCACGCTCGCCGACACCAACCGCACGATGGCCGTCCGCGCCACCGACTCGGTGCAGGACAACGCCCCCGCGGCCTACGCCATCTACATGTTCAACCCGGCCAACCAGACCTGGCTGATCGTGGCGGCGCCGCCCTCGGGCTTCATGTACACCGACCCCATCGCGCTGACGCCGCGCACCGAGCCCAACGTCGTCGAGCCCACCACGGTGGACCCGGCGCTGGCCGCGCGCAACATGGCCCTCATCGAGGTGCGCAGCGTCTACGACACCGACGGCCTCAACCGCATGGCGGCGCAGATGCTGGTGGCCAGCGACCGCGACGCCGGCTGCACCACGAGCATCCCGCAGACCGCCCCGCACGAGGCCGCCGACACCCGCGGCTCGGTGGCCGACCTGCACAAGATGCGCGACCCCGCCGACCCGGCCTACAAGTGCAGCCCGGCCTGGTTCGTGCGCGCGGTGCGCGGCGTGCCGCCGCCCAGCGGCATGGGCGGCGTGCGCGAGAGCATCGGCGAGACCGACTTCGAGCAGAACCAGATCATCGGCTACGCCCCGATCGAGCCGGACGGCAGCTTCAAGCTCGAGGTGCCGGCCGACGTGCCGCTGGCCCTGAGCGTGATCGACGCCGACGGCCGCGCCATCCAGACACACACCAACTGGATCCAGGTGCGCCCGGGCGAGCGCCGCACCTGCGACGGCTGCCACAGCCCGCGCCGCGGCGCCGCGCTGAACAGCGGCCCGGTGGTGGGCAGCATGCCGGCCGGCGTGAGCCGTGCGCTGGCCGCCGCGCACACGCCGGGCGAGACCATGGCCTCGCTGCGCACCCGGCTGGACCCGGCCGCGCTGCAGCTGGCCACGAACCCGGTGTTCACCGACAACTGGGCCGACACCACGCTGGCCGGCATCACGCCGCGCCGCAGCATCTCGCTGATGTACCGCGGCAACCCCGATCCGGCCGACGACCTGGCCACGCCGGTGCCGCGCAACGGCGTCATCAACTACCCCGAGCACATCCAGCCGCTGTGGACCCGCGTGCGCGGCGCAGCCGGCGAGCACACCTGCGTGGCCTGCCACTCCGACAGCGCCAAGCTCGACCTGCGCGCCACCGTGGCGGGCACGGGTCGGTTCGTGTCGTACGAGGAGCTCATGCTCGGCGATCCGGTCATCGACCCCGTCACCGGCCGCCCGGTCATCCGGGTGCGGGACGGCGTGCCCGAGGTCGTGCGCGGGCCGTCGCTGGTGGATTCGAGCTCCGGCTCGGCCAACACCGCGGGCCTGGCGCGCAAGAGCCGGCTCACCGAAATCCTGTGGGGCCAGACGCTGCTGGCCGGTGCCAGCGCCCGCACCGCGCACCCCAATCCGCCGGCGGGCGCGCCCGACCATTCGACGATGCTGAACAAGGCCGAGAAGCGGCTGCTGGCGGAGTGGATGGACCTTGGCGGCCAGTACTTCAACGACCCCTTCGACGCCGCCGGCAGCGTGCGCCGCATCGATGGCTTGAGCGAAGCCAGCTTCCTGGCCACGGTGCAGCCCATCCTGCAGGCCCAGTGCGCCAGCTGCCACCAGGCGGGCCTGGGCAACCCGCGCAACCGCTTCGTGCTCACCGGCAGCGAAGAAGGCGACTACAACGTCACCCTGAGCCTGATCAGCAACACCTGCGCCGCCGAGAGCAACGCGCTGCTGGCACGGCCGAGCACGGTGCCGCACCCGAGCGGCGATCTCGAGCAGACGACGGCCCTGCTGCCGGTGGGCAGCACCGGCTACGAGGCCATCGCCAGCTGGATCCGCCGCGGCTGCACCGCCACGGCGCCCGCTTCCGCACAGACAATGCGGCCCACCCGCCGATGACGACGAACAGCACCCCTCGTTCCCGGTTCACCGCCGCGCCGCCCTGGCGCGGCGGTTCCATGTCTGCGCCGCGCTGGCGCGGCGGGTGGGCGCTCGCGGCTGCCCTGTTGCTGGCCACGCTCGTCGCCTGCGGCGGCGGCGGTCCGCTGGACAACCCCGACACCGTGAAGAACCCGCCCGGTGCCACGGGCCAGAAGCTGTCGTTCGCCTACTTCCAGCGCTGCATCAACCCGGTGCTGAACACGCCGCTGCCGGTGCGCATCGGCGGCACGACCACGCTCAACACCTGCGCCGCCGCCGGCTGCCACGACAACGCCAGCGGCACCGGTGGTGCGCTGCGGCTGTTCGGCACTGCGCCGGCCGTCGACCTCTCCCTCGCCCCCGAGGCCATCCGCGCCAGCGACATGTACAAGAACTTCTACTCCTCGCTCGGCGAATCGGTGGTCGGCAGCGCCGACGCCAGCCGCATGCTGAACAAGCCGCTGGTGCGCGGCGTGCTGCACGGCGGCGGGCTCATCTTCGACAACCCCGACGACCCGGCCGCGAAGCTGATCCGCTACTGGATCAACCGGCCGATGCCGGCCGGCCAGGACGAGTTCAGCCCGGCCGCGGCGACGATGTTCACGCCGGCCAACACCGCCACCGGCGCGTGCAACGTCGAGTGAGCGCCGTGCTCGCCCTGCTGCGGCGCGGCGCCCTGGCGCTGCTGGCCGCCTGCCTGCTGCAGCCGGCCTGGGCGCAACAAGCGCCCCCGGCTGCCGCGGAGGAACAGCTGCAGGTGGCCGATCCGTTCCTGGAGATGCACACCGGCCCCGGCCGTGGCTACCCGGTGTTCTTCGTCGTCGAGCGCGGCCAGCGCGTGGTGGTGGAGCTGCGCCGCACCGACTGGTTCCGCGTGCGCGCCGCCGGGGGCCAGGTGGGCTGGGTGCCGCGCCAGCAGCTGGAGCGCACGCTCACCGAGGCCGGCATCGGCAAGAGCTTCCGCGACATCCTGCTCGACGACTACCTGCGCCGCCGCGTCGAGCTGGGCGGCGGCGGCGGCCGCTTCGGCGGCGAGCCGATGCTCAAGCTGTGGCTCGGCGTGCGGCTGGCCAGCCCGGTGGGCGTGGAGCTCGCCGGCGGCCAGGTGCAGGGCACCTTCTCGGGCACCGACTTCTGGCATGTGAGCGTCGTCGCCGAGCCCTGGCACGACCAGCGCTGGTCGCCGTTCGTCAGCGTGGGCCTCGGTACGTTCAGAAACATCCCCAACCGCAGCCTCGTCGACGCGGCCGGCGTGAATGCCAAATTGGGCCAGGCCTCGGCGGGCGTGCGCTGGTACATCAGCGAACGCTTCGTCGCGCGCGCGGATGCCACGCTGTACACGGCGTTCGTGGCCGACAACCGCAGCCTCGAATACCGCGCCGTCTCGCTCGGCCTCGCGTTCTTCTTCTGAGACTTCGCCCATGCGCCTTGCCCTTGATCGCTCACGCTGTCTGGCTGCTCTGCTCCTGTGCAGCGTGCTCGCCCCCGTGATGGCGCAGACACAGACCCGCGCGCCCGAGCCCGTGGTCGTGCCGCAGGTCGAGCGCCGCGAGGTGCGCGCGCCCAGCTACCCCTCGCGCGACTTCGCCATCGGCCTGTTTGGGGGCACGTACAGCACGCAGAACTTCGGCGCCAGTGGCGTGGGCGGTGTGCGCCTGGGCTACCACATCACCGAGGACTTCTTCGTCGACGCCACGCTGGCGCAGACCAAGGTCACCGACGAGGCCTTCCGCCAGGTGCTGCCGGGCGGCGTGTTCACCACGCCGACGCAGACGCTGCGCTACTACGCCGTCTCGGCCGGCTGGAACGTGCTCACCGGCGAGGCCTTCTTCGGCCGGCGCACGGCCAAGGCCTTCCAGTCCTACGTGGTGGCCGGCATCGGCAGCACCGACTTCTCCGGCCAGCGCAAGCAGACGCTGCACGTGGGCATGGGTCTGCGCGTGCTGTTCAACGACCGCTTCGCCGTGCAGTTCGACGCCCGCGACCACCTGTTCCCGCTCGACATCCTGGGCAAGAAGCAGGACACGCACAACCTCGAGTTCACGACCGGCCTGACCGTCTACTTCTGAACCACCGCCATGCTGCGCCGAACCCTGATCCTCATCGCCACCGCCCTGCTGCCTGCCGCCGGTGCCTGGGCCGCCGTGCAGCCGCAGCAGGCCGCGCCCGACTTCACGCTCAAGCGCGCCGAGGGCGGCAACCTGCGCCTGGCCGAGCAGCGCGGGCAGGTCGTGCTCATCAACTTCTGGGCCAGCTGGTGCGGGCCCTGCCGGGTGGAGATGCCGCACCTGAACAAGCTGCACGACAAGTACAAGGCCGGCGGCTTCATGGTGCTGGGCGTGAACATCGACGACGACCCGCGTCACGGCGCCGCCACGGCCGCGCGCTGGGGCATCCGGTTCCCGGTGCTGCTCGACGCCGAGAAGAGCGTCACCCGCGCCTACGACCTGGGCGCCATGCCGAGCACGGTGCTGGTGGACCGCGACGGCCGCATCCGCTTCCTGCACCGCGGCTACCGCGACGGGCTGGAGGCGGAGTACGAGAAGCAGATCCGCGAGCTCGTCAAGGAATGAGACCCATGCGCGTCACCTTGCCCCTGCTCCTGTGCGCCACGCTGCTCGGCGGCTGCGTCACGCTGCCCGAGCCCTGGGTGAAGCCGTACGAACGCGAGCGGCTGTCGGACCCGATCATGCAGGTCTCGCGCCACGCGCTCATCGACAAGCACCGCGAGCACATCCACACCGTGCGCGAAGGCGCCCGCGGCGCCACGGGCGTGCAAGGTGGAGGCTGCGGATGCAATTGATGGCGGTGCTTCGGGTGCTGCGCGAGCGCTGGCGTGGCCTGCTGGGCACGGCGCTGGCCGGCTCGGCCGCGCCGTCCGGCGCTGCCACGCTGCCCGAAGACCGCGCCGAGGCCACCTTCCATGTGTACGACGGCGGCGGCGTCAAGGCCACCGGCCCGGCGGTGCTGGTGCGCAAGAGCATCGCGGACCGCGTGTCGCTCTCAGCGCAGTATTACGTCGACGCGGTCAGCAACGCCTCGATCGACGTCGTCACCTACGCCAGCCCCTTCAAGGAAAAGCGCACTGCCACGGACTTCGGTGCCGACTGGCTGGTGCGCGACACCACGCTGAGCCTCAGCTACAACCGCAGCGTCGAGCCCGACTACATCGCCGAAGGCGTGGGCCTCGACGTCGCCACCGAGGTCTACGGCGGCATGACCACCGTGAGCCTGGGCTTCACCCGCTCGCGCGACCTCGTCGGCCAGAAGCTCGTGCAAGGCTGGATCGACCGCGCGATGCACTGGCAGTACCGCGCCGGCCTGACGCAGATCCTCAGCCCGCGCTGGCTGGTGAGCCTCAACGCCGAAGCCGTGTCCGACGAAGGCTTCCTCGGCAGCCCCTACCGCGCCGCGCGCGTGTTCGGCGCCGCGGTGCCCGAGCGCAACCCGCGCACGCGCTCCAGCCGCGCCATCAAGCTGCGCAGCATCAACGACACCAGCGCCATCGTGCCGCGCAGCTCGGTGCGCGCGGAGTACCGCTACTACTGGGACACCTGGGACGTGAAGGCCCACACCACCGAGGTGGGCGTGGCCAAGCACCTGGAGCCGCGGCTCATCGTCGAGGCCCTGGTGCGGCGCTACTCGCAGACGAAGGCGCTCTTCTACAGCGACAACGCGCAGTCCGAGACGGTGTACGTCTCGCGCAACCGCCAGCTCAGCACCTTCAGCACCACCGCCATCGGCGCCAAGCTCACCTACAGCTGGCCGGGCCTGCCCGCGGGCACCGAGCTGCGCCTCACGGGCAGCGTCGAGCGCAAGCAGTTCCGCTTCACCGACTTCACCGACCTGCGCACCGGCCGGCCCTATGCCTACGACGCCAACGTCGTGCAGGTGGTCGTCTCGGGCACGTTCTGACACCTGCACGAGGGAACCGCAACCCATGAGCCGCCACATCACCATCCTGCTGCTGGCCCTGCTGGCCGGGCCGGCCTGGGCGCAGACGGCTGCG
>VYLG01000310.1_pt1 | contig 10517 bp, 6 predicted proteins | sample 5114351 | NCBI WGS metagenome assembly VYLG01 (sample SAMN12291798, study PRJNA351875) | freshwater metagenome | isolation source: freshwater lake | place: USA: Michigan, Kent Lake | collected 2013-08-15
CTCGTGCAGGGCGCGCAGCTCGGCGCGGCCGGAGGCGTCGGCGCACGCAGCCACCTGCGCGGCGGCGTCGCTCTCCAGCAGCGCCAGCACGTGGTAGACCTGCGTGACGTCGTCGCGCGACATCTCGGTGACGTAGGCGCCGCGCCGCACCTTCATCGTCACCAGGCCCTCCACCGCCAGCACCTTGAGCGCCTCGCGCAAGGGCGTGCGGCTGATGCCGAGCTCGGCGCAGAGCTTCATCTCGTCGATCCAGCTGCCGGGCTCGAGCTGCCGCGCAAAGATCTGCTGGCGCAGGCGCTCCGCCACGTCCTCGTAGAGGGCGCGGGGGGTCAGCGGCGCGGGGGCGTTCATGGGCGGCGGGCAGTGGCTGGACGCGGAAATTCATAATTATTCTGCACCGGATGCCCGGAGATGCCGGCATGGGGGCCTGCTTCTCGATGCTTTGCCGCACCACCTGGCGGCTAGCCTTTCGCGGCCCGAGCCCGGATCCCGCACGCGCACACCCATGCCGTGCCGGGCCGCGCCGCCACCCTCCTGCAAGGCATCCGATGAACGAGCACGACGTCGAAGACCTGCTGCCGCACATGCGCCATGTGCTCTCGGCCGAGCGCGGCCTGCACGAGCAGACCTTGACCTGGAGCCTGATCGAGTCGAGCTCGGCCATCGGCTGCCCGGAGCGGGCCGAGTCGCTGCTGCCCACGCTGTCGACCACGCGGCAGCGCTTCGACCTGCTGCAGCGGCGCCTGGTCGGCGCCCTGGCGCGCGAGAACATCGGTGCGCTGGGTGACGAACTCGGCGAAGCGGGCCAGTGCACCATCGACATCCTGGTGCGCAACCTGTTCGAGCGCACCGCCGACGTCGGCTTCCTGGCCACCGACGGCGTGCTGCGCGAGTTCTGTCTGCTCGACTCCGCAGCCCGCACCGAGGCGCGGCCGGCGCTGCTGGCGCGGCTGCGTGAGTACCGCGCCAAGTACAGCGTGTACGACGACGTGGTCGTGCTGGCCCCCGATGGCGAGGTGCTCGCGCGCCTGGACGAGGCCTCGCCCGGCTTGCCGCGATGCACCGACGCCATCGTCGGGCAGGCCCTGGCGCGCAACGGCTACGTCGAGCACTACGGCCGCAGCGGCCTGGCAGCCGATGACGCGCCGGCGCTGCTGTACGCCCACCGCATCGAGTCCGGCCGCGGCGCCGTGGCCGGCGTGCTGGTGCTGCGCTTCCGCTTCGCCGACGAGATGGCGCGCATCTTCAGCGGCATGGCGGGCGCGCGCTCCGAGATCGCGCTCGTGCTGATCGACGACAAGGGCCGTGTCGTGCTGAGCAACGACGACAGCCACGTGCCCGCCGGTGCCAGCCTGCGGCCGGTGGAGCCTGGCGCCGTGCGCCTGACCACCTTTGCCGGCCGCGAGTACCTGGCCGTGCGCTGCCCGGCGCGGCCCTACCAGGGCTACCCGGGCCCGGGCTGGCAGGCCCAGGCCATGGTGTCGCTGCTGGTGGCCTTCCGCCCGCAGCGCGATGCCGGGCCGGCGTCGTCGGTGACGCTGCGCAACGACGAGCTTCGTGGCATTCGCGGCGAAGTCGACGCCATCAACCGCAGCCTGCGCCGCGTCGTCTGGAACGGCCGCCTGATGGCCGAGAACGACGCCGGCCACGACCGCGCCGGCACCGCCGCGCTCAAGGCCGTGCTGCAGCAGGTGACGCTGGCCGGCGCGCGCATGCGCGAGCGCGTGGGCAGCGCCATCCACGACCTCTACCGCACCGCGCTGGCCCGCACCGGCCGCCAGGCCCACGAGATCGCCCGCCTGGCCGCGGAGCTGATGGACCGCAACCTCTACGAGCGTGCCAACGACTGCCGCTGGTGGGCGCTGTCGCCCACGCTGCGCGAAGGCCTGGCAGCGGCACCCAGCGCGGCGGCGACGGCGGCGATGGCCACCACGCTGCGCGAGATCCACACGCTCTACACCGTCTACCGCCGCCTCGTGGTGTTCGACGAGGCCGGCATCGTGCGGGCGAGCTCGCTGCCCGAGGACGAGGCCACGCTGCTGGGCCAGCCGATCGAGGCCGACTGGTGCCGGCAGGCGCTGGCGCTCTCGGACAGCCAGCGCTACGCCGTCAGTGCCTTCGAGGCCACGCGCTTCAGCGACGGCGAACCGGCCTACGTGTACCTGGCGCGCATCCTGCACCCGCAGGGCGGGCGCGCCGTCGGCGGCATCGCGATCGTCTTCCACGCCGTGCGCGAACTGCGTGCCATGCTGGCCGACGTGCTGGGCCCACGCGAAGGCGTGGCCGCCTTCGTCGACACCCAGGGCCGCGTGCTGGCCTGCACCGACCCGGCTTGGCAGATGGGCGGCCCCGGTACGGGCCGCTGGCCGGTCGATCTGCAGGCCACGCTGGTCGAGCACCAGGATTCGCACCACGCCCAGGGTGTGGCGGTGGCCGCCGGCTACCGCGAGTTCAAGCGCGAGGACGGCTACGACCACGGCGTGCGCGCCGTCGTGCTGCTGCGGCTGGGGCGTGTGGAACGCCGGCGGCGGGCCCTGTTCGACCAGGTACTGCAGGTGGCGTCACGCCACAGCCCGCGCGACGAGCGCACGGAGCTCGCGTTGTTCCAGGTGGGTCCGTCCCGCTACGCCCTGCCGGCCGCGCTGGTGCGCGAGGCCTGTGGCAGTGAAGGTCTTGTGCGGCTGCAGAAGGGGCCAGGGCTGGTCGTGGGCCTGGTGGCGGCGCCTTCGGCCGGTGGCGCCATGCTGCCGGTGCTGTGCGCGCGCCGGCTGCTGGGCGCCGACAAGCCGGCGCGCGAGGGCGACGGCCTCGTGCTGGTGCTGGCCGATGCCAGCGAGCCGACCCGCGCGCGCTTCGGCCTGCTCGTGGACGACGTGAACGCCGTGCTCGACGTGCCGCCAGCGGACGTGCAGGAGGCGCCCGAAGGCCTGCGCCACGCCGCGCCCTGGCTGCGGGCGATGGTGCGCGTGCTGGAGTCCGGCACCGGGGCCGATGCCAGCACCGAGCGCACGCTGGTGCAGCTGCTCGACGTGGCGCCGTTGCGGCGCATGGTTGACGCCGCGGGCGCGGTGGCCGTGCCGGCCTGAGGCTGGCGCCGGAGCTATTGCCACGACGGGTGCCAGGGCGAGCGCCACGGCCCGGGCGGCGCCGTGCTGTCAGGCTGCTGCAATTCATAATTATGGATAATCGCGGCTCCGCTTCCTCACCGCACGTCTGCCTGCGAGCGCCGCATGTCCACTGCCCAGCAACCCCCTGGTTCGCCGACCCCTGCCGACCTGGAGGCCTGGCGCAAGGCCGCCGCCAAGAGTGCCCCCGGCGCTGACGTCGAGGCGCTGAACTGGACCACGCCCGAGGGCCTGGTCGTCAAGCCCCTCTACACCGCGGCCGACCTGCAGGGCCTGCCGCACACCGACACGCTGCCCGGCTTCGAGCCCTTCATCCGCGGCCCGCAGGCCACGATGTACGCGGTGCGGCCGTGGACCATCCGCCAGTACGCCGGCTTCTCCACCGCCGAGGACAGCAACCGCTTCTACCGCCAGGCGCTGGCCGCCGGCGGGCAGGGCGTGAGCGTGGCCTTCGACCTGGCCACGCACCGCGGCTACGACAGCGACCACCCGCGTGTGCTGGGCGACGTCGGCAAGGCCGGCGTGGCCATCGACAGCGTCGAGGACATGAAGATCCTCTTCGACGGCATCCCGCTCGACCAGGTGAGCGTGAGCATGACGATGAACGGCGCCGTGCTGCCGGTGCTGGCCGGCTACGTGGTGGCGGCGGAAGAACAGGGCGTGAAGCCCGAGCAGCTGAGCGGCACCATCCAGAACGACATCCTCAAGGAGTTCATGGTCCGCAACACGTACATCTATCCGCCCGAGCCTTCGATGCGGATCGTGGCGGACATCATCGAGCACACGGCACGCCAGATGCCGAAGTTCAACTCCATCAGCATCAGCGGCTATCACATGCAGGAGGCCGGCGCGAACCAGGCGCTGGAACTGGCCTTCACGCTGGCCGATGGCAAGGAGTACGTGAAGACGGCGGTGGCGCGCGGCCTCGACGTCGACGAGTTCGCCGGGCGCCTCAGCTTCTTCTGGGCGATCGGGATGAACTTCTACCTCGAGATCGCCAAGATGCGCGCGGCGCGCCTCTTGTGGTGCCGCATCATGAAGGGCTTCGGCGCGAAGAAGCCCAAGAGTCTGATGCTGCGCACGCACTGCCAGACCAGCGGCTGGAGCCTGACCGAGCAGGACCCGTACAACAACATCGTGCGCACCACGGTGGAGGCCATGGCCGCGGTGTTCGGTGGCACGCAGAGCCTGCACACCAACAGCTTCGACGAGGCCATCGCGCTGCCCACGGAGTTCTCGGCTCGCATCGCGCGAAACACGCAGCTCATCCTGCAGGAAGAGACGCACATCACGAACGTCGTCGACCCCTGGGCCGGCAGCTACCTGATGGAGCGGCTCACACAGGAAATGGCCGACAAGGCCTGGGCCATCATCGAGGAGGTCGACGCGATGGGCGGCATGACGCAGGCGGTGGACTCCGGCTGGGCCAAGCTGCGCATCGAGGCCAGCGCGGCCGAGAAGCAGGCGCGCATCGACTCCGGTGCCGACGTGATCGTGGGCGTCAACAAGTACAAGCCCAAGACCGTCGACAAGATCGACATCCTCGATGTCGACAACGTCAAGGTGCGCGAGGGGCAGATCGCGCGGCTGGCGCAGATCCGCGCCACGCGCGACGGCGCCAAGGTCCAGGCCTGCCTGGCGGCGCTGACCGAGGCCGCACGCAGTGGACAAGGCAACCTGCTGGCCCTGAGCATCGACGCGATGCGCGCCCGCTGCACGGTGGGGGAGGTGAGCGATGCACTCGAACAGGTCTTCGGCCGGCACCGCGCCGACATCCAGAAGGTGACCGGCGTGTACGCCGCCGCGTATGACAGCGCCGAGGGTTGGGCGAAGCTGCAAGGGGAGATCGCCGCCTTTGCCGACGCGCACGGCCGCCGGCCGCGCGTGATGATCGCCAAGCTCGGCCAGGACGGCCACGACCGCGGCGCCAAGGTGGTGGCCACGGCCTTTGCCGACCTGGGCTTCGACGTCGACATCGGCCCGCTTTTCCAGACACCCGAGGAGTGCGCGCGCCAGGCCATCGAGAACGACGTGCACGCCGTGGGCGTGAGCACGCTGGCGGCGGGCCACAAGACGCTGGTGCCGGCGATCATTGCCGAGCTGAAGAAGCAGGGTGCCGACGACATCATCGTCTTCGTCGGCGGCGTCATCCCGCAGCAGGACTACGACTTCCTCTACGACGCCGGCGTGAAGGGCATCTACGGCCCGGGGACGCCGATCCCGGTGAGCGCGAAGGACGTGCTCGAGCAGATCCGCCAGGCGGTGTCGTGAGCATCCCCGCCGCCGACGTGGTGCGCGGCATCTGGGCCGCGTTCCAGCGCCACGACTGGGCTGCGGCGCGGGCCGCCATGGCCGACGACCTGGTGGCCACCTGGTGGACGAGCGGCGAGCGCTTCGACGGCGCTGACGCCTTCGTGGCCGTGCAGGCCGACTACCCCGCGGGCTGGACCTTGCACGTGCTGGAGGTGCAGGCGCTGGCCGACGGCCGGGTGCTGTCGCTGGTGCGCGTGGACCACCCGCCGCACGGCGTGTTCTTCTGCACCTCGATCGCGCGGGTCGAGCACGGGCGCGTCACCGCGATCGAGGAGTACTGGGGCACGGCCGAGCCGCCACCCGCGTGGCGCCTGGGCCGGCCTGGCCACAGCCGCTTCGAGCCCGCCGAGGACCCTCGCACCCAAGGAGCAACCCGCCCGTGAGCCCGGTGTCGACGCCGGTGCCCTGGGCCGAGGCGCTGCTGCACGGCAGCGGCCCGGCCCAGCGCCGCGCGCTGGCCAAGGCCATCACGCTGCTGGAGAGCACGCTGCCCGCGCACCGCGCCGAGGCCGACGCGCTGCTGGCTGCGCTGCTGCCCCACACCGGCCGCAGCCTGCGCATCGGCCTCAGTGGCTCGCCCGGCGTCGGCAAGAGCACCTTCATCGAAGCACTCGGCCTGTTCCTCATTCAGCAAGGCCACCGCGTGGCCGTGCTCGCGGTGGACCCGAGCAGCAGCCTCGGCGGCGGCAGCATCCTCGGCGACAAGACGCGCATGGAGCAGCTCTCGGTGCACGAGCGCGCCTTCATCCGCCCCAGCCCCAGCAGCGGCACGCTCGGCGGCGTGGCCGAGAAGACGCGCGAGGCGATGCTCGCCTGCGAGGCCGCGGGCTTCGACGTGGTGATCGTCGAAACCGTGGGCGTCGGCCAGAGCGAAACCGCCGTCGCCGGCATGACCGACTGCTTCGTGCTGCTGCAGCTGCCCAACGCCGGCGACGACCTGCAGGCCATCAAGAAGGGCGTGATGGAGCTGGCGGACCTGGTGGTCATCAACAAGGCCGATCTCGACGAGGCCGCGGCCACGCGGGCCCGGGCGCAGATCACGAGCGCATTGCGCTATCTCGGTCCCCACGCGCATGCGGGCACCGAGGTCTTGCAGCTCAGCGCCCTGAAGGCTGCCGGCATCGACAGCTTCTGGGCCGCCGTGCAGCGCTTTGCCGCGCGCCAGCGCGAGGCTGGCCGCTTCGACGAGCGCCGCACGCGCCAGAACGAGGCCTGGATGTGGGAGCGCATCGAGGCCGGCCTGCGCCAGCGCTTCCGCGCCCACCCCGCCGTGGCTGCGGCGCTGGCCGCGACGGCCGACGACGTGAAGGCCGGCCGCCTGGCCGCCTCGGTGGCCGCGCGGCGGCTGCTGGACCTGTTTCACTGACGACAAGACGATTCGACAGCAAGGACGAGCGACATGCACGACATCAATGAAAGGCTCGAACAGATGCGAGCCGCCGCGCGCCTGGGCGGCGGCGAGAAGCGCATCGCCGCGCAGCACGCCAAGGGCAAGCTCACCGCGCGCGAGCGCCTGGAGCTGCTGCTCGACGACGGCAGCTTCGAGGAGTGGGACATGTTCGTCGAGCACCGCTGCACCGACTTCGGCATGCAGGACCAGAAGGTGCCCGGCGACGGCGTCGTCACCGGCTACGGCATGATCAACGGCCGCCTCGTCTTCGTCTTCAGCCAGGACTTCACGGTCTTCGGTGGCGCGCTCAGCGAGGCCCATGCCGAGAAGATCTGCAAGGTGATGGACCAGGCCATGAAGGTGGGCGCGCCGGTGATCGGCCTGAACGACAGCGGCGGCGCACGCATCCAGGAAGGCGTGGCCTCACTCGGCGGTTATGCCGAGGTCTTCCAGCGCAACGTGATGGCCTCGGGCGTGGTGCCGCAGATCAGCCTGATCATGGGCCCCTGCGCCGGCGGTGCGGTGTACTCGCCGGCGATGACGGACTTCATCTTCATGGTGAAGGACAGCAGTTACATGTTCGTCACCGGCCCCGAGGTCGTGAAGACGGTGACGCACGAGGAAGTCACGGCCGAGGAACTCGGTGGCGCGTCCACGCACACCGGCAAGAGCGGCGTGGCCGACCTCGCCTTCGACAACGACGTCGAGGCGCTCCTGATGCTGCGCCGCTTCTTCAACTACCTGCCGCTGAACAACCGCGACGGCGTGCCCGTGCGCCCCAGCGGCGACGCACCCGAGCGGCTGGACTTCAGCCTCGACACCCTGGTGCCGGAGAACCCGAACAAGCCCTACGACATCAAGGAGCTGATCCTGAAGACCGTCGACGACGGCGACTTCTTCGAGCTGCAGCCCGAGTACGCGAAGAACATCGTCATCGGCATGGCGCGCATGGCCGGCCGCACGGTGGGCATCGTGGCCAACAACCCGCTCGTGCTGGCCGGCTGCCTGGACATCAAGAGCAGCATCAAGGCAGCACGCTTCGTGCGGTTCTGCGACGCCTTCTGCATCCCCGTGATCACCTTCGTCGACGTGCCCGGCTTCATGCCCGGCACGAGCCAGGAGTACGGCGGCATCATCAAGCACGGGGCCAAGCTGCTGTACGCCTACGCCGAGGCCACGGTGCCGAAGATCACCGTCATCACGCGCAAGGCCTACGGCGGTGCCTACGACGTGATGGCCAGCAAGCACCTGCGCGGCGACGTCAACTTCGCCTGGCCCAACGCCGAGATCGCGGTGATGGGTGCAAAGGGCGCGGTGGAGATCATCTTCCGCGAGGAGAAGAAGGACCCGGCCAAGCTCGCTGCGCGCGAGGCGGAATACAAGGCGCGCTTTGCCAACCCCTTCGTGGCGGGCGCGCGCGGCTTCATCGACGACGTGATCCAGCCGCACGAGACCCGCAAGCGAATCTGCCGCTCGCTCGCGATGCTCAAGGACAAGAAGCTCGAGAACCCGTGGCGCAAGCACGGCAACATCCCGCTGTGAGCGGGGCTTCGACAGGCTCAGCCCGAACGGATTGACATGTTCACCAAGATCCTCATTGCCAACCGCGGCGAGATCGCCTGCCGCGTCATCAAGACCGCGAAGAAGATGGGCATCGCCACCGTGGCGGTGTACTCCGAGGCCGACAAGGACGCGCGCCACGTCGAGCTGGCCGACGAGGCCGTGCTGCTGGGGCCGGCGCCCTCGCGCGAGAGCTACCTGGTCGCCGACAAGATCATCGCCGCGGCCAAGGCCACGGGGGCCCAGGCCATCCACCCCGGCTACGGTTTCCTCAGCGAGAACGAAGACTTCGCCCGGCGCGTGGAAGAGGAAGGCCTCGTCTTCATCGGCCCCAAGCACCACAGCATCGCGGCGATGGGCGACAAGATCGCCTCCAAGAAGCTCGCCAAGGCGGCCGGTGTCAGCACCATCCCGGGCTGGAACGACGCCATCGAGAGCCCCGAGCGCGCGGTGGAGATCGCGCGCGGCATCGGCTACCCGGTGATGATCAAGGCCAGCGCCGGCGGCGGCGGCAAGGGTCTGCGCGTGGCCTTCAACGACAAGGAGGCCTTCGAGGGCTTCAGCTCCTGCCGCAACGAGGCGCGCAACAGCTTCGGCGACGACCGCGTCTTCATCGAGAAGTTCGTCGAGAGCCCGCGCCACATCGAGATCCAGGTGCTCGGCGACGGGCAGGGGAACGTCGTCTACCTGCACGAGCGCGAGTGCAGCATCCAGCGCCGTCACCAGAAGGTCATCGAGGAGGCGCCCTCGCCCTTCATCAGCGACGCCACGCGCCAGGCCATGGGCGCGCAGGCGGTGGCACTGGCCAAGGCCGTGAAGTACCAGAGCGCCGGCACGGTGGAGTTCGTGGTCGGCAAGGACCAGGGCTTCTACTTCCTGGAGATGAACACGCGGCTGCAGGTGGAGCACCCGGTCACCGAGTGCATCACCGGGCTCGATCTGGTGGAGCTGATGATCCGCGTCGCCGCCGGCGAGGCGCTGCCCTTCGCGCAGGCCGACATCCCGCGCCGCGGCTGGGCCATCGAGTGCCGCATCAACGCCGAAGACCCGTTTCGCAACTTCCTGCCCAGCACCGGGCGGCTGGTGCGCTTCGTGCCGCCCGCCACCACGATGGAGGCGGCTGCGCCCGAGCGCCTGGGCGTGCGCGTGGACACCGGCGTGGCCGAGGGCGGCGAGATCCCGATGTTCTACGACTCGATGATCGCCAAGCTCATCGTGCACGGCACCGACCGCCTCGACGCCATCGCCAAGATGCGCGAGGCGCTCAACGGTTTCGTCATCCGTGGCATCAGCAGCAACATCCCGTTCCAGGCGGCGCTGCTGGCGCACCCGAAGTTCGTGTCGGGCGACTTCACCACCGGCTTCATTGCCGAGCACTACGGCAAGGGCTTCTCGGCCGCCGACGTGCCGCACGCCGACCCGCTGTTCCTGGTGGCGCTGGCCGCCTTCGTGCGGCGCAAGGCGCGCGAGCGCTCGGCCGGCATCAGCGGCCAGCTCGACGGTCACGGCGTGAAGAACCTGCCCGACCTGGTGGTGGTGGCGCTGGGCAAGGACGGCGCGCACCAGCACCACCCGGTGCGCATCGACACCTTCGACGCCGCCGCCGGCGAGGCCACCGTGCACGTGGGCGAGCGCGCCTACGCCATCCGCAGCCACAGCCCGCTGGGCAGCCTGCTGATGCAGGGCCATTGCAACGGCCGGCCGTTCACTGCGCAGGTGGAGCGCGGCGGCGCGAAGAACCCGTTGGCCATCCGCGTGGCGCACGACGGCACGCAGCTCGACACGCTGGTGCTGCTGCCGCGCGCGGCCGAGCTCTTCAAGCTGATGCCGCACAAGGCGCCACCCGACCTGAGCAAGTTCCTGCTCTCGCCGATGCCCGGCCTGCTGGTGGACCTGGCCGTGCAGCCGGGCCAGAAGGTGCTGGCCGGCGAGCGGCTGGCGGTGATCGAGGCGATGAAGATGGAGAACATCCTCACCGCCACGCAGGACGGCACGGTGGGTGAGTTGATGGCGAAGAAGGGCGAGAGCCTGGCCGTCGACCAGCCCATCCTGAGCTTCCAGTGATCACTCCCCGCCGCCGCACCCTGCTGGGCGGGCTGGCCGCCGGCGCCGCGCTGGCGGCCTGTGCG
>VYLG01001013.1_pt1 | contig 10479 bp, 9 predicted proteins | sample 5114351 | NCBI WGS metagenome assembly VYLG01 (sample SAMN12291798, study PRJNA351875) | freshwater metagenome | isolation source: freshwater lake | place: USA: Michigan, Kent Lake | collected 2013-08-15
GACTCTGTTCCAGAAGGCCCGGGTTCCAGTCAAGCGGCTGGCGGTAGTGGGCGCTCAGGAGGGCCCAGCGCACCACCTCCCCCGGTATGGACTGGACGAGGTCATGCAGCAGAAGGACGTTGCCGATCGACTTGGACATCTTCTCCGCGTCGACGGTCAGGAAGCCGTTGTGCATCCAGTAGCGGGCATAGGCCTCCGGGGAGTCGTGGCCGTGGGCGCAAACCCCTTGCGCGATCTCGTTCTCGTGGTGCGGGAACACGAGGTCAATGCCGCCGCCGTGGATGTCGATCGGCAGGCCCAGCCGGGCCTCGATCATCGCCGAGCACTCGATATGCCAGCCGGGACGGCCGGCACCCCAGGGGCTTTCCCAGGACGGCTCGTCGACCTTGGACGGCTTCCACAGCACGAAGTCGTGGGGATTGCGCTTGTAGGGCGCGACCTCGACCCGGGCCCCGGCGATCATGTCCTCGAGATTGCGGCCTGACAGCGCGCCATAGGCCGGATAGGCGGCGACGTCGAACAGCACATGGCCCTCGGCGGCATAGGCTGCGCCTGCGACTACGAGAGCCTCGATCTGGGCGATGATGGCCGGGATGTGGTCGGTCACGTGCGGCGCGAGGTCCGGGGGCGCGACATTCAGCTGCGCCATGTCGGCCAGATAGGCGGCCTCGTAGCGGGCCGTGACCTCGCCGATAGGGACGCCCTCGCGGGCGGCCTTCGCATTGATCTTGTCGTCGACGTCCGTGACGTTGCGGGCGTACAGCACGGCCCCGGTCCCGTAGGTCCGGCGCAGCAGCCGCACCAGCACGTCGAACACCACCGGCGGACGGGCATTGCCGATGTGGGCGTAGTCGTAGACGGTCGGCCCGCACACATAGAGCGTCACCCGGTTGGGATCGCGCGGCGTGAAGGCGCGCTTCCGGCGGCTCAGAGTGTCGTGGAGATACAGCGTCATTTCGCGCAGGCACCGGGTGTTGCGGGGGAGGAGATCCGGCCCATATAGCGAGGTCGTCGCCCGGGCCCAAACGTCCGGAGGCAGACACTGAAAAGGGAGCGCGGCGCGCGTCCATCCGGAACCTTCGTTCCGGCGCTACTTCGCCGCTGATGTCATGACATGGATGCCCCGGTGAGCAAGCCCACCCTCGTCGCCGAGCGCGACGCCCGACGTCCCACGCGCGAGGAAGCCCTTGCCGCGGTTCGCACCCTGATCGCCTGGGCCGGGGACGACCCCGAGCGGGAAGGCCTGAAGGACACGCCCAAGCGCGTCGTCGATGCCTATGGCGAATGGTTCGACGGCTACGCCGCCGATGCGGGCAAGGAGCTGTCCCGCATCTTCGAGGATGTACAGGGCTATGACGACATCGTGCTGCTGCGCGACATCGAGGTGGAAAGCCACTGCGAGCACCACATGGCCCCGTTCCTCGGCAAGGCCTATGTCGCCTATCTGCCGAAGGACAAGGTGGTGGGCATCTCCAAGATCGCGCGCGTGGTCGAGATTTTCTCGCGCCGCTTGCAGACGCAGGAGACCCTGACACAGGAGATTGTCAACGCCATCGAGAAGCATCTCGATCCGCGAGGTGTGGCTGTGATGATCGATGCCGAGCACCAGTGCATGACCACCCGCGGCGTGCATCACCGCCACGTCTCGACCGTCACCACGCGCTTCACCGGTGCCTTCAAGGACGATCCGGCCCTGATCGAGCGCTTCGTCAAGCTGGCCAAGGGCTAAGATACTCGCCTCTCCGGTGAAATCCGGGGAGGTGACATCCGCATCGCGTCGCTGGGCGCTTTACAAGCGGCGCGAGGCCCGCCAAAGGACGATGGAAACGCCCGGAGCGGTCCGGGCTGAACGGAGAGTGCGAATGGGCGCGAAGCTTTCGGGACCGTCCGGTCAGGACGGCAGAACGGTCGAACAGAACTCCGACATCAACGTGACGCCGTTCGTCGACATCATGCTGGTGCTGCTGATCATCTTCATGGTGGCCGCTCCGCTCGCGACCGTGTCGATCCGTCTTGACCTGCCGCCGGCCACGCCGCCGGCACCCGACCAGGAGCAGGAAGAGCCCGTCTACATCACCATCCAGGAAGGCGGAGCGTTGTTCATCACCGACCGGGAAACCTCGATCGAAACGCTCCCCGCCGACGTTTGCGCCGCGCTCGGCGGCGCTGTCTGCCAGGAAGAGCGCGTGTTCGTCCGCGCCCAGCCTGAGGTCCGCTACGAGCAGTTCATGGAAGTGATGAATACGCTGCAGGAAAATGGTTTCCTGAAGGTAGGCCTGCTCAACGAAGATATCACCTGAATTTACACGAGGGTTGACGATCAGGGCCGCTCCGCAAGGAGCGGCCTTTTTTCGTTCCAGCCCCATGGAGCGGTCGCCGGCGGACGATCGCGTCCGACGGATTGGCCACAAGGGGGCGTTCCGACCCGGGCTCGAGCCGCTCCGGGATGAGATCTGGAGCTGGCTGGATGGTTGAGCCCCGACGTGCCGGTCCGATATAGGGCGACCAGCTTGTGAAGGAGTCGCCGATGCCCAATCCGACCGTGACCGCCGAAGCCGCCGGCGTTCAGATCCCGCTGCTGGGCTTTGGCACCTGGCAGCTGGAGCCTGATGTCGCCCGCCGCATGGTGCGCACGGCGCTGGAGATCGGTTACCGGCACATCGACACGGCCTGGATCTACAAGAACGAAAAGACCGTCGGCGAGGGCATCCGCGACTCCGGCGTCCCGCGCGACCAGATCTTCCTGACCACCAAGATCTGGGTCGCCCACTTCGCCGACGGCAACCTGCAACGCCAGGCCGAGGAGTCGACCGAAAGTCTCGGAACCGTGCCTGACCTGTTGCTGCTGCACTGGCCCAAGCGCACCCCGGCGATGGAGGAGACGGTCCGCGCCCTCAACGATGCGCGGGCGCGGGGGCTGACGAAGCACATCGGCCTGTCCAACTTCCCGTCGGCCGCCTTTGAGGAGGCGCAGGGCTATTCCGACGCCCCCCTGATCACCAACCAGGTCGAGCACCATCCCTATCTGTCCAACCGACCGCTGATCGACATGGCCCGGACNNGGTCGACCCTGACGGCCTGGTCGCCGCTGGCCCAGGGCAAGGTCGCCGACGAGGCCGTTCTGATCGAGATCGGCAGGACGCACAGCAAGACACCGGGCCAGGTAACCCTGCGTTGGCTGGTGCAACAGGGGATCATCGCCATTCCACGCTCGACCAGGGAAAGCCGGGCTCGCGAGAACTTCAACATCTGGGATTTCCAGTTGGGCGGCGAGGAGATGCAGCGGATCTCCCGGCTGGCGCGGAGCGACGGGCGGCTCGGCGACTGGCTTGATCCTTCGTTCCAGTGGGATGCCGCAGCTTGACGGTGATCGCCTTTCCGGACGCCGATCCCGAGGGCGGGCGGATCGGTGAACGCCTGAGGACGTGGCGAACGCGGCGTGGCACCACGCTGGAAAACCTCTCGCGCGGGACCGGCCTGGCGCTGGAGCACCTGCGCCGGGTTGAGGCCGGCCGCGCCCGGCTCGCCGCGGACGAGATCGAGGCTCTGGGCAGGCGGCTGGGCGTCCCCGTCTGGGCGCTCGGGGGGTCGCCCCCCGCGACCTGATCGCAGGTGACAGGCCCCCTCGCCCCGCCTAAGCACGGGCCATGGCCTACAAGTCCCTGAGAGACTTCCTCGACCTCCTCGAAGCCGAGGGGGAGCTGGTACGGGTGTCCGAGCCCGTGTCCACCCACCTCGAAATGACCGAGATCCAGACCCGGCTGCTGCGCGCCGGCGGTCCCGCGGTGCTGTTCGAACGCCCGGTGAAGCCCGACGGCTCGGTCAGTCCCATCCCCTGCGTCGTCAACCTGTTCGGCACCGTGAAGCGCGTGGCCATGGGGGTGACGCTGGAGAACCGGACGCGCACCACTGCGGCGGAGCTGCGTGAGGTTGGCGAACTGCTGGCCTTCCTGAAGAACCCGACGCCGCCGCGCGGGCTGGCGGATGCAGTGCAGATGCTGCCCCTGGCCCAGACCGTCATGGCCATGCGGCCACGGGTAGTGAAGCGGGCCCCGGTCCACGACGTGGTGCTGACCGGCGGCGACATTGATCTGGGAGTCCTGCCGATCCAGGGCTGCTGGCCGGGCGAGCCGGCACCGCTGATCACCTGGGGCCTGGTGGTGACGAAAGGGCCGTCCGACGACCGTGAGGACGACTTCAACCTCGGCATCTACCGCATGCAGGTGCTGGGCAAGGACCGGGCCATCATGCGCTGGCTGGCCCACCGCGGCGGAGCCCAGCACTACGCCCGGCACAAGAAGGCCGGCAAGCGCGAGCCCCTACCCTGCGCCGTCGTCCTGGGGGCCGACCCGGGCACGATCCTGGCGGCCGTGACGCCGGTGCCGGACACCCTGTCGGAGTACCAGTTCGCCGGTCTGATGCGCGGGGCCAGGGCGGAGCTGGTCGCCTGCAAGACGGTGCCGCTGATGGTCCCGGCCCAGGCCGAGATCGTGCTGGAGGGCCATGTCCTGCTCGACGAGCACGCGCCGGAGGGCCCCTACGGCGACCATACCGGCTACTACAACTCGGTCGAGACCTTCCCGGTGTTCCAGGTGACGGCGATCACCATGCGGAAGGACCCGATCTATCTGACCACCTTCACCGGCCGGCCGCCGGACGAACCCTCGGTGCTGGGCGAGGCGCTGAACGAGGTGTTCATCCCCCTTCTGCAGCAGCAGTTTCCGGAGATCGTCGACTTCTGGCTGCCGCCCGAGGGCTGCAGCTACCGCATCGCCGTAGTGTCGATGAAGAAGGCCTATCCGGGCCACGCCAAGCGCGTGATGCTCGGCGTGTGGTCGTTCCTGCGCCAGTTCATGTACACCAAGTGGGTCATCGTCGTGGATCACGACGTCAACGCCCGCGACTGGAAGGACGTGATGTGGGCCATCTCGACCAAGATGGACCCTGCCCGCGACATCACCCTGATCGAGAGCACCCCGATCGACTATCTGGACTTCGCCTCACCCGAGAGCGGGCTTGGCTCCAAGATCGGGCTGGACGCCACCGACAAGTGGGAGCCCGAGACCAAGCGCGAATGGGGCGAGGTGATCCGCGTGGACGAGGCCGTGGTCGATCGGGTCTCGGAGATGTGGAGCCGTCTGGGGTTGCCGGGTGACGGAACGCCGATCTGGAAGTGATCTCCGCGTGCGGGCCATGTCCGGAACCAGGCTCCGCCCCGACGGTCACCTTCGCGACAATCGTTGTGTGACCACGGCTCATTCACGGGCGCTGAGGTCCATGCCGGCCGCCAGCCGCCATTTCGCGATCGCCTCATCTCGCCGTCCCAGCCGGTTCAGCGCATCGCCCCAGGCGAGGTGGAGCGCCCCCCAGCGTGGCGCGCGCTCGGCGGCGTCGGCATAGCGGCGCACCGCGTCCCGGTCGCGACCCAAACGAGCCAGAGCGTCGCCCTCCAGTTTGAGGGGATCGGCCCACCGAGGGCCGCGTTCCCTGGCTTCCGCCAGCAGGGGCAGGGCTCCCGCCGCATCACCGCGCCTCAGCTTCGCCTCGGCCCACTCCGCATAGGCGAACGGCAGGGACGGTCCCTGCCGGACCGCCTCGGCATACAGCCGGTCCGCGCGGGAAGCGTCGCCCTGAAGCGCCGCGATCCGCGCCTGGGTCCTCAGGCAGGGCCAGCAATCCGCCGGCGCCCAGGACATCAGCCGTTCCGCCGCCTCGAAGCGGCCCTGCTCGGCCCAGGCCCTCGCGATCGAGGGCCAGACAAGGACGGCCCGGACCTCGGCGTAAGGCGGCTCGCCCTTCAGGGTCGCATCCAGCGCCAAACCCTGCCGTTCGACCTCTGCCCAGTCGTCGACAGCCGCCGCAATGGCGAGGGTCGGCAGACGAGATAGGCCGCGCGTACCGCCGTTCATCAGGAAAACCTGGCCTGGGTCCTGCAGCGGCAGGTCGGCCATCCGTCGTCTCGCTCCGGTGGCGTCGTGGTTGCGGGCCATGGCTTCGGCCGCTGCATAAGGCGCGACGGCTCGCCAACCCGCATAGGGCACGAGGTCGGCGAAACGGTCCCAAGCTTCGATTTCGCCCAAGGCGTCGCCCCGCCATCTCGCCGTGAGCGCCTCGGCGCGGGTGACGACGACCTGGGCGGCTTCCCGCTCCATCGTCCTCGCTCCGTCACGGCGGTAAACTTCAAGGCCTCGCCGCGTCAGTTGATAACCCTGTTCCGCACGCCCAAGATCATGGGCGAAGCCTCCGGCGTTCACCCACGCCAGAGCGAGTTCCGGCATGACCTTCACAGCGAGCAGTTCGTCCGCCAGTCCGCCGCGCAGATCGCCGGAATCGATGGCCTTCACCACGCCTCGACCAAGGTAGGCCCAGCCGCGTTCCAAGGCTGACCGATCCTGCACGAGATCGATGTACAAGGCGTCGATCTCGGCCCGGCGCGCCGGATCGGAGCGGAGGTAGTTCGCAAAGAGATAGGGCTGCTTAAGCCGGAAAACATCCTCGGCCGCGCCTTGCATCATGGAGTCCAGATCGGCGTCGGTGCCGGTGCGCGCAGGCGCGGCGTCGCGACCGGCGCGGACGGTCAGGACCAGCTGACCACCCTGCCGCACGATCTCGCCCCGTACGTGGGTTTCTCGCCCCAATCGCTTACGCAGCCACGCCGACGCTTGCTCGAGCGAGATCCCGGTCGTCGGTATCTCGAGGCTGACATTGTCCACCCAGTTGTCTTGGAAGGACTCGGGAGGCCTCGCTGAGTTTGAAAGCGCCTGGATGGGGGCGGTCTTGTCCAGGAACCGCTGAGCCGCCACCTCGCCGGTGAAGCCCCGCTCCGCCAGGTCAGGCGGCACGGAAAAGGCGTGCACCACCAGTCCCCGCGCCTGCGACGCGTCCCAGACGAACCAGCCCGCGCCGAAAAGCACGGCCGCCGCGCCCACGGCCAGCGCTCCGTCCCGCGCCGCCTTGATCCGGGCGCGGAAGCGCTCGTTGCGGGCGAGGCCGATCTGTTCCTGGATCAGTCGATTCTGGTTTTCGAGCAGCCTCTCCGCGCTGGAGCTCGGGGCCTGCCCGCTCGCCAGCGTCTCCATCGCGATCTCCACCGGATCCGGGGTGGTCGGCTGCGAGGCGGTGGCGGCGCGGCGTCGCGCGCGTCGTGGTCTACGGTGACGGAACGCGGTGGGATTGCCCTCTCTCCATCGCGGCACCCAGCGAACGAGCGCCTCCAATCAGTGCTGACTCAACCGAGTGTGTTGAACTGCCTGAACACCCAGGACAGGAGCCAGAGCAGGGAGCCGAGCGCAAAGACCCACTGGAATATGCGGGAGGGGACAAAGATGGCGATCAGGCTCCAGATGATGTTGACCGCCACTGAGACGGGATACTCCGGCCCCAGCGACTGGAAGTGCTCCGAGCCCTTCAGCCACGTGTCGACCAGGTCAATCGACCTGTTCAGTACGTTGGCCCCGAAAAACCAGCCGCGCTGCCGATGAAAAAACTCGTCCAGATCGACGTCTGGACCCAGGTCCCTCGGAAAGAGCAGCGTCGATTGGAAATACATCAGGCACGCATAGGCGAGGACGAAGATATAGGTGCCGAAGGTCCACTCCTGAAGTGCCTGGAGCTTGAACTGCCACCACCAGAAGAACGCGACAGTCATCAGCATGAAGATGACCCAAACGAGGTGGATTGACCGGAGTCGAAGCGGCCGGGGCCGCTGTGCGACCTCCACGAGGCCTTGAAGCAGGTGCGCCAGGGCGAGACCGATGATGATGGAGACCATCACCATCACGTATTCGAACCGATCCATGTGCCACCCCGTGTCGCTCTCCTCCCATCGCACCATCAGTCCCGCCTTGGCGCAATGGTGAAGCTCCGATAGCCTTGTTTCATGACGAGGCGGGGGTCATGGCGGACGACGACAAACCACGACTGAAACGGCGGCGCGCTACGCCGGCAGCAACCACGCCAGACCCTATCGAAATCGCGATGGAGGTGGCCGCCACCGGGCAGACACCCTCTGGTGCGGCGCTGGAGGTGCTCCGCGCCAACGCAGAGCTCACGCGAAAACAGCTTGTGCTGGCGCGTAACGAGTTGCTCCGCAACCGTATAAAGACGGCACGAGATTTCGCTCTGACCGGGATTGCGCTGATCCTTGCTCTGGCAGTCATGTTTTTCGTGTGGTCCGCCAGTCAGGCCAGCGGCTTGGTGATCCAGCCACTCTCCACGCCGCCCGATCTGGTTACACGGGGTCTGGACGGGAGAACCATCGCTTCCCAGCTCCAGGACCGCCTGAACCAGCTCCAGGACGATACGGACTCAATTCGACCGGCAAACACCTTCGCCAACAACTGGCAGGGTGACGTCAGCGTGGAGATCCCGACGACGGGCATCTCCATCGGCGAGTTGGATCACTCCCTGCGCGCCGCTTTGGGTCGGGAGACCGTTGTCTCCGGCGAGGTGACACGGGAAGGCGATGCGCTGACGATCACGGTCAGGACCGGCGGACGCGCCCGGTCGATTGTCAGCGACACCGGCGACGTTGACGCTCTCCTGCAGGGTGCGGCCGAGGCGGTCTACGAGATGACCCAGGCCTTCCGGTACGGATTCTATCTTCTGGACACCGGGCGGCGCGAAGAGGGGCTGGTCGTATTGCGTCAGATCGACCGGGCCGAGGCACCCATAGAACGGGCCTTCGCGAACAATGGCTTAGCCGTGGATCGGATCAGGCAAGGCGACATTCGTGGCGCACTCGCTTTAATCAGCCGCGCCAGGAGCATCTACCCCGGGCTCGTGCCGGTCGAGAACAACGCAGCCCTCTATCGGCATATGAGCGGTGAGTGGGAGTTGGCTCTGGCCCATCGAGAGGCGGCGCTCGAAGGATTGCGCGGTTCGGGTAGGCGCTACCTGTTGGATGGTCCGGCTGAGGTGGTCGAAATCCGGTCCAAGGCCCAGATCGCTCGGTATGGGGGAGATTTTCGGCTCGCCGCCGACCTGATCGGCTCGTTGATCGGCAAGCGTGACTATGGGGGCATCGTGGCGACGGCGGCCATCCATCAGGCCAGCCTGCTGGTCAGCGCACACGACATCTCTGCGGCCCGACGAGTGCTAACCGATGCTGGTCTGGGCTCGGTCTCGCAGATTTCCGAACGCGCAGCGCTGAACGAGAACTTCTCAGCTCCAACAGCGGAGGCTTTGGTGGAGCAGGGACGTTGGTTAGACGCCCTCGCTGAACTCCAGGCCTATGAAGCCGCGGCGTCCGGCTACCCGGCTTTTGCGGCCCAAATACCCATGGTGCTTTGGCCTCAGATGGCCGAGGCTCTGGCTCGTCTCGGGCGTTTTGAGGAAGCTGAAGCCTTGGCTGCCGGCATGCCCAGCACCTGCTACTCATGCGTTATCGCGAGGGCTCGAGTGGCGTCACTGCGCGGTGAAACGGGGCGAGCGGATCAGCTGTTTGCGCAAGCGACGCAACAGGGTCCGTCGCTGCCTTTTGCATACTCGGCATGGGCCGAGGCCAAGCTGCAGCGGGGAGACAATGCGGGAGCTTTGGCTCTGCTTCGAGATGCAACGCAGCGGGGGCCGCGATGGGCTGACCCGCTCAAGTTGGAGGGTGACGCTCTGGCGCGGATGGATCGGGATCGCGACGCCGTGCGCCGCTATGCCGCTGCCGCCGAGCGAGCACCGCGCTGGGGTGCGCTGCACCTGGCCTGGGGCGATGCGCTCAACCGACTTGGGCGGCGGGACGACGCCGCCGCCAAATGGCGCGCGGCTTCGAACATGGACCTGTCGGCATCGGACCGCGCACAGGTAGCGGCGCGCCTTGGCGGTCCACGCAGATGAGCAGCTTCGAATACGCCATCGCCATGTGGGGGATCCTGATCGGCCTGGCGGTGGCCGATCTGATCGTCAGCGCCAACCGGCTGATCCGGCACGATCATGGCGTGAAGTGGGACGGCCGTGTCGTCGTGGCCGCGATCCTGGTCACGCTGGAACTCGTGCGACTCTGGTTCGCGCAGTGGAGCCTGACCGCCTTCGACGAGGCGATGACCTTTCCGATATTCCTGGCCAAGTTCACACAGGTCGCCCTGCTGGCCTTCCTCGCTTCGGCGGCCCTGCCAGACGAGACACCGGGAAGGATCGACCTGACCGACTACTACGAACGTAATCGCCGCTATTTTTGGGGCCTCTTCGCCCTGGCCCAGGCGCTCTATCTGACGCTCTGGCTGCTGTTCTTCAGCAGTTCGGTTGATGGAGCGGCTCCGGCGGGAGCCATCGACTGGTTCCGGGTGATTGCGCCGCTTTGCCTGTTCGTCGCGCTCGCGGTCTTGCGTCTGAAATGGCTCGACTGGCTGGGGCCGATAGCCCTGGTCGGGTTCTATCTTTGGCTCTATCGTGGGCAGTCCATCGCGTGATTGACCGTCGCGCTTCCCAGGTGACGGAACCCTGGTCATCGTCTAGCGTCACCGTGGGCTGAGCACGGTCGGGGGGGGG
>VYLG01000312.1_pt1 | contig 10469 bp, 6 predicted proteins | sample 5114351 | NCBI WGS metagenome assembly VYLG01 (sample SAMN12291798, study PRJNA351875) | freshwater metagenome | isolation source: freshwater lake | place: USA: Michigan, Kent Lake | collected 2013-08-15
AGCGCCGCGAGCGCGGCCGTGCCCGGCAGCGGCACGGCCGTGCCGCGCGTGAAGTACAGGTCGTCGATGAAGGTGCTGTCCAGTTGCGCGCCGCCGGCACCGTCGAGGATGACGTAGCGCACGCGTGAGCCCGTGCCGCCCATGTCCAGGCCCCAGAAGGCGGTGCCGCCCTCGCTGACCTCGGGCACCGTCACGCTGCCCAGCAGCAGACCGGCGTCGTCGAAGGCCTGCAGCCGTGCGGTGCTGAAGTCGTTGTCGATCACCTGCATGCCAAAGGCCTGCACGGCGTCGGTGAAGTCGATGCGCAGGTCGGACACGCCCATGCCGGTGAAGAAGCGGCCGCTGGCGTAGCGCGGGCCGCTGGTGGGCACACCACCGCCGCCCACGGCCGAAAGCAGCCGCATCGAGAAGCCAAAACGGCCGCTCGCGTCGGCCAGGTCGGTGGTCTGCAGCGTGTCGGGCTCGTCTTCGGACGAGAAGCGCACGCCCAGGCTGGCGTACTGGGCGTCGAGCAGGGCGCCGGCCACGGTGGCGCTGCCACCGGGCAGCGTGTCGAAGTCGATGTCGGCGGCGCGCCCGCCGAAGTACGACGCCGAGCTGATGACCACGGCTGCGGCCTGCGCCGCCGTGGCGGCCAGCGCCGAGGCCATGAACAGGGCCGCGCTGGCGGTGATGTGCCGCACGGCGGGCGCGCGACGGAACGGTTGGGCAGACAGGGCAAACGGCATGACGGGGCTCCCTTCGGCAGGTGGTGGCAGGCCGCCGCGCCGGATGGCGGGCGGTCCGTGCCCTGCACTCTGCGAGAGGGGCGTTTCCCGGGCGTTTCCCGGCCTTGTGTCGTGGCCTGGGAAGCGCGGCTCAGCGTGGCGCGTCGGCCGGCTGGAAGGCCGGCAAGCCCGCCCGCCACAGCAGGAAGGCCCAGCGGTCGGCGGTGCGCTGCTGCGCCTGGGCACGCGTGGCGCCGGCACCGTGGCCGGCGTCGGTCTCCAGGCGCATCAGCACCGGCCGACCCTGCGGGCTGGCGGCACGAAAGCGCGTGGCGGTCTTGGTGCTCATCCAGACATCGACGCGGATGTCGTTGACGCCATGTTCGAACAGCAGCGCGGGGTAGTCGGTGCCCGGGCGGATGTTCTCGTAGGTGCTGTTGTTGCGCAGCGCGCGGAACTCGGCCTCGACCTTGACGGTGCCGTACTCCGGGATGTTGGCGGCGCCGTTGGCGCGGGTCTCGCTGCGGATCTGATCGAGGTTGCCCACGCTGATGACGGCTGCCGAGAACAGGTCGGGCCGCTCCGTCACCGCGCGGCCCACGAAGATGCCACCCGCGCTGCCACCAAACACCGACAGCCGCGAACGCGAGGTGTAGCCCTGGGCGATGAGCCACTCGGCGGCGGCGATGCCGTCGCGCCAGCTGTTGAACTTGGTGGTCTTGTGGCCGGCCTGGTGCCAGGCGTCGCCGAAGATGCCGCCGCCGCGCGCATGCACGATCGCGTACACGCCGCCCTGCTCCAGCCAGGCCAGCAGCCGCGGGTTCACCGCCGGCTCCTCCACGGTGCCGTAGGCGGCGTAGCCGTACAGCAGCGTGGGGTTCGTGCCATCGAGCTTGATGTCGCTGCGGGCGATGATCGACACCGGCACCTCCACGCCATCGTGGCTGCGCACCATGACCTCGCGCGCGCTCACGCCCGGCAGCACGTCGAAGCGGCCCGGCGGCACCAGCGCCAGCGGCCGCGGCGTGGCATCACCCGGCTCCAGCACGTAGTGCCGCAGCGAGCGCGTCCAGCCCGACAGGCCCAGCACCACACCCGGGATGGCCGGGTCGGCGTCGGACAGCGTCACGTTGCCTTCGAAAGGCAGCGCGATCGCCTGCAGCCGCGTGCCCACCGGGGCGCCATGCGGCAGCCGGAAGAGCTTCTTGGCAGCGCCTTCGCGGCGCGTGACGTAGAGGCCCTCGGGCGTGGCGGCGATGGCGGTGACGACGCCCTGCCCGGCGGGCACCAGTTCCTCGGCGCGGGCCATCTCGGCATCGGGCAGGGCCACGCGCAGCACGCGGTGGCGCGGCGCGTCGCGCGCGGTGCGCAGGTAGAGCCAGTTGCCATGCGCGGTGACCTCGCCCACCTGCGCCGACTGATCGAACACCTTGCGCCACACCGGCTTGCCGGCGAGCAGCGCGGCGCGGTCGGCCAGGTACAGCGAGCGGTAGCGGCTGACGCCGTGCGCCACCACGGCCATGGCCAGCGGCGGGCCATCGAGCATCACGACGATGGCGTTGTCCGAGCGCGCCAGGCCCAGTTCGGGGTGCACCGTCGGCCCGAACACCGGCACCTCCGCCGTCGGCTCGGACAGGCGGCGCAGGAACACCGTGTTGTCCAGGAAGCGCTCGGCCCGCGGCCGCTGCGTCCAGTCCGGCGCCAAGCGGGTGACGAAGAAGCCGCTGCCGTCGGGCAGCCAGCTCACGAGGCCGCCCCCGCGCACGCGGTCGATCGGCGGCAGCAGTTCGCGGCCGCTGTCGGTGTCCAGCACGCGGAGCGCGCCGATCTCGGCGCCGCCGGCAAAGACGCTGTAGGCCAAGCGGCGCCCGTCGCGGCTGGTGGCGTAGCCGCCGATGGCTTGCGGCGGGCCGCCGGCAGGCGCCAGGCGCTCGGGGTCCACCAGCAGCGTCTCGGGGCCGTCGAGGCCGCGGCGCGTGTAGAGCTTGAACTGGTTGTCGCTGGCCAGGCGCTTTTCGTAGAACAGGTTGCCACGCGCGTCACGCGAGACATCGGCCACGTTGGCGGGCACCTCGGCGTCGATCTCCTGGATGCGCTTGAGCAGCCGCTCGCGCCCCGGCAGCCGAGACAGCACCTGCGCGGCGGCGTCGGCCTGCGACTTCATGTAGGTCTGCACCGCGGCGTCGGCGGTGTTCTCGAGGCAGCGGTACGGGTCTTCGATCTTCTCGCCCCAGTGGGTGTCGATCACCGGGCAGGGCGCAAAGGGCGGTGGCATCTCGACACCGGCCACGGTGGCCGCGAAGGCGGCCGGCCAGGCCAGCGTGGCCATGGCCGTGGCGAACTTGCGGAAGTTGGGTGCGTGCATGGGACTCCAAAGGCGGCGCCGGCGGCCAACGGGCGTGGGCCGCCGGGCGCAAGGCATGCATTCTGAGTCAGCGCGCAGGCGTTCCTTCCCTGGGGCCGACCGGAGCGCCGCTTGGAGGGCCGGCGCCAGCCGCGCACTCAGCGAGCCGAGTCCAGCGCCTTGCGCTGCGCCTGCAGCGACGTCGCCGAGCGCCCGAAATGCACCTTGGGTGCGAGACTGCCGCCGGTTCCGTCAGGCTCCCCGCCGGACAGCGGCGCCGCGTCCTTGGCAACCGTCACCGCGGCAGCCGCCTTCGCAGCCGGCACACGGCCCTGCAGGATGCGCGCGAAGCTGCCCCTCACGGTCGCCTCGTCGTCGTCGAAGTCACCGTGGGCGCGCGCGCGACAGGCGCCCAGGTCGCCCACCGGCAGGTTGTTGGGACCGATCACCAGCTGCAGGCGACCGGCCTGCAGCAGCCGCTGCAACGCTGCGTTGCCGTCGTGGAACTTCTGCATGCCCAGGAGCGGCGTGCCCGCCGGGCGCAGCCAGGGCACGCGCGGCCGGTCCTCGAAAGCGTGCGCCACCAGGTACAGCAGCGACTTGTTGTAGATCCGCGCGCAGTGGTCGTCCTGCTCGCTCTGGTCGTCCAGCGCGTACACGGCAAGTCGCTCCAGCGTGCCCTGGTCGAGCGCCGTCACGTAGCTCTGCTCGAAGAACGCCATCGTGCAGGCCGGCGCCCACAGCGTGCAGGTGTTCACCTTCAACCCGGCCCGGGCCAGCACCGGCAGCAGCGCGCCCTGCAGCACCGCACCGGCGCTGTGGGCCACGAGGTGCACTTCCAGGTCCGGCCACTGCTGCTGCAGCTTCTGCAGTTGCCGCACCACCAGCTCGGCAGCGTGTCCCCGGCGGCTGCAGCCGACGGCGTTTTCCTTCATCTCCTTCCACGAGGCACGGCCCGTGGCGACACGCGCCAGTGGCTCCAGCGCGTCGTCCACGCGGTCGAGCAGGAAGTCCTTGGCGGCGTCCAGCGCGCCTTCGCTGCGGCGGCGGCTCAGGGCATCCTGCAGGATGTGGGTGAGCGTGCTCCAGTAGTCGCTGTGCCAGACGAAGGCCAGCGGGTAGATCTGGGCGGCCATCAGGGGCGAGACGTACTCGCTGATGCGCTGCACCGCGGCCGTCTCGCCCACCAGGCCGCCATGGGCGTAGAGCAGCACGCGCGGCTTGCCCCACTGGGTGAACGACTGGGCCACGTCCTGGCTGAAGATGCGCGCCAGATCAGCGGCATCCATGCCGAAGTCGCCACCGCGCTGCAGCAGGCCTTCGTTGTCGACGCTGACGATGTGGGGGCGCAGCCCGTGCTGCGCATCGCGGCTGGCTCCGGCGGAAGCCGATGCCACCCCCATGGCCACGCTGCCGCGCGAGCTCAGTTCCACCGGCACGCCCAGCCTGGCCACCCACACGTCGCTGGCGTTGGCCAGCCAGTCGTCGTAGCTCAGGTAGCCGAAGCCTTCTCGCCCCCAGCCCTTGCCCCAGGAGTTCTGCAGCCAGAAGCCGCCACGGTCGTAGGCCACGATGGCAAAGGCATGGCCGCCTGCGTTGCCGCTGCGCCAGGGGATGACGCCGTCGGCGCGCACCTTGTCCCACCCTTCGTGCACGCTGGCGGTGGCGAACAGGATGCCCACCTCGGTCAAGGCCGTGTGCAGGGCCACCAGGTCGCGGTGGTTGACGCGGAAGTAGGCGCCCAGCGGGCGCTTCAGTGCGTCGTTCGCGCGCGCGGTGTTCAAGCCCGGCGGTGTGCCGCGCGGCGGCCGCGCCGGCCAGGCAGACGCCGTGCAGACGCCGTGCTTGTGCCAGCCCTTCATGGCGCCGCGCGCACTGCTGCCGGAGTAGTTCTCGCCCGGCCATTCGTCGTGCTGACGCGCCATGCGGTACAGCATGTGCGGGCTGACGGGCGTGGGGTCGGGGTCGGTGCGGCGCGTGCGCAGCAGCCAGTGCGCCACGGTGGCCAGCGCAAAGCCCGTGCAGGCGCCTTCGCGGCCCTGGTCCAGCACGGGCACCTGGTGCTGCAGGTACGCGTCCATCGGCCGATGCGTGCCGACCTCGGTCAGGGTGGGCACGTACAGGCGGTCGCGGAAGTCCACCGGGTCGGCATGGGCGTCGACGGCATAGCCGTTCAGGCGCGGTGCGACATCGGTGCCGGAGGCCGCCTTGCGGGGCGTGCCGGCGCTGGCGGGCCTGGAGGGCGGGCGGAGGGTGCTGGGCAAGGCGGGCTCCCGGGTGCCGTTGACACGGCGGGATGATGGCCGGCCGGGACGGGCCGGGCATCCTCATTCGGTGGGTAGCCGGCGCCGGGCTCCGCCGGCAGAAGAGTCACCGGATGGCGAGAGACTCAGCGCACCCTGGAAACATGCAGCGCGGGGATCCTGCTCTTCCAGGGCATCGCCTGCTCCAGCGCATGCGCCAGTTGCAGCACCACGTGCTCCTGCGCGGGCGGGGCCGCGATCTGCACGCCAATGGGCATGCCGGTGGCGTGCATCGCCAGCGGCAGCGAGATCGCCGGCGTTCCCATGATGTTGTGCGCGATGGTGAACTGCACCGGGTCCCGCCAGACTCCGCTGAGCATGTTCTCTGCCGTGACGCCTTGACGAGCCAGGTGGTACCGGCCCCAAGGCTCGGAGACCCGCGCCGTCGTGGGTGACAACCACACATCGTGCGCACCCCAGAAGCGCGACAGGCTCCGGCGCGCCATGTTCGCGCGGCTCAAGGCGCGCATGAAGTCGCCCGCGGTCAGCGACGCCGACCACTCGTAGACGCTCAGGATCACCGGTTCCAGCGTGTCCGGGCCCGGTCGTTGCCCGGTCTTCGCGCCATAGGCATCCAGGCGGTCCTTGAAGCCGAAGAAGAAGATCGTCTGCAAGGCGGCCAGGGACTCGAGGCCCCCCATGTCGGCGCTGGACAGCGTCACCTCATGGCCCATGGCTTCAAGCTGCCTGCCGACGGCCAACACCGCATCGGCGACTTCGGCATCCACCGGGGTGCCGAGAAGCTCGTCGAGCACGATGCCCACCCGCAGGCGCCTGGGCGGCCGGCCCGCCAGCACCGCGTAGGGCTCGGCCGGTCTCGGGATCACGAACGGGTCGCCGATCTGAGGGTTGGCGATGCAGTCCAGCATGGCCGCGCAGTCGCGCACCGTCTTCGTCTGCACATGGTTGCTGGCGAAGCCGAAGCCGCCTTCATCGACGGTCGGGCCGACCGACACCCGCAGCCGCGACGGCTTGAGGCCGACACCGCCGCACCAGCTGGCCGGGATGCGGATCGAACCGCCGATGTCCGAACCATGGGCGATCGGCACGATCCCGGCAGCCACGGCCGCCGCAGCGCCCCCGGACGAGCCGCCCGCCGAGCAGCCCTTCTTCCACGGGCTCGAGGTGTTGCCGAACATCAGGCTCTCGGTCGTGGCCGACATCGAGTACTCCGGCGCCGCGGAGCGGCCGAGCGCATTCACGCCCGAGGCACGGAACTGGGTCATCAGGAAGCTGTCGACTTCGCCGACCATGCCGCGGCAGAGTCTGGAACCGAACTCGATCCTGCGGCCCCGCTCGTGGCCGAAGACGTCCTTCATCAGGAACGGCACGCCGCGGAACGGGCCCGGGCCGAGGCTGGCCTCGTCCAGCTCGTCGATTCGGTCGGGGTAGGTCTCGACGACCGACCCCAGTTCGCCGTCGAGCGCCTGTATCGCCCGTGCAGCCAGCGCGGCCAGTTCCCTGGGTGTGACCTCGCGGCGAGCCACGAGATCGGCAAGGCCCAAGGCATCGTATGACGCGTACTCGGCGAGATTCATGGAGCAGCTCCCTGTCCTGGCTGGGCTCAGCCACGGACTGTAGAGCGAACGGTCGCGTCCGGGGGTCCGCTCCGCCAGGTTCACGCGCCGGGGTCAGCGCGCGTCCTGGCTGCCGTCCGCCTGCATCGCCGTGCCAGCCCGCTGCTGCTGCAGCGCCGCCTCGTACAAGGCCAGCCGCCGCATCACGAAGGCATCGTTGCCGGCGGCCGTCTCGCCGGCCTGCTGCTCGGCACGCACCTGTTCGCTGATGCGTTGGCGCAGATCGGGCGCCAGGCTGCCCAGGTAGCGGTGGGCCAGCACCTCGTTCGCGCTGGCATCCCCGGGCAGCGTGGCTCCAGCAGACACGCGCTGCTGGAACGCCTCGACGTCTTGCGCCAGGGTGCTGGCGGGCCGATCCCACTGCGCGCCAGCCCCGATGCCCACCAGCGCCGCCGTGCCCAGCGCGAGCACCGCCAGAACCCGGGTCCACGAGCCCGCCGTCGGCAGTGCCTGCGGTGACGCATCCGGCACGGCGGCCGCGGTGAAGGAGAGCTTGGTCGTGGTCGGTGCGTACATGAGGTTCTCCGGTAAGACCCTGTGCATGCACTGTAGGTTCCTGGCCCTGTGCGCCACGGTGCGAAAGGTCGCTTGCCGCAAGCGCGCAATTCACACGCGGCCGCTCACTGCACCCGGCCCGGCCCGCGGCGATGGCTCACAGCTTGGGGGGCAGGGCCCCGGCCACGGCACCTCGCGCCCCACTACAGTCGGGCCGGTGCATGCCCCGCTGCCGCCGCTGCCGTGGCGGCCACATCGCCCCCAACTGCTCCCAGACCACACCCGAGGCCCCTTGATGTCACACCTGCCCCCACGCGCCGACGTGCCCGTCGACACCACCTGGGACCTGAGCGACCTCTTCACCGACGAGGCCGCCTGGGCGGCGGCCGTCGAGGCCGTCGACGCGGCCTGCCGCGCGATGGCCACTCACCAGGGGCGGCTGGGCCGCGACGCCGCCGCGCTGCTGGCCGGCCTGACGGACCACGAGTCGCTGAGCGTGCAGCTGGTGCGCGTGATCACCTTCGCCTACCTGCGCAACGCCCAGGACGCCACCCACCCACCGCACCAGGCCGCGGTGGCGCGCGTGGCCGCGCTGCAGGCGCGCGTGGAGGCGGCCACGAGCTTTGTCGAATCGGAGATCCTCGCGCTGCCCGACGGTGTGCTGCAGCGCTTCCGCGCCGAGGAGCCGCGCCTGGCCGCCTTCGATACGCTGCTCGACGACCTGCTGGCGCTGCGCCCGCACCGCCTGTCGGCCGAGACCGAGCGCGCACTGGCCGCGCTGGGCGAGGTGCTCGATTCGCCGTACCTGGTGTATGGCCGCTGCAAGTTCGGCGACATGCAGTTTGCGCCGTTCACCGACTCTGCCGGCCACGAGCACGCCAACTCCTTCAACGCCTTCGAGTCGCGCTTCGAGACCCACAGCGACGTGAGCGTGCGCCGCGGCGCCTGGGCGTCGTTCACCGCAGGCCTGAAGGCGCACCACCACACCAGCGCGGCCACCTTCGCCACCGAGGTGGCCAAGAACGTGGCGATGGCGCGGCTGCGCGGCTATGCCAGCGCCGAGGCCTACCTGCTGCAGCCGCACAAGATCCCGCTCACGCTGTACCGGAACATCCTCGAGATCATCCAGGCCGAGCTGGCGCCGCACATGCAGCGCTACGCGCGGCTGCGGCGCCGCGTGCTCGGGCTCGGCCAGCTGCTGCACTGCGACATCAAGGCGCCGCTGGACCCCGAGTTCAACCCGCCCATGCCCTGGGACGAGAGCTGCAAGTTGGTGCTGGACGCGCTGGCGCCGCTGGGGCCGGACTACGGCGACTTCGTGCGGCGCGCGCTCACGCAGCGCTGGGTGGACCGGGCCGACAACGTGGGCAAGTCGTCGGGGGCGTTCTGCTCGTCGCCCTACGGCGTGCACCCGTACATCCTGATCACCTGGTCGAACACGATGCGCAACGTGTTCACGCTGGCGCACGAGCTCGGCCACGGCGGGCACTTCGCGCTGGCGATGAAGCATCAGCGCTTCGTCAACACGCGGCCGGCGATGCCCTTCATCGAGGCGCCGTCGATCATGAACGAGATGCTGCTGGCGCAGCACATCCTCGCGGGCAGCACCGAGCGGCGGCTGCGGCGCTCGGTGATCATGCAGGTGCTGGGCACCTACCACCACAACTTCGTCACCCACCTGCTGGAGGCCGAGCTGCAGCGGCAGGTCTACGCGCTGGCCGAACAAGGCGGCTCCATCACGGCCACCGTGCTGGACGACATCCAGGGCCGCATCCTGCAGCGCTTCTGGGGCGACACGGTGCACATCGACAAAGGCGCGCGCATGACCTGGATGCGCCAGCCGCACTTCTACATGGGCCTGTACCCGTACACCTATTCGGTGGGGCTCGTGGCCTCCACGGCGTTGGCGCTGCGTGCACAGCAGGAGGGCCCCGCGGCGCTGCAGCGCTGGCTGGAGGTGCTCAAGGCCGGCGGCACGCGCACGCCGCTGGAACTGATGCAGTGGGCCGGTGTGGACCTCACGTCACCGCAGCCCATCCGCGACGCGGTGGCGCACGTGGGGCGGCTGATCGACGAACTCGAGGCCTCGTTCGACTGACGGCGCTGGCGCGCTACAGCGCAATCTCCGCCGCCGCCTTCACCTCGATCTGCGCGTTCGGCACGCTCAGCCAGCGCAGGCCGGCGTTGAGTTCGTCGATCAGCGCGTCGGCGGCGATCACCCGGCCGTTGCCGAAGTCCATGGCCTCGGTGGTGTGGCCGTCGCTCGCCAGGGCCAGGTCGTAGCCGCGCTCCAGCGCCGCAAAGGCGGTGGCGCGGATGCACCAGTTGGACATGGCGCCGGCCAGCACGATGCGCGTGATGCCCTGGGCCTGCAGCGTGGCCTGCAAGGGGGTGTCGGCGAACGAGGAGTTGTAGCGCTTGCGGATCAGCACCTCGCCCGCGGCCGGGGCCAGCGGCGGCGCCAGCTGCCAGCCGGGCGACTCGGCCACCATCCCGTCGTTCTCGTGCTGCACCCACAGCACCGGCACGCCGGCCGCGCGGGCACGCTGCACCAGCGCGGCGATGCGCGACAGCACCTGCTGCGGCTCATGTGCGGTGGCGACGACGGCCACCTGCGTGTCGACGATCAGCAGCGCGGTCTTCGATGGGGCGTTCATGCGGGCTGCTGCAGCTCAGGCGGTCCAGTCGGTGCACACGGCCGAGGGCGAGGCCTTCTCGCGGCGCGCGCCCGGCGCGCGGGCCGCCGTGCCCAGGGCCACCCAGCCCACGAGTGTTTCGCCGGGGCCGCAGAACGCCTGCTGCAGGCGTGGTGAGCGCGCCTTGTGGCCCGAGAGCATCTTGCCGGCATAACCCAACAGGTGGGCGGCATTCAGCCAGTTCGCGAGCGCACCGCCCACGGTCATCCACTGCTCGTGGGCCGGCACCAGGGGGTGGCCCATGTCGATGCGCGCGATGACGGCCACCGTCACCGGCGCGCGCCGCGCGCGCTCGGCATCGAGCGCCGCGTCGTCGTCGCCCTTGCCCGCGTCGCGCGCGGCCTGTT
>VYLG01000314.1_pt1 | contig 10438 bp, 11 predicted proteins | sample 5114351 | NCBI WGS metagenome assembly VYLG01 (sample SAMN12291798, study PRJNA351875) | freshwater metagenome | isolation source: freshwater lake | place: USA: Michigan, Kent Lake | collected 2013-08-15
CGCGCATCGGCGGCTGGAAGACCTACCTGCGCGAGGTCCAGGCGCCCGAGCCGGCCGCGTCCTCTGCGGCACCAGCCGCGTCGGCCGCGCGCCCAGCCGAGCGCGCCCGGGAGCACCGCCATGCCCATCCTTGAACGCCAGGCGCGCACCACAGCGGCGCTGCTGGCTGCGCTGGCCTTGACCGGCTGTGCCTCGCTGGCCCCCGATGCCGGCTTCGATGGCGTGCGCGACGCCAGCAAACGCCTGGGCGGGCACGAGCTGGCCTGGGCGCGCGACGACGAGGCCCGACGCCGCCTCGACGAGCGCGTGGCCCAGCTGCTGGCCGAGCCGCTGTCGATGGACGCGGCCGTTCAGGTGGCGCTGCTGAACAACCGCCACCTGCAGGCCGCCTTCGAGGAGCTCGGCATCGCCGATGCCGACCGCGTGCAGGCCAGCCGCTGGCCCAACCCGGGCTTCAGCTTCGGGCGCAGCACCAAGGGCGACGAGGTCGAGATTGAGCGCAGCCTGCACCTGGACATCGGCCGGCTGCTGGCGCTGCCGCTCATCCGCGAGGTCGAGGCGCGCCGCTTCTCGCGCGCGCAGGGCCTGGCCGCCAGCACGGTGCTGCAGCTGGCGGCCGACACACGCAAGGCCTGGGTGCAGGCGGTGGCGGCCGGGCAGGGCGTGCAGTACGCGCGCCAGGTGATGGACGCCGCCGAGGCCAGCGCCGAGCTGGCGCGGCGCATGGCGGCCGTGGGCAACTTCAACCGCCTGCAGCTGGCGCGCGAGCAGTCGTTCTACGCCGATGCGGCGCTGGCCCTGGCCCGCGCCGAGCAGGCGCAGCGCAGCGCGCGCGAACGCCTGACACGGCTGCTGGGCCTGTGGGGCGAGCAGGCGGCGTTCCGCCTGCCCGAACGGCTGCCCGATCTGCCCGGCGCCCCGCGCGAACTGCCCGACATCGAGCGCCAGGCCATCGCGCAGCGGCTCGACGTGCAGGGCGCGCGCCTGGCCATCGAGCAGGCGGCACGGCAGCTGGGCCTGGGCCGGGCCACGCGATTCGTCAACGTCTTCGAGATCGGCCTGTCGCGCAACTCCTCCAACGAAGCGCCCACGCAGACCGGCTGGGAGATCGGCTTCCAGATTCCGCTCTTCGATTGGGGCGGCGCGCGCATGGCCCAGGCCGAGGGGCTGTACCGGCAGAGCGTGGCGCGAGCGGCGGCCGCGGCCATCGACGCGCGCTCCGAGGTGCGCGAGGCCTACGGCGCCTACCGCACGGCCTGGGACATTGCGCGCCACCAGCGCGACGAGCGCGTGCCGCTGGCGCGGCGCATCAGCGAGGAGAACCTGCTGCGCTACAACGGCATGCTGATCGGCGTGTTCGAGCTGCTGGCCGACGCGCGCACGCAGATCGCCACCGTGAACGCCGCCATCGAGGCCGAGCGCGACTTCTGGCTCGCCCAGGCCGAGCTCGACATGGCGCTCATCGGCAAGCCCGGCCTCGAGGCTGCGGCGGCCATCGCGGCCTCCATGCCCGCCGCCGCTGCGGCAGGCAAGGCCCCGCACTGAACATGAGGACACCCATGGTTTCCCGACGTCGACTTCTCGGCGGTGCCGGTGCCGCCGCGGCGGCCGTCAGCACCGCGGCCGTCAGCCGCGTGGCGATGGCTGCGCTGCCCGAGCCCGTGATCCAGACCCGCCCCGACACCATGCCGCCGCTGGTGCCCGGCAGCGGGCGCCCCTACAACCCCGTGGTCACGCTCAACGGCTGGACGCTGCCGTGGCGCATGAACCAGGGCGTCAAGGAGTTCCACCTCGTGGCCGAGCCCGTGGTTCGCGAAATGGCGCCCGGCTTCAAGGCCCACCTGTGGGGCTACAACGGGCAGAGCCCAGGCCCCACCATCGAGGTGGTGGAGGGCGACCGGGTGCGCCTCTTCGTCACCAACAAGCTCGGCGAGCTCACCAGCATCCACTGGCACGGCCAGCGCCTGCCCAACGGCATGGACGGCGTGACCGGCCTCAACCAGCCCGGCATCCCGCCCGGCAAGACCTTCGTCTACGAGTTCGTGGCGCGGCGCCCCGGCACCTTCATGTACCACCCGCATACCGACGAGATGGTGCAGATGGCGATGGGCATGATGGGCTTCTGGGTCACGCACCCGAAGACCAGACATCCGCTGATCGACGAGGTCGACCGCGACTTCTGCTTCCTGCTCGGCGCCTACGACATCGACCCCGGCAGCTACACGCCGAAGGTGATGACCATGCTGGACTTCAACCTCTGGGCCTGGAACAGCCGCATCTTCCCCGGCATCGACAGCCTGAACGTGCGCCTGGGCGACAAGGTGCGCATCCGCGTCGGCAACCTGACGATGACCAACCACCCCATCCACCTGCACGGCCACGAGTTCCTGATCACCGGCACCGACGGCGGCCCCACGCCGAAGAGCGCGCGGCAGTACGAGATCACCGCCGACATCGCGGTGGGCCAGATGCGGCAGATCGACCTTTTGGCCGACGAGCCCGGCGACTGGGCCTTCCACTGCCACAAGAGCCACCACACGATGAACGCCATGGGGCACGGCGTGCCGACGATGATCGGTGTCGACCACTCCCAGGTGGCGCGGCAGATCACGAAGCTGATCCCCGACTACATGGTGATGGGCGAACGCGGCATGAAGGACATGACCGAGATGGAGATGCCACTGCCCGACAACACCGCGCCGATGATGGCGGGACAGGGGCCTTTCGGGGCCGTGGGCATGGGCGGCATGTTCAGCGTCGTGAAGGTGCGCAAGGAGCAGAAGCCGGGCGACTACAGCGACCCCGGCTGGTACGCGCACCCACCGGGCACCGTGGCCTACGAGTACACCGGCAGCCTGCCCGACCCGGCGCGATTCAAGGCCGAGGGCACAGGCTCGATGCCGCTGGCGCAGAAGCCGGCGCGCGACATCGAGGTCCAGGTGCGCAAGCCCGCGGGCGGCCACGGCAACCACCACTGAAGCCAGAAAGGAGAACCAGCATGACCCCGTTGAACCCGCGCCTGGCCCGACGCCAGGCCCTGCATCGATTGCTCGGCGCGGCCGGCCTGGTGGCGCTGCCCACGGCCCTCCGGGCCCAGGGCCCGACCACGCTCGTGGAGGTGTGGAAGAGCCCGACCTGCGGCTGCTGCAAGGACTGGATCACGCACCTGCAGGGCCACGGCTTCCGGGCCCGCGTGCACGACGTGGGCAACACGGCGGCGCGGGCGCGTCTGAAGGTGCCTCTGAAGCTGGGCTCCTGCCACACCGCGCTGGTCGATGGTTATGCCATCGAGGGCCACGTGCCGGCGGCCGACATCCGGCGGCTGCTGCGCGAACGTCCCGACGCCATCGGCCTGGCCGTGCCCGGCATGCCGCTCGGATCGCCCGGCATGGACGGCCCGGCCTACGACAACCGCGAGGAGCCTTACGACGTGCTGCTGATCGCCCGCGACGGCAGCACGCGCGTGTTCAGCAGCTACTTCAAGCCCAAGGCCCGCGGCTGAGAGGCCGCCGGCGGACTTAGACTGCCGGCCATGAACACCGCCGACCTCATCGCCATCGATGTGCACACGCACGCCGAGGTGTCCTGCTGGAACCCGTTCGACAACTACGGCGAGGAGTACGACCGCGCCGCCGACAAGTACTTCGGCTCCAACCGTCGGCCGACGATCGAGGAGACCGTGGCGTACTACCGCGAGCGCAAGATCGGCCTCGTGATGTTCACGGTCGACAGCGAAAGCCAGCTCGGCCGGCGTCGCATCCCGAACGAGGAGATCGCCGAGGCGGCGCAGAAGAACGCCGACATGATGATCTGCTTCGCGTCGATCGACCCCCACAAGGGCAAGATGGGCGCCCGCGAGGCGCGCCGGCTCATCGCCGAGCACGGCGTGAAGGGCTTCAAGTTCCACCCGACGGTGCAGGGCTTCCTGCCCTACGACCGCATGGCCTGGCCGCTGTACGAGGTGATCGCCGAGCACAAGCTGCCGGCCATCTTCCACTCCGGGCACTCCGGCATCGGCAGCGGCATGCGCTGCGGCGGGGGCCTTCGGCTGCAGAACAGCAACCCGATGCTGCTGGAGGACGTGGCGATCGCCTTCCCCGACATCGAGATCGTGATCGCCCACCCCAGCTGGCCGTGGCAGGACGAGGCGCTCAGCCTGGCGCTGCACAAGCCCAACGTCTGGATCGACCTCTCGGGCTGGAGCCCGAAGTACTTTCCGCCTCAGCTGGTGCAGTACGCCAACACGCTGCTGAAGGACCGCATGCTGTTTGGCAGCGACTACCCGCTGATCACGCCCGAGCGCTGGATGAAGGACTTCGACGAGGCCGGCTTCAAGGACAAGGTCAAGCCGCTGATCCTGAAGGACAACGCGATGCGTCTGCTGCGCCTGGGCAGCCCGGCATCGGCCTGACGGAGCCAGGCCGCGCCGTCAGCGGCGCGAGGTCGCTGGCTGCGCCTCGGCCGGGCGGCGGGCTGCCGCCGCAACGGCGACGGCTTCGTCGGCGTCGACCGGCCGGATGTTCTGGGCCAGATCGCCCTTCGGGCCCTGCACCAGCTCGTAGCTGACGCGGCTGCCCTGCTTGAGGGTGCGGAAGCCGTCCATCTGCACCGCGGAGAAATGGGCGAAGACGTCGGCGCCCCCGCCCTCGGGCTCGATGAAGCCGAAGCCCTTGGCATCGTTGAACCACTTGACTGTGCCGATTGCCATGTTGGCCCCCTTCAGAGCGCGTCAGAAACTGCTGGGGGATTCTGGGTGTGGCCGGCGCAGGTGTCAACTTAAATTAACACCTCTTGTGGTGCGTCAAGTTGACACCACATCTGCAGCGTCCGGCCGTCGCGCGCACCGGCAAAGTGAGGCCCAATGGCCGGGCTGTTCACCCCGTTGCGCACGCCGGCATCAGGCGACGATTCCTGCCGCACCACCCGGCCGCCCCCACACGTGCAACGGGGAGGCCACTCGATAGAATGAGTCATGCCCGAGGAAACTCCTCCACCCCCCAAGCCGCCCGCGGTGCCCCCGCGCGAGCCGGACGGCGTGGTGGTGGCCGAGCGCAAGGCGGCCAAGACCAAGCCGCCGGCGCTGTACCAGGTGGTGATGCTGAACGACGACTACACGCCGATGGAGTTCGTCGTCATGGTGTTGCAGCGGTATTTCCACCGCGACATCGACACCGCCACGCACATCATGCTGATGATCCACCACGAGGGGCGCGGCATCTGCGGCGTGTACCCGAAGGACGTGGCTGCGACCAAGGTCGAGCTGGTGCTCACGGCAGCCCGCCGTGAAGGGCACCCCCTGCAATGCATTATGGAGGCCGCATGATCGCCCAAGAGCTTGAAGTCAGCCTGCACATGGCCTTCGTCGAGGCGCGCCAGCAGCGGCACGAATTCATCACCGTCGAGCACCTGCTCATGGCGCTGCTGGACAACCCGTCCGCCGCCGAGGTGCTGCGCGCCTGTGCCGCCAACATCGAAGACCTGCGCAAGAGCCTGGCCACCTTCATCCGCGAGAACACGCCCACGGTGGGCGGCACGGAAGAGGTCGACACGCAGCCGACGCTGGGTTTCCAGCGCGTCATCCAGCGCGCCATCATGCACGTGCAGAGCACGGGCAGCGGCAAGAAGGAGGTGACCGGCGCCAACGTGCTGGTCGCCATCTTCGGCGAGAAGGACAGCCACGCCGTCTACTACCTGCACCAGCAGGGCGTGACGCGCCTGGACGTCGTGAACTTCATCGCCCACGGCATCAAGAAGTCCGACCCGCCCGAGCCCGCCAAGAGCAACGAGAGCAGCGGCTCCGAAGGCGACAAGGAAGAGGGCGCCGCCGGCAACAACGACGCCAAGGGTTCGCCGCTGGAGCAGTTCACGCAGAACCTGAACCAGCTCGCGCGTGACGGCAAGATCGATCCGCTGATCGGCCGCGAGCACGAGGTCGAGCGCGTGATCCAGGTGCTGTGCCGCCGGCGCAAGAACAACCCGCTGCTGGTGGGCGAGGCGGGCGTGGGCAAGACGGCCATCGCCGAGGGCCTGGCCTGGCGCATCACCCAGGGCGACGTGCCCGAGGTGCTGGCCGATGCCACCGTGTACTCGCTCGACATGGGCGCGCTGCTGGCCGGCACCAAGTACCGCGGCGACTTCGAACAGCGCCTGAAGGGCGTGCTCAAGCAGCTCAAGGACCACCCGAACGCGGTGCTCTTCATCGACGAGATCCACACGCTCATCGGTGCCGGCGCCGCCAGCGGCGGCACGCTGGACGCCAGCAACTTGCTGAAGCCGGCGCTGAGCTCGGGCGCCATGAAGTGCATCGGCGCCACCACCTTCACCGAGTACCGCGGCATCTTCGAGAAGGACGCGGCGCTGTCGCGTCGCTTCCAGAAGGTGGACGTCGTCGAGCCCACGGTGGAGCAGACCTTCGAGATCCTCAAGGGCCTGAAGAGCCGCTTCGAGGAGCACCACAGCGTCAAGTACGCCACCGGCGCGCTGCAGGCCGCGGCCGAGCTGTCGGCCAAGTACATCAACGACCGCCACCTGCCCGACAAGGCCATCGACGTCATCGACGAGGCCGGCGCCGCGCAGCGCATCCTGCCGGCGGCCAAGCGCAAGAAGACCATCACGCGCAACGAGGTCGAGGAGATCGTCGCCAAGATCGCCCGCATCCCGCCGCAGAGCGTGAACTCCGACGACCGCGGCAAGCTCAAGAGCCTGGACCGTGACCTGAAGAGCGTGGTCTTCGGGCAGGACCCCGCCATCGACGCGCTGGCCGCCGCCATCAAGATGGCGCGCTCGGGCCTGGGCAAGCCCGACAAGCCGATCGGCAGCTTCCTGTTCAGCGGCCCCACCGGTGTGGGCAAGACCGAGGTCGCCAAGCAGCTGGCCTACGTGCTGGGCATCGACCTGATCCGCTTCGACATGAGCGAGTACATGGAGCGCCACGCCGTGAGCCGCCTGATCGGCGCGCCCCCGGGCTACGTGGGCTTCGACCAGGGCGGCCTGCTCACAGAGGCCATCACCAAGAAGCCCCACGCCGTGCTGCTGCTCGACGAGATCGAGAAGGCGCACCCGGATGTCTTCAACGTGCTGCTGCAGGTCATGGACCACGGCACGCTGACCGACAACAACGGGCGCAAGGCCGACTTCCGCAACGTGATCATCATCATGACCACGAACGCGGGCGCCGAGACGATGAACAAGTCGACGATCGGCTTCACGACCAAGCGCGAGCAGGGCGACGAGATGGGCGACATCAAGCGCCTGTTCACGCCCGAGTTCCGCAACCGGCTCGACGCCATCGTGAACTTCCGGCCGCTCGACGAGGAGATCATCCTCCGCGTCGTCGACAAGTTCCTGCTGCAGCTGGAGAGCCAGCTCGCCGAGAAGAAGGTCGAGGTCACCTTCACCGACGCGCTGCGCAAGCACCTGGCCAAGCGCGGTTTCGACCCGCTGATGGGTGCGCGCCCGATGCAGCGCCTGATCCAGGACACGATCCGCCGCGCGCTGGCCGACGAGCTGCTCTTCGGCCGCCTGGTCGACGGCGGCCGCCTGACGGTCGACCTGGACGACAAGGACGAAGTGCTGCTGGACATCCAGCCGCCGCGCAAGAGCGACAAGCCGAAGACCGAGCCGACTACGGCTTGAGCAGCACCTTCTCGGGCAGGTCCGTCACCGGATCCTGCCCGTAGAAGCGCGTGAACAGCGCGTACAGCGCGGCGTGTTCAGCACGCATGCGCAGCGGGTCGACGAAGAAGCTTTCGCTGGCCACGGCGAAGAACTCCTCCACGGCGCTGGCCCCGTACGGGTCGAGCGCCGTGTCTTCTTCGTGCTCCACGCGCGCCACGAAGGCCTCGTACTCGCGGTCCAGCGTTTCGCACCAGACTTCGCGGCCGATGGCCGGCGGGAGCAGCGGCACGCCGTCCGCCAGCCCGTCGGCCATGTCCAGCACATGGGCGAACTCGTGGATGACGACGTTGTAGCCCTGTGGGGCGCTGTGGCCGGCGCGGCGCACGTCGGGCCACACCAGCATCACCGGGCCGCCGTCCATGGCCTCGCCGGCCAGCGGCTCGTCGTACTCGTGGACCACGCCGTCGTCGTCGGCATGGCTGCGGCGCGCCACCACGGGCTCGGGGTGCACCACCAGGCCGACGAAGCCGTCGTAGCGCTCCAGGCCCAGCCGAAGCACCGGCAGCGCGGCCTGCGCGGCGATGGACACCGCCAGCACGTTGCTGAGCTTCAGGCCGCCGGTACAGTCGAACTCCTTGCGGTCGAGGAACAGGCTCGTCAGGCGGCGCAGTTCGGCGGCATCGGCGGGATCGCGGCGCTGCAGGAAGGGGTAGCGCACCAGCGTGCGCTTCCACAGGTCGTCGGGGATGGCGCGGCGGCGGGCTGCGGCGTCGTCGCGCGCGCTGCGCCAGCCGCGCCAGAGCCGGTCGAGCATGGTGTGCAGGGCCTGTCAGGGCGCCGTGGCCGGCGGCACACGTTCGAAGCCGTCGCGGGTGAGCCGCAGGACTTCGGCGCGCTGGCCCTGGTCGAGGTCCCAGTCGCTGAGCACGTGGCGCTTGAAGCCGGGTGCCAGCGGGTGGCTGCCCGGGCGGTGGGTATGGCCGTGCACCATCTCGTGCGCGCCCAACCCATGCATCCACTTCACGGCCTCGCCGGCGTCGACATCGGCCAGCGTGTCGCCATCGAACTGCCGGCGCGTCTGGCTCGCCTGGCGGATCTCGGCGGCGATGCGCAGCCGCTCGGCCAGTGGCTTGCCCAGGAAGCCCTCGCGCCAGGCATCGCTGCGCACCTCGGTGCGGAAGGCCTGGTAGGGCTTGTCGTCCAGGCATAGTGCGTCGCCGTGGCTCAGCAGCACGCGCTGGCCCCAGGCGTCGAGCACCGTGGGGTCGGGCAGGGCGCGCAGGCCGGCCTCGCGCCACAGGCGCGGGCCGGCCAGGAAATCGCGGTTGCCCACCATGAAGGCCAGCTCGCGGTGGCTGGCGGCCTCGGCCATCACGGCCACGCAACGGGCCTCGAAGGGGCGGTCGATCATCTCGTCGCCGACCCAGACCTCGAAGAGGTCGCCCAGCATCACCACGCAGTCGGCGCGCGTGTGGCGCAGGTGCGCGGCCCAGGCTTCGGTGGTGCGGGGCAGGGCCTCGCTGAGGTGCAGGTCGGAGATGAAGTCGATGGCCTGCCAGCCCTCGGGCGCGGCCATCTCGAAGAAGGCCGGCAGCGCGGCGTCTCTCGCGGGGGTTCGCTCGACGGCCGCTCGCGCGGCCGGGGCGCCGCGCCCGGCCATCAGGCGATCTCGACGGCGCGGGTGATCACCACGTCTTCCAGCGGCACGTCGTCGTGGAAGCCCTTGCGGCCCGTCTTGACCTTCTCGATCGCGTCCACGATCTCGGTGCCGGCCACCACCTTGCCGAAGACGGCGTAGCCCCAACCCTGGGCGCTCTCGCTCTTGAAATCGAGGAAGCCGTTGTCGGTGGTGTTGATGAAGAACTGCGCCGTGGCCGAGTGCGGGTCGGAGGTGCGCGCCATCGCCAGCGTGTAGTGCTTGTTCTTCAGGCCATTGGAGGCCTCGTTCCTGATGGGCGCGAGCGTGCCCTTCTGCTTCATGCCGGGCTCGAAGCCGCCACCCTGGATCATGAAGCCCTTGATGACGCGGTGGAACACCGTGCCGTCGTAGTGGCCGGCCTTCACATAGGCCAGGAAGTTGGCGGTGGACTCGGGCGCGGCGACATCGTCGAGTTCGATGCGCAGGGTGCCTGCGCTGGTGTCCATCTGAACGGTCTTGGTCATCTCATTTCTCCACGGTCGCTGTTGTGATGGTGATGGGCGTCACCGGCACGTTCTGGTGCATGCCCTGGGACTGCGTGGGCACGGCCTTGATGCGGTCGACGACGTCCATGCCCTCGACCACGGCGCCGAACACGGCGTAGCCGCCGCCGTGGGTGTCGAGCTTCGGGTTGTCGACCACGTTGATGAAGAACTGCGCGGTGGCCGAATCGGGGTTGGCGGTGCGTGCCATCGCGATGGCGCCGCGCACGTTGCTCAGGCCGTTGCCGGCCTCGAGCCTGATGGCGGCGCGGGTGGGCTTCTCGCGCAGGCGGGCGTCCATGCCGCCGCCCTGGATCATGAAGCCGTCGATCACGCGATGGAACACGGTGCCGTTGTAGTGACCGGCCCTGACATAGGCCAGGAAGTTGGCGACCGTGCCCGGCGCCTTCTGGGCGTCGAGCTGCAGCACGATGTCGCCGGCCGAGGTGGCCAGGCGAACCTTCTGCGCCCAGGCGGGCAGGGCAGCGGCCAGCACGAGCGTGGCGGCGAGGGCGGTGCGGACGATGGGGTTCATGGCGGGGCTTGGGCAGCAGCGGGCGGCGCGCAGTCTACTTGGCCGTGGGCGCCAGCAGCGCGCGCACGGCTTCGAGCCGGCGCGCCAGCCGCGGCTCCAGCGGCG
>VYLG01000318.1_pt1 | contig 10393 bp, 9 predicted proteins | sample 5114351 | NCBI WGS metagenome assembly VYLG01 (sample SAMN12291798, study PRJNA351875) | freshwater metagenome | isolation source: freshwater lake | place: USA: Michigan, Kent Lake | collected 2013-08-15
CCGTTCCGGGCGGCGCGCGCGGCGGCCACGGCGGCGTCGATGTCGGCGACGGTGCCGCGCGGGATCTCGTCGAAGGGCTGGCCGGTGGCGGGGTCGAGCACCGGCAGCGTCTCGCCGCCCGACGACGCGACCCAGCGGCCGCCGATGAAGTGTTTGGCCATGGGGTGTGCCTTGAGAGGGGGTTGGTGTGTCAGTGCACCGCGGCCGCCGCGGCCTCGCCGCGCACGAGCTCGCCGCGCTCCAGCACCAGCGTCTCGTCGGGGATGTCGCGCAGCAGGCTGCGGTTGGATTCGGTGATCACGATGCTCAGCTCCGGCCGCGCCTGGTGCAGCCGCTGCAGCGAGGCAGCGTACTGCAGCGCCAGCACCGGGGCCAGCCCCTGGAACGGTTCGTCGAGCAGCACCAGGCGATGACCGGCCATGATGGCGCGGCCCAGGGCGGCCATCTTGCCCTGCCCGCCCGACAGCGCGGCGCCCGAACGCGGCAGCATCGGCTCGAGCTCGGGCACGATGGCCAGGGTCTCGGCCAGCCGCACGTCGATGGCCTTCTTCGGCAGGCCGGTCACCTCGCAGGGGAAGCGCAGGTTCTCCTCGACGCTGAAGCTCGGGAACATCACGCGGTCTTCGGGTGCGTAGCCGATGCCCAGGGCGGCGCGCCGGCGTGCAGGCACCTGGGCCAGGTCTTCGCCGTCCAGCAGCACGCGGCCCTCGTGCCCGGGCCGGAAGCCCATGATCAGCCGCAGCAGCGTGGTCTTGCCGGCGCCGTTGCGGCCGACCACGGCCACCGTGCTGCCACGCGCCAGCGTGCAGCTGATGCCGCGCAGCACGGCGATGCCGGCGAGGGTGGTGGAGACCTGTTCGAGCGTGAGCATCCGTGCCGCCCTATTCGCCGATGACGTTCTTGATGACGACGGGGTCGCGCAGCACCTCGTCGGGCGGCCCGTCGGCCGCGATGCGCCCGGCGATCCAGGCCGCCAGTCGCGTGGCGTAGCGGCGCACGATGTCGATGTCGTGTTCGACGAAGATGCTCGTCACCTGCTTCTCGTCCAGCGCCTTCATCAGCACCGCCATCAGGCCGTGCTTCTCGTCGGAGGAGACGCCGCTGGTGGGCTCGTCCATGATCATCAGCTGCGGCCGCAGCACCAGCGCCATGGCCACGTCGAGCAGCTTGCGCTGGCCCTCCGGCAGGCTGCCGGCGAGGTCATGCGCGCGGGCCTGCAGCTGCAGCAGCTCCAGCGTGGCATCGACCTCGTGCGCGTCGACGGCGCGGTCCAGCGGCGTCCACCAGCCGCCACGCTTCTGCACGGCCGACGCGGCGATCAGCAGGCACTCGCGCACCGTGTGCTCGCCAAACACCTGCGGCAGCTGGAAGCTGCGGCCCACGCCGCGCCGCGTGATGGCACGCGGGCTCTGGCCGGTGATGTCCACGCCGCCCAGCAGCACCTGCCCGGCATCGGCCTTGAGGTAGCCGGTGCAGATGTTGATGAAGGTGGTCTTGCCGGCGCCGTTCTGGCCCACGACCGCGAGGCGCTCGCCGGGCATGAGGTCGAAGTCGATGGCGTCGGCCGCGACCACGCCGCCGAACTTGAGCGACAGGCCGCGGGTGGACAGCAGCGCCGTGCTCATCGCGCCGCCCCGCTGCCTGCTCCGCTGCCCGAGAGCCGCCGCGCCACGAGGCCGAAGATGCCGGTGGGCGCCACGAACACCATCACGATGAGCACGAGGCCCAGCACCATCTGCCATGCGCCGGTGAGCAGCGCCGCGGCATACAGCTTCACGAACTCGAAGACGAAGGCGCCGATGAAGGCACCCAGCGCATGGCCCGAGCCACCGAGGATGGCGATGAACACGATCTCGCCCGAACGCACCCAGTAGCCCATCTCGGGCGTCACCAGGCCCTGCGTGAGCGCGAAGATGCTGCCGCCCAGGCCGCAGAGCGTGGCCGAGAGCACGTAGCCACCCCAGAACACGCGCTTGGCGCTGATGCCCAGGTATTCGAGCCGCGTCTCGTTGGTCTTGATGGCCGCCAGCGCCTGCCCGTGGGTGCTGCCGAAGTAGCGCATCACCGCCCACCCGGCGGCCAGCGCCAGCACCAGCGCCAGCAGCAGCAGCGCGGTCTCGAAGCCGGCGCGCTCCATCACCACGCCGCCGAAGGTGGGGCGGTCGAAGCGCAGGCCGTCGGTGCCGCCGGTGAGGTGGCCGAACTTGCCCAGCACCGAGAACAGCACCATCGAGAAGGCCAGGTTCAGCATGCCGAAGAAGATGCCGCGGTAGCGCACCATGAAGAGGCCGATCACCGCGCCCGCCAGCGCCGCGCCCGCCGTGCCCAGCGCGATGAGCAGCAGCGCGTCCAGGTGCCAGGCGCGGCCCATGAAGGCCACGCCGTAGCCGGCCAGGCAGGCGAACATCGCGTGACCGAAGCTCACCTGCCCGGCGCGGATGAGCACGATCACGCCGCACACCGCCAGGCCGTTGGCCAGCGCCAGCAGCACCGGCGTCTTGAGCCAGGGCGCGGTGGCCGTCACGCCCAGCACGGCCACCACCAGGGCGGCGGCGAGCAGCGGAATGCGCGATCGGCTCATCAGATCCTCCGCGCCGCGACGGTGGAGAACAGGCCCTCGGGCCGCACCAGCAGCACGAGCACCATGATGAGATACGGCATCAGCACTTCCAGCTCGGGCATCAGGTACACGGCGAACGAGCGCGCCAGGCCGATGAGCAGCGCCGCCAGCGCCGCGCCGCCGATCTGCCCCAGGCCGGCGGTAGCCACCACCGCGAAGCTCAACACCATCATGTCGGCGCCGATGCCGGGGGTGAAGCTCGTCGTCGGCGAGGCCAGCGCGCCGCCCAGCGCGCCCAGCATGCCGCCGAGGGCCATCGTCAGCATCATCACGCGGCCGGTGTTCACGCCCATCGCGGTGGCCACCTCGCGGTGGTGGGTGACCGCCGTGACCTGTCGGCCCAGTGCCGTGCGCCCAAGGAACCAGCGCAGCCCCAGGAAGGCCGCCACCGCCACCGTGGGCAGCACCAGCAACTGGTAGCGCGTGTAGGTGACGCCGGCCACCTCCAGCGTGCCGAGCTGATCGACCACGCCCGACACGAACACCGGCTGCACGCCCCAGATCAGGCGCTGCAGGTCCTCCAGCACCATGAAGGCGGCGAAGGTGACCAGCAACTGCAGGATCGGGTCCTTGTCGAGGATGCGGCGCAGCAGCGTGAGCTCCAGCACCGTGCCCAGCAGCCCGCCGATGACCATGGCCGCCACGAAGAGCGCCGGCAGCGCCAGCCACGGCGGCAGGGCCAGGCTGGTGATCGCCAGCCCCAGCGTGGCGGCGAAGTAGCCGCCCCAGGCGTACAGGCTGCCGTGCGCCACGTTGAGCACGCGCATGACGCCGAAGATGAGCGTCAGCCCCAGCGCCACCAGGAACAGCAGTGCCGCGTACGACACGCCGTCCATCAGCGCCAGCGCGACGATCGAGGCGTTCATCGGCGCTCGGCTCCGGCAGGCCGCGTCACTTGAAGGCGTGGGTCTTGAACTGGCTCGTGCTCAGCACCTTGGCCAGCGCCGGGTTGATGCCCTTCACCCAGGTAGCCGACTGCTGACCCACGGGGGTGGTCACCAGCTCGGCCGGCACCAGCACCATCTGGTCGATGACGGCGAAGGGGTACTTCGGATCGCGCTTGGTCACGCCCAGCAGCTGCGCCTCCAGGCCCTGGCCGTCCTCGCGCATCGTGATCTCGCGGCCGAAGGCCTTGAACTTCATCGTGCGCATGGCTGCAGCCACCTGCTCGGGCGCCGGCCACTTGCCGCCATTGGCCTTGATGGCCGCCTCGTAGCCCGTCTTCAGGCCGTAGAGCGCCTGGGCCATGTGGTAGGCCGGGTAGATGGGGTTGGCGCCGGTCTTGGCCTTGAAACGCGCGACGAAGTCCTTGTGGGCCGGGTCGTTGCCGGTTTCCGGGTGGGCCCAGTAGTGGTCGCCCCGCGCGCCGGCGATGATGCCGGCGGGCACCGCGGCGCCCAGGCGCTCGAGCGAGCTTTCCAGCAGCGGCATCACGAAGGTCGTGCCGCCGTTGAACAGGCCCCGCTGGCCGGCCTGGCGCACGAAGGTGTCGAGGTCGCCGCCCCAGCCGGTGTTCAGCACCACGTCGGGCCGCAGGGCCTGCAGGCGCGAGATCTCGGTCGAGAAATCCGAGGCGCCGAGCTTGGGGAACATCTCGGCCACCACGCGCACATCGGGCTTGAAGGCGCGCAGCGTGTTGATGAAGATCTCCCAGCTGTCGCGGCCCCAGGCGTAGTCCTGGTTCACCACGGCCACGGTCTTGAAGTCGGGCCGGTGCTTCATCAGGTACATCACCGTCGCCACCATCTCGGTGGTGGCGTTGCCCTGCGTGCGCACCACGTACTGGTAGCGCTTGGCCTCCAGGATCTTCTCGGTCCCGCAGTCCCACATCACGTTGAGGACCTTCAGGTCCTCGGCCACCGGCGCCACGATGTTGCAGTTGCCGCTGGAGATGCTGGCCAGCATCGTGCGCACGCCCTGCTCCTGCACCAGGCGGCGGTACTCCGAGAGCATCTTGTCGCCGCCGATGCCTTCGTCGATGAAGGTCGGCACGACCTTCACGCCGCCGATGCCGCCGGCCTTGTTGATGTCCTCGATCAGCATCTCGGCCGCGGCCTTGGCCGGCACGCCGAACACCGACGCGGCGCCCGAGGTGAAGGTGGTGATGCCGATCTTCAGTTCGGCGGGCTTGTCCTGGGCCAGCACCGAGGCGGGGGCGAGGGCCCAGGCGGCCAGCGCGCCGGCCAGGCTCTTGAGCAGCATGCGATTCATCGTGTCTCCTGGTGGTCCGTCGTTCCCACGCGCCGAGGGCGGTGAGGCGGCGGCAGTGTGCCCACGAAGATCCGCAGCAGAAATTCGAGAATGTGGAAGCGCGCCTTATCGAAACTGGAAGTCAGGATCTGCCCTGCCGCCGTGCAGCGGCCGGGCGCGGCCAAGAAAAAAGCCACCGCACGGGGTGCGGTGGCTTCTTCGGATGCTTGGCGGAGTGGACGGGGCTCGAACCCGCGACCCCCGGCGTGACAGGCCGGTATTCTAACCAACTGAACTACCACTCCAGCGGCTTTGGCCCTGATTCAACCCTTGCGGGTTTTGAATCTGGCCCAAGTGCCATCTGCGGCGTTGCCGCCGGCAGACCAACTTGGCGTCCCCTAGGGGATTCGAACCCCTGTAATCACCGTGAAAGGGTGGTGTCCTAGGCCTCTAGACGAAGGGGACTTGTCCTTCTCGCCGCTCAGAACCTCACTCGCCCTGGATGTTGGTGGAGGTAAGCGGGATCGAACCGCTGACCTCTTGCATGCCATGCAAGCGCTCTCCCAGCTGAGCTATACCCCCGTGAACCTTTCGGCTCTGTCGAAAGCAAGTGCTGTTCAAAGCAGAGCCCAAGAGTATAGCCCAGGTTTCAGACGTGCTGCAACGCGGCCAGCACCTTGTCGCGCGGGAACAGCGCCAGAACGGCATCGATGCTCGGCGTCTGCGAACGACCGCACACCAGCACGCGCACCGCGGGCGCCAGCTGCGGCATCTTCAGGCCGCTGTCGGCCAGCGCGGCCTTCATCGCGGCGGCCAGGCCGGCCTTGTCCCAGGGCGTGGCCTCGTCGGCCAGGCGGTCGCGCAGCGTGCGCAGGCCGGGCTTGACGGCCTCCGTGACGTGCGCCGCCAACTCGGCCTCGGGTGGCGTGACAGGCACGAACAGCATCTCGCACCAGTCGGCCAGTTCCACCGTGGTGCTGCAGCGCTCCTTGAAGAGGGCTGCGGCGCGCGCCAGCAGCGCCACGTCGTCGGTGGCCACGCCGCGCGAGGCCAGCTGCTCGCGCACCAGGCCGGCCAGACGCTCGTCGGACGCCTGCTTCAGGTGGTGGGCGTTCACCCAGGCCAGCTTGGCCGGGTCCCACTGCGCCGGACTCTTGGCGAGATGGCTGCCGTCGAACCACGACACCATCTGCTCCAGCGTGAACAGCTCGTCGTCGCCGTGGCTCCAGCCCAGGCGCGCCAAGTAGTTGAGCATGCCCTCGGGCAGGTAGCCGGCATCCTTGTACGCCGTCACGCTGACGGCGCCGCGGCGCTTGCTGAGCTTGGTGCCGTCGTCGCCCAGGATCACCGGGCAGTGGCCGAAGCGCGGCAGCTGCACACCCGCACCGCCGATGGCATGCCAGAGGTTGATCTGCCAGGGCGTGTTGTTGATGTGTTCGTCGCCGCGGAACACGTGCGTGATGCCCATGTCCATGTCGTCGACGACGACGGCGAAGTTGTACGTGGGCACGCCGTCCGTGCGCAGGATGATCAGGTCGTCGATCTCCTCGTTGCGGATGGTGATGGGGCCCTTGACGAGGTCGTCCCAGGTGACGGCGCCGTCCACCGGGTTGGCGAAGCGCACCACCGGCTGCACGCCGGCCGGCGGCTCGGGCAGGCGCTTGCCCGGGTGGCTGGCGTCGGCGGGGCGCCAGCGGCGGTCGTACAGCGTCTTCTCGCCGCGCGCGCGCTGCGCCTCGCGCATGGCGTCCAGTTCCTCAGGCGTGGCGTAGCAGCGGTAGGCCAACCCCTGCGCGATGAGCTGCTCCACCACCGCGTGGTAACGCGCCAGGCGCTGCATCTGATAGATCGGGCCCTCGTCGTGCGCCAGGCCCAGCCACTGCATGCTCTCGAGGATCTGATCCACCGAGTCCTGCGTGGAGCGCGCCACGTCGGTGTCTTCGATGCGCAGCACGAACTGCCCGCCGTAGTGGCGCGCGTAGGCCCACGAGTACAGCGCGGTGCGCGCCGTGCCCAGGTGCAGGAAGCCCGTGGGCGACGGGGCGATGCGGGTGCGGACGGTCGATCGTTCGGTCATGGGAATCAGCGGCTCAGGCCCGACAGGCCGCGGTCGAGATCAGCCCGGATGTCGTCGACATGCTCCAGCCCCACGCCGAGGCGGATCATGCCCTGGCCGATGCCGGCGGCCTGGCGCTGCGCCTCGGTGAGCCGGCCGTGCGTGGTGCTGGCGGGGTGGGTGATGATGGAACGCACGTCGCCGAAGTTGGCGGCGATGCTGCACAGGCGGGTGGCGTCGATGACGGCGAAGGCCGCTTCACGGCCACCCTTCACGTCGAAGGACAGCACCGCGCCACCGACGCCGTTCTGCTGCCGCATCGCCAGTGCGTGCTGCGGGTGCGAGGCCAGGCCCGGGTGGTACACGCGTTCCACCGCCGGATGCGCCTCGAGCCACTGCGCCAGCGCCAGCGCGTTCGCGCTCTGCGCCATCACGCGCACGCCCAAGGTCTCCAGGCCCTTGGCCACGATCCAGGCGTTGAACGGGCTCAGGCTCATGCCGGCGCTGCGCATCACCGGCACGAACTTCTCGTTGATCAGCGCCTCGTCGGCACACAGCGCACCGGCGTTGACGCGGCCCTGGCCGTCGAGGAACTTGGTGCCCGAGTGCATGACGATGTCGGCGCCGAACTTGACGGGCTGCTGCAGCGCGGGCGAGCACAGGCAGTTGTCCACCGCCAGCAGCGCACCGGCCTCGTGGGCGATGTCCGCCAGCGCCTGGATGTCGCACACTTCGCAGGTTGGGTTCGTGGGCGTCTCGGCGAACAGCAGCTCCGTCGTCGGGCGCACGGCGGCCTTCCACGCGGCCACGTCGGTCTGGCTGACGAACGTGCTCTCGACGCCGAACTTGCCGAACTCGCCCTGCAGCAGCTTGATGGTGGCGCCGAACACGCTGCTGGAGCAGATCACGTGGTCGCCGGCCTTCAAGAGGCCCATGAACATCAGCAGGATCGCGCCCATGCCGCTGCTCGTGCCGATGCAGCCGCTGGTGCCTTCCAGCGCCGCCAGCCGCCGCTCCATGATGGTGACGTTGGGGTTGGAGAAGCGGCTGTAGACGAAGGCGTCTTCCTCGTTCGCGAAGCGCCGCGCCGCGGTGGCGGCGTCGGGGTGCACGAAGCAGCTGGTGAGGAAGATCGCCTCGCTGTTTTCGCCCCAAGGCGAAGGCGGCAACCCCTCGCGCACGGCCAGCGTGTCGAGGTGGGTGCCGGGCGGGAAGCTCTTCTTCGGGATCATCGGCGCTCCCCCTCGCCCTGCTGCAGCGCCAGGCGGGAGCGGCCTTCGCCGTCTTCCTCGTCGAACTGCAGCTGGCGCTGCGCGCGCATGGCGGCAAAGTCGTCTGCGCTCACGTCGCCGGTGATGTAGCGGCCGTCGAAGCAACTGGCCTCGAAAGTGGCCACCTTGGGGTTGAGCGCGCCGACCACGCGCTTCATCGCGTCCACGTCCTGGTAGATCAGCTGGTCGGCGCCGATGAAGACGCGGATCTCCTCCAGCGTGCGCCCGTGCGCGATGAGCTCTTCCTTCGTGGGCATGTCGATGCCGTACACGTTGGGGTGGCGCACCGGCGGTGCGGCGCTTGCCATGTAGACCTTGTTGGCGCCGGCCTCGCGCGCCATCTGCACGATCTCCTTGCTGGTGGTGCCGCGCACGATGCTGTCGTCCACCAGCAGCACGTTGCGGCCGCGGAACTCCACGCCGATGGCGTTGAGCTTCTGGCGCACGCTCTTCTTGCGCACCGCCTGCCCGGGCATGATGAAGGTGCGGCCCACGTAGCGGTTCTTCACGAAGCCCTCGCGGTAGGGCTTGCCGAGCCGGTGCGCCAGCTGCATGGCGCTCGGCCGGCTGCTTTCGGGGATGGGAATGACGACGTCGATGTCGCTCGGCGGCATGGTGTTGATCACGCGCTGCGCCAGCGTCTCGCCCAGGTTCAGCCGCGCCTGGTAGACGCTGATGCCGTCCATCACGCTGTCGGGCCGCGCCAGGTACACGTACTCGAAGATGCACGGGTTCAGCGTCGGCGCCTCGGCGCACTGGCGCGTGTGGATCTTGCCATTCAGATCGATGTAGAGGGCCTCGCCCGGGGCCAGGTCGCGGATCAGCCGGTGGCCCGTGCCCTCCAGCGCCACGGACTCGCTGGCGATCATGAACTCGCGCCCGCTGTCGGTGACCGAGTCGCCAAAGCACAGCGGGCGGATGCCGTACGGATCGCGGAACGCCAGCAGCCCGTGCCCCGCGATGAGTGCGATGACCGCGTAGCTGCCCTTCACGCGACGGTGCACGCCGCCCACGGCCTTGAACACGTGCTCGGGCATCAGCGGCAGGTCGCGCGCCACCAGCTCGAGCTCGTGCGCCAGCACGTTGATCAGCACCTCGGTGTCGCTCTCTGTGTTGATGTGGCGGCGGTCGATGTCGAACAGCTCCTCCTTCAGCGCCTGCGCGTTGGTGAGGTTGCCGTTGTGCACGAGCACGATGCCGTAAGGCGCGTTCACGTAGAACGGCTGCGCCTCTTCTTCGCTGTAGGCGTTGCCGGCCGTTGGGTAGCGCACCTGGCCCAGGCCCACCTGGCCGGGCAGCGCGCGCATGTTGCGGGTGCGGAACACGTCGCGCACCATGCCGCGCGCCTTGTGCATGAAGCACTTGGTGCCCTGCATCGTGACGATGCCAGCGGCGTCCTGCCCGCGGTGCTGCAGCAGCAGCAGCGCGTCGTAGATCAGCTGGTTCACGGGGGCGACGGAGATCGCACCGACGATGCCGCACATGGGGTTGGCCTCAGGTTCGGAGATGGCGGGACACGGCTTCGGGCAGCAGCGGCTTGAGCGCCGCCAGGCCCTGCTCCAGCCAGCGCGCGCCGGTGGAGCCACGCCACGCCTGGGATTGTGAGGCCGGCGTCAAGGCCACCACGGTGGCCAGCGCCAGCAGCAGCACGCCACCGCGAAGGGCGCCGAAGCCGGCGCCGAGCAGCCGGTCGGGGATCGACAAGGGCGAGGCATGGATCAGCAGCCGGATCAGCCGCGCCAGCAGCGCCCAGGCCAGCAGCGCGCCGGCAAAGGCCAGGCCGAAGGCGACGCCGGCGTTCAGCCCCGAGCCCGGCGTGCCCACCGGCACGTGCGGCGCCAAGAGCGGCGATCCCCACTGCGCCGCAAACCAGGCGACCACCCAGCCCACCAGCGACAGCACCTCGAACACGAAGCCGCGCATCACGCCGACGGCGATGGAGATGGCCAGCACCGCCAGCAGCACCCAGTCCACGAGCCCGAGGGCCGGCAGCGTCATCGCGGCGGGCCGGTCAGAGCGACAGCACGGCCGCCTGCAGGCCCGCGGTCTTCACGCGCGCGGCCACGGCGTCGGCCTCGGCGCGGGTCTTGTACGGGCCCACGCGCACGCGGGTGCGCTTGCCGGTGGAGGAGTCGACCTCCTGCGTGTAGCTGGTGTAGCCCAGCTTCTGCAGCTTGGCGCGCGCCGCTTTCAGACGCTCGGCGTCGTTGTAGGCGCCCACCTGCACGACCCAGCGGCCGGCGGCCGGCACCGGCG
>VYLG01000319.1_pt1 | contig 10373 bp, 9 predicted proteins | sample 5114351 | NCBI WGS metagenome assembly VYLG01 (sample SAMN12291798, study PRJNA351875) | freshwater metagenome | isolation source: freshwater lake | place: USA: Michigan, Kent Lake | collected 2013-08-15
CGTCGCCGGGTCGACGAAGCCGGGGGTGGCGGCAATCTTGGGCAGGCCGTGCTGGATGGCGGCAGGGGGCTGGGGCGTCTGGTTCATCGGCGAGGTCGTGGCGCCGGGCCGGGCCTGGCGCACGGCGGCGGAGACGGCGCGGGGGCGCGCCGGGGTGCCGGATTGCACCACGTTCACCTTGGCCTTCGGCGCAGAGGTCGATGCGGGCGGTGGCGCCGCGGCGCGCACGGCGGGCCGGGACTGCTGCGCCAGCCGCTGGCGTTGCTCTTCCGGCAGCGCCTGGTAGGCCTTCCAGGCGGCCTGCCGGTCTTCGGGCGAGACGCGGCGCGCCTCCTGGAACTGCAGGCGCGCCGTGCGCCGCTGGGCCGGCGTCAGACGCGCCCATTCCGCCATGCGGGAGTGCAGGCGCTGACGTTCGGCGGCGCTCATGGCCGGGAACCGTGCCGCCACCTCCAGCCACTTGGCCTGGTGCTCGGGCTCGAGCGACGCCCAGTCAGCCTGCAGCGGGTCGAGCGCCTGGTGCTGGGACGGCGTCAGGCGAGTCCAGGGCTGCCGCTCGACGGCCTGTGCCGCGACCGCAACGACCGCGATCAACGCGGTGCAGAGCCAGCGCAGGCCGCAGCGCTTCACGGCTCGGCGTTGCCGGGGTCGTTGCGCAGGAACTCCGCGAAGCCCGGGTCGGCGTAGGCCTCGGGAGGCAGGTCGTCGGCCAGCAACGCGGTGTCGATGTCGGCCGCGGTGGTGATCTGCTCCTGGGTGGCCCAGTGGTCGATGCCCACCAGACCGGCCACCAGCACCACCAGCGGCAGCACCGCTGCGGCACGCTGCCACCAAGGCACCGGGCTGCCGAAGGGCAGGCCGCGAAGGCCGGTGGAAGGGCCACCAAACGCCAGCACCGTGGTGGTGCCGAGACGGACAGGCGAGGGTGTGCGGCCGGCGGCTTCGCGCACCTGGCCGGCGCGTTCCAGCGCCACCTGCCGCGCGAAGCGCAGCCGCTCGGCGGTGTCCGGCGGCAGCGGCGGCTGGGCGGCGATGGCGCCGATCAGGCGCGCGGCCACCCGAGCCTCGAGGGCATCGGAGGCGGGGCGCTTGCGGCTCATCGTTGGACTCCCTTGTTCTGGAGGGCCTTGGCCAGGGCGTGAACGGCCCGGGAGCAGTGTGTCTTGACACTGCCTTCCGAGCAACCCATCACCGCCGCGGTTTCGGCCACGTCGAATTCCTCCCAGTAACGCAGCAGGAAGGCCTCCCGTTGACGAGCCGGCAAGGCTTCGAGCTCGGCTTCGATCAGGCGCATCACCTGCGTACGGTAGACCGCGTCGGAAGCACTTTCGGTGCCCAGGGTGTCGTCCAGCAGGTGGAGCGACTCCAGCAGGTCGAAGTCGCCGTCGCCGTCGGGGTCGCCGTCGAAGTCGCCGAGGTTCTGCACCACGGCGGAGCGCACCTTCTCGCGCCGGAACCAGTCCATCGTCGCGTTCGACAGGATGCGCTGGAACACCAGCGGCAGCTCGGCAGCGGGGCGGTCGGCGTACTTCTCGGCCAGCCGGATCATCGCGTCCTGCACGATGTCGAGCGCGGCGTCGTCGCTGCGCACCGCGTAGACCGTGCGCTTGAAGGCGCGTTTCTCGACGCTCTGAAGGAAGTCGGCGAGTTCCTGGTCGGTGGCCAACGATCTGGGGGCTGTCAGCCCGAAACGCCCGCTTTCGGGGCAGCGGGATTATGGCACCGGGTACCCCATGCACCGGGATCTGTCAGACCCGGACAAGCCCTCGGTGCATAATCGAAGGCTCGCACAACGTTCTTTGAGGTGTTGATCCGGCCGCTCGATCCGAGCGGCGGACGGCACCAGGTCTCCAGTCAGCGCTCCCGCCACCTGAAGACCGCGCAGGCACCACATCCGCCTCACGAGGGCGCGAAGAGGTGCACCGATGGATTTTCGTCAGAGAAAACCTCAGAGGTTCAACATGGATATGTCTGCCGCGGAAGTCAAGCGTGCCGCATCGGCACAACCGTCTTCTCCCTCCTCCCCCACGCCGCCCGGCGCCGAGATCAACGGCTCCGAGATCCTCGTCCGCTGCCTGCAGGCCGAGAACGTCAAGTTCCTCTGGGGCTACCCCGGCGGGGCGGTGCTGTACATCTACGACGCGCTGTACAAGCAGGACACCATCGAGCACGTGCTGGTGCGCCATGAGCAGGCCGCCGTGCATGCCGCCGACGGCTACGCCCGCGCCACGGGTGAAGTAGGCGTCGCGCTCGTCACTTCGGGTCCGGGTGTCACGAATGCCGTCACCGGCATCGCGACGGCCTACATGGACTCGATCCCGATGGTCATCATCACCGGGCAGGTGCCGACGCCGGCGATCGGCCTCGATGCCTTCCAGGAGTGCGACACCGTCGGCATCACGCGCCCGATCGTCAAGCACAACTTCCTCGTCAAGGACGTGCGCGACCTGGCGTTGACGCTGAAGAAGGCCTTCCACATCGCCCGCACCGGCCGGCCCGGCCCGGTGGTGGTGGACATCCCGAAGGACGTGTCGCTCAAGACCACGGCCTTCTCGTACCCCGACAAGGTCGAGATGCGCTCGTACAACCCCGTCCGCAAGGGCCACGGCGGGCAGATCCGCAAGGCCGTGCAGCTGCTGCTGGGCGCCAAGCGGCCCTACATCTACACCGGCGGCGGCGTCATCCTTGGCAATGCCAGCGCCGAGCTGCGCGAGCTGGTCGACCTGCTCGGCTACCCCTGCACCAACACGTTGATGGGCCTGGGCGCGATCCGCGCCTCCGACCCGCGCTTCCTGGGCATGCTGGGCATGCACGGCACCTACGAGGCCAACATGACCATGCAGCACTGCGACGTGCTGCTGGCCGTGGGTGCGCGCTTCGACGACCGCGTGATCGGCAACCCGAAGCACTTCGCGCAGAACGAGCGCAAGATCATCCACGTCGACATCGACCCGAGCTCGATCTCCAAGCGCGTGAAGGTCGACATCCCCATCGTCGGCGACGTGAAGGAAGTGCTGGTCGAGCTGATCGCCCAGATCCGCGAGGCCCAGACGCGCGCCGACCCGGCCGCCATGGGCGCCTGGTGGAACCAGATCAACGACTGGCGCAAGCGCGACTGCCTGGCCTACAAGCACAGCACCGAGGTCATCAAGCCGCAGATGGTGGTCGAGAAGCTCTGGGAGCTGACCAAGGATCGCGACACCTACATCACCAGCGACGTCGGCCAGCACCAGATGTGGGCGGCGCAGTTCTACCGCTTCGAGGACCCGCGCCGCTGGATCAACTCCGGCGGCCTGGGCACCATGGGCGTGGGCCTGCCGTACGCCATGGGCATCAAGCTCGCCAAGCCTGAGAGCGATGTCTTCTGCATCACTGGCGAAGGCAGCATCCAGATGTGCATCCAGGAGCTGTCGACCTGCCAGCAGTACCGCACGCCGGTGAAGATCGTCTCGCTGAACAACCGCTACCTCGGCATGGTGCGGCAGTGGCAGCAGCTCGACTACGGCGGCCGCTACTCGCACAGCTACATGGACGCGCTGCCCGACTTCGTCAAGCTCGCCGAGGCCTACGGCCACGTGGGTCTGCTGGTCGAGAAGCCGTCCGACGTGGAAGGCGCGCTGCGCGAGGCCATCGCACTGAAGGACCGCACGGTGTTCCTCGACGTGCGCACCGACCCGACCGAGAACGTCTGGCCGATGGTGCAGGCGGGCAAGGGCATCTCCGAGATGCTGCTGGGCTCCGAAGACCTCTGATCGTTCGCTGAGGGCCGGCGCCTGCCGGCCCGTTCCAAAACCTCTGCTGCGTGGCCAAGGGCCCGGGGTTACCGCCCCGACGTCTGAAGAGCGCGTGGCCAGGACATCCACCATGAAACACATCATCGCCGTGCTGCTCGAGAACGAGCCCGGTGCCTTGTCGCGCGTGGTCGCGCTGTTTTCCGCCCGCGGATACAACATCGAGAGCCTCACCGTCGCGCCGACGGAAGACCCGAGCCTGTCGCGCATGACCATCGTCACCACCGGCAGCGACGAGGTCATCGAACAGATCACCAAGCACCTGAACCGGCTGATCGAGGTCGTGAAGGTCGTCGACCTCACCGAGGCCAGCTACACCGAGCGCGAGCTGATGCTCGTGAAGGTGCGCGCCGTCGGCAAGGAGCGCGAGGAGATGAAGCGCATGGCCGACATCTTCCGCGGCCGCATCATCGACGTCACGGACAAGAGCTACACGCTGGAGCTCACGGGCGACTCGTCCAAGCTCGACGCCTTCCTGCAGGCCATCGACCGCGCCGCGATCCTCGAGACGGTGCGCACCGGCGCCAGCGGCATCGGCCGCGGCGAACGCATCCTTCGCGTCTGAACGGCGCCCATTCCACACCTGTTTTTCACGGAGAGAGAACCATGAAGGTCTACTACGACAAGGACGCCGATCTCAGCCTCATCAAGGGCAAGAACGTCACCATCATCGGCTACGGCTCGCAGGGCCATGCCCACGCGCAGAACCTGTCGGACAGCGGCTGCAAGGTCACCGTCGGCCTGCGCCGCGGCGGCGCCAGCTGGGTGAAGGTCGAGAAGGCCGGCATCAAGGTGGCCGAGGTCGCCGAGGCGGTGAAGGGCGCCGACGTCGTGATGATCCTGCTGCCCGACGAGCAGATCGCCACGGTCTACAAGAACGACGTCGAGCCGAACATCAAGCAGGGCGCGAGCCTGGCCTTTGCGCACGGCTTCAACGTGCACTACGGCCAGGTCGTGCCGCGTGACGATCTCGACGTGTGGATGGTGGCGCCCAAGGCCCCCGGCCACACGGTGCGCAACACCTACACGCAAGGGGGCGGCGTGCCGCACCTGATCGCCGTGCACGCCGACAAGTCCGGCAAGGCGCGCGACCTGGCGCTCAGCTACGCCGCCGCCAACGGCGGCGGCAAGGCCGGCATCATCGAGACCAACTTCCGCGAAGAGACCGAGACCGACCTGTTCGGCGAACAGGCCGTGCTGTGCGGCGGCACGGTGGAGCTCATCAAGGCCGGCTACGAGACGCTGGTGGAAGCCGGCTACGCGCCCGAGATGGCCTACTTCGAGTGCCTGCACGAGCTGAAGCTGATCGTCGACCTCATCTACGAGGGCGGCATCGCGAACATGAACTACTCGATCTCCAACAACGCCGAGTACGGCGAGTACGTCACCGGTCCGAAGATCGTGACGGAAGAGACCAAGAAGGCCATGCGCCAGGCGCTGAAGGACATCCAGACCGGCGAGTACGCCAAGAGCTTCATCCTGGAGAACCGCGCCGGCGCGCCCACGCTCATCAGCCGCCGCCGCCTGACCAGCGAGCACAGCATCGAGGTCGTCGGCGAGAAGCTGCGCGCGATGATGCCGTGGATCAAGGCCAACAAGCTGGTCGACCGCAGCCGCAACTGAGTTCTGCGCCCCGGGGTCTTCCGGGGCGCTATCCTCGCGCCCCGTGACCGACGACCCCAACCTCCCGGCCGACGAAGAGCCCGCACCGCTGCCCCCGCGGCGACGTGGCATCTACGTGCTGCCCAATGCCATCACGCTGGCGGCGCTGTTCTCGGCGTTCTACGGCATCGTGATGGCCATCAACGGCCGTTTCGAGGCGGCCTGCATCGCCATCTTCGTGGCTGCGGTGCTCGACAGCCTCGACGGCCGCGTGGCGCGCATGACGAACTCGCAGAGCGCGTTCGGCGAGCAGATGGACAGCCTGTCCGATATGGTGGCCTTCGGCGCCGCGCCGGCGCTGATCGTCTACCAATGGGCGCTGCAGGACCTCGGGCGCCTGGGCTGGATACCCGCCTTCGTCTACATCGCCGGGGCCGCGCTGCGGCTGGCGCGCTTCAACGTCAACATCGGCGTCGTCGACAAGCGCTTCTTCCAGGGGCTGCCCAGCCCGGCCGCCGCGGCGCTGGTGATGGGCTTCATCTGGGTCATGGACGACGCCGGCTTCAAGGGTGTCAGCCGCATCGGCTGGATCCAGTGGATGGCCTTCGGCGTGACGCTGTATGCCGGCCTGTCGATGGTGACCAACGCGCCGTTCTACAGCTTCAAGGTCTGGGGCGGCCGGCGCACGGTGCCGTTTGCGGTGCTGATCGCGGTGATGCTCGTGATCGCGCTGGTGGCGCTCGACCCGCCCAAGGTGCTGTTCGGCATCTTCTGCCTGTACGGGCTGTCGGGCTATGTCGTCTACGGCTGGCGCAAGTTCAAGGGCCGTCATGCCAGCGTCGTGGCGCTGTCCACCGACGAGCCCGATGAAAAGGGCCTTCATCCCTGAATCACCCGGCGCTTCCTGCGCCGGGGCCCGTGCTACATTCGCGTCATGTCGTCGAACCAGTCCCTGTCGCTACTGCTAGGCACCGCTTTTGCGGGTGCCTGATCGAACGCGACCGTCCCGACTCCAAGACGCCAGTCCCTTTCCCGATCAACGGCCCGCCAGCGCACAGCAGCGGGCCGTTTTTCTTGTCGCCATTCCTGACCCTGCTGTGCGCGCCCACCGCAACCCTGCCCAGGCACGACCATGACCGACAAGCTCATCATCTTCGACACCACCTTGCGCGACGGCGAACAGAGCCCCGGCGCCTCGATGACGCGCGACGAGAAGCTGCGCATCGCGCGGCAACTCGAGCGGCTGAAGGTCGACGTCATTGAGGCCGGCTTCGCCGCCAGCAGCAACGGCGACTTCGAGGCCGTGCGCGCCATCGCGCAGGCCATCAAGGACAGCACGGTGTGCTCGCTGGCGCGCGCCAACGACCGCGACATCGGCCGCGCCGCCGAGGCGTTGAAGGGTGCGGCCCGTGCACGCATCCACACCTTCATCGCCACCAGCGAACTGCACATGGAGAAGAAGCTGCGCATGACGCGCGAGCAGGTGCTGGAGCAGGCGAAGCTGGCCGTGCGCTTTGCGCGCCAGCATTGCGACGACATCGAGTTCAGCCCCGAAGACGGCTACCGCAGCGACCCCGACTTCCTGTGCCGCGTGCTGGAGGCCGTCATCGCCGAAGGCGCGACGACCATCAACATCCCCGACACCGTGGGCTACGCCATCCCCGAGCTGTACGGCGAGTTCATCCGCTCCTTGCGCGAGCGTGTGCCCAACAGCGGCCGCGCGGTGTGGAGCGTGCACTGCCACAACGACCTGGGCATGGCCGTGGCCAACTCGCTGGCCGGCGTGAAGATCGGCGGCGCGCGCCAGGTGGAGTGCACGATCAACGGCCTGGGCGAGCGCGCCGGCAACTGCAGCCTGGAAGAGATCGTGATGGCCGTGCGCACGCGGCGCGACTACTTCGGCCTCGATCTCGGCATCGACACGACGCAGATCGTGCCGGCCAGCCGCATGGTCAGCCAGACCACCGGCTTCGTCGTGCAGCCGAACAAGGCCGTGGTGGGGGCCAACGCCTTTGCGCATGCCAGCGGCATCCACCAGGACGGCGTGCTGAAGGCGCGCGACACCTACGAGATCATGCGCGCCGAAGACGTGGGCTGGGCCGCCAACAAGATCGTGCTGGGCAAGCTGAGCGGCCGCAACGCCTTCAAGCAGCGGCTGCAGGAACTGGGCATCGAGCTGGAATCCGAGGCCGAGATCAATGCCGCCTTCATGCGCTTCAAGGACCTGGCCGACCGCAAGGCGGAGATCTTCGACGAGGACATCCTCGCACTCGTGTCCGACGAGAGCGTGACGTCCGAGCAGGAGCACTACCGCCTTCTATCGCTCGCCCAGCGCAGTGAAACCGGCGAGCGGCCCCACGCACGCGTCGCCTTCGCCGCCGGCACCGTCGAGCACCATGCCGACAGCGACGGCAACGGCCCGGTCGACGCCAGCCTCAAGGCGATCGAGTCGAAGGTGAAGAGTGGCGCCGAGATGGTGCTGTATTCGGTGAATGCCATCACCAGCGGCTCCACAGAATCGCAGGGTGAGGTCACCGTGCGGCTGCAGCACGGCGGCCGGGTCGTCAACGGCGTCGGGGCCGATCCCGACATCGTGGTCGCCTCGGCCAAGGCCTACCTGTCGGCGCTGAACAAGCTGCACAGCAAGGCCGAACGCGTGGCCGCGCAGGGCTGAGCCCGGCCGACGTGCCGGCTGCGGGTTCACCCGCAGTGGCAGCACTTGAGGAAACGCTTGCAAGCATTTGATATTGCCCGCGTTTTCCTCTGTCGACTACACTGCGGCGCATCCGGTACGGGGCATTCATGGTTTTGACACCGATCCAAACGCTCGCCAAGTCCGTGCTCGCCGTGCTCGCGCTGGCGCTGGCGGCTGCCCTGCCGCTCGCGCCCGGCCAGGCCGAAGCCGCCACGGCCAAGAAGGCCAAGCCCGTGGCCACGGCCGCCAAGGCCAAACAGAAGTCCGCTGTCCGTGGCAGCCGCAAGGCGGGCCCGCGCAAGAAGGTGCGTCGTGTCGTCCGCCGCGCGCCGTCGGTGGGCCAGCTCACCGGGTTGCACAACACCGACGATCCGCTCGACCTGAAATCCAGCGTCGCACTGGTGGTGGACCAGCAGACCGACGAGGTACTCTTCAGCAAGAACCCCGAGGCCGTGCTGCCCATCGCCTCGATCACCAAGCTGATGACGGCGCTGGTGGTGGTGGATGCGGGCCTGTCGCTCGACGAGCCGCTCGAGGTGTCGCAGGACGACGTGCGCGGCACCGTCGGCAGCCGCATGCGTTCGCAACTGCGCCCCGGAACCCGGCTCAGCCGCGGCGAGCTGATGCACTTGTCGCTGATGTCGTCGGAGAACCGTGCCGCGCACGCGCTCGGCCGCACCTACCCGGGCGGCCTGGGCGCCTTCGTGCGCGCCATGAACCGCAAGGCCGCCGAACTGGGCATGGGCGATACGCGCTACGTCGAGCCAACGGGCCTGTCGGCCGACAACCGCAGCAGCGCCACCGACCTGGCGCGCCTGGTGAAGGCGGCGTCCGAGCACCCGGTGATCCGCGAGCTGTCGACCACGGTCGAGGCGGTGTTGCCGGTGGGCGCGAAGCCCCGGCCGGTGCAGTTCCGCAACACCAATGGTCTGGTGCGTGGCGGCGAATGGGACATCAGCCTGCAGAAGACGGGCTTCATCTCGGCCGCGGGCCGCTGCGTCGTGATGCAGGCCGAGCTGGCCGGCCGCCAGCTGATCATGGTGCTGCTCGACTCCGCCGGCCGCTACTCGCGCATCGGTGACGCCGAGCGCCTGCGCCGCTGGTTGTCGGAGCAGACCTTGCTGCCGATGTTCGGCCGCAAGTCCGCCCCGATGCCGGAGCCCGTGAAGCCGCTGCCGCCGTTGCCGGCTGCCGTGATGGCCCCAGGGTTGACGGTGCCCAGCCTCCCCGTGGTGCCGGCCGTCGCGCCGTGGACGCCCCCGCCCGCGCCGGCCGTGCCGCTGATCGACCCGAACAAGCCCTGGGTGCAGGTGCCGGCGCTGCCGCTGGCCGTGGACAAGCCGGCCGTGCCGGCTCAGCCGCGGTAACCGAGCGCGGCTGAGATCTGGCGCGCCGTGCCGCGCACGCGCTCGTCCCAGCCGTCTTCGAGCCGGTCTGACGGGGCCGAGATCGACAGCCCGGCCACCAGGCGAGACTGGTCGTCATAGACACCCGCCGCGATGCAGCGCACCCCCACCTCGAGTTCCTCGTCGTCCCGGGCGATGCCGCTGGTGCGCACCTGTGCCAGTTCGCGCTCGAGCCGGGCGAGGTCGGTGATGCTGTTTCGCGTATGGCCCGCCAGACCCGTGCGTGCGGCATAGGCGCGCACGCGCGCCGGGTCGTCATGCGCCAGGAAGAGCTTGCCGACCGACGTGAGGTGCAGCGGCGCGCGACCGCCGACGGCGCGCACCACCTGCATGCCCGAGCGCTCGCTGTAGGCCCGCTCGATGTAGACGATCTCGTCGGCCTGGCGCAGCGACAGGTTCACCGCCTGGTGCGTGAGCTTGTGCAGGTCGCGCATCGGCGCCAGGGCCGCCTCGCGCACGTCGAGCCTTTCCTTCACCAGGTTGCCGAGTTCCAGAAGCCGCATCCCGAGGCGGTAGGTGCCGGCCTGCGGGCGCTCGACGAAGCGGCCGATCGTCAGGTCGTTGAGGATGCGGTGCGCGGTGGACGGGTGCAGCCCGCTGCGTTCGCTGATTTCCTTCAGCGACAGCGCCTCGTCGGCCGACGACAGCAGGTCGAGCAGCGAGAAGGCGCGCTCGAGGACCTGGATCGTGGGTGTCGTCGGGGTGGGGGCGGTCATGGGCACTGGTCAAGCGTGGTCGAATTTTGCATGGCAAAAACACAGGCTGCAATCCGGGACGTGAAGCGGTGCCTGGCGACGGTGACCGTGCTGCTGGCCGCGGTGCTGGCCGCGGCGCCCGCGCAGGCGCAGGCGCGCGAGGCACCGGCGCCCGAGGTGGCTA
>VYLG01000322.1_pt1 | contig 10344 bp, 5 predicted proteins | sample 5114351 | NCBI WGS metagenome assembly VYLG01 (sample SAMN12291798, study PRJNA351875) | freshwater metagenome | isolation source: freshwater lake | place: USA: Michigan, Kent Lake | collected 2013-08-15
TGCTCGACGCCGTATCCGGTGGCGTAACCGAGGACGAGATCGCCCCGCGATATCGTCTTGCGATCTCCAAGGTTTGCAGTCGGCCGCACCACCCGCGACAGCCAGTCCAGATAGAGCGACCGGGTCATCTTTCGACCTTGGGCCCGTTCATCGAATCGGCGAAGCGCTGGAACAGATAGAGGCTGTCCGTCGGCCCCGGTGAGGCCTCGGGGTGATGCTGGACGCTGAACACCGGCCGGTCTTTCAGGGCGATCCCGCAGTTGGTGCCGTCAAACAGGCTGACGTGGGTCTCGATCACCGCTTCCGGCAGACTTTCGCGGTCCACGGTGAAGCCGTGGTTCATCGACACGATTTCGACCTTGCCTGTGGTCAGGTCCTTGACCGGGTGGTTGGCCCCGTGATGGCCCTGGGCCATCTTCACGGTCCTTGCGCCCAGCGCGATGGCCAGCATCTGGTGGCCAAGGCAGATGCCGAACACTGGCTTGCCGCTGTCGACCAGCTTGCGGATCTCGGGCACGGCGTAGGTGCCCGTCGCTGCCGGATCACCCGGACCGTTGGACAGGACCACGCCATCCGGTTTGCGGCCGAGGATCTCCTCGGCTGTCGTCGTGGCCGGCACGACGGTGATCTTCACCCCGGTCGAGGCCAGGGCGCGCAGGATGTTGCGCTTGACGCCATAGTCCACGACCACGATCGACTTGCCCGTGGCGTCGACGCGAGGATAGCCCGCCGGCCAGTCCCATAGCCCCTCGTCCCACTCGAAACTCTGCAGGGTCGTGGCCGGCTTGGCCAGGTCCAGCCCGACCAGACCCGCCCAGCCCCGCGCGTCGGCCACGAGGGCGTCGAGGTCGAAGCGACCCTCGGGGTCGTGGGCGATGACCGCGTGCGGCGCGCCCCTGTCGCGGATGGCCTGGGTCAGGGCGCGAGTATCGATGCCGGCCACGGCGACCACGCCGCGGCGCGTCATCCAGGCATCAAAGCTGTCGTCGGCGCGCCAGTTGGCCGGGGCGGTCGGCAGATCCCGGAAGACAGCTCCGCGAGCCGAGGTCTCTGCCCCGCCGCCGATCTGCTCCAGATCCTCGAGATTGACCCCGACATTGCCGACGTCGGGAAAGGTGAAGGCCAGAATATGGCTCATGTAGCTGGGGTCGGTCAGGATCTCCTGGTAGCCGGTCATGGCTGTATTGAAGACCACCTCGCCGAGCGCCTGGCCGACAGCGCCCGCGCCGCGGCCCTGGAACACGGTCCCGTCCGCCAGCACCAGCACCCCGGTCGCCCCCTCGATCAGTCTGGCTGTCATGGACGGACTCCTTGTGGCGGCGCGGGGGCGGGCAAACGGTCGCTCCGCTACAGGGGCCGGTCGACCGGGTCAACGCATGAGACGGCCTTTGCGGCTATTCCGGGACGCGCGCACCGTCCCAGGCGAAGACGCCACCGGAATCCGCCGGCTGCAGGCCGTCAAGCACCGCCAGCAGATGGGCCGCCGACTGCTCCGGGGTAAACAGCGTTTCCGGTGTCACGCCACGCTGGAATGGCTTCGACAGGTCGGTGTCGACGGTGCCGGGGTGCAGGCCGGCCACGACCGCCTGCGGATGGGTGCGGGCCAGCTCGACCGCGAGCGTCTTCAGGATCATGTTCAGAGCGGCCTTGGAGGCGCGGTAGCTGTGCCAGCCGCCCAGGCGGTTGTCCCCGATCGAGCCCACCCGGGCCGACAGAGCCACGAACAGCGCGCGGCGGTCGCGCGGCAACAGCGGGATCAGATGACGCGCCAGCAGCGCCGGCCCCAGGGCGTTGACCTCGAAATCCCGGCGCAGATGCGCCGCCTCCAGCGCCTTGAAGCTGCGCTCGGGCTCGAAGCCGTCATGCAGCACGCCGGTCGCCACGAAAACCAGCTCGAGCGGCGGCCCGTCCGACAGCCGCGCTGCAAGTGCGGCCACGGAGGCTTCGTCGGTGATGTCGAGACCGTCGACGGCCCGGGATACCCCGTGCACCCTGCCGAAACGTGCGGCCGCGCGCAGCTGATCAAGGACCGCCGCCCCGACACCGCCGGACGCTCCCACCACCAACGCCAACCCTGAGCCCATGGTCCTGCCTCCTCAAGCCTGCTCCCGCCTAGCTCTCCGGGATGGCCGGGAACAACGCGGCTGATCGCCCCGCCTTGACCGCATGCGGGGGGCGCGTCATGCCCCCGCTCCCCGCCCCGGAGCCGCCTATGCCGATCACCACTGTCGGCCTCGATGCCGATGACACCCTCTGGCACAACGAGACCATCTTCCGCATGACCCATGCCCGCTTCGCCGAGCTGCTGGCCGAGGCGGCCGACCCGGCGATGATCGAGGCGCGTCTGGCCGAGGTCGAGCGGCGCAACCTCCGTCTCTATGGATACGGGGTGAAGGGCTTCACCCTGTCGATGATCGAGACGGCCATGGAGCTGACCGACGGGCGGGTCGATCCCGCCGTGATCCGCGACATCCTCGCAGCCGGACGCGACATGCTGGCCCATCCGGTAGAGCCCCTGTCCGGGGTCGAGGCTGCCCTCGCCGCCCTGTCCGAACGCTACCGGCTGGTGTTGATCACCAAGGGCGACCTGCTGGACCAGGAGCGCAAGCTGGCAGCCTCCGGGCTCGGTGACCTCTTCGCCGCGGTGGAGATCGTCTCGGAGAAGACGTGCGATACCTATGGTCGGGTGTTCGCCCGCCACGGCAGCGGCGCCGGGGAGGCGGCGATGATCGGCAACTCCATGCGGTCGGACGTGCTGCCGGCGCTGGAGGCGGGTGCCTGGGCCGCCCACGTCCCCTATGTGGTCACCTGGGCCCACGAGCTGGCCGACGCGCCGGTGGGGCATCCGCGCTATGCTGCGCTCGGGACCCTCGCCGACGCCCCGGCCTGGCTGGACGGGGTCGCGCCCGGTTGACGTGTCTGCTCGATGGCCAAACTGTGTCAATTGCGCCGCAGCACACACCCGATTTGCGCTGAATAACAGCCGCGCCCTTGCTATCGCATGACGCTCACCGGACGCTCACAGTTCTATCGAAACAACCGTTTGGGGGGTCAATAATGTCTGCCAACAAACCGCGCCTGGGCCTGCGCCGCAAGAAACTCCTCACGGGAGCCGCAGTCGCCACCTTGGCTGCCTTTTCGGCAGGCGCTGCACTGGCCCAGGAGGCGACCGAGGTCGAGGAGATCGTCATCACCGGGTCGCGCCTCAGCACGGGTACGGCGCTTGAAGCCGCCCAGCCGGTCCAGGTGGTGAGCAGCGAAGTGATCGCGGCCCAGGGCACTGTCGCGATCGCCGACCTTCTGGACACCCTTCCCGCCCTGCTTAGCTCGACCAGCTCCGCCCAGGCCAACGGCAACCAGGCAACCCTCAATCTTCGTGGCCTCGGAAGCAACCGGACCCTCGTGCTGGTCAACGGCCGCCGCCATGTGGCGGGGGTCCCCGGCTCGGCGGCGGTCGATATCGGTTCGATTCCGTCGGGTCTGATCGAGCGGGTCGATGTGCTGACCGGCGGGGCCTCGGCCATCTACGGCTCGGATGCCGTGTCAGGCGTCGTCAACTTCATCCTGAAGAATGATTTCGAAGGCCACGAATACACCTTCCAGGCCGGCATGTCCGGCGAGGGCGACGGCGAAGAGCTGTTCGGCTCCGCCCTGTTCGGCCGCAACTTCGCCGGCGGTCGCGGCAATGTGACCCTGGCGCTGGAGGGTTACGACCGCCGGGCAGTCTTCTATGGCGACCGCGACATCACCCGCGACAACTTCCTCGCCGACGACTACCCGAACCCGGAGCTGTTCTTCCAGCAGGGCGACCCGCTGCCGCCGGGCGCGCGTGCGCTGGGCCGGACCATTCTCGTGGGCACGAACCCGCGCTTCGCCAACACCGATCCGGCGCTGGTGGCGCGGGCGCGAGCGGCGAAGGCTCGCGCGTTCATCAATCGTCCGACCTTCGACGTCTCCAGCACCAGCGGCCTGATCGGCTTCGACACCGACGGCAGCGGTTTCTCGGCTCCGGCCCGATTCCTCTCGACCTTCCAGGACCTCGACCGTAACGGGGTTAACGACTGTAACCAGAGCCGCGCCGGCCGCGAAGGCTACGGCTGCTATGTCATCGATCCGGTGACCGGCCAGGTGCGTCCCTTCGTCGACGGCGTCTATGCCGGCAGCATCAACCAGTCGGGCGGCGACGGCGCGCCCCAGACCTTCAACGGCCAGTCGCTGGTGCCGGACGAGCGCCAGTTCTCGGCCAACCTGTTCCTCAATTACGAGGTGTCCGAGGCCTTCCAGCCCTACGCCGAGCTGAAGGTCGTGCTGACCGACGCCACCAGCTACAACCCCTACAATACCTTCGACGACTCGATCCCGATCTCGCTGGACAACCCGTTCATCCCGACGGAAATCCGCCAGATCATCAACGCGGAGATCGCGGCCGATCCCTCGATCGCCAGCGTCGCCAAGGTCCTGCTTGGCCGCGACCACACGGATCTGTTCGACCCCGCGATCCACGACGAGCGCCAGACCTACCGTGCGGTGTTCGGCGCGCGCGGCGACCTCGGCTGGAACCTGTCCTACGACCTGTCGCTGAACTACGGCCGCACGGAAGGCGAGTCCTCCGGCAAGACCCGCCTCGAGGATCGCTTCTTCGCGGCGATCGACGCCGTGAGGGCCCCGAATGGCGAGATCGTCTGCCGCTCGACCCTCAATCCGTCTGCCCTGCCCCGCAAGGGCCAGCTCGGCCCGAACCCGGGCGGGACCATCCCGTTCAACACCTTCACCCCGGGTGCCGGCTCGGCGTGCCGCCCGCTGAACCTGTTCGGCCTGAACCGCGCCAGCCCGGAAGCCCTCGCCTTCCTCGACTACTCGGCCGTCGATGTCTTCACGATCGAGCAGACGGTCCTGACCGGCGTCCTCACCGGCGATTCCTCGGGGCTGTTCGAACTGCCCGGCGGGCCGGTCAGCTTCGCCGTGGGCGGCGAGTACCGCGAGGAGAAGAGCGACTTCGACGCGGATGACTTCGTCAACCAGGGCTTCAACTTCGAAAGCCGCACCGTGGCCGACGTCAGCGGCGAATTCGACGTCACCGAAGTCTTCGCCGAAGTGCGCGTGCCGCTGCTGGCGAACCTGCCATTCGCCCATGAGCTGACCCTGACGGCCGCCGCACGAGCCGGCGAGTACTCGACCATCGATTCGACCAGCACCTGGAAGTACGATCTCGTCTGGTCGCCGATCCCGGACATCCGCTTCCGCGGCGGTCAGGCCCAGACCGTCCGGGCCCCCAACATCTCCGAGCTTTTCTCGCCGATCACGACCTTCAACGCGCGGCCGATCGATCCCTGCGACGAGAACAACATCCGTCTCGGGCCGAACCCGGCCAACCGTCTGGCCAACTGCCGCGCCGACGGCATCCCGGCCGGGTACACTGACCCCCTGACCAGCCAGTTCGCCGGCCGCACCGGGGGTAACCCGAACCTGCAGGAGGAAGAGTCCACGAGCTTGACCTACGGCCTGGTGCTGCAGCCGCGCTTCATTCCGGGCCTGTCGGTGACCGTCGACTACTGGAACATCGAGATCGACGATGCGATCTCGGCCGTGTCGGCGCAGGACATCGTCGACAGCTGTTATGACGGACCCAATCTGCAGAGCGTGTTCTGCAGCCAGTTCACCCGGAACCGCAACGCCACGTCGCCGACCTTCCTCGGCTTCAACTCGATCACCACCTCGCAGCTGAACTTCGCCGGTCTCGAGGCCTCGGGCATCGACTTCAACGTCAGCTACGGTTTCGACTTCGCTGACTTCGGACGGCCGTCCTGGGGCGATGTCGGCCTGTCGGTCGGCGGCACCCACGTGGAAGATCGCAACAACTTCCCGTTCGCCACCGATCCGAACCGGCCGAACCCGCAGAAACTCGAGCTCAACAACCCGGAGCTGGCCCTCAACGCCAGCCTCCGCTGGAGCATCGGCGACTTCACCTTCAACACCGGCCACCAGTACATGAGCAAACAGGCCCTGCCGGCGGTGGAGATCGAAAACGCCCAGAACTTCACCATCGCCTTCGCGGACAGGATCTGGATCCACGACGCGTCGGTGCGCTGGGACGTGACCGAGCAGCAGACCCTGACTTTCGGGGTCAGCAACCTGACCAACGAGGAGCCGTTCATCGCCTCGGTCGCGACCCCGGTCTCGGCGGTCGGCCGCAGCTTCTTCGTCCGCCTGGTCAGCCGCTACTGACCGGACACCGCTGTCGGAGACGGAAGGGGCGGCCCACGGGCCGCCCCTTTTCGTTAAGGCTCGGGCGTCGCCGATCTCCACAAAGCTACCGGCCACGCAAGGCCGCCTCCGCAGAGCCCGGCAGGCGTAAGGCTGACGCCCGGCCCTGCGGCAACTGCGGGTGTCCCCGGGGGCCGGCGAGCCGCCGGTCGCCCCGCATTCGGCCCGGGGCGCGGGCGGCGCTTGTGGCCGGGTCCGGTTCCCTCTAAACGGGCCGCTTAGCCGACAAACCCATCCGCCCCCGGATCGCGCCTCCCCCTCGACGCGCGCCGGGGGCGCGCGCGCGAGAAAGATCAGGACCCATGCCGAGGCGGACCGACATTTCCTCTATCCTGATCATCGGCGCCGGCCCCATCGTCATCGGCCAGGCGTGCGAGTTCGACTATTCGGGGGTCCAGGCCTGCAAGGCGCTGAAGGCTGAGGGGTACCGGGTGATCCTGGTCAACTCGAACCCGGCCACGATCATGACCGATCCGGAGATCGCCGACGCGACCTACATTGAGCCGATCACGCCGGAGATCGTCGAGAAGATCATCGCCAGGGAGAAGCCCGACGCCCTGCTGCCCACCATGGGCGGCCAGACGGCGCTGAACACCGCGCTGGCGCTGGAGGCCTCCGGTGCCCTCGCGCGGCACGGGGTCGAGATGATCGGGGCGAAGGCCGAGGTCATCGACAAGGCGGAGGACCGCCAGAAGTTCCGCGACGCCATGGACCGGCTCGGGCTTGAAAGCCCGCGCTCGCGCGCCTGCCATACGCTTGAGGAAGGCATGGAGGCGCTGGAGATGGTCAGCCTGCCGGCCATCATCCGCCCGTCCTTCACTCTCGCCGGCACCGGCGGCGGCATCGCCTACAATGTCGAGGAGTTCCGCGAGATCGTGGAGCGCGGCCTCGACCTGTCGCCCACCACCGAGGTGCTGGTCGAGGAGTCCGTGCTCGGCTGGAAGGAGTACGAGATGGAGGTGGTCCGCGACAGGGCGGACAACTGCATCATCGTCTGCTCGATCGAGAACGTGGACCCGATGGGGGTGCACACCGGCGACTCGATCACCGTCGCCCCGGCCCTGACCCTGACCGACAAGGAGTACCAGCGCATGCGGTCGGGCTCGATCGCCGTGCTGCGCGAGATCGGCGTCGAGACCGGCGGCTCCAACGTCCAGTGGGCGATCAATCCGAAGGACGGCCGCATGGTCGTCATCGAGATGAACCCGCGGGTGTCGCGTTCCTCAGCCCTGGCGTCCAAGGCCACCGGCTTCCCGATCGCCAAGGTCGCCGCCCGTCTGGCCGTGGGCTACACCCTCGACGAGCTGCAGAACGACATCACCCAGGTGACACCGGCCAGCTTCGAGCCGTCGATCGACTATGTCGTCACCAAGATCCCGCGCTTCGCCTTCGAGAAGTATCCGGGGTCGGAGCCCTATCTGACCACCTCGATGAAGTCGGTCGGCGAGGTCATGGCCATCGGCCGGACCTTCCAGGAGTCGATGCAGAAGGCCCTGCGCGGGCTGGAGACCGGCCTGACCGGCTTCGACGAGATCGAGATCGACGGCGTCGCCGGGGCCGAGGACGACGCCTCCGCCCGCGCCGCGGTGATCCGGGCGCTGGGCCAGCCGACGCCGGACCGCATCCGCGTCATCGCCCAGGCCTTCCGCCACGGCCTGACCGTCGAGGAGGTCGAGGTCGCCTGCGCCTACGAGCCCTGGTTCCTGCGCCAGATCGCCGATCTGGTGCGCGAGGAAGGCCATCTGCGGGTCAAGGGCCTGCCGGAGACCGCCGCCGACCTGCGCCGCCTCAAGGCCAAGGGCTTCTCCGACGCCCGCATCGCCAAGCTGACCGGCGGCCGCGAAGCCGATGTCCGCAGCGCCCGCCGGGCGCTGGGCGTACGGCCGGTGTTCAAGCGCATCGACACCTGCGCCGCCGAGTTCGCCTCGGCCACGGCCTATATGTACTCGACCTACGAGACCGGGGTGCTGGGGCAGGTTCCGGCCTGCGAGGCCGCGCCGTCCACGCGCCGCAAGGCCATCATCCTCGGTGGCGGCCCCAACCGCATCGGCCAGGGGATCGAGTTCGACTACTGCTGCTGCCACGCGGCCTTCGCCTTCGCCGACATCGGCGTCGAATCGATCATGGTCAACTGCAACCCCGAGACGGTCTCGACCGACTACGACACCTCCGACCGCCTGTACTTCGAGCCCCTGACCGCCGAGGACGTGCTGGAGCTGATCGACGTCGAGCGCTCGACCGGCGAGCTGCTGGGCGTGGTGGTTCAGTTCGGCGGCCAGACGCCGCTGAAGCTGGCCCATGCCCTTGAGGCCGACGGCGTGCCGATCCTCGGCACCAGCGTCGACTCCATCGACCTGGCCGAGGACCGCGAACGCTTCCAGCAGATGCTGCAGGCCATCGGCCTGAAGCAGCCGCCGAACGCCCTGGCCCGCTCGGCGGAAGAAGCGGCGGAGAAGGCCGAGCAGGTCGGCTATCCGGTCGTGCTGCGCCCCTCCTATGTGCTGGGCGGCCGCGGCATGATAATCGTCCTCGACCGCGAGCAGCTGGACCGCTATATCCACGAGGCCATGCAAGTCTCCGGCGACGACCCGGTGCTGATCGACCACTATCTGAACCGCGCCACCGAGGTCGACGTCGACGCCCTGTGCGACGACGACACGGTGTTCGTGGCCGGGGTACTGGAGCACATTGAGGAGGCCGGGGTGCACTCGGGCGACAGCGCCTGTTCCATGCCGCCGCATTCGCTGCGCCCGGAGATCGTCGCTGAGCTCAAGCGCCAGACCGAGGCCATGGCCCGCGCCCTGAAGGTGCGCGGCCTGATGAACGTGCAGTTCGCCATCGAGGAGCCGCACTCGGACGCTCCGCGCATCTTCGTGCTGGAGGTCAATCCGCGCGCCAGCCGCACGGTGCCCTTCGTCGCCAAGACCATGGGCGCGCCGGTCGCCGCCATCGCCGCCAAGGTCATGGCCGGCGAGCCGCTAGCGTCCTTCGGCCTCACGGACCGCTCGCTGGACCACATCGCCGTCAAGGAGGCGGTCTTCCCCTTCGCCCGCTTCGCCAATGTCGACACGGTGCTGGGCCCAGAGATGCGCTCGACCGGCGAGGTCATGGGGCTGGACTTCCGTCGCGAGGGCGAGGCCGATCTCGGGCCCGCCTTCGCCCGCGCCTTCGCCAAGAGCCAGATCGGCGGGGGCACGAAACTGCCGACGTCCGGCTGCGCCTTCATCTCGGTCAAGGACGACGACAAGCCGTTCATCCTCGACGCCGCCCGCACCCTGCTGGCCCAGGGCTTCAGCCTGATCGCCACCGCCGGCACCCACGCCTGGCTGACGGCGCAAGGGCTTGAGGTCGGGCTGGTCAAGAAGGTGCTGGAAGGCCGCCCGCACATCGTCGACGCCATGAAGAACGGCGAGGTGCAGCTAGTCTTCAACACCACCGAGGGCAGGCAGTCCCTGTCGGACAGCTTCTCCATCCGGCGCTCGGCCCTGATGATGAAGATCCCCTACTACACCACCGCCTCGGGGGCCGACGCTGCGGCGCGCGCCATCGCCGCCATCAAGGCCGGCGAGCTGGATGTGAAGCCGGTGCAGGCCTACGCCTGATGAACCGGAGCCGCCGCGTCATCCTGGCGACCGGCGGCTCCCTCGGGGACATCCATCCGGTCATTGCGGTCGGCATGGCCCTGCAGGCGCGCGGCCTGACGGCGGTGGTCGCCACCTCGGTGGACTACCGGGCCAAAATCGAGGCCGAAGGGCTGACGTTCCGGGAGGTGGGTCCCAGCATCGCGCGGCTTGAGGCCGACACCGGCCTTGACCTCGCGCAGCTCACCGCGCGCATCGCCCGCTCGGACCGGTTCCTGTTCGAGAACATCATGCTGGCCTACGCCGGCGAAAGCACGCGCCAGATGATCGAGGCCAGCCGCGACGCCGACATCGTCACGGGCCTGTCCTTCGCTGTGGGCGCCCGCATCGCGGCGGAGGTTCTGGGCAAGCCGTTCGTCTCCATCGCCCTGCAGCCGACCACGGTGTTCTCGGTGTTCGACCCGCCGAAGCTGCCGGCCGCCCCCTGGCTGGCCCCGGC